>Ga0068856_100003149_pt1 | contig 16822 bp, 16 predicted proteins | sample KBSCornC62_FD_66595 | JGI IMG/M metagenome (GOLD analysis project Ga0068856, IMG submission 66595) | Corn rhizosphere microbial communities from Kellogg Biological Station, Michigan, USA - KBS Corn C6-2 | ecosystem: Host-associated > Plants > Roots > Rhizosphere > Soil ...
CGCAATCGTGAACGCAAGCGCGCGTGATGCTACACTGGCAGGGCAGCCGAGCGCCATAACTGAATAGCTAGCGGGAGCGCGCCGATACCCAATATAGCGTGGGCCATATCTATGACCGGCTCAAGACACGCTTTGGCGCGGATGCCATCTTCATGGATGTCAACGATATTCCGCCGGGATATGTCTTCGCCACCTACATCCACCATGTGCTCCAGCAGTGCCGTGTGGCGCTTGTCATCATTGGCCCCTCCTGGCCGACCATCGTCGAGACGCGCGACAACCCCTACAAGGGACAGCCACGGCTGAACAATCCGGCGGATAATGTGCGCATCGAGACCGAGCAGGCGCTTTCGCTCGCCGCCGCCAACGAGACAGGCGCGCCGATTGGCGATCTGCGGCTGATTCCGCTGCTGGTGCAGGGTGCGCATATGCCAGGCGCCGAGCAGTTGCCCGAGAGCCTGAGGCCACTGACGCGGTTCAATAGCGCCACCGTGAGACACTACCCAACATTCGACGAGGATATCGAGCAGTTGATTGGGGCCATCGCCCAGTGGATAGGCGGCACAGCTCCCTCGGCTACTCGGCCTGCTTCGCCATCTTCGGCAAACGCGCTGCCCGCGCTCGGCCCGGCGCCGGCGCCCGCCAACAGCGTCCCTGTGCTGCATCTGAAGCCGATGCCGCTCTACAATCTCGGCTTTCGCGGCTATAGTATTGGTGGCGTCGAGTGTATTCTGCCGCCGATTTGCCCCGTGCCCGCTGGCGTCTTCACGATGGGCAGTGACAAGGCCCGTGACAAGCAAGCCAAAGACGATGAGACGCTACAATATCTGGTCGAAGTGGGAGACTTCGCTATGGGCCAGCATCCCGTCACTCGTGCCGAGTACGCTTGCGCCGTCCGCGCATACGCCGTGCGCGAGCCGCAAACCATGGAATTTGGTAACTATAAGGTAGCCTGGCAGGATCAGCAAAAACACCCGGACTTTCCGTTGGTTTTTGTCTCCTGGGGAGAGGCGCGCTTCTATTGCGCATGGCTGGCGAGGCTGACAGGACAGCCGTGGCGGTTGCCGAGCGAGGCGGAGTGGGAGAAGGCGGCGCGCGGCGCCGATGGACGCATCTACCCTTGGGGTGACACGTTCGGCGAGACGCTCTGCAACACCAGTTGGAGAGGCGTTCAGATGCACACCCCAGTAGGCCACTACCCAAAAGGCAAGAGTCCTTATGGTGTCCAGGATATGGTGGGCAACGTATGGGAGTGGACGAGCAGCCTGTATCGGCCCTATCCCTACCGGAATAACGATGGACGCGAGGATTTTGATTCCACTAACAATCGAGTACTGCGCGGTGCGCAAATCAACGGTGACGTGCGCGTGGCCAGACGCCTTGGCATCAGGCCTGACTACCCGATGTATTACGGCATCGGAGCCGGTTTCCGTCTGGCCTGGACGCCGACTGGTTCATAGGAGGAGCGGTTGTTGTCAGACCCCACCCGGTCTAACGGCCACTCTCTCCCGTGAGGGGAGGGCTTGAGTGACCGTCCAGCCGGAAGGGCGCCAGCGGCGGACGCCTTGTTGCCTTTCGCCTTGTGGATGAAGAGGCCATGGGGGTGAGGGTTGCCTATGGAGCAGATCAAGGCGTCCACCGTTTATGAATCATGCTCCCTACCCTCATTCTTGTTGCGCCGGAGGAGCGCCTGGTTGAGCGAGCCGGTGCGGTAGCCCTGCAAGTCCAGCGTGACGAACGGATAGCCCGCGTCGCGGACGGCGGTGACGACCTGCGCGCGCAAGGCGGGATCGAGCAGGCGGGAGAAATCGTCGGGGTCAAGCTCGATACGCGCGATGGTCTCGTGGTGGCGCACCCGCACCCGCCGGAAGCCCAACGCATGCAGCGCCCGCTCGGCCCGGCCAATCTGGCGTAGCGCCTCCACCGTGACGGGCGTGCCATAGGGGATGCGCGACGAGTAGCAGGCCTCGGCGGGCTTCTCCCAGACGGGCACGTCCAGATAGTGGGCCAGCGCGCGAATCTCCGCCTTGCCCATGCCTGCCTCGTCGAGTGGCGCGCGGACGCCATGCTCGCGGGCCGCGCGCTGGCCAGGCCGCCAGTCGCCATGGTCGTCGCGGTTCATGCCATAGGCGATGTGCGCCAGCCCCAGTCGCTCGGCCAGCGGCGCCAGGTGGTCGAAGAGCTCCACTTTGCAGAAGTAGCAGCGGTCGGCGTTGTTGGCGGTATAGCGCGGATCATCCAGCTCGTTCGTCTCCACGACCTCCAGCCGGGCGCCCATCCGCCGCGCCACGGCGACCGCCTCCGCCGTCTCAGCGGGATCGTAGGCGGGCGAGGCTGCCAGCGCTCCGACTGCCCGCTCGCCGAGCGCCTCGCTCGCCACTTTGAGCAGCAGCGCGCTATCCACGCCGCCGGAGTATGCCACCAGCACCGTCCCCATCTCCCGCAAGATAGCGGTGAGTCTCGCATAGTGTTCGCGCAATTCGGGGCTGAGCGTCTTCGTTTCGTCAGTTGTCACGGAATATCCTCTGTTGCCTCGCCAGCCTGCATCTCTATCCTGGATTCTAGGCAGCGAAAAACCGGCGCGTCAACCGGCTGCACGCGACGAGGGGCGGTGCGAGCTAGACGGTCGCGGGAATCGGCCCCAGGCCGCTGATCAGGATAGCGTTGATCGCCAGGCCAAGCAAGAACCAGAAGGCGAAGACGGCATAGGCGCGCCGTTCCTGCAGGACGACCTGCGCGCGCGCATAACCCGGCTTGGCAACTAGCGCGCCGCTCACGGGAATCGCGAACGAGGGGAGCGCGAGGAATCCCAGCAATGCGCCATGTGGCGCGCCATGGGGTAGCGCGGCCAGCGCCAGCAGCGTCATCCCCGCCAGCAGCCAGACGACATAGATGGTTCGTCCCAGGCCATCGCCTAACACGGTCACCAGCGTCTTGCGCCCAAGGAGCGCATCTTCCTGGGCGTCGCGCAGGTGCGCGCCCGCGGCGGGGAGCATTGCCAGGAAACCGAGCGCGCCAGCGAACAGCACATCGCGGCCAGTGGGCGTATGTCGCTGCGCCAGCATTATCCCCGCCACGATGCCCGGTCCTAACGCCAGCCCAATGATGAAATCGGCCAACGGGGAACGCTTGAGCGCGAAGGAGGTGGCCGAGTAGAGAAAGGCAAGCGCCAGGCCCGCGATGCCCAACAGCGCGACCGGCCAGCCGCCCGCTATGACGAGCGGAATACCGGCGAGTCCGCCCACTACGATCAGCAGAATGCTCAGCCGGAGGACGCTGAGCGGGTTGATCGCGGAACGCGCCAGCAGCGCACGCGCCGTCAGGTGGTCGCGCCGCACGGTCTCCGGCAGATGCGCGCGGCGGGCATATTCCAGGTAGACATCCAGCAGGCTGGCCCCCGCCTGCACCAGCGCGAGGCTTACGATCCCCGCCAAAGCCGGAAGCGCCAGCAGTGTCACGCCACGCAGCCACAGCAGCGCCAGCGCAGTGAGGGCAGGCACGAGGACGAGCAGCAGCGCGGAGGGGCGGATCAGGCGAATCCAGGTAGCCAGTCGCGAGCTCGGCGCGTACGCCAGACTAGCCTCGTTCATATTGCCTGTCGCTAAAGTCTCTGCCTCCGCGACATCGTTATCCGCCCGTGCGCTCTGGACGAAAGGCCGCGCCACCGTCCCATCATCCATGGTGATCCTCCTGGGCAAAGCATCTGTCGTTCAAGCATCGCGTAATGATGCGCGCCTGCTACCATCCAGCGCCTGACGACCTGTACGACGATTGTACCTGATGGGCGCGTGTTGGGATATCCCGGTGTCCGCGCCGGGAGAATCGGGTGGACTGAACCGCGGATGTTATGACGTGTAATGACGACCTGGGCCTAGCCGCGCAGGCTCTCGTGGACGCGATTCATGGCGGCGTTGAGGCGTTCCTGGCTGACGGCCAGTGTCAGATCGCCGCGCGTCTTCTCCAGGATGCCGCGGACGGCGTCGGTGGTGCGGCGCAGATTGCCGGTGATGGCGTCGGGGTAGTCCAGTGTGATGAGTTGGCTGTAGATTTCATCCATGTCGGCCAGCAGTTCTTCGCAGCCTTCGAGCCGTCCCTGGCGCATGCGGTCGAGAATGTAGCGGCGCAGCTCGCCAACCGCCTCGCCCAGCCCATTGAGGTACGGCGCCCATTCCACGCCAAGCACATCGGGGGTAGGGGGCGGCTGGCGCTGCATCAGCGCGCTGGTGAGGGCGGCCTCGGAGTATTCCTTCTGTGCGTCGGCCACGAAGCCCGCATAGAAGATATCCTGGTGCTCGCGCAGGTCGAGCGCCATGTCGCGCAACAGGCCGCCAGCCTCGGTCAGTTGCCGGGTGGATTGGTCGAATTCACCACGGTGAGCAGCGCGAATGGCATTGGCGCAGAGCCGAATCGCGGCGCGCGACTTGGGCAGGGCGCGCTCACGAGCGGCAAACTTGGTCGCAAGATACTCTTGCGCTGCTCGACCAATGGCCTGGAGATCAGACACCGTTTCCGTCTTCTTTCTGCGGACCTCTCCGCCGGGCTACCTCACCTCGTGTGTTACCAGTTAGTGTATACATCGCCGCGCCCGCTGTCAAACCACTGGAGCACCCTGCCGGCGTAGATACTCGGCGTGCGCGTGATCGGTCGCGGCGGGCTGCGCGTTGCCCAGACGCTCGTGAACACGGGCGCGCGCATCGAACGTTTCCGCCGCATCCGGCTCGCGCAAAATGGCGCGGTCGAGCGCGACCAGCGCTTCGCGGTAGCGTCCCATCGTGGCCAGCGCTCGCCCGACGGTGAGCGGGCCGCGGTAGTCGCCAGGCGCCCGCAATTCCATCAGCTCGCCCAGATTCAACGCCTCGGCGGCGCTGCCGCCACGCAGAAAGATCGCAGCCTTCGTGGTCAGCGCCGTGCAATCATCAGGGTTGGCCGCCAACACACGGTCGAGAATCTCCAGCGCGCCCGCGACATCCTGCATCTCGGCGCGCCGCTGGGCATCCGCCATCGCCATCCGCGCCAGCAGCCGCCCCGCGCCGACGGATTCCTTCTCGCCCGGCAGCGCCGCATCACAGAGTCGCAGCCGCCCAAACGGCGCCTGATGGTCCGCATCGGGAAGCGCGCCCAGGGCGACGATCCGTCCCTGCTCCTCGAAGTCGATCTCCTGGCCCGCCACGAGCGTCCCTTCGTGCGCCAGCAAACTGGCGACCTCGCGTAGCAGCGCCCAGCCTTCCTCCTCCAGCGAGTGAGGCACCGCCGGAAGATCAAGCTCGGGCCGCCCGAACTTTTGCAGGCCGTGGGTATGGAGCCAGTGCGACTCCGCGTCCCATAGCTCGCGGTGCATCGCCACGTGCGCCAGCGGATCGTGCGGGCGAATGTGCGCAATCTCCGCGCGCCCATAGCTGCGCTGCGCCGCCGGATCGATGGACGTGCCCTGCGTCAGATCGAGCAGGATGCGCAATACCTGGGCGGCCCAGTCCAGCGCGACGATGGCCTGCTCGCGCCGGGCGAAGATGCGCACATCCAGCGCAATCGTGCCCTCGCGCAGCGTCTGTGTATCTTCGGCGACCAGTCCGCGCGTCAGGGCGTTGAACGCTGTTTCGCTCATGCCGCTGGTCACGGGCGCGGTATGGCGTGAGACGTTGACACGCGCCCGCGCCGGGACGCCTGGTGGATCGATATGATAGGCGCCCAGACGCTGACGGCCCCCGCTCGCCGGCTCGTTGCGCGGCACGTACTCGGTGGCGCCCAGGCCAGCCGCGGCAAGCGCCCGCACGGTCGAGGCTTCAACCGGCGGCTCGCCATAGCGCGATACCGTCAGGAAATCTATCTTCAACTCCTCGGACATGCTACCTGCTCCCACCGCATCTGCTGCTGCGCATGTGTCGCGCGATGTGCGTCTGCTCCCCGCTCGGCTATTGTAGCACGCGCCGCCGCCAACGTTCGCATGAGCCGCCATGTGGCGCAAGGGGGCCGCGAGACCTGTCCAACCTCGTCAGGCGCCAAATTTCCTATACCGAGCAGCCGAGAGTATCTGCCGGGCGTTTTGTAACAGCAAGAAGCCTTGTGCTTCATTTCCCCGCGCAGATGGGCAGAAACGCTGGCCTGCCAGAGACGATGATTGCGTCCGCCTGGTAGCCAGATTGGGGTAGCTGTATCGGGCGATTGCTGAGAAGTACCATACGAGCGCTTCCAATGTGACTCAAATCGTCTTGTCAACAGCTAGAGAACGTCGAAGTTATCGGCGTGGATGTCTCGTGAACGTCTCGTGGGTTGTCGGGTGGGCGGTGAGTTGGGAAGGAGAGGGGCGAGCATATGACCAAGTTGCCCACAGATCTGCATATCACGTATCAGCTTCAGTATCGAAAATGTGGCAAACCGACCTGTGGCACCTGCAAGCGTGGTCCCGGACACGGGCCATACTGGTATGCATACTGGCGCGAAGGGAACAAGCTGCGCTCGGGCTATGTTGGCAAGACGCAGCCGGTCGGGATCGCGCAGTCGGTGGTAGCGCGGGCTGAGGCGCGGCTGATGCTGGCGCGAGTCGGCGCATAGTCCAGCACTTGGCGCATAGCGCGGTGCAACGTTCGGTGCAACGTTCCAGGTATCATTGACACGGAAAAGACACAGGTGCGGGCCGCCCGTTTCGCAACGCTACCCGCACCGCTTCAGGTTTCCGCAGCTACGCATACATGCTATACGTGACTTGCTATACTGGCGCGCTTATTCAGTGCGCACTGAGAATTCGTCGAGCAACCCCTGATCGACGAGCCACTTGGTGAACTGCAACCGCTTGAGTGTCGATGCATTGAGACGCTCTGAAAGCTCGACCAGCCGGTTGATCTCGTCCTCGGTGAAGCCTTGCGCCTCAAGTTTGCGCAGGTCGTCTTCCTCCGGTTCCAGGTCTTCGGCTGCGTCTTCTGGCTCGGCATCCGCCTGGAGCTCAGGCGTATCGTCGCTCTCGCTCTTGTTGCGACGCTGGCGTTTCGACGCCGCATGAGGGGTATGGGTGTTTGCTGGCTCATCCACGCCGCCAGATGTCTCCTCAGCCGAGGCATCTTCGTGCGAGCCTTCATGGCGCTCGGGCTCATTCGCGGGCCGGGCGCGCGCCTCTTCCTCTTCGCCGTCGTTCAAATACTGATGTGCCATATAATACCTCCGGGCGGATTGCGGTCCGCGCACTGTGCTCGCTCTCGCGTCGGCGCGTGGAAGGCTTCGCTGCCACCCTTCATTATCTACTACGTCGCACACATCTCATTTGTTCGCAAAATGTGACGTGGCTGTGATTTTTCCGTCGCCGCACACTTTCAGAACACAGGCATAAACCGGACCACCCCATGCGAACCGGATCTATGGCGTTTGCCGCAGGGCCGCCGCTATGCTATCATCCTCCTGAGTGTGCTATCCCTGAATCTGAGCGGTACGCCGCCTGAAAGAAGCGAACGTGGAACCTGTCATCGTGCTCTATGCGAAGGCTGGCTGTCACCTCTGCGACGACGCGCGAACGCATCTGGAAGACCTCGCCGCCGATTTCCATTTCGCCTTCGACGAGGTGGACATCCGGCGCAACCCGGCGATCTTCGAGCGCTATCGCTATCGCATCCCGGTGATTACCATCGATGGCGTTGAACGACTCGAGGGCCGCATCGAGGGTGATGAGATTCGCGCGCTGGCCAAAGACCTTCACCTTCGCCACAGGTGATGCCTCCACTCACTTCAACAGGATCAGGCTGGTATACTGTTGCGTCACATCGTCACACACCACTATTCTCTCGGCGCATCTGCGAAATGGAGATGGGCGGGAGTGTCGCGAAGATACGAGCATACGAGAGCTATGAGAGGGGACGACACGATGGCCAAGAGCCGCGAGGAGATGATCGAACGGCTGCGGGGATGGTCGGCGCGGGCGCTGCACGAGGCGCAGTACGCCGATACGCAGGAGGGTGCGCTCAACTGGCAGGGTCAGGCGCAAGTGCTCGGGGGAGTCGCCAACTATCTCGCCGACCAGAGCGAGGCCGACGACTTCACCGTCTGGCGTCAGGTGGTGGGGGACCGCGCCAAGAGCCTGGCGGAGTGGATGATGCGTCAGGAGGGCGCGGAGGGCGCGCTCTTTTCCGGGCAGGTCGCGGGCTTCGACGTGGCGCTGACGGTGCTGAAGGATCCAGAGGCGCGCAACTGGCCGAAGTACGAGCCACACGCGAACTGAGGGCTGGCGGCCCCCTCCCCTAACCCCTCCCCCTTTCAGGGAGAGGGGAACCAGAGGCCCGAGTTGCCAACCGTACAGGATAGTGCCATGTACATTGTTGTCGCGCCGCAATCGCTGAAGGGCAGCCTGGATGCGCCGGAGGTCGGCGAGGCCATCGCCGCCGGGATTCGTCGTGTCTGGCCGGATGCGGACATTCGCGTGGTGCCGGTGGCCGACGGCGGCGAGGGAACGGTGCGGGCGCTGGTCGCGGCGACAGGCGGCACGCTGCATCACGCGAGAGTGACTGGCCCACTGGGCGAGCCGGTAGATGCTGAGTATGGGATGCTTGGCGGCAATCGCGCCGGGACGGCGGTGATCGAGATGTCGGCGGCGTCTGGTTTGCCACTCGTCCCGCTGGAGAGGCGCGATCCACGTGTGACGACGACCCGCGGCACAGGCGAGCTGATGCGCGCGGCGCTCGATGCGGGGGGGCAGCGGCTGCTCATTGGCATCGGCGGCAGCGCAACCAACGATGGCGGCGCGGGGATGGCGCAGGCGCTCGGCGCCCGGCTGCTGGACGATCAGGGCAACGCGCTGCCCGCTGGCGGCGCGGCGCTGGCTCACCTGGCGCGCATAGACACCTCTGGCCTTGATCCCCGCCTGAAAGATGCTGCGGTTCAGGTGGCGAGCGATGTCACCAATCCGCTGTGTGGGCCGGAGGGCGCGTCGGCGGTCTATGGACTCCAGAAGGGTGCGACCCCGGAGATGGTGGCCGAGCTCGATGCCGCCTTGGCGCACTATGGCGAGCTGCTCAAGCGCGATCTCGGCGCGGATGTGGCCAACGTGCCGGGCGCGGGCGCCGCGGGCGGGCTGGGCGCGGGTCTGCTGGCGTTCGCTCACGCGCAACTGGTTCCCGGCGCGCAACTGGTGCTGGAGACGCTCGACTTCGCGCATATCCTCGATGGCGCGGCGCTCGTCTTCACGGCGGAGGGCCAACTCGATAGCCAGACGGCGTACGGCAAGGCGGTCGGCGCGGTGGCCACGGCGGCGCGCAAGGCAGGCGCGCGGGTGGTTGCACTGGCGGGCAGCGTAACAGCCGATGATGCAGCGCTCCAAACACTAGGGATAGATGCGGCGCTCTCCATCGTCAGCGGCCCTATGACGCTCGAAGAGAGTATGGAGCACACCTCGCAACTGCTCGCCGACACGGCGGCGCGCGCCACCCGGCTGGTCGCGCTGGGGATGGGGATGAGCAAATAGATTGATGGGTGAGTTGGGAAGCGACGCGAGTTCGCGGCATGAATGCCGCGGCTAATCCTGGAATAAACGCAACCACCCACCATCAGTGTGGCATCGAACGATCGGGATTAGCCGTAGGGCTTCAGCCTGCGGCCAGCGTTCCGAGCGTCGCCCGCCACCCTCAGCGTGCCAGCACCAGCAGCCGGTAGCCGCCAAGCAGGTGGACTGCCAGGTCGTGGTTAAGGGCAAACGCCACTTTGCGCGGCAACTTCAACAGCCGCCGCCCGAGCAGATCGGTTGGGCTGTTGAGCGCGTCGGCGGTGTAGACGGCGTCGAGCACCTCATAGGCGGTATCCTGTAGCGCACGGATGGCCGTCTCTTTGGTGAAGTAGTGCAGGTGCGCATAGGCGTCGCGCGTGTGGAGCAGCCCGTGTGGCCGGATCACCGATTGCACTGAGAGATCGAGCGGGAAGAAAAAGACCTTGTACGTCCCCCTCGCCTTCAGGCTTCTCAGAAACGCGTAATAGTCCTCCAGGTGTTCCAGCACATCCAGCACCAGCAGCATGTCATAGGTGCCGGTATCGTCCGTGCGGAAATCGCCGAGATAGACGTGGAGTTGCTCGTTCTCGCGCTGGCGCGCAAGCTCGATGGCCTGCGGCGAGATGTCGTAGCCCGTCAGCTCGCAGTCGTCTGGCAGCGCCACCTGTAACTTCCGCAGCACCTCGCCCGCCCCACAGCCGACCTCGCAGATCGAATGCGGCGTCAGTCGGTGGCCTCTCAGCAGGCGCGCAATCTCCTCTGCCTTGCCCGCCGACTCCTCGACATGCCATGATGGCGCCATTTCCTGGTATGTGCCGGTCCGATAGATATCTTCGAATGACATTGTATCCCTCCCCGACCCTTGCAACACACCACAACGTACCCCGTCACAATCTCCATACGGCACGACTGCATGCAAGCGGAAAGCATGCGCTGGAACTTCGCCCGACACTCACGCTCGCACGGCGGTACACGTCCTCTTTTGCCTTCCGAGAAGCGTTACGCAACCGGAACCGTTCTTCCCTGAACCGTTGCATCTGGCACGGATCCCCGCCACCCAGAAACCACAAAGAAATCGCCTCCGATAGCCGTCTGAATAACCGGGTTATCGAGAGCCACTTCTACGACAAAAATACGTATGGTGATGCGCACTATAGCACACTTCATCGTATTGTTGCTCAAGGTGATTTGCCGGGCAAAATGGTCTGGGGAAAGAGCCGTTAGCGACGGGGTTTCTCTGCCGCAAAGCGGAGCCAGCGGATGTTCGCAAGATGAATTGGGATTCAGGAGCGCGGGCAGCCGCTGGCTGAAGGGTTCGCTAATGAAATTTCCAGCGCCGCGCATTCATGGTAAGGTCGACGATAGGTTCCGGGCAAATGACTCGACACTGCCAGCAAACTCCAGCGGCTTCTCGAAGTAGGTGACGTGACCAGAGCCTTCCAGTTCGACCAGACGCGCGCCGGGAATACCATGGGCCAGGGTGCTGGCAATCGCACGCAGCGCTGGATCGCTTTCATCCCCCCGGACGACCAGGCACGGCACACGAATCTCTGCCAGATCTGCACGGGAGACTTGATAGGGGGGCATCGCGAGATCCCCAAAAAGCTCGGCAGCGTTGGCGCGATAAGGAACGTTGCGCCGATCTTCAGGCAGTGACCGCCAGAGGCCTGGGCATACGTTCTCGAAAAAAGCGTCTACTGCGGCACGCGGCTCATCGTTGGCAACCGCTGCGTCAATCCCTGGCTTTATCCGAGCCACAAATGCCTTGCCGCCTTCGGGGTCGAGTGCCACGAGCGGTGGCTCCGAAAGCACAGCGCCCTTCACGAGACGCGGATAGCGCCGAACAAGATCAAATGTGATGCGCGCTCCGCCACTTGACCCAACCACAATGCACGGTGCGAGCCCAAGGTCGATGATGATCTGGGCAGCATCGTCGGCATGCATCTCTACTGTACGTTGTTCAACCTGGCCGAGTGGGCTGCGTGAATGGCCGCGCCGGTCGTAGGCGACGCAGCGGAAGTGAGGCGAGAGCCGCAACATTTGATCGGCCCAGACGCTGGCATCTCCGCACATCCCATGAATGAACAGCATCGGCTGGCCGTCTCCAACTTCATCATAGTAGAGTTGTGTCCCGTTGACATTGACTGCACCGGTTTTAGCCACAAGCGACCTCCTCTTGAATGATCTGGGAACACGTGCGAGTTAGCTTTGATGCCACCAAGAATACCCGGATCGCAAGCCAGTATCATCGGGTGATTGCCCTATTCTGTCGTGGCGTGGAGGTCGTGCAGCAGATCATGTTGCAGGGCAAATAGGGTGGCCGCGGCTCGGGTGGAGACGCCAATCTTATTGTAGATATGCTGAATGTGGTGTCCGACGGTCTTCTCAGCGATGCTGAGGCGTTGGGCCATCTCGCGATTCGTAAGCCCGCACGCCACCAGCCGCAAGACCTCCACCTCACGCTCGCTCAAGCCGGCGGGCAACTCTCGACGTGGCACGCGCCCAGTGAATCCAGCAGCTGCCAGAACAGCACGCACCGCGTCAGTGTCGAGTCGGCCAGCATGCGCTTCCATCCGGAGATGTATTGCGGCTGCTTCCGCTGTTTGAGCCGGGCGATGGGGCCGCCGCTCGGTGAGAGCATGGTAGACATCGGCCGCCGCGAGTATCTTTGCGGATAGCGAGATCAGAGACGCTGGAATTCCCCGATAGTAGCCGGAGCCGTCAAGGCGCTCATGGTGAAGTGCCGCGATGGCGCTTAGGCGCGCAAGAGACTGTGGCCGCGCAAGTATACGCTCGGTATAGTACGGATGTAGTCGCACCCGCTCCCACTCGCTTGCAGTGAGTGGCCCTGGTTTGTCCCAGATTCCCGTCGAGATGCCCACACGCCCAAGGTCATGAACGAACCCTGCCTGTCGTAGCACAGTGACCTCAGGCTCGCCAACGCCAAGTTGCTCAGCCGCCGCTGCCGCGAGTAGCGCCACGCCGCTAGAGTGCCCGGCTGTGAAAGGCGATTTGAGATCAACAAAGTCAGCAATGGCACGGGTTGCCGCCTCACATGCGGACGACGTGAGCACCGGGCGCGAGCCAGGCTCAGCAGCAAGTACGGCGTCCCAGATCGCATCGGTTTCAAGCACACGCAGCAACGAAGGCGCCCGCTGACAAAAGCGCTCAGCCAATTCAGGGTCATAGATGGTTCCTGACCGCTGACGGATAATGTGTGTCGCGCCCTCTACACCGCTCAGCCGGTGGAATAATTCAGCATCGCGAGCCAGGGTCACGATGCGCGCAGCACGTAGAATCGCTTCCCCCCGCACACGTCCAGGGGAACCTTTACCGTCCCAGCGTTCGTAGACCTGAGCAACGCCAAGCGCAACCTCGTCGCGCATCCCCAGGCGCCTTGCCAGCCGTTCAGCCACTTCGCAGTGTGCGGTGATGATCTCATTGCGCTCGCCTGGCCCAGCGGCCAGAGCTGCCAGGACCATTCGTGCCCGTCGCAGTGCTGGCTGGCCCTCGCCAACACGGCGAAACAACAGGTCGAACACATCCGTTGGCTGTGCGGTATCCATAAGTGAGATCTGGGCATTCGCCAGGAGTTCGTCGCCGAATCGCGCCGCAACCCGATGCGCATCCGAGACGCAGCCAATTGCTCGCAGCAATGCTACGTAGTAGACGTGGCAGCGCTCTTGTTCATCCATACCAAGCTCACCGCTCAACTCGACGGAGAACAGACAGACACGCAGAGCATGCTCCATCGGTTGGCCTGTGCCGAGATCCGTAGCCAGCGAGAGTGCGGCGACAAGCTCCGCCAGGCGTATCGGTGCAAGCAATTGTCCCGCAGGCATAGCGTAGCATCTCCTGGTTCTGCGACCGCCTGTATCAGTATCGCTGGTTCTCCAAAAGCAAAATACCTGCCTATCGATGCTTCTCCGCCACCTGTAGCCCGCCGCCGGGGCCGGTGATGAGGCGAATCGGGCGGCGTGGACGTAGCCCGGCTGACCGCTGCCAGTCGGCCATCTCCGCGAAGGACCAGGTGCCTCCCGCGCTGGTTATAGCGAAGTAAAGGTCAGTCAGCGCGCCAATCTGCCCCGCCGTCTGTGGCGTTTCCGGGCGGACGACCTCGCCAATCACCAGCCGCCCACCGGGACGGAGCGCGCGGGCGCAGCGCCGCACTAGATCGCGATTTTGGGCTTCGGTAAAGTGGTGGACGAGGTTGGCTATCAGAATCAGATCAAATTCATCGCGGCCCAGATCGGCGGTGAGAGCGTTATCGGCGCGGTGGACGACGCGGTCGCCCATGCCCTCGCGCGCTAGCAGTGGGGCGGCGGCGGCAACTGCTTCGGGCAGATCGAGCACCGTCGCGCGTAAGTCGGGGTGGCGTCTGCACAGGGCCACCGAGTAGTAGCCGTGCGAGCCGCCGATATCGAGCATCGCGCGCGCATCACGCGGCACGGGCAGCCGCAGCGCCACCTCTGGCGTCGTCAGTCGCGCGCCGGAGCGCATCCCGCGCTGGTACAGCTCCCATGTCTCGGGGGTCATGTGCTCGTGGATTTCGATGGCCACGCCCGTCCTGACGAATGACTCCATCTGCGCGATGAACTGCTCATCCATGAACTGCATCAGAATCGCGTCATGGAGCGACCACGGGCTATCTTTGAGCAGCCAGCGGCGCGCGACCGGCGCCAGCGAGTACAGCCCACCGCGCAGGCGCAGATAGCCCGCGCCGACGAGCGCATCCAGCAGTTTGTGGGTAGCGCCAGGCGCGGTCTGGCACTGCTCGGCGATATCCTCGACGCGGCGTGGCTGCCCGGCCATCGTCTCAAAGACGCCCAGCCGGGTCGCCACCATCACCGTGCGCGCCAGCAGCAGCGCGATAATGCTATCGAGCAGCGGCGTGGGCACGAGTCCCAGCGCGAAGACGATGCGTTCCACCACGCCACGTGGAATAGCGCCCAGCCGCATAGTGTTTTACCCCTGGGTCCTGCCCAGCGCCTGGTCCTTGAGTTCCCGGCGCAGAATCTTGCCGGATGCCGTCTTCGGGATGCTTTCCACAAAGACCAGCTGGCGAATCGCCTTGTAGTTGGCCATGCGCTCGTTGGCGAACGCCATCAGGTCGGCATCCGAGATTGACTGGCCCTCGCGAAGCGCCACATAGGCGCGTGGAATCTCGCCCGCCTCCGGGTCAGGCATGCCAATCACCGCCGCCTCGCGCACGGCAGGATGCTCCAGCAGCACCGCCTCTAGCTCCGCGGGAGCGATGCCAAAGCCCTTGTGCTTGATCATCTCCTTGGCGCGGTCCACGATATAGACGTAGCCCTGCTCGTCTATGTAGCCGACATCGCCGGAGTGATACCAGCCGTCGCGCAGCACGCGTGCCGTCTCGGACTCCGCCTTCCAGTAGCCTTGCATGATCTGCGGGCCGCGAATGCATATCTCGCCGACCTCGCCGACCGGCAGCTCGCGCTCGCCCGTCTCCAGGTCAACCACCTTCTGCTCGGTGTCGCTGACGGGCGGCCCGCCCGACGCCAGCCGGATCAGCTCCAGCTCCATCGGGCTGTGATGGGTCAGCGGCGAGGCTTCCGTCATGCCATACGCCTGCATCACCGCGATACCTGTCGCGTCAATCACGCGCTGAGCGGCGGCGGGCGCCATCGGCGCGGCGGCGCAGAGGATGTGGCGCACGTTCGGGAAGTAATCGCGACTCAGGTTGGGCAGGCCAGAGAGCGCCAGCAAGACCGGCGGCACGACCGGGAAGATCGTCACCGCGCGTTTCTTGATGAGTGAGAGCACTTCCGTTGGGTCGAAGCGCTCGACCAGCACAAGCGCCGAGCCGGAGAAGGCCGCCTGCCCCATCAGCGCGACGCCGTACATATGGTAGAGCGGCAGGAAGACCATGAAGACATCCTGCTCGGTCACGCGCGAGGCGGAGATGAACTGGTGCACGTTGATGACCAGGTGGCGCTGCGTCAGGATCACCCCTTTGGGCAGGCCGGTTGTACCGCTGGAATAGGGCAGCGCGATCATGTCGTCGCCGCGTACCTCCACCAGCGGCGCCTGGGTCGGCGCGTTCGTCATCAGCAGCAGGCCAAAGGGAATGACCGTGGAATCATCCGCCACCGGCTCGCTGCCAGTGACCATCACATGCTTCAGATCGGGCGTTTGGCTGCGCGCCGCCTGCACCAATGGCAACAGCTCGCGCTGGACAAGGATCGCCCTGGCCTCGCTGTTCTGCAGTTGATAGGTGACCTCGCGCTCCTTATAGGAAGGGTTCATCGGGGTGATGACCAGCCCCAGCATGCTCGCCGCCATCCAGCCGATGATGAACTCGGGACGGTTGAGCATCAGCAGGCAGACGCGATCCCCCTTGTTCAGTCCCAGCGCCTGCATGCCGACGGCCGCCGAGCGCGCCAGCGCGTACATCTGGCGATACGACAGCGTAATATCCCGCCAATAGATGGCGGGACGCTCCGGCACGCGCTGCGCGGTGCGCGCGAACATCTCATGGAACGGTACGTCAGGATAAATCAGTGAGGGACAGTAGAACTCTGGGAAGCTGTACGGAGTACTTCGCCGCACTGTGGGCGCGGCGCTGGCCAGTGTATCCGCCATCGAGATACCCCCTTGAGTCGAGGTCCACCGCGCGACAACCCTACCGGCTGCCGTTGATGCCCCAGTGTATCACGAGCGCCAGGCGAGATGTTTTGCTTCCTCTATACCCTCTCACTTTGGGGGCCAGGGGAGGGGCGGCAGGACTCTCACGATAGTGAGAGCACGCACGTTTGGTCGCGCAGGCTCCATTCCTCCTGCACCAGATAGTGGTGGCCGTTGGCCAGCATGACATTGCCATCGGCGTCGGCTATCGGACCATAGTCACGCACGCACTTGTCGGCCATCTCCCCCTCGAAGCCTGTGCCGTCGAACCAGCCGCCGAGTGTGGGATTGCTCACAGCCTCGAACTGCTCGTGCGAGACGATACTGATGATGGCGTCGGCGATCTGGTCGTGGTTGGGCGTCTGGAAAGTTGGCGTATCCAGGCAGCCGTCCACAACGGGGATATAGGCGTAGATGAGATTGTTGAAGAACGAGTTGGAGTGATACGCGCAGAAGTCGGCCTCGGCGTTATGCGTGAACGTGCAGCCGTCGTTGGCCGTCTGGCCTGAGCACTCCTGCACGTTGAGCCCGGTAAAGACGAAGACCATGTGCTCGTCGTCGGTGATCCATGCGCCGTTCTTCGCATCCAGCACGCGGTCAATCTCGTGGACGATGTCGCCATCCAGCAAGGGATCACTCACCGTGCCTGCCTGGGGATAGGGCTGCGTATCCACGAAGCTGCCGCCGAGCGTCACCACATTGCGCACCGGCCCGCCC
>Ga0068856_100003151_pt1 | contig 16816 bp, 10 predicted proteins | sample KBSCornC62_FD_66595 | JGI IMG/M metagenome (GOLD analysis project Ga0068856, IMG submission 66595) | Corn rhizosphere microbial communities from Kellogg Biological Station, Michigan, USA - KBS Corn C6-2 | ecosystem: Host-associated > Plants > Roots > Rhizosphere > Soil ...
GCACCAAACTGCGCGGCTATGGCCGATCCCATATTTGCAACAAGCAGCGTTGCATTCAGGAACTGAAAGAGGAAGGGCCCGCCGACCCGCGCGGCTACGTGAACGAATGCTGTATCCACGATGGGTGGAGCAAACGGTTGATCGGCCGGCCAGGCCAGCTGCGCCACGTACACCTGCACCATGGAAAGAATACCGATGATCAGGCAGGTAAGGACGGTGGCAAGCAGGATGTTGCGACGTGGATTTTCGACCTCTTCAGCCATCGTTGAGATCCCGTCGAACCCGATGTATGTGAGTACAGCTACAGATGTGCCTTTGAAAACGGCCGTCATCGAGAAGGTCGCGGGATCGTAAAAGGGCCGCAGAAGATCATGCGCAGTGGGATGTACCGCGGAAAGAATGTAGCGGACTCCTTCGCCTAGAAAGAGAATCACCACCAGGCTCATAGCGATGGACAGGACAGCATTCACTCGGCCAGAGGTTTGAATACCACGCGTATTGAGGTATGTAGAGAGCAGAGCAAATGCCACGGCCCAGAATGCAAACGGAACGCCCGGTACGATGTTGCGCGCTGCCTGACTGCACCAGATAACGCAAATGATGGGATTGAGGAGATAATCCATCAGCATCGCCCAGCCGACCACGTAGCCGAGTTTGGGATTGAGTTCCTCGGACACATAACTAAACGCGGAGCCCGCGCGCGGATAGACGCGAGCCATGCGGCCATAGCTGATGGCGGTAAAGAGCATTGCCACCATGGCGATCAGGATGGTGGTAACGACGTGTCCGCGTGCGATGTTGCTGACAACGCCGTAAATGCCCATCGGCGCCGTGGGCTGAATGATGATGATCCCGTAGACGATGAGGTGCCAGAGCTTCAAAGACCGCTGAAGCCTGGGAGTATCTGCAGAACCTGCAATCGTCTCTTCCACTGGACCAATCCTTGGGGGTCTTACCGTTTGTTATCTCTTGTTTCGGTTTTATCTGAAAATGGGCAGACTAGCGACAAAAATCTTAGCGCACATCACAATAAGCTCCAGCGCAAACCCGTTTTCTCCGGGATCTAGCGATCGAAAGAAGCGTCTATATCCTTGAATTTACTTTGCAAACCTCATTTCAGTACTCGTTGCCCTGATCTTTTTAAAAAGAAGAATGAAACGAAATAAAAAGTGCTTATATGCAGAGCGCGCAGTGATAATGTAGGTCATAATGCAGGCGCATCTCAGAGAAATCCCATAGCCTGCATGGTCGACAAACCCTCACAGGAGTCCGCCTCTCGATGAATCGGCGTCAATTATTGCGCACCACGGGATTTGGTTTGGTGGGGGGCGCGGTCGCCCAGGGCATCAGCTCGTCAGCCTCCACCGGAAGCGATCCAAAAAGCCAACCGACGTCATTGAGCCTTGCCGACTACGAGCCGAAGAGCATGCTTCAGCTTCGAGAGAGGCACGTAGATAAAGCACGGTTCCCGGTGATTGACATTCACACGCACATCACCGTATCTGCAAAGGAAGAAAACGGTGTCTCGCTAGTCCCCGAACGGCAGTACCTCGGGACCGCTGAGGAAATGATCTCGGTGATGGATCGGAAGAATATTCGTTCGATGGTCAATCTGACGGGCGGCTATGGGTCGGGACTGGCGGACACTGTCAGGAAATACGATCGTGCCTTTCCGGACCGCTTCTACAGCTTCGCGGAACCCTCCTACTCCGAGTTCCTGAATCCCGATTATCCGAAGTTGCAGGCGCAGGCAATCGAACAGGCTCACAAGGACGGAGCTCGCGGTCTCAAAATCCTGAAGACTCTGGGACTCTATCTACGCGACCACATCACTTCGGGAAAGCTCATCAAGGTCGATGACCCCCGATTCGATCCGATGTGGGACGCATGTGGCCAATTCAACATGCCAGTTGCCATCCACGTGTCGGACCCGGTTGCCTTCTTCAAGCCAACGGACCGGTTCAATGAGCGATACGAGGAACTGAGCAATCATCCGGACTGGTCCTTCCATGGAACCGAATTCCCCAGCAATGCGGAGCTCCTTGAGGCGCGGAATCGCGTAATCGCGCGCCATCCGAAAACGCAGTTCATTGTGCTGCACGTGGGGAACTTTGCAGAAAATCTTGCGAATGTTTCCGAGAACCTGGACCGGTATCCAAACATGCACGTCGACATCGCCGCGCGCATTGGCGAATTAGGACGGCAACCTAGGACATCGCGGGCCTTCTTCGAAAAGTATCAGGACAGGATCCTGTTCGGGACTGATGCCACACCGCATGGAGATGAGTTTCCGCAACAGGTTTTCAACGACAAACTCTACGAAATTTATTATCGATTTCTAGAGACTGATGATGAGTACTTCGATTACGCACCCGCAAAGACCCCGCCGCAAGGACGGTGGCAGATTTACGGGATCAATCTCCCGGAGTCGATTTTGCGAAAGGTTTACAACGGTAACGCCGCGCGCGAATTGCACATCACAGTTTGATCTGTTTTCATTGCTCTGGGCAACTGAGGTGAGATTGGTCATTCGATTTGCAGCGACATGCCTGCTACTAGCCGCAGGGTCCGTGCGCGCGCAGAACACGCACGCAGAAACGTTCAAAAGCCTCTACGCAGCGCACGACGCTTCTCTTGATACCAACCCGCAATCCAAATTCTGGCACGATGCAAAGCCGGTCTACATCGGTGTTGATGTCCATGGCAACCCGCAACCGCGCTATCGGACAGCAGTACGTTCTCGGTGGACCGACGAAAGCCTGTACCTGCTTTTTGAATGTCCCTATGAAGAGCTCTATCTGAATCCTGCCCCCCACACGGTCGGGGAGACGAATGAGCTCTGGAAGTGGGATGTTGCGGAGATCTTCATCGGATCAGATTTTCAGAATATCCGGCGATATAAGGAGTTCGAAGTCTCTCCGCAGGGAGAGTGGATCGATCTCGACATCGATTTAGCTCTACCGCATCACGAAGTGGGTTGGACCTGGAATTCGGGATTCAAGGTAGCAGCCCGGATCGATCGCAAGGCAAGAATCTGGTATGGGGCGATGCGTATTCCATTCTCCGCGCTGGATCAGCGTGCGCCGGCAGCAGGAAACATCTTTCGCGTGAATTTGTTTCGCTCGCAGGGACCTCCGGACAGGCAGCACTCCCTTGCCTGGAAGGCTCCCATGACTGAGACATTCCATACGCCGGAAAGATTCGGCGGGCTTGAGTTAGTGAAGGATCGATAGTCTGGAAAAGTCACCGAGACGATCAACATGCAAAGAGAATGCCCGGCTTTTACGCCGGGCATTTTATTGATGTATTTCCAAAACCGATGGACTGTCTTCCACTTTAGAACGTTATCCGACCTCTCAAGCGGATTTCCCGATTACTGGTAATGCCTTCCTGGTCGTAACTGCGGAACAGATGGCCGAAGTCCGGATTCGGAGAGAACTGATCGGGATCAGTCATGTCGACTGGATTCACTTTGGGTGCATTCCCTGGTGTACCCGGCACCGACTGGTCCACGGTGAGATAGAACGTGCCGACATTGGCGAAGCAGCCTTCGCATCCGCCTCCGTCCGATTGATCGGGCAAGAGCATTGGATGGTTGAAGACGTTATTGATATCTGCTCCAATCTGCAGTGCGACACGCTCGCCGAAGTTGAATGATTTGTGCACTCCGAGATTCACACCGTAGGTCGAAGGTCCATAGAGAGCATTGCGGACCGCGACTCCTGGCTGCGTGTAAAGTGATGCGCCCATGCTGGGCAGGGTAAATGCACTCGGATTCCAGAAGAAGCCTGATGGAACGTTGCTCCTGGTACCGCCATTGATAACCGCACGCACTGAGGTGGCGTTGAAGTCACCGACAGCATCCAGAGTGCCTGAGGCCACGTTGCCGGGAGTGACCGGATCGCAATCGCCGCAGTCATAGAAAGGCGTGAAACCGGTGCCGGTCTTAAAGAACAGATTGGTGGTAGCCTGCCAGCCGCCGAATGCTGCGTCAACGACTCTCGGCGACTTTGCCAGGAACTGTCTTCCATGACCGAACGGAAGGTCGTAGATGCCATACGCAACGACGCGGTGACGGGAGACAAAGGAGTCCGGCCCGTAGTCGCTGTCAGGCTGAAATGGGTTGTAGGCGTCGCCGCCGAGACTGGAGTTTCCAACGTCGAGCCCCGATGACTTCTGATCGAGAAACGTATAGGCCACACTGAAGGTCAGGTTCCTGGCCTGGCGTTGAGCCTGTGCCTGGAACGAGTTGGTAAGGCTATGGCCAACGTTGCCGAAGCCGGTGACGTAATCGCCAAGCGCCGGAATCTTGAAGCGGGCATTGTCATCATCCGAGTAAGCGCAGTCCCCATTATTGAGTGGATCGCAGGGAGTGACTCCATCGCCTGTTGTCGTGCCGAAGGGATTATCGCTGGGCTCAATCATGTTGAGATCGTGCCCAACAATCTGACCGGATTCGTGCGCACCGATGTAGGAAAGCCGGACGGAAGACAACCAGGGAAGCTGCCTTTCCACGGTGGCATTCCACTGTTGAACACGTGGATTTTTGAGGTCTATCGGGACATAGTTGGCCGATGGCGTGTTTCCGAAACCGCTGAGTGTTCCACCGCTGAGTGGGCTGGTTCCGGATGATCCGCCCGACGGCCATCCGCTGAGTGGCGTGCCACCAGACACCGTCTTCTTGGTGCGGCCCTGATTGAAGGGATTCGTTGCAATTGGATCGCGTATGCCCTGTGCCGCGGAGGTGGGATAGTAGAGCCCGTAGCCGCCGCGGACCACTGTCCTGTCGTTGATTTGATATGCCAGTCCCAGGCGAGGGCCATAGCCGCTCTTGTCTGTTTTGATCAGGCCTCTACCTACACCGAGACCGGAGTCGCTTGCCAGAACGTAACCGAAAGCGATGATGTTCGGATCGAGATACTGAAGCGTTTTGGTCGATGGGATGATGAAGCGGCCAACCTGGCCAGTCGTACTATCGCGGAAGTTGGGATCCAGGTTCGCCATCAGATCGTGGTTCTCAATGAAGGGAGCGATCAGATCGTAACGCATGCCAAGGTTGAGGGTCAGTCGCGAGTTTACGCGGAAGTCATCCTGGACGAAATATCCCGACTCCCAGTTGTGAACGTCCATCGGCGGCCTGGGCTCGTTCACGAAGCCTACCGAGTCAGCAGGTTCTCCTTGTAAGAATCGCGAAAGTGCGTTTGCGCCAGTTCCTGAATAGGTGACAAGCCCGCGCACATTCCCGCGGTTTACTGCGAATCCGTCGATGGCTTGGTTGCGAACGAAGTCAACACCAGCTTTGAGGCTGTGGCGCCCCAAGGCCCAGCTGAGAGTATCCCCGAAGGTAATGATGTCCTGATCTGCCGGTCGGTCTGTGTTCCTTCCGCCATTGCTGAAAGACTGAAACTTACCAAGCGAAACGGCGAGATGACCGCGCGTATCTAGTTCGTTTGGTCCTACCACTGCACCGAGTGCAGCAACATCCGCATCAGAAAATCCGATGCTCGTCAGAAAGCCGCCCAATGTCGTGTTGCTATGCGTGTAGAGATGCTGCTTATTCAATCCGCCTCGTGCTTCGTTCACGATGTTGCTGGAGAAGAGGTGTGTATAGGAGAGGGAGACCGTATGGTTCTTTCGATCCGTCTGGCTTAGCCCCAGGCCTGTGAAGACATTGACGACAGGATTCAAAGAAATATTCTGGGCCGACCCGTGATAGACGCCATAGACCCGATCGTTGTCAGAGAAATCATGATCGACGCGCAACGTTCCTTCATCCTGGCCACTTCTGCCAGGAACCGATGTCGTGTAATGGGGAGCAACCGTGCCTGTTGTGGGGTTGATGGGAGCAGAGTCTCCCACTTTGGGGAAGTAGAGAGAAATCAGCCTCGTTGTAACCGGATTGAGCAGGCGGTCGGGAATCCTGATGAACTGCTGGCCCAGGCCTCCCACCGTGTCGTTCGCAATCTCACTCGGAGTCAAAACTGAACTTCCGACAGATGGCTTCGAAGCATCGTCCATGAGCGAGAAATCGCCGGCAAGGAGAGTCGGGTGCGGAAGAGTGGTGGAAGAAGCACTGGATGGCTCGACCGTCGAGTTATGCTCGTAAGCCGCGAAAAACCAGGTGTTTTTCACCTTGGCTATCGGCCCTCCGATGGAGCCGCCGACATCATTGATGTTGAAGAAAGGCTTATTGAAGGTGGGCTGAAAAACAGTCGGCGCGAAATTGGCCAGCGTATCTTTGTCTGCCAGCTTCCATGACGACAGGGCCGAATTCTTGTTGTTGTAAAAAATTGACCCATGATAGCTGGAGCCGCCGCGCTTGGTGGTAACACGCACGTTTGCGATGCCCGCATATTCCGCGCTGAACGTACTGGAGAGTACATTGAGATCGCCAACCGCCTCTAGGGAAGGCTGACTGGCCGTCGCCTGTCCAAAGATACCGCCATTGGAACGGAGGCCATCGACAGAGAAGCTGGCGCCGTAACTCTGAGCTCCGATAAATTTGAAGTTGCCCGGCTCATCGCTCTGCGTGATGTTCGGATTGATATAGAGGAATGAGTAGATATCGCGGCTGTCGCGCGGCAGTTCGATGATCGTCCTTGAGTTCAGCGTCTGGCTCAGGGTTTGATCCTGAGTATCGAGAATCGTGGCCTCTGATGAAACTTCGACAGTCGTCGACTCGGCGGCAGGGTGAAGAACGGCATTTGCGGTCGCGATATCTGAGCCATTCACCACGATGCCATTGATAACGGATTTGCCGAAGCCCGGGGCTGTGACTGTCGCCTTATAGTGGCCGCTCGGCATGGCAACCGTCTGGAAATTGCCGTGCTCGTCGGTTGTGATCTTGCGAGATGTATCGGTCGCGAGGTCCGTGATCTCAACCTGAGCGTTGGGGACAAGCGCTCCGGTGGAATCAGTTATCGTTCCTCGAATCGTTCCGAGATCTGTCCCCTGAGCCGATAGAACGGCGGAGCTTGCCCCGATGCAGAGGATCAGGGCTGAAACGAACGAAAGTAGATTCCTTAATGTCATGGGGAATTTCTGGCGCCTCCAAAGTGATTCTATGGAGATACCACAATTAACGAAGGTAAAGCAAACAAAAAACACATATAAACGAATAATACGCAACCTATGGTTGGATCCATGATCCTGAAAACGCATTCACGCTCTGCTCGACCCTCTCCAGACGCAGCTGCAACGCGCTCCCTCCCTCCTAAAAATCGGGTTTCTTCCCCATGAAGAAATGGAGCGAATTTGACGCCTGAGGCAACAAAAGGCTAGAAACGAAGCACGGATCTGGAGCTATGACGAAAACATACATAAGCAAACAATACGTAATCGCAATGACGCTTTTCGCAATCTTCCTGCATGTCCCCGCCAAGGCTCATGCGGTGGACTTCACGGTGATCGGACCGGGCGGCGGCGGCGCGATGTTTCACGCTACGATCAGCCCGCACGACCCCAACGAAGCGATGGTTGCATGCGATATGACCGGCTCGTACATCACGCATGATGGGGGGCGGTCATGGCGCATGTTCAATCTACGCGGAGCTGTCCACTTTTTTGCCTTTGATCCGGTACAACCCCGCACCCTGTATGCCGGGACCCAGGCGCTCTGGCGCAGTACCGATGACGGTACATCCTGGAAGATGGTCTGGCCGGCGCCCCCTTCGGTCCGCAACATCGTGATGAACTCAGATCATGCTGACGAGACCATCGTTTCGGATCGAAATCCGATGGGTGAGGTCCTGGCACTCGCCATTGATCCAATCAATTCCCGAACGCTTGTCGTTGCAAGCGTCAAAGATGGCAAGGCGGCGATTTTCACCTCCGGTGATGCAGGCGAGTCTTGGGAAAAGCAACACGATCTGAGCGCGGTCCCGCAAAAGATATGGATCGATCCAAATTCGAACAAGGACGATCGGGATATTTACGCCGCTGGAAAGACAGGTGTTTCTGTCCGCCTGCACGGGCAATGGAGTGATCGATCTGCTCCTGAACATGCCACATTGAGTGACGTCAGCATCGGCTTCTCTAAATCAAGCGGCGCGATGATTTACGCCACTTCCGAGTCTGGAGTCTTCCTGTCCTCAGATGGCGGCAGTTCGTGGGTTTCCTCTTCCCTTCCTGGAGTTGGGGCGCAGGTTCGCGCTATCGCAACGAGTTTGCGTCATCCAGAGTCCGCATATGTCTCATACAGTCACCTTCAACTCGACGGCGAAACATGGATGGGTGTCGCTCGGACGAAAGACAGCGGTCGGCATTGGTTGCTTGTGTGGAAAGAGAGCAAGGCGCCTGCGGCAAATATCCATGATGACTGGATCGCGAAGCAGATTGGGGTGGAATGGGGGGAGAATCCGCTGGAATTAGGAGTAGCCGAGCAGAATCCGGAACTCTGCTACGGAACCGACTTCGGTCGCACCATGATCACGACAGATGGCGGAGCAACCTGGAACGGAGCTTATTCCAGGAAGTTACCGGGGGGAGAATGGACGAGCACCGGCCTGGATGTGACCACGAATTACGGTTATCTTTTCGACCCGTTCGATAGGAACCGCCGCTTTATTCCGACTACCGACATCGGTCTATTCCGCAGTGAGGACAAGGGGCGCTCGTGGACGCGATCCGTCAACGGTGTTCCTGAACCGTGGAGCAACACGACTTACTGGATTGCGTTTGATCCCGCTGTCCGAGGAAAGCTCTGGGGAGTGATGAGCGGAACTCATGATCTTCCCCGTCCAAAAATGTGGCGAAAGACTCCTGTAACCAGATATCGGGGTGGTGTGTGTGTGAGCGTTGATGGCGGGCGCACCTGGAAGACATCCAACGTTGGCATGCCGGAAACTGCGCCGACACATATTCTGCTCGATCCCAAGAGCCCGGTGGGGCACAGGACCTTGTGGATCGCTGCAATGGGACGCGGCGTTTACAAAAGCACGGATGATGGCGCCACCTGGGTCTTGAAGAACAAAGGCATCGTGCAGAGTGATCCTCTTGCGTGGAGGTTGGCTCGCGCCGGCAACGGCACTCTCTACGTCGTGATTGCGCGGCGGAGTGAGAATGGGAGCATTGGCACCAGCGGTGACGGCGCGGTCTACAAATCTACCGACGGCGCCGACTCCTGGATTCCTGTGAAGTTGCCCGAAGAGCTAAACGGCCCCAATGGATTGACGCTTGATCCGGAGCGTCCAAATCGTCTCTATCTTGCAGCATGGACCAGGGCCACCGGCGTACATGGCAAAGGTGGAGGAATTTTTCTATCTGACGATGGCGGTGAAAACTGGAAGAACGTATTGGATCGCGATCAACATGTTTATGACGTAACTGTCGATCCCCGCGATGCAAACATTCTGTATGCTTCTGGCTTTGAATCCTCGGCGTGGCGTTCCTCCGACCGCGGAGAGCACTGGTCAAGAATTGAGGGATTCAATTTCAAGTGGGGTCATCGCGTGATGCCTGATCTCGAAGATCCCAAAATGATCTACGTCTCGACATTCGGAGGCGGCGTTTGGCATGGCCCGTCTGTCGGTGGAAAGCCCCGGCCCGACATCGCCACACCTGAACTCGAGCCTGGACGTCAGGAATCGTCTCGATCGAATGGCGGCGGGAACGGTCCGGAGTAGTTTTTCTGAACCGCTTCCGCTAGTTGCATGGAACAGGCAGCGTCGGTGAGGGAACACGTTGAAGGGGCGCCTGCATCAAGGAGCCGGAGAAACTCCTCGTACTCGCCCACGATACCGCCGTTTACCAGAGATTCCTCAACGATTGGGTGTTCTTCGATGATCTTCTCTTGAGACCAGTATCGATCTCCCTGAAACGAGAGATCAGAGCCGTAAGGATGGCCAAGCGTTGCCTCCGCCGCGGCTCCGGATGCAGTGAGGAGGTAGGACTCACGGCGCAAACCGGTATTCAGCATGAGCGAGATCTCAGCCGTTGCCGAATTGGCAAACGCCAGCCGTATCCAATAGTCGCAGGCAGGTGAATTGTGGTGCTGGCAGGATCTCACCTCAATGAACTCTGGATCTCCCATCAGAAAGCGAATTGCATCGAGTGCGTGAATTCCTGTTGCGGCGACAAACTCGGGTTCAAGGCGATTGGTGCGAAGCATTTCGGCGCGCGCGAAGAGGAGCGGGTGCTGAGCCGACCATTGCTTCAGACGCACGATTGATGGGATGAATCGGCGATTGAATGCAACGAACGTGAATGTGCCGGCAGCAATCGATGCAGCAGCCAGGGCCTTTGCCTCCAACACCGAGAGTCCCGGCGGTTTCTCAATGAGTAAGGGAACCCGCAGAGGAAGCAAAGACTGCACCAGTTCGAAAGTATGGGAGGGTTGCACCGTGCATACAATCGCGTCTGGTCGGGCGTCATCCAGCGCAGCGAGGATGTTGTCCGACGCAAGGCGGTAGCCGAAGAGGTCGCGAAAGTGCCGTGCACGCTCTATATCGAGATCGCATATCGCCTCCAGAGAGACACGACCTTGTTGTGCGAGACGTTGCAGGGTGGGCCCATGAGCGTAGCGGCTCCATTCTCCTGCGCCGACATGTGCAATACGGATGGGGTTCATGGCTTGGGTAGAAACGCTACTTGACTCCTTTCGTTAGCCTTCTTTTTATTACGTTCTTCTGTTACCTTACTCTCAACCTGGCACCCTAGAAAGGTCTTCGATGCGACGCAGGGATCTACTGAAGGCCGCGGCCATCCTTCCAACTGCGCGAGGCCTCAGTGCATTTGCCGAAGGCCCAACATTCCGGCAACATCTGTGGCAAGGTCATGACTTTGGCACTTTTTTCCCAGCCAAAGATCGCTTGGACCAAGGGCCCTTCGATATCGACCAGGATCAGGGCTGGCAAACAGTCTTGTACACCACTCCATCAGAGAAGCCGCTGCGAAATCCAGGCCTCGGGCTTGTCGGCTATACGTGGGAGGAAGGTGGTCCGTCCCTCGCTGTCCGGCGGAATCAACAGTCCCTAGAAGAACATGTGGAGAAGATCGCGAGTCTGCCCTTCGTCGATGTGCTCTACATTCGCTGCGATTGGCGAAACGTGCAGAAGCAAGCGGGCCGGCTGGATTTGGATCCAGTGTGGGGGTTAACGCTCGATGCTGCGAAACGCCATGGGCTGCGTGTCGCATTTCGTATTCAGTCGTCGAACACCGTTTTTCAACCCCAGCAGCTTGCGTTACCGGAGTTTCTGCAGTCGCGAATTCCGATGGTGAAGATCGGGCCAATGGGCAGACACGGCGGCAGCGATCTGTCCAGCGGAGCAACCGGTTCATGGATCGAGCCCCGTTACGATCATCCCGAGTACCTGAAAGCGCTGACGGAGTTGAACCATCTGCTTGCGGCGCGCTTCGATGGCGACCCGCAGATCGAGTGGGTTGACATTATGCATGTAGGTTTCTGGGGAGAAGGCCACTTTGGCGGGTATCCAAGCTCATTTCCAGACTCTGCCACGGCTCAGCGCACGTTGAACGCGATGGTCCAGTTACAACTGGACTCCTGGAAAAGAACGCCGCTCGCCATGAACACCCAGCCGGATATCAGCAACACCGGAAATCGCGAAGCGATTGAGATTGCAGTCCGAGGTGGAGCCTGGGTTCGATCCGACAGCATCATCGTGGAGGAGCCCGTTCAGATCGAGGAGTTGGCCAACCGGCCTCCGTGGCTTGCGGCCATTCTCGAAGACGGTTATTTCCGGCAGTATGATGCATCGAAGCTTGCGGTCGACGTTGCGGGAATCAATGAGCTCGAAAACTATATGTTGCACGTCTTGGACCTCCGCGCAAACTACTGGTCTCTCTGGACTGAGTCCGCACACCTCGCCAGTTACAATGAGCGCTATCCGCGCGGCTTCGAACGTCTCCGGCAAAATATCGGTTATCGACTGCGACCATCATGGATATGGCAAAGGAAGCGCTCCGGCACGTCCGAATTGGTGGTCGCTGTTTCTAATCGTGGCGTTGCAAGTGTTCCAGGTGTCGTCTGGCTACAGATCGAGAGCCCGGATGGAAGGTTTAAGTTGAAAGGCTCGCTCGATCCTGGCTATCCACTGGCCGGAGGGCTCAGGCTTGGCTCGTTTCTACTGCCAGCCGGCTATTCCGATCAGGTCAAGCTTTCGGCCGCGGTCGAGTTAAGGCCAGGCGTATTGAAGCCGGTGGCATGGGCCTGCGAGCAGCCTGTAAACCCTGACGGTTCCATCTCAGTTGACGTAAAGCTGATGAACGATCCCAAGTGGCGAAAGTCGGTTTAAAGTCGACATGTTCTATTTACGTTATTCGTTATCTTTCCTTAGTTTTGCTACACTTCGGCTGAGCTCATATCGCGGCGAAGTGGCGGTCAATCGTTGACCCGACTTGGGGTGGAAAGCATCCACTTCTCGCGTGACCGAGTGTGTTCGCCTGGAGCGATGGAAATGAAAAAACTGAAAAAACAATCGCCGATGTTGATCGAAGAGCGGCGGCAGCATATTCTCTCCCTGATTCAGAAAGACGGACGCGTCCTTGTTGACGAACTCTCGAGCACTCTGGACCTTTCCAAGATCACCATCCGCAAAGACCTTGACTATCTGCAATCGAAAGACTTGATTGTCAGGACGCATGGCGGAGCGCTGCCGGCGCACGCCGGCACTCTCTCCGACCCGACCATCCAGGAGAAGAAAGAGCTGCACCACGAGGAGAAGGTTAAGATCGCAAAAGCTGCAGCGGCCATGGTATCTGAAGGACAGTGCATTATCCTTGACTCCGGCACGACGACCACTGAGATTGCACGCGCGATCCTCTCCTTTCGAAATCTTACTGTCATCACCAATGCGCTGAATATCGCGGCGGATCTTGCGCGCAGCGACTTCGAGATCATCCTGATCGGCGGCACGCTGCGCAAGAATTCGCTCTCAGTCGTGGGTCCGCTGGCTGAAGATGTGCTGAAAGAAATGCACGCCGATATCGTGTTCCTGGGTGTCGATGGTTTCGACATCGAGATCGGCCTGACCACGCCTAACGTGCTTGAAGCGCGCGTAAATCGCGCAATGGTGAAGGCTGCCCAGAAGGTGGTCGCGGTCTGCGATTCCAGCAAATTCAATCGTCGCAGTCTTTCCTTGATTGTGGGCACCGCATCAATTCATCACGTAATCACCGATGGCAAGCTCGGCGCCGACGACGTGAAGTCGATTCGGGATGCGGGCATCGAAGTAACCGTCGTTTAGCGCTCGATGCAGCAGCCAGGCGGCACCGGCTAAGGCTAGATGGGACGAACCAAGCCCTTTTGTGTAGCGCTCGTGTTTCGGATCAGCAGGAGTACGAGGACCATCCCGATCATCGGGATGATTCCGCTTGCAATCACGATTGGATCGAACGCATGCCCGCTCTTTGCGACCCGTGCATCTGAGAGATATCCCACAGCCTTCATCGCGATGATGGTTCCAATTCCGGAGCCAGTACCGCTCAGTCCGCTTACCGTCGCCACCGCATCCCTCTTGTAGATGTCAGAGGGTAGAACATTTGCAATCGTGCTGAAGGACGCGTAGGAGAAAGTCGCCAGTGCGAAGAGGGCTGTAATGATCCACAAGTCCTGCGTGAAAACTGTTGGAATCAGAAGCATCGTTCCACAGCCTCCAGCCACTACGACGGCCATGCGTGATGCACGAACTGTCCATCCCCGTCGAATCAAGTAGCCCGAGGCTGCTCCTCCGGCGAAGTTCCCTAGATCGGCGGCGAGGAACGGTACCCATATCGCGATGAGCCCATTCCTCAAGTCAATCCCCTTCGCCACCAGGTAGACAGGAAACCAATCTGTCACGAAATACCACACCGGATCCGTAAAGGCGCGTCCGGCAATGACTCCCCAGGTCTGCGGCAAGCGAAGCAGATCACGCCACCTCGTTTTTATGGTGGAACTCATCGGCTCATTCAATCCACTTTCACTTCGGATCATCGTTAGTTCTTCAGCCGAGATGAGTGGATGCCGGTCCGGTGGATAGTAAAACTTGCGCCATAGCAGCAACCAGATGAAACCCAGTACGCCCGGTACCAGGAATGCGGGCCGCCAGCCCCAATGAAAGTAGATCCACAGGACTAGAAAGGGCGATATGGCTCCTCCTATTGACGAGCCGCTATCGAAGAATGCAGTTGCAAGTGCACGCTCTTTTGCCGGGAACCATTCCGAAACAGCCTTAGTTGCAGCGGGCCAGTTTGCGGACTCGCCGAACCCAAGCATGAGTCGAAATCCCATAAAGGTGAACAATCCGTTTGCCAAGGGCGTCAACACCGAGACCAGGGAGTAAAACGCGACGGAGATCGTGATGCCGAGCCGCGTTCCAACTCGATCCATCCAACGACCGCAAAGTGTCTGACCGATTGCATAGGCAACCCGAAACGCAATGACCAGATTTGCGTAATCGCTGTTCGTCCAGTGGTACGACGTCTTGAGGTATGGAGCAAGAAGCGATAGCGTCTGGCGATCCATATAATTGATCGCCGTGGACGCAAAGAGCATGGCACAAATCCACCAGCGCAGATTCCGCACCTTCGGCTTCGTGTGCTCTGTCACCGCAGCCACTCATCCAGATGTCCGCGCACAAAACTGTCATCGTTAAGGTGTGGATAGGCTTTGTAGACGCGGTCAATCTCTTCGCTCTGCCCAGGCGAGAGTGATTCATTCTCATCAAGACACCAGATGCCTTCGAGCAAACCCTGCCTGCGCAGCACCTCGTGGATGCCCGCGATGCAGCCCGCAAATTTGTGTGCAGGGTCAAAGAAAGCGGAGTTTGCGTCAGTAATCTGCTGTGCGAGCGTAAGTAGCTCTGCGGGAATCTGCGGTCCACTGCTTTTGGCAATTGAGAGATGCTGTGTTGCTTTGCTGGTCCACACAGCCCAATGCCCGAGCAATCCTCCGACAATCCGCAGCGATCGTCCTCCGAAATTCCACCGGGTCAGCAAATCGATCAGGATGCTGTCGTCATTGCCGGTGTACAACGAGATCTCATCGGCACGCCCTGAATCGATGACGCCGCGCAAAACGTCTATTGTTTGATATCGATTGAATGGCGCGAACTTGATTGCAACAACTCCCTCGATCTTTGCGAATTCACGCCAGAACTCGTAAGAGAGCAGCCTTCCTCCCACGGCAGGCTGCAGGTAGAAGCCGATGATCGGGATTACGTCAGCGATCGCTTTCGCATGGTCTACAAGTTCGACATCGCTCAGATCTTGTAGTCCGCCCATGCTGAGCAAAACCGCATCATATCCTAACAGTTTTGCAAGCTCCGCCTCTTTTTCGGCTTGATGGAATGGGCCACAGACGCCGGCAATCTTAACGACATCGGCGTCTCGGGCTTCTTCCATTGCTAACTCAAGCACCGGCCGGTAGAGCCCTATCCTGGCTTCTCGAATCGCAAACTGTGTTGTATGGACCCCGACAGCAACGCCACCCGCTCCCGCGGCAAGATAGTAGCGAGTCAGCGCTCTTTGTCTCCGCTCATCGAGCTTGCGGTCAGATGTGAGCGCCAAAGGGTGTGCGGGAATTACCAGGCCTTCCCTGAGTCTTTCGCGGACATTCATCAGAATTTTCCATCCTGGGTTTGGAAGTGCGTTGGCTTATTGCTCAGCGCACCTCCGTTCGCAATCCACTCTGCAATCCAGTCCATCATCTCGTCCGGAGTCACTGTTGGATAGCCAAACAGACGATGACACTTCGCTGCATTATTCAGAAGCGCGGAGGGCGACCCTTCTCCCGCGAACATGGCTTCATGCCCGAATCGCTGTGCAAACTGCTCTGCAATCCAGCGCGTGCTTAATGTCTCGGGACCGGTAAGGTTGAGAACGAATGGCGGAGAGGCGCAGTGAGCAAACGACCGCATGCACACCGAATTGGCATCGCCTTGCCATATCACGTTGACGAGAGGCATTCGCAAGTTCACAGGCTTGCGCTCAAACACATTGCGAGCGATGTCGACAAGCACCCCGTAACGGAGGTCTATGGCATAGTTGAGCCGCAGTATAGCTACTTTTGTTCCCCAACGATGCGATGCGTGCTCAAAGATTCGCTCGCGTCCCAGTACCGACTGCGCATACTCCCCCTGGGGCCCTACTGACGTCTCTTCGTTTGCGCCACCTTGGGTAGCCGGTAAGAGCGGATAGATATTGCCGCTGGAGAAGCACACGATTCGAGAGTGACGAAAGCGATCCGCCACAAGTGCGGGCAACTGCGTGTTGATGGCCCAACTGAGATGTTCGGCCCCGGTGGTGCCGAACTTCCTCGCAGCCATAAAGATCACGTTGTCTACATCGGGCAGCCGAGCGAGGTCATTTGGCTCCAGCAAATCGCATTCAATTGTTTCAATTCCATGTGCCTGAAGCGCTGCCGGCATGGCTTTGTCGCTGAAGCGCGAAACGCCAATCACGCGAGTGTCCTTCCCCGCTGCGACCGCTGAGCGGCGAATGAGTTGTGCCAGAGTAGGGCCCATCTTTCCGCCAACGCCGAGGATAAGGACATCTCCCTGTAGCTCGCGCATCGCTGCCACATCTGCCCCCGTGGGCCGGGACAGTCGTTCTTCCAGTTGCTGCACATTCTCAATTCTCATATCACCCCAACTCGAATCCAGCAGTGGCGAAGACCATTGCATCGTTGTTTTGAATTTGTTTTCCGCGACGCATGCGCCAAAGAACTCGTCGACGCGTGAAGCCCAAGGCTGTGGCGCACTTGACTGCTGCAGTATTCAACGGCAACAGATCCCAGAACCAGCAGACTTCGGAGGTCCCGTTCGCGCCCTTATGTGCGTCAAGATGGGCGGCAATCAACCGCATCGCATCCTCTTCTGAA
>Ga0068856_100003154_pt1 | contig 16810 bp, 14 predicted proteins | sample KBSCornC62_FD_66595 | JGI IMG/M metagenome (GOLD analysis project Ga0068856, IMG submission 66595) | Corn rhizosphere microbial communities from Kellogg Biological Station, Michigan, USA - KBS Corn C6-2 | ecosystem: Host-associated > Plants > Roots > Rhizosphere > Soil ...
GCCCCAGCAAGCCAGGTACCGCAACAGCGGAGGCTTCTGATAAGTACTTTCTTTTACTTTTTGCTCTTGCGGCTGCTTATCCCAGGATTCTATCAGGGTGCTTAATGGCCGATGGATATAAACATCTTTTAGCGATGCATGAGGTAAACCTGCATCGCGCCGCAATTGGGAAACAAATCCGGCAGCAAGCAGCGAGTGTCCACCCAGGTCATTGAAAAAATCCATCGATTGCTCAATGGTTTTATTTGGGAAGGTCTTACGCAGGATAGCCATTACCCGGTCGTGCACCGGCGCATTCATATCGATTGTTTCCTGAGCTCCACTATCCAGACTTGCGGTAAACGCTTCCGGCATCGGCAAGGCTTTGCGATTGATCTTTCCGCTCGGCATGCGGGGCATTTCGGGCATGGTGATTATAGTACCGGGTACCATGTAGGATGGTAATGTCTTACCAAGCTCGAGCCTGAACAGGTTTTCCTCGATGCACACGTCGTCCTCCATCACCACATAGCCAACCAATTGATCCTGTCCTGTATTATCCTTTCTAACAGCCACCGCAGCCGAAAGCACACCAGTGAGTTCATTCAGTCGGGTTTCGATTTCTCCTAATTCGATCCTGTAGCCACGTAGTTTGATTTGGTCGTCAAACCTGCCCTGCAAATCAACGCTGCCGTCTTTGTTGATAATCGCTGCGTCACCCGTGCGGTAAACACGGTCGCCCGGGAGCATCGATAGTGTGGCCGGCTTGGCTACAAATTTCTCGTGCGTCAGTTGCGGCAGCTTCACATAACCCGAGGAAACACCAGGCCCGGTAATGATCAATTCTCCTGCTTCACCTGCCGGAAGCAAATTCAATTTTTCGTCAACTACAGCCAGATTATAATTAGGCAAGGGCTCACCAATCACGATACGGTCGCCCGGACTCAGTTGCCCGATTGTCGCTGTCACTGTCGTTTCGGTAGGGCCATAGCTATTATAAAAAGTGATGCCGTTTTTTGCCCACTTGGCCAGCACCTGAGGTGTACATGCCTCGCCGCCGGCATTTACCAGCCTGAGCGATGGAATAGTATCCTCTATTACCGCCAAAAGACTTGGCACAGCGTGGAGCACCGTTATATTTTCGCGTTTGAGCGTATCACCCAGTTCGTCAATAGCTTTGGAGGTAGTGTTATCGGCTACCCATAGTGTCGCCCCGGCAAAATAACTGATCCAGGTTTCCTCGCACCACATGTCAAACGAAACCGAAAATCCCTGGTACACTTTGTCGTCCTGCACAACGTTGAGCACGCTCTGCTCGCTGCGCACCAGGTGGCATATTTGCTTATGACTGATAGAAATACCTTTGGGCTTACCGGTGCTGCCTGATGTGTAAAGCACATAAGCAACAGCCTCAGCACCCCATGTCGGGGGCGTAAATGTCTGCAACGTTTGTGCGCTTCCGGGCTCAACCGGCACTTGCAGCAGCTTGCAATTCAGATTTAATGGCTGGTTACTGAAGCATGCGGCAGCGCCCACCTCTTCCATGATCACTTCTACCCTTTCGGCCGGTATTTCGCGATCAACAGGCACGTACGCCGCGCCGGATTTTACGATACCCAGGATAGCCGCATGCAATTCAAAACCCCGCGGCCACCAAACGCCAACATAGTCGCCATTCCCAATGCCGTTAGCCGAAAGATATGCCGCTACAGCGTTGCTCCAGTGGTCAAGCTCACTATAGGTTAATTGTTCATGATGAAAAATAAGGGCGGCTTTATCAGGGTATCTGTTAACAGTAGCCGAAAATATATCCGCAAGCGTTTCGTCCCTGATCAGGTCGGGCCTGTCAGCGCCTATCACGATGCTCAGCTCATTCATAAAATAGTAACGGTGTTTTGTTTTTTCGGTTTATAAGACAGACGGAATGCGTCAGGGTTTATGCTCCAATTATAAATATTCTTGTTACAAAAATCGTGGATTTCGCGTAAGCTATCTTATAATTTACATAATATTGGGAAATGGTAATTTGCTGTTACAGCCTGATCACAAAAGAATGGACCGACCAGGAACTGGCGGACAAATCGCTGTTGCTTCCCAAAAATCTTGTTGATGAGGCACTGCAAAAACGGCAATGGATTGACCGACAGTTATCTATCGCGGGAAAGCTACTACTCAGGGAGGTTCTGGCTCAATTCGGCCTCGGCCAATTATCGCTCGATAACTTAAAATTTACCAATCACCACCGCCCCCGGTTTGATGCCGGCATCGATTTTAACATTTCCCATTCGGGCAACCTGGTAACTTGCTGTGCCACAGATAAAGGTAAAATCGGGATTGATATTGAACAGGTTAAGCCAATTGATTTTGGAGAATATCTTGATTATTTTACACCGAACGAATGGTCGACCATCCACAACGCGGCCTACCCTGATAATAGCTTTTATGACTTCTGGACACGCAAGGAAGCCGTACTGAAGGCGCTCGGCACCGGCTTTCATACACCGTTATCATCGGTTGATGTGGCCAATGCCTCCGTTACTTATGATGATGTCACCTATCATATCCAAAATATAAACCTACATGAAGATTATATCTGCAATATTGCCATTACTCAAAAACAGGACATTGAAACGCCACTCCTTTTCAGCTACTAATCGATGTGATTCCCTTTTGGCACTTTATGCTTAACGGATAAAATACTATTTTCATGCTGCCAAAAACACTTGTATAAAATGAAGAAATACCTGGTAACAATCTGTTTGATGATCATTTCCACCTGTCCGGTTTTTGCCGCTGCGGTGGGCATCAGCCATTTCGTGATCAAGAACAACCCATTTGCACAAAATGAAATCGCGATCATAGCCACAGACACGGCAAATAACATCCAGGAGAATGTTAATGGCGTTTTCGCATTCAGTGTAAACGGTTTCCAGGAAGATCTTCATTTCGAAAAGGGAACAGCCTTTTACAGGCACAAACTGCAAAAATCCGCATTCCTTTATGTCAAACATGAGGATGATAAAGGCACGCACTCCGCACTCTACTATGTTTACAAAGGCGACCATGAATTATCACCGATACACATCAGCTGGATCGTCCTGCTGGCAATCCCGGTTCTGCTGGTTGTAATTGCCTACATGTTCCGCAAGCTGATCATTGTCGCCGTCATCATCTTTATCATCTTTGTTTACTTTAATTTCCACCATGGCCTCGGAGTCGGAACATTTTTCGAAAGCATCATTGATGGGCTGAAGGGGATGTTTAAGGGGTAGCTTTTGAGTTGATTGAGTTAAGTGGTTGATCGGGTTGATTGAGTTCAGACCTAACCTAATCCAACTCAGTCAACTTAATCTAACTCAATCAACTTAATCAACCTCAAAACGGCATTCCCACGCCAAAGTTTAACTGGAGAAAGTTGAAAGTGTCGGGATAGTTGGCATTTTTATAGGCGGTTTTGAAAGGTCCGGTGCGGAATAATTCGTCAAAGTGATTAATTAGCACCCATTGATCGGAACCGCTGAATTCCGGATCCTTGAATTTAAGCGCGGCATCAAGCCGGAAAACGAAGAATGACAGGTCGAAACGAAAACCAGTGCCAATTGCGATAGCTGTAGATGGCCAAATATTATCCAGCCTGAATTCCTCGTTCGGGTATTGCTGTTTATGCAGACGCCATACATTACCAGCATCCATAAAGAATGCACCACGCAACGGTGAACCAAAGAAATTGTTGGCTATTTTGTAGCGGTATTCGGCATTCATCACAAACTTGATCTCACCAAACTGGTCAAGATACTTAAGCCGGCTGCGGGTAACAGTATCGTTTCCATAAGCAATGCCCCTGTTAAATTGGCCGGGACCAAGTGTTCTCGGTATCCACGCCCTAATGTCGTTGGCTCCTCCTACATAAAAATTCTTCTCAAAAACCAGTTGCGAGCTGTTTCCATACGGGATACCCACACCAGGGTTAAGACGCAGAATAAATTGCTTCTCGTTTCCAAGATCTTTATAAAAACGGACATCAACCTCTCCCTTGGCATATTGTGCGAAGGTATATCCAAAAATGGTTCGCTGTCCCAGTGTGTCACGCTTGGTATTAAAAATACTGCTCAACAGTGAGAGGGTATTGCCTCCAACATCCAGCGTTCCTCTGAAGTAGATGAAATTGCGATAGGAGTTAAGCTTATTGGCATTGAGCTGGTATGTGTATTGTGAACCTGACGAAAATATCGTGCGCCCAATAAGATAATAGTAAGAATAGTAGCCTTTGCTCAATAAACTATCCTTAGCCACAGGGTCGATAATACCTTTTGAAAACTCAATATCAATAGGTGTTACCGTATGAATCTTGTCGGCTGTCTCAGTAAAATCGTACGAAATTGCATTGATGAAGCTAATGCGCTCTACCAATTGCTTCTGGAAAAACAACGAATAGTTGCTCGAGAACGTGGTATGAGGCACCCCGTATTTACCCAAAATTGGCAGATCGAACGGGAAGAGTATTTGCGGGTAAGTAACGCTGGCTCCTATCTTAAACTCCTGGTTTTCAACTGCACCCGGCACTGTAGAATTCCGGCCATTATCGAATAATACGCTATAGTTCGTTTTTAACTGAAATACGGTTGCCGACTTAAAAAGATTGCGATCCGTGAATGTATTGCCCACGTTAAACCCATAACGCCCGCCATTGAACAGGAACTCGCCTTCTATCCTGTCCGACATTTGCTTCAGAGGCACCAGGTCTATCTTCTGATTCAGCCTATTGGTGCTGTCCGGTAATTTATCGTAACTGGGGTTCGGGACATTTCTAAACACATTCAGTTCGGCCAGGCGCGACGTTGTGAGGTTTTGCCTGTCGATGTTATAAAGATCGCCCTTCTTTTGAAAATTATAAATCTTGATGATCCAGGGGTGAAACTTATGCGAATAGTCAACAAACATAAATTGCGAATCCACTTTGACAGTATCGGTCTTGCCAAAGTCACGACCACTGCTATTGGAGATCGTTACGATGGTGTTATTGATCTTGTAAATCGGATGCGCCGCTTTTCCAGGCGGATTATCTACGATCATTTTGATATCCACCTGGCTGTTGTGTAAACTAGTGTCTACGTCGTAAGTAACATACTGCCTCAGGAAATCGAAATAACCATTGCGTTTCATCAGCTGGTAAATCCCATCACGGTCATAAGCCAGGCTGTCCATATCGTACCGGCCACCTGTTTTAATATGCGATAATTGTGCCTGGTTTGCCCGGTACAGACCCTGTACCTTCTTATCGGCAATACTATCCTTGAAGCCCCTGATATGGAACATTGGCCCTTCTATCGCGGTGAATACCAGTTCGGCCCGCTTATTTTTCACTTTGATGGTATCTGTAACGGTGGCTTTGAGGTAGCCTTTACTACGGAGGAACTTTTGTATCTGGTCGCGGGAAAACTCAACAAGTGCAGTATCGACTATGTTCGGCGGTTCGCCAATATCCTTTTTACCATTTTTGCTAAACATGTAGTAGAGTTGCAGGTTAAAGCCGTTATTGGGTTGCTGCTCCTTATCCACATAATTAACAGCTGCGTCCTCAAACTCTTCTTCAACTCCATGTATCGTGATCTTACGCACAAGCGCCTCGTTATCCTTGAGCCGCCGGGTTAAACTGCAGCCGGAAACCAGAAAGACGAGAAGAATACTTAATATTGTAAGGCGGTACCCCTTTTTACTATTATATGCTTTCAAAATCTCAGATCAATTCATTAAAGTCATTACAACAAAAAAAGTTTCGCCGCGAACAAGGTTTTTTCCTGGTTGAGGGCCATAAATCGATCGCCGAATTTGTCGATTCGCCTTACCGGGTCGAGGCCGTGTACCATACTCCTGCATTCGATTCAAAAGTGCTGAAATTATCCCAAAAAATAAACTCGTCTGAAATTTCAGCTACAGACCTCGAAAAGATAAGCAGCCTCAAAACTCCACAGGACATTATAGCGAAAATTGAAATACCCGAATGGCCCGCCCTGACCCAAAATGAATTGACTGGCCGATTTTCTTTGGTGCTGGATGGCATACAGGATCCGGGCAACATGGGCACCATAATCCGCATTGCAGACTGGTTTGGCATTCAGCATATTATTTGCTCGGAAGATACTGTTGAAGCTTACAATCCAAAAGTCGTTCAGGCAAGTATGGGTTCGCTTGCGCGGATGAAGGTTTATTATATTGATCTTGCTGGTTTCCTTTCCAAAATCAAGCTGCCAATATTCGGCGCTTTACTTAATGGAGAGAATATTTACGCCACTGATTTTGGCGCCGAGGGCCTGATTGTAATGGGCAATGAAGGTAATGGCATCCGCCCCGAAATAGAAAAATTGGTAAGCCAGGCAATCACCATTCCGCGCATCGGGAAGGCCGAATCTTTGAATGTAGCTATAGCCACCGCACTGTTTTGCTCTGAAATTAGCAGAAAAGCGATAAAATAAGTTGCCAGCCAATAAATAATTACTATTTTTGCACTCCTTAAAATTAGGGTCGAATGGCCGAGTGGCTAGGCAGAGGTCTGCAAAACCTCCTACAGCGGTTCGAATCCGCTTTCGACCTCGAGGTTTACAACATTAAAATTACGACACCATGGGCGTTACACGTTTGAAAAGAAAAGACAGAAGAAATAAAACTTTTTCTCGTTTGGAAGTACAAGGCCTTAAACTGGCTACCAACATTGAGTTGGGCAGCCGTTCGGCAGAGCCAAAGAACAGCCAGTTGGATAAAAACAACGCGGCTATTGCCAAGGCTTTAGGTAAATAATTTACCCCATGTAGAGACGCAATATCTTGCGTCTCAGGATGAACGATATTTCAAGAGACGCAAAATATTGCGTCTCTACGTTTTTCAAATCCTGTTTGCTTTAGGCAGACAGGATTTTTTTATTGATCCTGCTGATCAATCCCGGCCCTTCGTAAATAAACCCGGTGTATAATTGTACGAGCGTAGCGCCTGCTTTTAGTTTGTCCAATGCATCCTGTGCCGAATGTATACCTCCTACTCCGATGATCGGAAATGCTCCATTCGATTTTTGCGACAAATAGCTGATAACCTCAGTTGCGCGCCCGGTCAGCGGTCTGCCACTCAACCCACCTGCTTCGCCAGATTTTTCCGACTTCAACCCTTCCCGTGAGATAGTCGTGTTCGTCGCAATCACGCCAGCAATTTTCGTTTCTTTTACAATTTCTACAATATCATCCAATTGTTCATTGGTCAGATCGGGAGCTATTTTGAGCAAGATCGGTCTGCTGATGCCGTTTTTGGAATTCCGCTGCTGAAGGGTATTCAGGATATTCATGAGCGGCTCTTTTTCCTGCAAAGCGCGCAAGCCGGGCGTATTAGGTGAGCTTACATTCACTACAAAATAATCCACTACATCAAACAGCCTGTCAAAGCACTTAATGTAATCATTAACAGCATCTTCGTTTGGCGTAACCTTGTTTTTACCGATGTTGCCACCTATGATCAAACCTTGCTGAGCATGTTTAGCATTGCGGCGATAAGCGGCAATATTCTCGGCCACCACATCCATGCCCTTGTTGTTGAAACCCATGCGGTTTATCAGTGCCTCGTCAGCCGTAAGCCTGAACATGCGTGGCTTATCATTGCCCGGCTGCGGCAGCGGTGTAACGGTACCCACTTCAACAAAACCGAAGCCCAGGTTAGCCATTTCGCTGATCACCTCGGCGTTTTTATCAAAGCCGGCTGCGAGTCCAACAGGATTTCTGAATTTCAATCCAAAAACTTCCTTCTCAAGCCGCTTGTCGCGAAAATCCCAAATCATCCGGCTTATTCCCGAGCCTCCCGGCATGCGGTTAAAGCGTTTCAAATTACGGGTCACAAAATAATGTACCTTCTCAGGGTCGAACCGGAAGAGCAGGGGCTTGATCAGTTGATACATGCCGCGAAGTTAGGTTTTTTGGTGGCAAGCTAAAAGCGGAAAGCATAAAGCTGAAAGCACAATTCAATGTTACTTTACGTTTTGTTGACCGGATTCCAAAAGCTTTCAGCTTTGGTCTTTAAGCTTTCATCTCAAAAACGGTATCTTTGCGCCCAAATGATTGCTATTAATAATCTTACGTACGAGATAGGTGCAAGGGCTCTTTATGATGAAGCCGATTGGCATATAAAACCGGGTGAAAAAATTGGCCTTATTGGCGCGAACGGAACAGGCAAAACTACGCTGCTCAAAATGATCGTAGGCGAACTGCGACCAACATCAGGTACCATATCCAAATCGAAGGACCTGACCATGGGCTACCTGAACCAGGACCTGCTCTCCTACTCGTCCGAAAAAAATATCCTGCATGTGGCAATGGAGGCTTTCCAGCGTCAAAACCAGTTGCACGACGAAATAGAGAGCCTGCTTAAGAAACTCGAAACAGATTATAGCGAAGACCTGCTTCATAAACTAAGCGACAAACAGCACGAGTTTGAACTGTTGGATGGCTACAACATCGAATACAAGGCGCATGAAATTTTAGCTGGTCTTGGCTTTAGCGAAGCTGATACACACCGCAAACTGAGCGAATTTTCGGGCGGGTGGCGGATGCGCGTAATGCTGGCAAAGATACTCCTGCAAGCTCCCGATATCCTATTACTCGATGAGCCTACCAACCACCTGGACTTACCGTCGATCCAATGGCTGGAAGATTATCTAAAGGCTTTTGAAGGCGCCGTAATCATCGTATCGCACGACCGCTGGTTCCTCGACAAGGTGATCAACCGAACGGTTGAATCACGCAAAGGCAAGCTGACAGTTTATGCCGGCAACTATACATTCTACCTCGAAGAAAAAGCCCTGCGCGAAGAGATTCAACGTGGTGAGTTTAAGAACCAGCAGGCCAAGATCAAACAGGAAGAACGCCTGATCGAGCGTTTCCGTGCCAAAGCGTCCAAAGCTAAAATGGCGCAATCGCGTATCAAAGCGCTGGACAAGCTGGAGCGGGTTGATGATGTGGATGACGATAATCCGACAGTAAATTTCAGATTCAAGTTTTCGCGGCCGTCCGGCAGGCACGTGGTGACTATCGAAGACCTGCACAAAAGTTACCCGGGGCTCGAAATTTTGAACCACGCCAATGCCATCATCGAGAAGGGCGATAAAATTGCCTTAATCGGTGCTAATGGTCGCGGTAAATCGACCTTGTTGAGACTGATCGCCGGTACTGATAAAAACTTCACGGGCAAATGTGAAACAGGTTATAATGTTACTAAAACCTTCTTTGCGCAGCACCAATTGGAGTCGCTTCATCTCGATAATGAGATATTGCAGGAACTGGTTTCATTCGCGCCAAAACATACCGAGACAGAATTACGATCAATACTAGGCTGCTTCCTGTTTACCGGCGACGATGTTTTCAAAAAGATCAAAGTATTATCGGGTGGTGAGAAATCGCGTGTTGCCTTAGCCAAAGCTTTGACCGCTGACGCCAATTTCCTGATTCTCGACGAGCCTACCAACCACCTGGACATTCAGTCGGTTAACATCCTGATTCAGGCACTGCAGCAATTTGAAGGTACTTTAATCGTTGTATCCCACGACAGGTATTTCCTCGACAATATCGCCAATAAGATATGGTTCATCGAGAACCACGACATCAAAGAATATCCGGGCACTTACCAGGAATATGAGCCATGGTATGCTAAGCGCAAGTTGCAAGTGAAGGAAGAACCTGTATCGGTGGTTGAAAAACCCAAACCGGTAAAGGAGGCTCCGCCATCAGACGATAAAGCTAAGCAGATCAAAAAGCTGAACCAGGAGTTAGCGAAGATGGAGGAAGAAATAGCTGAATTGGAAAAGTCAGTAAAAGATATTGAGGCTAAGTTGGCCGATGAAAATCTGTATAAGAATGCAGATGAAGCCAACAAGGTAAACGATGATTACCAGTTAAAGAAACTGCAGCTCACCGAGGTGCAGGCTAAGTGGGAATCGCTGGCTGAGCAGATTTTGGAGTTGGAATCCTGATCCTAATAAGTGGCAGTTGCAGTAGCAGTGGCCGTAATATGTCGCTGCCGGTGCTACTGCTCATATGAATAAATATATGAGAAAACTACTACTTGTACTTATACTGGCGGCATCAACTTTGGGCGTTTTCGCTCAAAATACGCCCTACACCGACCAGGTCTTTACACCTGCCATTAAAACGGTGGAATTTTACAACACCAAAAAAGAACAGTCTTTCCCGCTTATCGAATTGAATAGTAGTCAGCAATTATTGCTTGCCTTTGATGACTTGCGCGGAAGCAGCCGCAATTTTTATTATACTGTTGAGCACTGCGACGAAAACTGGAACCCCACCAATATAGCCCAATCCGAATACTTGCAGGGTTTTAACGAGGACCAGATACGCGATTACAATTATTCTTCCTCGACGGTTCAGAAATACACGCATTACGAACTCAAATATCCGAACCAATATCTTGCAGCGCCAAAAATTTCCGGCAACTACGTTTTGAAGGTTTACGAGGATGGCGATAAATCGAGGATGGCACTTATCCGCCGTTTCTATGTGCTGGATCCTAAAGTTTCGATGATGGCAGAAGTGGCGCCCTCTAACGATAATTCGCTAAGGCAGACCAACCAAAAGATCAACTTCCAGATAGATTGTGGCAATCTAAGGGTGCAAAACCCCAATTATGATATTAAAGCGTTGGTTGTGCAAAACCGCCGACCGGAAACAGCTGTCATGAATACACAGCCTGCCAGCATCCAGGGTAATCGATTGATCTATAACGACGTTAACACTAATGATTTTCTTGGTTTAAACGAATTCAGGCACTTTGACACCCGCACACTAAAGCTCAATTCCGATCGGGTTGGGCACATCTATAAGGACACCGCCAATACTGTTGTTTTATTGACTGATTTCACCATGAATCAGCCTAACTATGCTTTTTATTACGACAACAATGGCAAGTTCTTTCCAGGCAACTCAGACGGCAGCGATCCACGCGTCGACGGCGACTACGCACACATGTATTTTACGTTTGCCTCCACAAAATCAGCAGATGATGGCTCGGCATATATTGTAGGCTTATTCAACAATTACCAGCTCAACGATTCCAATAAACTATACTACGATCCCGCCGACAGGCATTTCCACATCCAGATGCTGATGAAACAAGGTGTTTACGATTACGAATATGTGTGGCTGCCGAAAGGCGCTCAAAAACCGGATGATGCTGCTTTCGGTGGCTCCCATTATGAAACAGAAAACGAGTATCAGATATTAGTTTATTATCATCCTGCCGGTGCAAGGTGGACGGAGTTGGTTGGATACCGGCAGTTGAATACCGCGCCAAAAAGGTAAGAGAATAACTATATTTGCCCAAAAAACTACAGATGAATCCCCGCACGCCCAAAGAGTCTCTTACTATCATGAACGAATTGGTATTACCCAATGATACCAATACCCTGAACAACCTGATGGGCGGGCGTTTGCTGCATTGGATGGACATTGCCGCGGCTATCTCCGCACAGAAACACTGCAATCGCATTGTGGTAACTGCATCGGTAGATAACGTTTCCTTCAAGCATTCAATCAAACTAGGTGACGTAGTGACCATCGAGGCCAAAGTAACCCGGGCCTTCACCACCTCGGTTGAAGTACGCCTGGACGTATGGGCGCAAAATGTACCGTCCGGAACTAAAGTAAAAAGTAACGAGGCATATTACACGTTTGTGGCCGTGGATCAAAGCGGACGCACCATACCTGTACCGTCGCTGCAACCGGAAACGGAGGATGATAAATTGCTATTTGCAGGAGCACTTCGCCGCAGGCAACTACGTTTAATCCTTTCAGGAAAAATGAAGCCGGACGATGCCACCGAGCTCAAGGCATTGTTTATCCCGGAAGAAAAAGGAAATTAAGAACCCATCTCGAGGATCTTATCAAACTCCTCTTTCTTTACTGCCGATACAGATAATCTTCCCAGTTTAACCAGCTGAATATCCTTCAAAGATGGTTCAGCCTTGATCTGCGCCAATGTTACGGATTTCTTGAGGGGTTCAACCGGTACAATGTCAACCACTACCCAGTTTGGGTCCTCGGTTGTTGGATCCGGGTAAGATTCTTTTACCACCTTAGCTATGCCCACTACATCTTTACCTTCATTGCTGTGGTAATAAAGCACCAGGTCGCCTTCTTTCATGGCGCGCAGGTTATTGCGTGCGGCAAAATTGCGTACGCCGTCCCACATGGCGCGGCCATCTTGATTGAATTTTTCCCAGCTGTATTTTTCAGGTTCCGATTTAACGAGCCAATAGTTCATGGTTGAATATTTTGTGTGGAGGTAAAGTTGTGAAAAAGGCTCGAAAACAAAAAACCTTAGTTCGATTTTACCTCATTCCAGAGTCCATTCTACTGACAAAACAGTGTCACCACTTTACTGATCATTAAGGGTTAAATTTGCTTATACCTTATTGACCTTATCACCATTGCCCCGGCCGGGTGCGGACAATAAACCCAATCATTAACCATTAAAATCAAAAGCCATGTAAACAATCCCATTTTGCCGATAATTCTGTGCGCCGTCAGCGTCCCATAACACGCACTGCCGCACAATAACTTTTAATTTACTGCGTGCCGCCCATAAACACGCTCAGCCTAGAACCTCTTCGAATCATTCACCAGGTTTATCTTTTCAAGTTGCAGGGATCATCACGATCCAATAACAATTCAACCATCAATATTAGCTTCAGTTGCGCCAGGCGGCCGCTTTTAAAACCTTATTTAAAAAAATCAAAAACATGAAAAAAATCATTTTAATTCTTCTTGCACTGATTGCTGTTAGAGCCTACGCTGACGATACGGCAACGCTGCAAGCGCTGATCACGGCAGGCAATACTACGTTACCTGCAGGTCATGCCGCGTACCATGTAACGGGTCTCATCCTGTCGCACAACCTGAATGCCAATGGCGACACCATTTACTGTACTTCAAGCACGGGTGATGAATTCAGCATGAGTACCGCCGGGGTAAAATTATCAAATGGCATATTTATAGGCCCTACAGATGCCATCAATACCTCGGGCGTTAGCGGTGTGCTGGTAAATGCAAATTCCGATACCGTTACCAATTGCGTAATAAAAACGTTCCCTAATTACGGCATTGTAATGACTGGTGGCAACAGCCCCGTATTTACAGGCAATACCATTTCTGACACCGGTTTCATTGGCCAGTTCGTCGACCCATCCGCAACTACCGTTGGTGGAATCATTTCGGGAAATACCTATGATAGAAGTATGCTGTCAGCATCAACTATTACCCAACCCGACCTGATTGTCCAGACAACAAGTAGCAGCTATAAGACCCGTGGATGGACAATTAGCAACAACACCTTTAAAATGCCATCAAATCCTACGGATATCACTGCAGCTTGCATGGAGTTGAAATATGCTCCAAAGAGCACCGTGTCCGGCTCAACATGCCAGGGTGGCTCTATCGGTGTTTCCATAGTCGGCTCAGATACGGTTAAAACCTCTGGCGGCACCTATACCGGGCAAAACCTGGAAGGTGTAGAATATGCCGGCAGCAACTACGGCAACCTAACCAATCTTTCGATATCCAGTCAATCTAAATACGGTCTCCTGTTTGACGGAAGCAGTCCGGCAAGTCATGATGATACGGTTTACAACGCCAGTATTACAAGCTGCGCTACTTACCCTGTACTTTGCGCGCCAACTGTTGCCAGCATATTTTTTCTGAGCGACAAATTTACAACAACTTCTGCCCAGGACGCTGTATACCTGCACCAGGCAACCAATATATGCTTTTGTGCCTGTCAGTTTGTTGGAGGAAGTGTAGGAACCAATGCTGTGCTGCTGGATAATTCTACCGGCACTGTAGACATGTGCTGCGGATCGGTATCAGGTTTTACATCACATGTTTTCTTTGTATACGCCAGCACAGCTATTACAATAAATAACATCCTGATGCAGAATATCAATTTGTCGGGTACGCCAACAGGTTTGGGCCAAAACCTTTCCGGCGGCGCTACCTTAGGTAGTAATATCGAGGTGTATTGATCTCTTTGCCTAATAAGTCAAGGTTCTGTAAGGCCCTTATAGCCTTATGGAACCTTTTTTTAATTGGTATTCATCATTGCCTCTTTTTCCTCTTTCAGTATATCCTTTTTATTACGGTTGAACCAAAAAATGCTGGCGGTTTTCATGTATTCAACCTGCTTCTTCGGCTTTTTGAAAGTGTATAACCACCACATACCATATTTGAGGCAGAAGTTATAAAAGAAAATCGGCAGGAAGATACCAGCGGACCACACGATGAGCACCAGGGCCGGAACGTAATACAAATGCAATACCTTAAAGCAAAAAATACGTGCTGCCGACATGGTAATGATCTGCATGCAATACACAAATAGCGAGTGGTAGCCCACGATGCGAATAAACGTGAAAACCTTATATCGCTGCAATAGAAACGAAAAGCTGAGCGACGCCGCACAACCGATAAGCGCCTCTACCATAAACCAGAAGGGCTGCTTATACTCGGTATATTGCATACCATATTTCAACCCATGCTGAATGGATAGCAAGTTGTCTTTTGTGAAATAATATTGGATGCCGATAAATAAGATAGCAAGTGGGATAAATATCTTCCACGATGTAAAGCGTTGTATATTACCCTCGCCCAGCATGATGTTAGAAACCAGGTCGCCTAGTGCGAAGAAGAAATAGTATTCACAGATGTCGTTCAGGAAACCAAAATTTTGATCGGTCATTTTTATCCAGGCGTTAACCGAATAAAGTCCCAGACCAAAAATCACCTGAACCCAGGCAGGTAGCTTTAATTTCGCTTTAATGAGCGCATAAATACTACCTATAAAAAACAAGGCGTTTAGATACCAAAAGGGACCATCCTGCCTCGGATCAGTTAAGAGATGCAGGTAGTTCCATGGCGTTGCGCCATTATCAGTGTATCGCGACGATAACAATCGCACAGTAACCTGAATAGAACCCCAAATGAGTAACGGATACAGAATATTGTTGACACGATCACTGACATAACCACCCCATCCTTTTTTTAACAAGCTGCGGCCAACAAGTAATCCGGATACGATGAAAAATAACGGCATGCGAAAGCCGTACATAAACGTATTGAAGTAATTGATGAACGGATACTTATCCAGCGGGAGGGCATGGTCGTTTAACGTGGCAAAGCAATGGCCAAAGCCGACAAGGATAATACTGATCCCCTTATCATAGTCGATCCAGAGCCATCGTTTTTCATTTAAAATATACCGGGAGTTAAAAGGATCCATTCGTAAAACAAAAATTGAAATGTTATGTATTTATATCAGCAATTTAATTTCTAAATCTGCTGTATTCAGGGGCAATATCAGCCAATTTTAAACGTATTAATAGCAAATAATGTTCCAGTATAGCAGATCGCCAATTTTCGGCCGTTAAAAATTAAATCCTAAGAGTAAAAAAATTTGAACTTTATGTAACTGTTTGTAACTTAGAGTTCCCATTGTAAAATATTCCTTACAATTACCCACCTAATTATTTACTTCTAATTAATTTTTGTTTAACTTTACACTTGTATTTAACCAATACTAAATCTACTGCCATGGATATTCAGACTGCGTTGAGCGTGGGCAACATTTATCAAAATATAGCATTTTATAGTTTTTTAGTTTTGCTGGCATCCCTCTGTATCGAATTACTGCGATACGATGCAAAACGCAAGAAACTGAGGCCCAACCCGCATCACGATTGAGTATATTTAGCCCCGGTTCAGTGCAATATTTTAAACATTAATTCCTTCAATAGTTCGCCCGGTCCCGCATTCGAGTCAACACCTTTACTTTTTAAATCGTATTCGCGCAGCAGCCCTATTATCTGCATGGTCTTACCATAGTTGTAGCTTCTGGCGGCCAACTCATAATCCTTTACAAAAAATGGATTTACCCCCAACTCGCGCGCAAGGCTTTGGGGCGATTTGTCCTTAGTATAATGATACAACAGCACCTTGCTGAAGAAGTTATTAAGATTGCCCAGTACAAGTACGATCGGGTTGGCTTTGGGGTTCGCCTCAAAATAGTTAATGATCTGGTTAACCTTAAACGGATCCTTCTTACTTAATGCCGCCTGGAGCTCAAAAACATTGTATTCGCGGCTGATGCCGATATTATCCTGCACATGTTGCGCGGTGATGGTTTGCCCGGCATTAACATTCAGTATTAGCTTGTCCAGCTCGTTAGCAATTTTGGACAGATCATTTCCAAGGTATTCGGCCATTACCGCAGTCGCCTGCTGATCCATTTTGTAGCCCTTGCTGCCGGCATACTCTTCGATCCAGCCTGGTATTTTATTATCATACAACGAAGTAGATTCGAACACCAGTCCATTTTTATCAATGGCTTTGTAGGTCTTCTTTCGCTTATCAAACTTCCCATATTTATGGCAAAAGATCAGGACAGTACTTGGCAATGGACTTTCGAGATAACTCAAAACCGGGTTGATTCCTTTTTTGTCATCATCCTCCTTACCCCACTTCATATCCTGAGCTTCCTTCACCAATACCAGTTGATAGTCGGACATCATGGGATAACGTTTCGCCGCATTCAGCACGGTCATGATATCGGTGTCCTTACCGTAAACCACTGTTTGATTAAAGCTCTTTTCGGCATCCGACAGCAGGTTACTTTCGGCATAATCGCTCACTAAATCAATAAAATAAGGCTCTTCGCCGTGTAGCAGATACAGGGGTTTCAGTTTGCGATTTTTAAAATCTTTGATGATCTCGTTTGCCGTCATAGCGTGAATCCAAAAGTA
>Ga0068856_100003155_pt1 | contig 16808 bp, 14 predicted proteins | sample KBSCornC62_FD_66595 | JGI IMG/M metagenome (GOLD analysis project Ga0068856, IMG submission 66595) | Corn rhizosphere microbial communities from Kellogg Biological Station, Michigan, USA - KBS Corn C6-2 | ecosystem: Host-associated > Plants > Roots > Rhizosphere > Soil ...
GGAGCCTACTGTCCATTGCTGCGCGGCACGCTGCATCACTTCCTGGATCTGTAACGTACCCAGTTGCGTGAAGAGTAGGAAAAGACCAATTGCAAACGCCGTATCTCCAATGCGCGTTACGATGAATGCTTTGCGGGCAGCCCGGCCGTTAATCGGGTCCTTGTACCAAAAGCCTATAAGCAGGTAGCTGCAGAGTCCTACACCTTCCCAGCCTAGATAGAGCAAAAGAAAGTTGTCTGCCAGAACCAATGTGAGCATCGAGCCGACGAAGAGATTCATGTAGGCAAAAAAGCGGCTGTAGCCTTCTTCGTCAATCATGAATGCTGAAGAGTAAAGATGAATCAGAAAGCTGACAAAGGTAACAACGAGTGTCATTACCAAAGACAGCGGGTCCAGGTAGAAAGCTATCTTTGGACTGAAGTTGCCAACCGAGATCCAGGTCCACAGCGTTTGTGAGTACGCATGATTAACCGGCGGCGAATAGATGAAACTAAGACCAACCCCACACGCGACAAGGGTAGCCAGGCCAACGCTGCCGACACCTATGCTCGCTACGCTCGTGCGCGACAGACGCGCGCCGGCCAACGCCAGCACCAGGTAACCAGCGAAAGGGACAGCGGGAACTAGCCACAACCAGTGGAGCATCTCAACCTCGCATCTTGCTGGCCGCGTCGACATCAAGCGTCTGCAAACGGCGATAAAGTTGCAGCACTAAAGCCAGTCCAACCGATACTTCGGCTGCGGCGACTGCCAGTATCAGGATGAACATCACCTGACCATCAGCCTGCGACCATCTCGATCCCGCAACTACAAAGGCCAACCCGGCGGCATTCAACATGATCTCGATAGACATCAGGATGAAGATAACGTTGCGGCGTACGAGCACGCCTAGTAGCCCCAGCGCAAAGAGGAGGGCAGCAAGGAGGAGTCCGTGCTCCATTGGCAAAGCTGGCATAGTTACAACCTCTGTTCCGGAGACTCTCTGCCGAGGTGATAGGCTCCGACGACACCTGCGAGTAGCAACATGGACGCTAGTTCCGCAGCTAACAGATACGGGCCGAACAACGAGATTCCTACTTGCCTCGCTTCGATTGTTCCGGCTGGCAGCGGATCACCTCCACTCTGCCCGAGTATGTAGATAAGTTCGATGAGGAGAATGATCGTGAGTGTTATAGGGCCTAACCATACACCAGGACGCAGCCAACTACTCTCTCGCTCGGTTGAGCGTGGTCCCAGGTTGAGCATCATGATCACGAAGACAAACAGCACCATGATCGCGCCGGCGTAGATAATCACTTCCAATGCCGCAATGAATGGCGCGCCGAGCCTAAAGAAGATCAGTGCCACGGACAGAAGCGAAACAATCAGGTACAGCAATGCGTGCACGGCGTTGAGTCGCGTGATGACCATCACCGTTGCCAAAACGGCAACGGTTGCCGCGATGTAGAAAAACCAATCCATTAGTTGTCGTCCTTCAAGGCAGCAGGCTTCGTACGTCTACCGGCGGAGCTTCATTCTCTGCCTCGCCCTTGGCCTTCCCTCCGATAGCCAGTCCGGCAATTTGGTAGAAGTTGTAACCTGGATACTTGCCCGGCCCGTCGATCAACAGGTCTTCCTTTTCATAAACCAGGCTTTCTCGCTTGTATTCGCACATCTCAAAATCCGGCGTGAGCTGGATCGCGTACGTCGGACACGCTTCTTCGCAGTAGCCGCAGAATATGCAGCGGGAAAAGTTGATGCGAAAGAACTCCGGATAGCGTCGTCCGTGCTCGTCTTCGGTGGCCTGCAATGCAATGCAATCAACCGGACAAGCGACCGCACATAGGTAACATCCGACGCAACGCTCGCCGCCGTCTGGGTCACGCGTCAGGATGATCCGGCCACGCCATCGCGGCGGCAGATACGGCTTCTGTTCCGGATAGAGAATTGTCACGCGCCGCCGGAACATATGGAGGAAGACTAGCCAGAGGCTTCGCACTACGCTTAGCATTTGATTTCCCGAACCTTCTTTCGACTACTTCCCCAGCGCCAATAGAATGCCGCCCGTCACCACCAAATTCAGCAGCGCCAACGGCAGCATCACCTTCCAGCCATAGGCCATCAACTGGTCATAACGGGGCCGCGGTAGCGTCGCGCGTAGGAGTATGAAGCCGCATATAAATACGGATGTCTTGACTACAAACCAGACGACGGGCGGAAGCACAGGCCCCAACCAGCCTCCAAAAAACAACGTGACTACCATCGCGGAGATCAGCGTGATGCCGAGATATTCGCCCACAAAAAACATCCCAAACTTCAGGCCGGAATATTCCGAGTGAAAACCGGCAACCAATTCGCTTTCAGCCTCGGGCAAGTCAAACGGCAGCCGATGCGTCTCCGCTATGCCGGCCACAATAAATACGATTAGACCAAGAAACTGAGGGACACAGAACCACATGCGATGCTGGGCTGCGATGATCTCGCGCAGGTTGAAACTGCCGGCCAGCATGACAACACCCATGAGCGATAATCCCATGAACACTTCATAACTCAACATCTGCGCGGCGGCTCGCACGCCCCCAAGCAAGGAGTACTTGTTATCCGACGACCAACCAGCGAGCACCACGCTGTAAACCCCGAGCGAAGACATGGCCAGAAAGAAGAGCACCCCAATTCCCAGGTCTGCGACCAAAACACCAGGCGCGAAGGGAATAATCGCAAACGACATCAACACCGTGATCATGATTATCGCCGGAGCGATGATAAACACAGGCTTGTCCGCAAACGGGGGAATCCAGTCTTCTTTCCAAAGGAGCTTTATAGTGTCTGCGAGCACTTGAAGCAGCCCCGCAGGACCGACACGATTCGGACCATAACGATCCTGCCAAAGTGCGAGCAACCGGCGCTCGAGCCAGATCAACCCGGCGGCAATCGTGAGCACGGCGATCAGCACTACCGCAACAACAATCAGGGATCGAATTACTTCATCCATTGTGGTTACACTTTGCTATGCGGCCCCACGACGGCAGATCTACAAACGGCAACTCACGCAATCCAACCGGCAGCCCAGCTGTTCCTTTAGCTAGCGCATGACGAATTTTCACGGACAGATAATGGATATTTCCCCCCAGGCGCAGTTCGACTTCCTCACCATCACTAACACCCAAACGGCCTGCGTCATCATCGTTCACCGACAGGTAGCGTTGCGGCGCCCGTGCAGCAATCGCCGGTGATAACACGCTCAACTCCTCAGAACCGAAGATGTGGGATAGCGGAATGATCAACCATTCATCGTTACGGCGCTGAAACGCATCGGGCACTTGATCGAAAAAGGTTGGTCCGGTTTGCAGGGGCTCTATCAGGCGCTGGCCCGGATCTCCGCCATGCAGTGGACCACCAACTTCATCCTGAAACTTGTTGAGCGATTGAATCGAGTTCCAACCTGGCGACCAGAAACGTGTGATCAGTGGCGACGGTGGCTCGCCTTCATAACCTTCCATTGAAAACGAAAGTGGCGAGTCAGGGTCGTCGGGCGGCTTTGGCTCGTGGACACTTAGCTGGGCTTGCATTGCCGTGCGCCCGCTGTAACGATGCGGCTGACGAGGAATCTTCTGCCCGACGATTCGAAAATTGGCAGGCGGCGCGATCTTCATAATCGGCGCGAAAACCGCAAGAGCCGAGACCAAGGCATCATCTATCTCATCCAGATTGGTCCAGGATCCGGCTTGCCCTGTTGCCTTGATGACATCCGTCAACCAACGCCAGCTTTCTTTAACAAATCCGCCAGACCTCACTTTGTCGCTGCGCCTGAAAGAGTCACGGTCGGACTCAGCCCCAAACTGAGGTTTGTCGGACAGCACTTGATAGAAACGCTGTGCGCGTCCTTCGTTGTTAACGAATGTACCGTCGCTCTCGGCGAACGTTGCCGCCGGCAACACCAGCCCCGCCTTCTGAACAGTCTCAGACTCTAGATGATCTATGACGACGACGTGTTTCGCTGCCGCAAGCGCAGCATCTATCTTTGCTCGATCCGCGCGGCGATAAAGATCGTTTTCAAGAACGATAACCGTTCCGTTTTCTGGTATGGATTCAATTGCACTATCGATACCAACGCCGCCCATCAGCGCGGCACCGACGCTGTTACACTCCGGCGCAGTGAAACAAAGAGCGGCAGTACGACCTTCACCACACAACGCCCATGCGACGTTTGCAGCTGCCTGGATCAGTGCATCACTACCGCAACTCATGCCGGAAATAACCAGCGGGCGCTCGGCCTGTTTCAGCGCAACTGCGATGCGGTTGGCTAACCCCGACACTTCCTGTGGCAAATCGTTGACTATCGGCGCATCGCTTTTCAATTCATGCGCCACTGCGAAGCCTAAGCGCGCCACATCATTGGGCGCGCCGTGGTACCTCTCTGTAGCAACGTCATCGAGGCTCGTGCTGTCAGTCGTGGCAATAAAGAGCGATCCTCTTTCATGCTGCACCGCTTCGCGCACGGCCGCGTCGTCCCACTCTGCAATGCGTAACCGCTCCGCGATCTTCATCGGCTCGCGGCGCACAGATTGACGAAGCGCCAGCGCCAGCATTGGTGCGACATTTGGGACGTCTTCACCGAGGACCAGTACTGCATCCGCCGTCTCCACCTCATGAAGTGACGGAGATCTGGCTGGACCTTCCTTGAGAATGCTGAGTGCCAGAGAGGCAAGGCGCGTTTCTCGGTCAGATACTCCTTGAAAGAAATGTTCAGGGCCAACCAACGCACGCAACGCAAAATTGGCCTCGAGCGAAGCCCGCGGAGATCCAATTCCGATCATGGCGGAGCTCTCTGCAAAGATTTCCTTTAGTGTTTCAATCGCAGAATCAGGGCTGGCGGCCTCAAGCAGACTGCGACGATCCTTTCTCAACAGCGGCTGACGAATTCGCTTTTCACTGTTAACGAACTCATAGCCATACCGACCGCGATCGCACAGAAAGTAACCGTTGACTTCGTGATTGAAGCGATTACGAATCTGCCGCAGTATCCCGTAGCGTTCGCCTGGAATCGTGTTGCACCCCAAACCACAATGCACACACACGGACGGCGCGGTCTGCAGATCCCATTTACGCGTGTAATGCTTCTTCAAAGTCTTGTCGGTGAACACTCCGGTGGGGCAGACTTCCACCAGGTTGCCGCTGAATTCGTTCTCCAGAGTGCCATCCTCGTGCCGGCCGAAATAAACGTGATCGTGCGCTGCAAATACATCGAAGTCGCGCCCGCCCGCATAGTCGCGATAGAAACGCACGCAGCGATAACACTCGATACAACGATTCATCTCGTGATTGACGAATGGGCCTAGATCCTGATTCCGGAACGTGCGCTTCGGGAAACGGAATTCACGATAGTTATGGCCCGTCATTACAGTCATGTCCTGCAAATGACATTCGCCGCCTTCGTCACACACTGGGCAATCATGCGGATGGTTTATCATCAACCACTCAATTACGCTGGCGCGAAACTGATGTGCTTCCGGATCAAGAATGGATATGCGCGTGGCCTCACTAGCAGGCGTCATGCACGCCATCACGATCTTGCCGCGCGTATCATTCTCGTCCTTGAATTGTTTGACCGCGCATTGGCGGCACGCGCCCACTGAACCTAGCGCTGGATGCCAGCAAAAATAAGGCAGATCAAAGCCCAGCGAGAGACACGCGTGTAGTAGATTCTTTCCGGCTTCCACAGCGTAGGGTTGATTCTCGATGTAGAACGTGACCATCTTCATTTCCACGGACACCGTCTCTCTCGAATGTGTCGTTCGAAGTCATCTCTGAAATAGTTCAGAGCGCTTTGCAGTGGCTCCATTGCCCCCGGCGCGAGTGCACAGAAAGTATGGCCCGGCCCAAGAAGCTTCGTGTGCAGAGCGAGTCTTTGCATGTCAATGGGCTGTCCATCTCCGTTTTCGATCGCTTGCAGGACCTTCGCGGTCCACGGCAAACCTTCACGACATGGGGTACACCATCCGCAAGATTCCTGCGCAAAAAAACGTTCAAGGTTGAGGACCAGACCAACGGGGCATGTCTTATCGTCCATAACAATCATCGTTCCTGTGCCCAGACGGCTGCCCGCTTTCTGCACCGACTCGAAATCCATCTTCACGTCGAGATGTTGCTCAAGAAGAAACTCCGTTGAGGCACCGCCCGGAATCACGCCGCGAAACTTCAGACCGTCGCGTACCCCACCAGCATGCTCTTCCAGAAGTTCGCGAACAGTCGTCCCCAGCGGCAACTCCCAGGCGCCGGGACGCTTGACCTTTCCGCTCACGCCGTAAATTTTCGTTCCGCCTTCGCCAGTGTGACTCAAACTCTTGAACCACTCAGCGCCGTGATTCACAATGTGCGGCACGTTGCAGAGCGTTTCCACGTTGTTGACCACCGTTGGCTTGCCCCACAAACCGGACACTGCTGGAAACGGAGGTTTCGCGCGCGGCGTCGCGCGCTTGCCTTCGAGCGCGTTAAGCAGACCGGTCTCTTCACCGCACATGTAGCGGCCCGCGCTCACGTGCAGGTACATTTCAAGACTGAAGTCAGACCCGCAGATGTTACGGCCCAGATAATTATTCGCGTATGCTTCGGCGATCGCGCGTTGCAATCGCTCGGCTGCCAACCGATAGGCCCAGCGCAAAAAGATGTAAGTGACGTCGGCCTGGATCGCGTAGGCCCCGACGATCATGCCTTCGATCAACTGGTGCGGATCGCCCTCGAGTAGGAGCCGATCTTTAAATGTGCCGGGCTCCATCTCATCAGCATTTGCAATCAGGTACTTCGGATGAGTGGCATCATCGCCCATCGGAACGAAACTCCATTTCATTCCAGTAGGGAACCCCGCGCCGCCGCGACCTTTCAAGTTCGAATCTTTGATTAGGGCAGTAACAGCTTGCGGAGTCATTTCGCGCACGACCCTACGCAGTGACGCATAGCCGCCGGCCATCTCATACTCCTTCAACGACAGCGGCTCTCGGTTTGGATTGATGTTCTTAGTTAGTGGTCTCTCCATCACCGCTTCCGGCACTTGAATCTTTCTTACTTGTATTCCTCGAGGAGTGATTCCATCTTCGCCGGCTCGACGTCAAGATGAGTATCATCATTGATCATTAGTACCGGCGCGTGGTCGCACGCGCCAAGGCAAACATTTGGCAACAAAGTGAAGCGCCCGTCAGCGCTCGTCTCTCCCAGTCTTATGCCGAGCAGTTTAGTCACGCCTTCGCGCACGCGGTCGTATCCCATGATCCAGCAACTTACGCTGTCGCAAATGAAGATCACGTTCCTACCGACTGGTCGCCGAAAGATTTTGTTGTAGAAGGTAGCGACGCTGTCTAGCTCGGCCGGAGTCATTTCCAGAAATTCCGCCAGCTCGCGAAGGCTCTCATCGGAGACCCAGGCTCGATGCCGTTGCACAATCTTCAGAGCTTCAATGCACACGCCCTGTTTGCGCGGATAGTGATGCATCTCAGCCTCGATCTCGCGTTTGATCTCTTCGGAAAGCATGTTCAAATTTGGTAACGCAGCTTATCTCCCTGCGTAATAAGTTCAACTGGTCGCAGACATGACAGATGACGTCAATCAGCGATCGACATCAGCCAGCACGTAATCCAAACTGCCCAAAATTGCCAAGAGATCTGGAATCATCAGACCACGACTAAGTCTCGGCAGTATTTGCATGTGGGGAAATGATGGTGTCCGAATGCGCACTCGATAGGGCATGGTGCTGCCGTCGCTGATCAAGTAATAGCCGTTATTTCCTTTCGTTGCTTCAATGCTCACCATCGCTTCGCCCGCTGGTATCACGGGTCCCCAGCTCACACTCAGAAAATGAGTTATCAGAGTCTCGATGTCATACATGGTCCGCTCTTTAAGAGGCGGCGTAGTCAACGGATGGTCGGACTTGTAGGGACCGGCGGGCATGTTGTTGAGACACTGCTCGATGATGCGCAGGCTCTGGCGCATCTCCTCAACGCGGACCAGCGCGCGGGCATAGCAGTCGCCACCATCGGCGGTCGGAATATCAAATTCAAAATGGTCATAGCCGGAGTAAGGCCGCTGTTTGCGAAAGTCCCACTCAAACCCGCAGGCGCGCAGGTTTGGTCCGGTCACGCCCCAGTCGATCGCATCATCGAGCGTGTGACGGCCGATACCAACTGTGCGTGCTTTGAAGATTCTGTTCTTCATAACCATCTTGTCGTATTCAGAGAGGCGCGATGGGAAGTAGCGGATGAAGTTACCCACTAATCTTTCCCAACCGCGGGGCAGATCCTGTGAAACACCGCCTATGCGAAACCAATTTGGATGCATACGCCCGCCACAAACCGCTTCGACGACATCAAAGATTCGCTCCCGATCTGTGAACATGTAGAAGACAGGTGAGAGTGCTCCTAGATCCTGTGCGAATGTTCCGTACCAGACCAGATGACTCGCGAGTCGAAAGAACTCAGACATCATTACGCGAATGACCTTCACTCTGTCGGGCACTTCGATTCCGGCAAGCTTTTCAACTGCTAGCACGTACGCGAGGTTGTTCATCACACCGCCGAGATAATCGACGCGGTCTGTATACGGAATGAACGTGTGCCAGGACTGTCGTTCGCCCATCTTCTCGGCGCCACGATGGTGATAGCCAATGTCGGGTATGGCATCGAGGATCTGCTCGCCGTCGAGCTGCAACACTATGCGGAGCACTCCATGGGTCCCAGGATGTTGCGGGCCAAGATTCAGAAACATGAAATCAGTGTCTTCGCCGCGCCGAGTCAAGCCCCACTGTTCGGGACGAAACTTGAGCGCTGCTTGTTCTTCTTCCTGTTTGTCTTCAGGCAAGCGAAACTGACCCATTTCAGTCGCGCGCGCAGGATGTTCTTTGCGTAGAGGATGGCCCTCCCAGGTAGGCGGCATCAGGATTCGTTCAAGGTGCGGGTGCCCGTCAAACGTGATGCCAAACATGTCCCAGCTTTCGCGCTCGTACCAATTCGCCGCCGGCCAGATGTCGGTCACAGTTTGAAGCGAGGGATACTCCCCTTCCAGCGCAACTTTCACGCGAATGTCCTCGTTGCGCTCGTATGAGAGCAGGTGATAGACGACTGTGAAATCGCCCGAAGGCTGACCATCACGAGAAGCGCGCACGCGCTCGTCGATCGCGGTGAGATCGTAGAGCGTTCGATAAGGCTTCGGGACTTTCGTCTTTAGATGGCCCAGCACCTCATGCGCTCTGCTCTTATCGATCCAGACAGTCGGCGTTTCGTCGCGTGTGCGTTGCGTCGTAAGGGATCGAACGTCAAAGGTGTGCGTCAACTCATCGAGGATGGTCGGGCCACTATCAATCGCAAGCATTCGAGTTTAATCTCCTCGATTCGGCTCCCCAAAGGAGCCGATCACTCGACTAGTTCTGTTTCAAACCTCGTCTGGTGAACGCAATACCGTCGCGTGTTGTCGTTCGGGCCGCTTCAGATCTCTCATCGACGGCGCCGTAGGACGACTCACACCCTGTGGACCAACGGCCCAACTCAGCGGACGTTTTTCATTACCCACCGCCGTCTGCAAAAGCGTCAGCCCTTCCATAAAAGCGTCGGGCCTCGGTGGACAGCCTGGCACGTAAAGGTCTACCGGTAGAAATTTATCGACGCCTTGAACGACGCTGTAGATGTCGTACATTCCACCTGAGTTTGCGCATGAGCCCATCGAGATCACCCAACGTGGTTCCATCATCTGTTCATGAAGTCGCTTAATGATCGGTGCCATCTTGATGAAAACGGTTCCGGCAATGACCATCAGGTCCGCTTCGCGCGGCGTGCCGCGAATTACTTCGGCGCCAAAGCGAGCGATGTCGTACTTGCTAGTAAGACTCGTGGCCATCTCGACATAGCAGCACGACAGTCCAAAGTTGAATGGCCAAATCGAATTCTTTCGACCCCATGCCAGCAAATCCTGCAGTCGCGCAAGAATCAGACTGCGGCGCACTGTCTCTTCGAAGGAACTATCGCCCTTGTCAGTTAAGGGCAATGAATCAACCCTGGTTAACGACCATTTCACCGAAATCTAACGACCTCCCGTAATGTAATCTTCGAGGTGTTTTATGGTGGATTCGTGCTCAGCGATGATCGCCTTGACGACATCGCCGATCGAAATAACACCGATTAGTCGATCATTCTCCATCGCGGGAAGATGACGAACATGCTTCTCAGTCATCAGCGCCATGCATTCCTGGATATTCTGTTCAGGACGCACGTAATAAACCTTCGTCGTCATTATTTCCCTTACCGGGAGCTCCTTCGATGATCTGCCATGCAAGATTACCTTTCTTGCGTAGTCCCGTTCCGAGATGATGCCGACCACAGTTTCTCCATCGAGTACCACTAAAGCCCCTACGTTCTTGTCACCCATGAATTTGAGTGCCTCATACACGGTCGCGTCCGGTATGATGGACCACACGTCGTGACCTTTGGTCCGTAGAATGTCTTTGACCGTTTTCATGATCCAACCTCCTTGAGAGGCCGCCATGCCCCAGCCGCATTTGAAGCAGATATCGGCAGCCGTCTCGCGCCTGATCCCGCCGAGTGTTTGGTCCTTCGCATAAGCTTGCGTCTTGATGAAATTTCAAAGGCGTACTAAGTCTCTTTGATTTGCTTCCTGGCGCCCCAGTCGAGAACACCAAGTCGCCACTCGTAAATCAGAGCAGCTAAGATCACGCCAATGAAGAATAAGACCCCCAGATAACCGGTCCAGCCCAATTCACGAAAAGCAATGGCCCAGGCGATGATGAAGGCGACTTCGAGATCGAAGATCACGAACAGCATCGCTACCAGATAGAACTTTATCGAGAAACGGAGCCGCGCCGTGCCCGTCGACACGATACCCGATTCGTAAGGCTCACCCGTCGCTCTTTCCTTGTGACGCTGCCCGAGTAGATATGACAACACGAGCATGCTCGAAACGATGGCGAGCACGGCTATAAAGTAGACGGCTAAGGGCCAGAGACCGCTCACGATCACCGCCTTTCAAACGCTTTGGATGAAGCCGTTAATAAACACCCTCGCAAACTCCAGTACAGGTTCCTTCTGATCTCCTCAATCGGTGATGGTCCGCATAATGGCAGCAACATCCTCTCGAGTAGGCTTGATTTCCTCATTGTCTTCTTTGGACTCTTACGGGGGCTGTCTGAAGGTGACTCTAACAGGACGTGAGTTAGGAAGTCATAAACAACGTGTTAAGAATGCATCAACAAGCTGCTAAGAGAGTGTTAGGCGTCAATGGAGTGATCACCGGCACCCGTGATCGCTGATCGAGCTTGGACGGTTTCCGACACCCTGGGGAGGCTCATCTTAGCCTTCTTCATCCAGTTCGGCTTCTGTATCCTCTCCAGGGTCCTCGTCGGGTGCCGTCGTCGAGTCCTCTTCATTTGATCCGCTTGTAGCGAAGCCGGCAAACCAACCGCCTCCGTCTATTAACTCGTCAGGCGTACCGGCCTCCACCACGCGACCAGATTCGAGAACATACACGTAGTCGACATCTCTAACCATCGAATAACGATGTGCAACGACGATCGTCGTCCTGCCCTTACGCAGCGTGGAGAGAGCGTGTTTGACTTCAAGTTCAGTCGCGTAATCCAGATTCGCAGTCGCTTCATCCAACACCATGATCCGCGGATTCGCAGCAAGCACGCGCGCAAGCTGGAGCCTTTGTCGTTCTCCAACTGAGAGTCCCATTCCGCCCTCGCCCACCTTGGATTGCAGACCTTCGGGCAATCGTTGGAGAGCCTCGCCGAGGCCAGCGGCCAAAGCTGCAGAGCGAACCTCAGCGTCTGTCGCTTCGGGGCGCTTGTAACGTATGTTGTCAGCGAATGTCCCGCGGAATACTGCGCCATCGGCCGCGACGACTCCAATCTCACGCCGCACCGCGGCAGCATCGATGTGGGATAGCTCCTGACCATCAATCAGAATTACGCCCGATCTCGGTTCGTACAAACGCATAAGCAAGTCTATCAGTGTCGTTTTCCCGGCACCTGACGGACCAACCAAGCCGACGACTTGCCCCGAATTAATCGTCAGCGACAAACCGCATAACACTTCGCGGTCTGGCACATAGCTGAAGTGCACGTTCTTAAACTCAATCTGCCCACGACCAGTCTTCAATTCGCTTCCGGTCTGAGACTCCATTTCAGTTTGGGTAAGCCGCAATGCTCGGCGTAGCGCGATTCCGTATTGCTGTAACTCGACTGCCGACCCCGTAAGCGAATCGATCGGGTTGTAGAGCATCGCAACGTATGCGACAAACATCACGATATCGCCTGGCGTTAATTCATGCTTGAGCGCGAACCATCCGCCTAGCCCCAACACGAGGGCCTGGCCCAGTTGCGTGATCGCATGTTCCCAAAAGACAAACCTGTTACCGAGCCTGGTGCGCTGAATATAAGCCTCGTAAGCGGCCACAGAAGTTGCTTTGAACTTTTCAATCTCGCGCCCCTCGGCGCCGGAAAGTTTCACGGTTTTGATGGCCGAGAGAGAATCTTGAATGCGGCCTGATACGTCTTCCCACTGTGCGTAATAACTTTCCAACCCCCTTTCCAATAGGCGTGCCGAACGCCACGCCACAAAGAAGTACAGCGGGAGAGTCATGAAGGCAATCAAAGTCAATTGCCAGTTTTGTGTCACCATGATGGCGAACGCCCCCACCATAGTCATCGTCTCGGGCGCGAGTGTTTGCGTAAAGGCGTTGACAATCGGAGAGACCTGGTCGGACTGGTCGATCTGTTTGGCGAGCGCGCCACTGGCACGCTTCCCGAAAAAGGCTAGCGGCAATCGCAAGACATGTCCGAATACGCCTTGAATAAAACCAGTCTCGATCTGGCTGGCCAACTTAGTACTCATATTGTCGGCAACAAGCCAGATCAAATAGCTAAAGATGCTCAAACCAAACATTAGAGCGACTGCCCAGATAAATGTATTGAGCGCCTGTTCAGGTGTGCGCGGTGAGACATGCCCGCGACGATGCGGCTCATTATATTTTGCATGGCGTCTCTTCTCCCTCTCGGTTGGCCCAGCTTTTTGGCGGGGCGTAGCTTGAGATTCTCGACTTTGATATCCCACTTGCCGCAAGCTAGCCTCTGATGAAACTTTCTCTTGTACTGAGCCGATCTCGACTTCCTCAGGCTGCTCGGTTCGTTCCTGCGCCTTACCGACAAACAAACCTGTGACGTCGTTAACCGCGACGCGATAAATCAATGGTTCAATCAGACTAGCCCCTGTACTGAGTGCCGCCAACGAAATAATGGCCAGAATGCGCGATCGAAAGGGACCTGCCAATTTGAACAGCGTGTACCAGGGACTGATTTGAACTGTGGTCTCTTCGATGTTTGTATTCTTTTCTAACTTTGATTGCTCGGACATCTAAAGTACCTCTCACGTAAAACAGAAAACATTCGTTGGTGAGAACAAATGGTAATTCTTCTCTTTCGATACGGCCTTTGCCAGCAGATCTTGCGGCTCCGATATGCAAGATCTGTCGAACTAAGAGGGTGAGGATCCGATCCAGCGGAGAAGATCCCAATTTCTTTAAGTGCCGACAAGACTCAAGGACAGCTGAACATGCGGTCCGGAGTTTTTGCCATTCGTTTGGAAGCTGGTCCTGTTAATTCCACTGAGGCAGCCTTGTACAGCTACGAGTAATAAAGACAGAGAGGAAATATCATCGCCAGTTATAAAAACGATCCGATCAGTAAGGTCGCACGCCCGATATTACGGTGATCGCTAATCGCTTGCATTACTGTCACGCGCTCGCGCGCTAACTCTCATGATTGCCAATCCATCGTTCTCATCCGATTTAACTTGCAGTCCGCTAGTTACCAATTATCACGCGTAATAAGTCCGCGGTTACGCACTGATGCACTCTTAACGCGTCGCTGATGGACTCTTAATGGCTTGTTTATGCCTTCTTGACATCCAGCCTGTTAGAATTTTTCCAGGATCAGAAAAGATGCTTGAGATGGGAAAGGCATGCCAACACCACGGTCTGGCTTGGGTTGAAAAGGCGCGACTGCGCCCATGCTCCGCGTTGATGAAACCGCCTTCGACGTGAGTGGTACGTCTTAATGCAACGATCGGCAATCGCGCCAAGAAAGCAATTTCGAGGAGGAGATATGAAGAACCTGAATATACGATTAATTAGCATCACGGCAGCACTTGCAGTTGTAACAGCTATGTCTGTCGGGGCAGCTGCCTTCACCACCACTTACGCACGTGTTTCGAACCACGTCGTGGTGTCACAACCGGCAACCATAGCCGCAGTGACAGACGCGCAAATTGCCGCAATCGTTGTTGCGGCTAACACCGTCGACATCAAGACTGGCGAACTCGCGCAGTCGAAGACCAAGAATCCTAAGGTCAAGGAATTCGCAGATACCATGGTCAGAGATCATACTGCGGTGAATAAGGCTGCGGTGGATCTAGTAACAAAACTCGGAGTCACGCCGGAAGAGAACGATACGAGTCGCAGCCTTACTTCGAGTGGTGATCAGACACGAGAACAACTACGAGGTCTGAGCGGTAAAGAGTTCGATACCGCTTACATCGACAATGAGGTGACTTACCACGAGCTCGTTATTAAGGCAATTGACGACACCTTAATTCCGAATGCTCAGAATGCAGAACTGAAGGCGCTGCTCATCAAGGTTCGCCCGTCATTCGTCACTCACTTGCAACATGCCGAACAGCTTAAGGCTTCAATGGCCAAAGAAAAGTCTCGTAAAAAATAGCGCCAAGCAATCACATGACAGGTGAAAGGTCCATTAATGTCTAAAAATCACTCGCACCCATTTAAAGCATTCGCGCGCGTTTTGCTGACCTTTGGTATGGCACTGTTCGTCCTGGCGGGAGCTCTGGATTTGCACAGTGTTGAAGCTAAACCACGTACCCACACAGTCACAATTCGCGGGATGAACTACCTTCCGCCGACTTTGACTGTCGATGTTGGGGATACAGTGGTTTGGAAAAACGAGGACATGGTTCCTCACACAGTGACCGACAGAGGTAAGAGCTTTGAGTCGCGTAGCATAGTCTCGGGAGCTTCGTGGAGCTATGTGGCTAACAAGAAGGGCACGTATTCCTATTACTGTACTTTCCATCCCAATATGAACGGTAAGCTGATCGTCCGCTAAACTGAGATATTTCCGGCATTTCAGTTGGTGCCACTTACGCGTAATGAAGATCAACGAGGAAATAATGATCGCAAGATCGCATCAGTAAGGGTGCGTTGGCATAGGAACGATGCGTGGCTTCGCTTGGGCCATCTCCTATGAGCATGGCCGACGTTCTTTGAGAAATTGAGCAACATGCACCGGAACGTCTCGCACGAAAACCTCGTTGCAGTTAGAATACTGTCCATCCCACGACATGACTGAACGACAAAGCGACTGATCTGAGATCGTTCAGTTCAACGCCGAGGACGGCCTGTTTTTGATCGGTTAGATCATCCGGGAGTTTGAAGGGGTTGCTGCTAACCGGCACCAAAATTTTATCCTACGGAGTTTCTCTGCTTACGGTAGCGGTTGCGTTGTTGCTAACGTTACTGTTCCAGGCTGTGCTTGCGCCGACAGTCTTCCTGCTCTTCCTGGCGGCTGTGATGGTGAGTGCCTGGTACGGTGGGCTTAAGCCAGCTCTGTTGACCACGTTTGTCTCCGTTGCAGTGATTAGCGTCTTCTTTTCTGATCCACCGCTGGGGCTGACGCTAAGCTGGGCCAATGCTTTGAGGCTGACGACCTTCGTGGCGGTTGCCGTATTGATCAGCTCCCTGAGCGAATCGGGCAAACGTTCAAATGAGAGTTTGAGAGAAGCGAACCATGCGCTCCAGGCACTGATTCAAGCTTCACCGTTGGCGATCGTCGTCCTTGACGTCGATGCGAAAGTGAAGTTATGGAGCCCAGCGGCTGAAGACATTTTCGGTTGGGCAGATCACGAGGTGCTCAATCGGCCGTTGCCCATCATCTCGCTGGACAAAGAGGACGCGTTTCATGCGACTCTCGAGGCTGCGCGGCGTGGCGATGTGTTGACAGGGTTCGAGACCTGCCGAGAGCGAAAGGATGGGTCGTCGGTCCATATCAGCGTCTCTGCCGCGCCGTTCCACAACCATAAGGGCGACATAGACGCGATCATGGTTGTAGTCGCTGACGTCACCGAACGCAAACGATCGGAAACTGCTCTGCGTGAGTCAGAGATGAAGTTTCGCTCCGTGGTGCAGTCGGCGACAGACGGGATTATTCTGGCGGATAGTGATGGGAAGATCATTCAGTGGAACCATGGAGCACAGCAGATTTTCGGTTACACAGAAGAAGAAGTGTTGGGCAAACCACTAACAATGCTGATGCCCGAACATTACAGAGAAGCTCACCAGCGAGGTCTGGACCGAGTCCGCGGAGGAGGTGAGCCTCACATAATGGGCAAGACTATTGAGGTGCAAGGGTTGAAAAGAGGTGGCACAGTGTTTCCAATCGGATTGTCTGTAGCCTCCTGGGAGATCGGGGAAACAAGCTTTTACTCGGGAATAATTCGTGATATCTCAGATCAGAAACATAAAGAAGATGATCTGCGGAAGCTGACCGAAGCGCTAACAAGAAGCGATGAACTAAAATCGGCATTGCTCGCTTCCGTTTCCCATGACCTGCGCACGCCGCTTACCTCGATTCGCACCGCAATAGAAAATCTACTGCATGCCGACTTGCGGTGGAATCACTCGCAGCAACAGGAATTCCATCTCATCATTAGCGAAGAGGTTACGCGTCTGACACGGTTGGTGGAAGATCTGCTTGATATGGC
>Ga0068856_100003156_pt1 | contig 16801 bp, 16 predicted proteins | sample KBSCornC62_FD_66595 | JGI IMG/M metagenome (GOLD analysis project Ga0068856, IMG submission 66595) | Corn rhizosphere microbial communities from Kellogg Biological Station, Michigan, USA - KBS Corn C6-2 | ecosystem: Host-associated > Plants > Roots > Rhizosphere > Soil ...
GTACGCCGATGCGCGCCAGCCCGGCGCTGCGGCTGCGTGCCAGTTCATGGGCCGCGCCCCAGCTGAGGGGTCCGGCCTCGTCCACGAGGAACGTGCCGTCCGCGTTCTCAGCGGCCCGCCGCCTGAGCAGGGCGGGCAGCGTGCGCTCCTCCGGCGCGAGCTTGGAGGTCACCGCAGCGACCCCCTCACGTCGATCCGCGTCCGCAGCAGCTCGAGCTGCTCCTCGGTGGGCACCGGGGTCACCGGTACGTCGCCGTCGTCGCCGATCTCGAAGCCGGTTTGCTCCCGCACGTCCTCGAGCGTGACCCCGGGATGAATCGAGCGCAGGCGCGCGCATCGCGTGTCCGGATCGAAGTCGAACACGCACAGGGGGGTGATGATCGAGGCGGGCCCCTGCGGGTCGAGTCCGTGGTTCTCTCGGAAGTCGCTCGATCCGTCCCCGTAGCCCACCGCCGACACGTAGTCGCAGCGCTCCACGAGCACGCGCGGCGAGTGCGACGTCGTGACGAGGTGATAGCGCCCGTTCTGCAGCGTCGCGTTGCAGGTGCCGATTCCGCCGGGGCCGCGGAAGTCGAGCCGGCGAGGATCGGCGCCGATCCCGATCAGGTTCGAGTTGCCGAAGCGGTCGAGCTGAATCCCGCCCGCGAAGAAGACACCGCGTCGCCGGAAGCGCATCTCCGAGAGCAGCCTGTCGTGCGGGTAGTAGGCCTCCGCCCAGCGCGTGGCGGCCACGTCGGTGATGAACGCGAACTCCTCGATCACCGGGACGTCGTGGAGGTAGGCCTTCGTCATCGCCAGCATCACGGTCATGTTCGGGCCATGGGTGAGGTGCGCCAGCAGCGCGCCTGCTCGCGGGACGGGCAGGTTCGCGCCCACCTCGACCCATTCGCCGTCGCGCAGGTCGTTGGCGATCACCGTGGCCATGATCTCCTTGGGGGTCGCCGTGGCCGTCATGAGTACTCCGTCAGTGCCAGCACCTGGCGGAGTCCCACACGCTCGATGTACTCGACGTTGTCCACGGGCTCGCGCACGTAGCAGTCGAGGTACTCGTCGAGCCGCGTGCGCGAACCCGTCTTGAGCCAGTCGGTGGCGGCATCGACGTACTCGAGGATGTGCTCTTTGTCCGCCGGGTAGTAGCCGTGCGAGGCGAATGGATGCGCGCCGTACGGCACTCGCACCACGGCGTCCGCGCCCGGTATGGAGGTGGCGGCCGGGTTCTGCCGGATGCGCTCGTTGGAGACGATCTGCTCGACCTGCGCCACGGTGCGGTCGGCGGCGGCGTGGATGGCACGATCGCCGAACCCGGTTCCCTCGTGCTGAACGTTGCCGTAGGCGTCGCTGATCGCGGCATGGAGGAAGGCGATGTCGATGTCGATCGACGGCACCGCGATCAGGAGCGAGCCGTCGATCGGATCGTGGAAGGTCTTGAGCCGCGGATTGAGATCGGGATAGGAGGTGCCCAAGCCGGCGCGCCAGGGGTTGAACGGAAGCCGTTGCGCCGCGGCCCGGAGTCCGGCGTAGAAGTGGGCCTCATCGAGCTCGAACAGGTCGATCTCACCGTCCTGAGCGGCCTTGCGGAACGCCGGCCCGATCGGCGCGAGTCCCTCGGCCCCGACGTAGGTCGACACGAGGGTGTTCACGCAACCCGCCGCGATCAGCATGTCGATCTCGAGCCCGGAGGAGGCCGAGCCGACCACGGTCAGGTCGCGTGCCCCGGAGCGCACGATCTGCCGCACGAGCGCCATCGGATGAGCGGCGTTGATGAAGCCGCCGATCGCGATCGTCATCCCGTCTGCGACGCCCTCCACAGCGGCGGCTTCGTCGACCAGTACCGGTCGCCGCTCCGCCGTGCCCGTCATCGGCCGACTCCCATCGAGCGGCCGATGATCAGTTTCTGGATCTCCGATGTGCCGCCGCCTATCTCGAGGTACTTGGCGTCCCGGTAATGGCGCGCGATCGGGTACTCCTCGGTGAAGCCATAGCCGCCGAAGATCTGGACGCCCTCGCGCGTCGCGCTCACGTACGAGCGCGTGGCGTGCAGCTTCGCGAGCGACGCGTCGATCTCCGATGGGCGCCCAGCGTCCACGCCCTCGGCCGCGCGCCAGGTCAAGAGGTCGCCGGCCTCGAGCGCCAGCCGCATCTCCACGAGCTTGTCGAGCACCAGCTGGTGGCTACCGATCGGCTGCCCGAAGGTCACGCGTTCGCCGGCATGGGCGGCCGACAGCTCCAACACGTGTGCCGTCGCCCCGACGCTGATCGCCGCGAGCAGCAGGCGCTCCAGCGCGAGCCCGGGGCGGAGGGCCGCCCAGCCCTCGTGGAGCGGGCCGAGCACGTCCTCCTCGGCCACCCTCACACCGTCGAAGAACACCTCGCACAGGTCGAGCGCCTTCAGCCCGAGCTTGGACAGCGGGCGCCGTGTGACTCCGGGGCCGGCGGGATCGATCAGCATCAGCGACAGGCCCTCGCGCTTGTCGCCCGGCGCATGGTCCGTGCGCACCGCGGTGACGATCACGTCGGCCACCTGGGCGCCGGTGATGAAGACCTTCTGGCCGTCCACCACGAAGTGGTCGGCATCGCGGCGCGCCGCCGTGCGCAGCGCCGCGGCATCGGAGCCCGAGCCGGGCTCGGTGAGGGCAAATGCCACGCGGGCCTCGCCGCGGGCGATGGCGGGCAGCCAGCGCTGCCGCTGTCGCTCGTCGCCGAGCCGGGCGATCACGTCGGCCCCGAGCACCCACAGCGAGTAGTACGCCTGGGCGAGGGCCAATGAATGACGCGCGAGCGCGCGATGCACGCAGACCAGGTCGGTTGAGGATCCGCCGGCACCGCCATACTCGGCGGGAACGGCCAGGCCCGCCCATCCCGCGGCAGCCAGCGCCGCCATCGCCGATGAGGGATATGACTCCTCTCGATCCCAGGTCGCCACCGCCTCCGGGCTGGCGTGGACCCGACACGTCTCGTCCAGGGCGTCCGCCATCCGACGCTGCTCGTCACTGTCGTAGCGGAGCCGGTATGTGGACGCCGCGCGGCCGCGGGTCATTTGCGTCGGGACCAATCGACCTCCTTCAGGTGGGTCATAATACCCGACAATTGTCGGCCACGAGCTCCGGATTAGACAAATCGAGCTAAACTGCCAAATACCCGACGTTTCGATGTCCACTTAGCCTGCCGTGAAATCCTGCGAGGCGCAAGCGCGATGCCCATAGATCCCACAGACACCAACTTCCAGCCCGAGCGCGTCCGCCGCCCGCGCGAACAGGTCGAATTCCAGATCCGCCAGGCGATCCTCTCCGGCGAGTTCAAGGTCGGTGACCGGCTGCCAACCGAGGCCGAGCTGGCCCGAGGCTTCGGCGTCAGCCGCGGCACGGTCAGGGAGGCACTGCGAGCGCTGGCCACCGCCGGCTTGATCGCGAGCTCTCCGGGGGCCACCGGCGGCAGCTTCGTAGAGGCGGTCGACCATCGCTCGCTCGGCGAGCGCTTCGGCGAGTCACTTGCCAACGTGGTGCAGCTGGGGACCCTCGACTACGGCGAGGTCGCGGACGTCAGAAGGATGCTGGAAATTCCCTCAGCGCGCCTTGCAGCGCGGAATCATGGGGAAGAACACATGAACCAGCTGCGGGAGATCATCGACCGCGAGAAGAGCATCTCGTTCACCGATCCCGACGTGCCGAACCTCAACGCGGCGTTCCACAGGGTGCTGGCCGACGCGTCGGGCAACCGCATGCTCGCGGCACTGATCTCATCGATGCACTGGGTCACCCATCCGCTGAGCTACATCGAGACCTCGCCGGAGCTCGGGCGCGAGAGCGTGATCCACCACATCAGCATCGCCTCGGCCGTACGCGAGCGCGACGAGGAGGCTGCCGCCACGGCGATGGAGGCCCACCTCGACTACCTGCGCGACCACGTCGCCCGGGGCATCCAGAACGCCCAGGGCCTCGCGCTCGACACGAACCCCACGACCTAGCCCGGCGCAGCCAGCCGGCTCGAGGATCCCGCGAGCGCGGGCGGTTCGCGCATCGACCTGACCTGCCAGTTCGACATGGACGGGCAATTAACCGACAATTAATTCCGGGCAACTTGCCTGCTTGATAATTGTCCGGTATTGTCACCCCCAGCTGGCCCAGGAGAGCCGGGGAGTTGCGTTATGAGGACCGCGGGGAGTCGCGTTGTGAGGACCGCATGACCACCGTCGAGGCCGCCAAGGCTGAAACCGAATCCGCTTCACGCCTGCCTTCGTTCCAGGAGATCGGTGAGCGCTACGGCATCATCGTCGTCTGGGGGCTGATGATCGTCGTCTTCGCCGTCTGGGACGGCGCGGACTTCCTGACCACGAGCACCTTCCAGACCATCTTCGGGTCGCAGGCGGTGCTGCTCATCCTCGCGCTCGCCCTGATGATCCCGTTGATCGTCGGCGAGTTCGACCTTTCGATCGTCGGGGCGATGAGCGTGTCGCTGACCATCGTCGGCTGGCTCAACGTCCTGCACGGCTGGCCGATCGGCCTGGCTTGCCTGGTCGCGCTGTTCTCCGGCCTCGTCGTCGGCCTGATCAACGCCTTCTTCGTGATCAACATCGGCGTCGACTCGATCGTCGTGACGCTCGGCGCGGGCACGTTGTGGACCGGCGTCTCGTACGCGATCTACTCGACCACGATCCCGAACATCTCGCAGACCCTGGTCAAGATCTCGACGGACAAGATCCTGGGGCTCCCGCTGGCCTTCTGGTACGCGGTGATCCTCATGTTCGTCATCTGGTACGTGCTCGCCTTCACGCCGATAGGGCGCTACCTGTACTTCGTAGGCGCCAACCGCTCGGTGTCGCAGCTCTCGGGCATTCCGGTCACCCGCATCAGGGCAAGCTCGCTCGTCCTGTCGGGCTTTCTCTCCGGGTTTGCCGGCGTGATCCTTGCTGGGACGCTCGGCTCGTCGTCGCCGAGCGTGTCGGAGGGCTACCTGCTCCCGGCGTTCGCCGCGGTCTTCCTCGGTACGACGACCGTCAACCCCGGGAGGTTCAACCCCTTCGGCACGTTCATCGCCGTCTACTTCCTGATCACCGGCATCACCGGTCTGGAACTGCACGGCCTGACCGGCTGGATCGAAGACGTGTTCTACGGAGGCTCGCTGGTCATCGCGGTCGCTCTATCCCGTCTTGCGGCCCGCAGAGGACGAGAGGCCACCGGCATGACGTAAAGCACGGCTCGCCAAGAGCAGTGAGAGGAGGAAGCGGCTCGCGGGAGCAATTCGATCGGTCGCGCGGCTTGGGCGATCGGCATACCTCGGGAAAGAGGCCTAGGAATGAAGAGCAAGTGGGGTAGAAAGCAGCTACTGATAGGGATCGCGGCGATCGCCGTTCTGTTGGTGGCCGCTGGCTGTGGCAGTAGCTCGAGTTCGACCTCGAGCTCGGCGAGCACGTCCGGCGGAAGCACCAGCGCGAGCAGTGGTAGCTCGTGTAAGGACCAGATCACCAAGGTGGTCGACCAGCAGAAGCAGGAGGTCGCATGGGGTAACCCCGGCCCGGCCTTCGACACGTCGGCGATCAAGGGCAAGACGATCCACTGGATCAGCTTGAACGCGGACATCCCGTTCACGCAGAGTGTGTTCGCCGGCTTCAAGCAGGCAGCTCAGAAGGCTGGCGTGAACTTCAAGTTCTTCGACGGCGCAGGCAACGCGTCGCAGGAGGCCCGCGGTGTGCAGCAGGCGATCGCCGCTCACGCCGACTTGATCATGATCCAGTCAATTCCGATCCCGCAGATCAGCACGGCGGTCGCGGCTGCCAACAAGGCCAAGATCCCGGTCGTCGAGGCCTTCAACACGGACGCTGGGGCGCCGCCGGACCCGGGCACCCAGGCCGCGGTGACCTACAACTACACGGCCGCGGGCCAGATGATGGCGGACGACGCGATCCGCATCTCGGACTGCAAGGTGAACGCTGTCACCTTCACGACGAGTGACGAGTCCGTCGCGCCGTTCGGAGTCAAGGGCATCCAGGGCGAGTTGACGAAGTACTGCCCGGATGACTGCAGCACCAAGGTTCAGGACGCTCGCATCGCCGAGTGGTCCACGCGCCTGCCGGTGCTCGCCCGCAACGCGGTGGCGAATCCGAAGGTGAACTGGCTGATGCCGCTCTATGACGGCGAGACGCAGTTCACCAACCCGGCCGTCATGCAGGCCGGCGCGGCCTCGCGCGTGAACGTGGCGAGCTTCAACGCCAGCAAGGGCATCGTCGATCAGCTCGCGAAGAGCGGCAACCCGTTGGCAGTTGACATCGGCTCGCCGCTCGCATGGAGCGGATGGGCGATTGCCGACCAGTCGTTCCGGCTGCTCGCCGGTCAGAAGCCCGTTATCGACGAGAAGATCCCGCTGCGGACCTTCGACCGCGACAACATCGGCGACATCGACCTGAGTAAGCCAGAGTCGACGTGGTATGGCACGAAGACGAACTACGAGGCCGAGTACTCGAAGCTCTGGGGCATTGGCCAGTAGAGCTGACAGCGTGAGTGCAGGTGAGGGCCCGAGCCAGACCGGCTCGGGCCCTCAGCACGCCCGGACCGACGCCGAGCCGGTCCTCCGGGCGCGCAATATCTCGAAGTCGTTCACGGGGAAGAGGGTGCTCCACAACCTCAGCCTCGAGATCATGCCCGGCGAGATACATGCGCTGGTGGGGCAGAACGGCTCGGGCAAGTCCACCTTCATCAAGGTGCTCGCCGGCTTCCACGCGCCGGACGAGGAGGAGGGCGCGGCGCTGTGGATCCGCGGCCGCCAGATGGAGCTGCCGCTCGAGCCGGGGGACCGGGCAGAGCACGGCTTCGCCTTCGTGCATCAGGACCTGGGCCTGATCGACAGCGTCAGCGTGCTCGAGAACGTGCGCGTGCGCAACTTCAACTGTGCATCGGGCTACCGGATCCCGTGGCGCAAGGAGCGGCGGCATGTACGCGAGCTGCTTGCCCGCTTCGGCGTGAAGGTCTCGCCGGACAAGCTCGTCGAGGGCATGAGCCAGATCGATCGCACGAACATCGCGATCGTGCGCGCCTTCGACCAGCTCTCCGGCGTCGAGCGGGGCCTGCTCGTGCTCGACGAGCCGACGGCCGCGCTGCCGAGAGACGGGATCGAGCGCTTCTTCGCAGCTGTGAGGGAGCTCGCCAGCGCCGGTTTCGGCGTGCTCTTCGTGTCGCATCGGCTGGAGGAGGTCTTCGAGCTCACCGACCGTGTGTCCGTGATTCGCGACGGGAACCTGACGCATTCCGGGCCCACGAAGGACCTCGACGAGGACCGTCTGATCGAGCACATTCTCGGCTTCTCGCTCGACCGCCTCTATCCGGAGCCCCACCGGCCCGCCACGGAGGTGGTGGCCACCCTCGAGAACGTGAGCGGCGCCGGAGTCTCGGACGTCTCGCTGAAGGTTCACAAGGGCGAGATCGTCGGCCTCACCGGCCTGCTCGGCAGCGGCTCAGAGCGGCTTCCCTACCTTGTCTTTGGCGCCGACCGCGCCACCGAGGGGACCCTTCGGCTGGGCTCTGAGCACTTCGAGCTGAAACACATGACGCCGGGGAAGGCGATTCAGGTCGGCTGCGCGTTCCTGCCCGCCAACCGGTTGGTGGACGGATCGCTCCAGACCGCGAGCGTGAAGGAGAACCTCACGCTCGCGACGCTGGACAACTACTTCGCGGGGGGCTTCCTGCGCCATCGCGGCGAGCTCACGCGCGTACGCAAGCTGCTGTTCGACTACGACGTGCGTCCCCCCGAGCCCAACCGGCAGCTCGCGAGCCTCAGCGGCGGCAATCAGCAGAAGGTGCTGGTGGCCAAGTGGTTCGAGACCGAGCCGGCGCTGCTCCTGTTGCACGAGCCGACACACGGAGTGGACGTCGGCGCCCGGGCTCAGATCTATGAGCGCCTGCGCGAGGCCGCGACGAGCGGCATGGGCGTCTTGCTCGCCACCTCGGACTACGAAGATCTTCCGCACCTGTGCAACCGCGTGATCGTGTTCCGCGAAGGGCGAGTCGTGAGCGAGCTGCACGGCGCGGAACTCACGCACGAGCGCATCGTCGAACAGTGCTTCCGCACCAGCTAGCGCGCGGCTTGCAGCCGGGCGCCGGCTCAAATCCACACGGCCACCCTGACCGCAGGAGTTACTCATGACGGATACCGATGCTTCACGGCCCCGCGATCTAGTCGGCTACGGGCGGCGGCCGCCCAAAGTCGTCTGGCCGAACAACGCCAAGGTCGCAATCAATCTCGTCATCAACTACGAGGAGGGTTCAGAGGCCTACGAGCGCCTCGGCGACCGCAGCACCGACGGCCTCGCGGAGCTCAACTGGAGCCTGTCCAAGGAGTACCGCGACTTTGCGATGGAGGCCGTGTACGAGTACGGCAGCCGGGCGGGCATCTGGCGGCTTCTCAACATGTTCGGGGAGTACGACATCCCGATCACGTTCTTCGCAACCGGCATGGCGCTCGAGAAGAACCCGGAGGTGGGAGCGGCGATCAAGGAGCTCGGGCACGAGCCCTGCTCGCACGGCTACCGCTGGAGCGAGCCCTGGCACTGGAATCGCGAGGAGGAGAAGGAGCAGATCCAGATGGCCATCGACGCGATCCGGAACACCACCGGCTCGCGGCCGGTCGGCTGGTACTGGCGCTACAGCTCGACGCCCTGGACGCGCGAGCTGCTGGTGGAGGAGGGCGGCTTCCTCTACGACTCGGAGACCTACAACGACGACCTGCCGTATTTCACCGAGGTGAACGGCAAGCAGCACCTCGTCGTCCCCTACAGCCAGACCTACAACGACGTCCGCTTCGTGCTCAGCGAGGGCAGCTACTCGTCGCCCGCCTCGTTCGCCGACTACCTCAAGCGCGCGGTGGACGAGCTGCACCGCGAGGGCGAGCGCGGCTATCCGAAGATGATGTCCGTGGGCCTTCACTCGCGCTGGGCGGGCCAGGCTGGGCGCGCGAACGCGCTGCGCGAGTTCATCGAGCACGCGCTCGGCAAGGGCGATGTCTGGTTCACCCGCCGCGACACGATCGCGCAGCACTGGATCGACCATCACCAGGAGTGGGAGCGTTGAGCGAACCCGCCGCAGCGATGGGAATGCTCCTCGTCCAGATGGAGCCGATCCCGCCGATGGAGGACGAGTTCCAGGCCTGGTATGACACGGAGCACGTGCCGGAGCGGGAGGCCATACCGGACTTCCTGAGCTCGGCGCGCTATGTCTGCCCGGACGGGTTCCCGCGCTACATGGCCTGCTACGACCTGACCGATCCCGGCGCGCTCGACCGAGAGCCCTACGCCGGCATCGGCGGGGCCAACTCCTCCGTGTGGACCAAGCGCGTGCTCTCGCGGGTGGTCGGCTACGAGCGGCTCGTGTTCAGGCAGGCCGGCTCGGGGAGCATGGTCGAGCCGCAGAACGGCAAGGTGCTCATGCGGGTGGCCACGGCGGACTCGGCTGCCGTCCTCGAGGCGTCCGATGGCCTCGCGAAGAAGGCGCCGGCGGCGTCCGTGCGCGTGTTCGAGAATGCGCTCTCGGGCGCAGATTGCTGGCTGATGCTGGACGCGCCGTCGCTCTCACTCATCCCGGACCTGTCGCCAAAGAAGCTCGGCAAAGCGCTCGGAGAGCTCGCCGGGGACGTCGTGAACGTGTGGCGCTACCAGCGCTACTGGCGGTCGGCATGAACACGGTGCTCTACGAGGAAGACGGCGTGATCGGGCGGATCACGATGAACCGCCCCGACAACGGGAATATGTTCAACCCGGAGATGTGCCGAGAGCTCAAGGCCGTGCTCGAGGAGACGCGGCTCGAGACGCGCACGCGTGTGCTCGTGCTCACCGGAGCGGGCGACCGCTTCTTCTGCATCGGCGGCGAGAAGGAGGGCCTCGAGCCGACCTACTCGTACCCCGGCGTGCTGCCGATCCTCGATGTCTACGAGACGATCGAGCGCCACCAGAAGCCGGTGATCGCCTCCGTCAACGGCTTCGCCGTGGGCGGGGGACACGTGATGCACGTGATGTGCGATCTGACGATCGCCAAGGAGTCGGCCGTCTTCAGGCAGGTCGGTCCGATCATGGGCAGCTTCGATGCGGGCTTTGGCACCTGGGCGCTCGAGGATCTGATCGGCCGCAAGCGCGCCAAGGAGATGTGGTTCCTCAACGAGAAGCTGTCGGCGCGGCAGGCGCTCGAGTGGGGGCTGGTGAACCGAGTGGTGCCCGATGACAAGCTCGCCGAGGAGACCGACCGGCTCGCGCACCAGATCGCGGAGCGCGGCGCACAGGCGCTGGCCGCGGTCAAGGGCTCGTTCATGGCGCGCACCGGCGGCGTGGCCGGTTACTCGCGCATGGCGCACGACATGCTGCTGCGCTACTACCTCGAGACCGACGAATCGAAGGAGCTACGGGAGTCGTTCGGGAAGCGATCTGGGCCGAGGCGAGATTGACGCCCGAGCCCGGAATCATCGTCACCGGCGCGAGCAAGGGCATCGGCGGGGCGATCGCGCTCGAGCTCGCGCGCGGCGGGGCCACCGTGGCGTGCGTGAGCCGCAGCGGCAGCGCGCCGGAGGGTGATCCCGGCGACGGGGCTTTCGTGCCCTACGCCTGCGACGTCACGGACGGCGACAGCGTCCGCCGGGTGGTCGAGGAGTTCGCCGCGGCGGCGGGCGGCATCCGCGGGCTCGTGAACAACGCCGGCGGTCACGTCTCGGAGGACGCCGCGACGGTGACCCCCGACCAGATGCGCACGATGTTCGAGCTCAACTGCGTCAGCGCACTCGTGTTCTCCCAGGCGGCCCGGCCTCACCTGGCCGAGAGCAAGGGCCTGATCATCGGCATCGGGTCCTTCTACGACAAGCTCGGGCCACGCCGCAGCATCGCCTACTCCGCCTCGAAGGCGGCGCTTGCCAGCGTCAACCGCACGCTCGCGGTGGAGTGGGCGCGCGATGGGATCAGGGTGCTCACGGTGGCACCGGGTTACGTCCCCACCGATCTCAACGCCGACTGGCTTGCCGACCCCGACACGCGTTCCAAGGTTGAGCGGCTGATCCCGGTTAGGCGCCTCGGCGAGCCGCGCGAGATCGGCCGCCTGGTGGCTCTGCTGATGCTCGAGCGCATCGGCTTTCTCACGGGCGAGACCATCTACATAGACGGAGCACAGAGCGTGAAGGAGTGAGCCACCAGCTGCTCGAGCGAATCATCCGGCGCCAGCCGCTCTCGGACGAAGAGCGGCATGTCCTCGAGGCGCTGAGGGCGCTGGTGGCCGAGCGCATCGCGCCACGGGCAGAGGCCCATGACCGCGATGCCGACTTCCCGTGGGACAACGTCCAGGACCTGAACGGCCTCGATCTGAATCTGGCCTTCCTGCCCGCGGCGAACGGAGGCGCCGAGCTGTCGTACCGCTGCTACCTGCTGCTGGTCGAAGAGCTCAGCGCGGGCTGCGCGTCCACCGGTGTGACGTGGGCCACCACCTTCCATGCCGTCTCGCCGCTGATCGACTTCGGCAGCGAGGACCAGAAGGCGCGGCTGCTGCCCGCGATCGCCGGCGGCGGCCTCGGTGCGCTGGCCATCACGGAGGCGAGCGGAGGCTCGGACGCGACCTCCATGAGCACCAGCTTCATGCCGGACGGCGATGAGGTGGTGGTGAACGGCGACAAGCTGTTCATCACCAACGGCGACGTCGCGGACCTGTACCTCGTGTTCGGCAAGTGGGCGGGGATCGAGGATCCACGTGCGAGCCTCAGCGCGCTCGTAATAGAGAAGGGCACGCCGGGGCTCGAGGTGGGGGCGAAGGAGGACAAGATGGGCCACCGCGCGTCGTCCACCGTGGCACTCGGCTTCCGCGATTGCCGCGTGCCGGCGGCCAACCTGCTCCAGGAGCCGGGCGCCGGACGGCGGATCCTCTTCTCGGCGCTCAACAAGTCACGGCCGAGCATCGCCGCGCACGCTCTGGGCATAGCGCGCGCGTCATTCGATGACGCCGTTGCGTACGTGAACGAGCGGCGGCAGTTCGGCCAGGCGGTGGTGGACTTCCAGGGAGTTCAGTTCATGCTCGCCGACCTGGCGACCAAGCTCGCCCTCACGCAGAGCTGGCTCTTCCATGTGGCCGGGCTCGTCGAGGACGGGGAGGAGGCGGCGACCGAGGCGTCGATCTTCAAGCTCGCCGCTTCCGACCTCGCGATGGAAAGTGCGAGCGCCGCGGTCCAGCTGCACGGCGGCTACGGCTACTGCAAGGGAGTCCGCCCCGAGCGCCTGTTCCGCGACGCGAAGCTCACACAGATCTGGGAGGGGACGAACCAGCTTCAGCGCCAGGCCATTGGCCGCGCCTTCAGGGAACGCGGCCGTGGCTGACGGACCTCGAAGAGAGGCTTAGACGGTTGCCGGGCTGGGGGTCGTGACCGGTGCGCTGAGCTCGCCGTCGCGGTAGCGCTGCCAGATGCCGATGGCCTGCTCGGCGGTGACCACGTCGTGGCGCATCTTCTGGATCAGGATCGATGCGTCGTGGAGCTCGCGGTCGCGCCCCATCACGGCGTCCTCGACGAGCACGTTGTAGTAGTCGTGGTAGGCGGCGTCACGGTAGGTGGCCTCGACGCAACCCGGCGTCTGCTCGCCGATGATCACGACGGTCTCGACGCCGCAGGAGCGCAGCAGCATGTCCAGGTTCGTGCCCGTGAACGCGCTCGAGCGGTGCTTGGTCACGACGAGCTCGCCGGGCAGCGGCTCGCAGCCCTCCACGAACTCGGCGCCCCAGGTGCCCTCGACCGCGAAGTCGCTGACGCCGGCGATGAGCCCCTTCGAGCGGAGCCACGACGGCGAGTCGCTCTGGCCGTCGGGCAGGTCGACGATGCGGATGTGGACGATGCGCACCCCGAGGTCGCGTGCGGCATTCATGAAGTTCACGCAGCTGGGAACCAGCTCCGTCATCGCGGACACGTCGCCGCCGCTCTTGGCGACCGCGCCGTCCTCGGAGATGAAGTCGTTTTGCATATCGATCGGGAGGACCGCGCACCAGTCCGGATTCAGTACCTCTTCGATCGTTTCGCAGACCATTTTGCCGTGGATTTCTCGCATGACTCAGAAAGGTACAGAAGCCGATAAATGTCGTCAACATAAATATCGGACTTCAACCGACCAAGTAGCTAAATCTCGGACATTTGACACCACCGAGGCCCAGATGTGCCCGAAAACCGCGCTACTATGCGGAACCTGGTGGGCGCGTAGGTTGTCATGTCTATAACCTGACGTTCGCGCATCGCGCCGAAGCATCGCGAACGGCGCAACGGATTCGCCCCCGAAAGGAGAGCGGGAATGGCCACAGGAGCACGCCGATTTGCCGACTTCGCGGTCGCGCTCAGCTACGAAGACATCCCGGCGGAGACGCTCGAGGCGGGGAAGCTGCACTTCCTGGACACGATTGGCTGCGGACTCGCGGCACACGCCGTGGGACTCGCCTCGGAGGGGCGCGACATGATGGTCGCCCAGGGCGGCGCGAGCGACGCGACCGTGATCGGTAGCGAGGAGCGGCTGCCCACCGCCGCGGCCGCCTTTGCGAACGGCATGCTGGCGCACGCCCTCGACTTCGACGACACGCACTCGGACTCGATGACGCACGTGAGCTCGGTGGTGGGCCCGGCCGCGCTGGCCGTAGCCGAGGAGCGCGGGGCCAGTGGGCGCGAGCTGCTCGTGGCGATGGTCGCGGGCAATGAGATCGTCACGAGAATCGGCATGCAGTCCACGGGCGCGTTCCACGCGCGCGGCTTCCACGCGACCGCCGTCTGCGGCGTCTTCGGCGGCGCGGCGGCAGCGGCGCGGCTTGCCGGCGCTTCCGCCGAGGTCGCCACGAGCGCGCTCGGCATTGCGGGCTCGTTCGCGGGTGGCCTCTTCGTGTTCCTCGACGAGGGCACGGCCACCAAGCCGATGCATCCCGCCTGGGCGGCGCACGGGGCCGTGTTCGCCGCCGGGCTCGCCGCGCGCGGCGCGGAGGGCCCGAGCACGGTGCTCGAGGGCCGCTTCGGCCTCTACCACGCCTTCATCGACGCCGAGCCGGGGTCGATCGACCTCGAGGAGCAGCTGAGCGACCTCGGCGAGCGCTGGGAGACTCCCCGGATCGCCTACAAGCCCTACCCGGTGTGCCACTTCATCCACGGCTCGCTCGGCGCCACGGCGAGCCTGCTCGCGTCGGTCGACATCGAGCAGATCGAGTCCGTGGAGGTCAGCGTGCCGCAGCCGGCGGTGCCGATCGTGCTCGAGCCGACGGCGGACAAGGTCGCGCCGCGCACGGACTACGACGCGAAGTTCAGCCTCCAGTACAACACGGCGGCGATGCTGCTCTCCGGAAAGGTCGACGTCGGCACCTTCCAGGCGGACGCGTTGCGCGACGACTCGGTCCTGGAGCTGGCGGGCAAGGTCAGCTACGAGGTGCGCGATTATCCGACTTGGCCCGCGGCCTTCCCCGGTGGCGTGCGCATCTCCATGCGTGACGGCGCCGTGCACGAGGCGCAGCAGGAGCATCAGCTCGGCGCACCCGAGAATCCCATGGCGCGCGACCAGGTGCTCGCCAAGTTCCGTGCCAACGCGGCACTGGCCCTCGATGACGCCGAGGTGGCGGGCCTCGAGACAGCGGTGATGGGGCTTGAGGAGCTCGACGACCTGCGGGGTGCGATCGAGCCGCTTCGCCATGCCCGTACGGCAACAGCCGGCGCCGCCTGAGCCTCGGCCAGCATGGACTTCCGCGAGCCGCCGGAATACAAGGACATACGTTCCGCGGTGGCGGAGCTGTGCGAGCAGTTCCCGGGCGAGTACTGGCGCGCACTCGAGCCGGACCGCTATCCGGAGGAGTTCGTCAAGGCGCTCACCGAGCACGGCTGGCTGGCGGCCCTCGTCCCCGAGGAGTACGGCGGCAGCGGCCTGCCGATCAGCGCCGGGGCAGCGATCCTCGAGGAGGTCAACGCGGCGGGTTGCAACTCGGGCGCCTGCCACGCGCAGATGTACACGATGGGCACGATCCTGCGCCACGGATCCGAGGAGCAGAAGCAGCGCTTCCTGCCGGGCATCGCGGCCGGTGAGCTGCGGCTTCAGGCGTTCGGTGTGACCGAGCCCGGTGCCGGCTCGGACACCACGAGCATCCGCACCAAGGCCACGCATGTGGACGGCGGGTACCGGATCGACGGCCAGAAGATCTGGACGTCGCGGGCCGAGCACTCCGACCTGATGCTGCTGCTCGCGCGGACGACGCCGCCGGATCAGGTCGAGAAGAAGACGGATGGGCTGTCGACCTTCATCGTCGACATGACGAGCGCCGTCGAGGCCGGCACGATGACGATCAAGCCGATCAAGACGCTCATGAACCACGGCACGACGGAGATCTTCTTCGACGGGGTCTTCGTGCCGGAGGACAACCTCGTCGGGGAAGAGGGGCGGGGCTTCCGCTACATCCTCGACGGCATGAACGCCGAGCGCATCCTGATAGCCGCCGAATGCATCGGCGACGGGCGCTGGTTCGTCGACAAGGCGGCGCGCTACGCGTCCGAGCGCGTGGTGTTCCAGCGGCCGATCGGCTCGAACCAGGGCGTGCAGTTTCCGCTGGCGCGCGCACACGCCGCGCTGCAGGCGGCCGACCTGATGCGCCACAAGGCGGCCTGGATGTTCGAGGAGGGGATTCCGTGCGGGCCTGAGGCGAACATGGCCAAGCTGCTCGCCTCGGAGGCCTCCTGGCAGGCCGCCAACGTCTGCCTCGACACCCACGGCGGCTTCGGATTCGCCGAGGAGTACGACGTGGAGCGGAAGTTCCGCGAGACGCGCCTCTACTCCGTCGCGCCCGTGTCGAACAACTTGATCCTGGCGTACCTCGGGCAGCACGCGCTCAGGATGCCGCGCTCCTACTGAGCCGGCACCGGCCGGATTGCATTTTTCGGAATCGAGTTCTAATCTTTCGGCCCCTCGCGTGATGACGACCTGGAAGGAAGGCCATGAGCACACGCCTACTCGAGAAGATTCAGAGCGGAAAGCCGGCAATCGGCCTGTACGCGAACAGCGTCGACATGGTCGACCTGTGCGGTTACATCGGGCTCGATTGGTTCTTCATCGACCAGATGTTCACGGCCAACGACTGGCAGAAGACGGAGAGCCTCATGCACGTGGGCAACGCCGCGAACATCACCCCGGTCGTGCGCGTGCAGTCCAATCCCTGGCTGGGCTATGACCACCGCGTAGCGGTGGAGGTCACCCGTGCCCTCGGAGTCGGCCTGCAGTTCGTCCTGATCTCCAATTCCGGCAAGGAGGAGATCGACGAGTGCATCGAGGTCTCACGCGACTGGCACCGCAAGGCGCTGACGATTCACCCGTACAGCGACTTCTCCGATTGGGACAAGGGCCACGACAAGCAGGTCGACGAGACCTATGTGATCCCGCAGCCGGAGACCAAGCAGGCGCTCGACGACATCGAGGACTACATCCGCAACCCTGAGATCAAGGCGGTCTTCATCGCCATGACGGACGCCTCGCGCATCCTCACGGGCCAGCACCAGCCGGACTGGTACGACGAGCGGCTGTGGGAGTACGTCGACCGGGCCGTCGAGCTCGGCCGCGAGCACAACACCATCATCGGCGCCAACACGAGCTACGCGTACACGCTCGAGGAGATCCGCAAGCGGATCGAGCACCTCTGCGAGCACGGTGTGCAGATGATCATGGCCCAGGGGGCGAACTTCATCTTCCAGGTGGCCATGACCAATCTGCTGCGCGAACTCGGTCCCGTGCTCGCCTGACGGGCACCACGCCCCCGCACTCCGAACCTCAGGCCGTCGCGACCGGCTCCCGATTGCCCGCCAC
>Ga0068856_100003158_pt1 | contig 16799 bp, 14 predicted proteins | sample KBSCornC62_FD_66595 | JGI IMG/M metagenome (GOLD analysis project Ga0068856, IMG submission 66595) | Corn rhizosphere microbial communities from Kellogg Biological Station, Michigan, USA - KBS Corn C6-2 | ecosystem: Host-associated > Plants > Roots > Rhizosphere > Soil ...
CTGCCGTTTTGAGCGGGAGTAGTTCAGCGGTAGAACGCCAGCTTCCCAAGCTGGATGTCGCCGGTTCGATCCCGGTCTCCCGCTCCATATTTCCCTTTCCGAAAATCCGCCTTTTGTACCGCTAAGCCTTAGGGTTCGGGATTTTGCAGTTTTCCTCCCACATTTCACTAAATCTTGATCCGGCACTCATCTTCGAGAAACGGTCCGGTTGATAGTTTCTCTGCACCGGGCCAGTGTTGCTCTCAGTCGGCCCGCGACTTTGATCTCGGAGAAGACAACTGTCATGAAAAGCAAGCTATTGCTATGTCTGGTGACAAGCCTGTTTGCGGGCCGCCTTTTTGCGGCTGAAGGCGCAGTTCCCAGCGGCGTCCCGCACCTCGATCACGTGTTCGTGATCGTGATGGAAAACCACGGCTACAGCCAGATTGTGGGTAATCCCAATGCACCTTTCGCCAACTGGTACATGCACAATGCAAATTCCGCAAATAACTACTTCGCTGTCGGTCATCCCAGCTTGACCAACTATTTGGAAATTGTGGGTGGATCTAATTTTGGAATCCGCAGCGATAATAATCCCGATTGGCACAACGCGACTTGCACGCCCAACTTAGCTCTCGGCACAGTTGTCACCGACAATCCTCCCAGCCCCAATGTTTGCCCAATCTCCGGCAGCGGAACCGATGGTGAGACCCCAATCATCGATCACACTAACGAATGTTCTCCAGCTCCATGCAATCCCGGCCTGATTGATATCAATGGAGCGCTGGGCTTTCGCGCCGCTCGGAACACCAGCGGCAAGACCATTGCTGACCAACTCGCGGAGCGTGGCATGACCTGGAAAAGCTACCAGGAAAGCCTTCCGCCCACCGGAGCAGACAATGTCAACTTCAGCGATGGATTCTTCACGGACAGCACCAACATTCCCGTTGTTCTGCCCGGCGAAACGCAGACTCTGATCAAGCTCTATGCTGCCAAGCACAACCCGTTCGCTTACTTCCGCAGTGTTCAGGAGGCAGAGGTTCCCGGGGCGAGCCTGAAGAATGTTACCGGGTTCATGGGGGCGGGTGGGCTCTATGAAGACCTCGAGGCTGGAACGGTCCCGGCGTTCTCCCTGATCGCGCCAAACCAGTGCAATGACCAGCACGGTCGTGGTAACGCTGGCCCCCAGTGCGACTTCGACCCTCTTGATAACGGCGCCCAAGCTGGGCTGAATCCGGCGCTGATCTACCTGGGCGACCTCACGCTGAGAAACGTAGTGAATGCGATTCATGCCTCTCCGGCGTGGAAGAGCGGCAAGAACGCGATTGTGGTCGTCTGGGATGAGAATGACTACAGCCTGGCCCCGAACACCAATCAGGTGCCGGCGATTGTCGAGACTAACTTCAGTGCAAAAGGCGTGAGCAGCGCCAACTTCTACACGCACTTCTCGCTGCTGCGCACCCTGGAAGGCGGACTCGGGCTACCTTGTCTGAACCATGCCTGCGATTCGGGAACAAAGACCATGTCAGACCTGTTCGGCGCGAAATAGTTTCGCTTCCGTTGCCGCAACGCGATGCCACCTCAAGCAATCGGGGTGGCATTTCTTCAAGCGTTTCACAGACACGCTGCTCGCGCCTTGAAACCCGCCCTGGGACATCCAGCGATTCCGCTTGCTAAACGCTTGTAGCTACACATCTTTTCTGCTGGAAAATTCATCGTACAATTGAAGCGTCACAGGAGACTCCCTGAATGTTCTTTGCACCTCGGCCGCTGCGTCGAACGTTTGCAGCTACCCTGTTGTTTGTCTCTGCCGTGGCCGGTTTGCCGGCACGCGCTGCTGAAAAAACCCATTTCCGAGCCGACGATTACCAGATCGACGCCATCCTGAGCCCTCACGACCATAAGCTGACGGCACGGGTTAAGGTGAAGATCACCGCGACGGAAGAGATGAACATTGCCACGTTTCAGCTGCACAACGACCTCCGGCTGGCGAAGGTGGTGGACGAGGCTGGCAAGGCGCTGACGGCCGACCGCAATCCCCAGGACTCCAGTGTTCGCATTTCACTGAACTCGCAACTGGCGAAGGACCAGTCCACCACGTTGACTTTCGAATACTCGGGCGTGCTGGATTCCGCCGATGACTCGCCTGTGCCCGGGCTCAAGCTGAATTCGATCAACGACGACACTTCTTATCTGCTTTATGCGGGCGATTGGTTCCCGGTGAATAACTACGGCGTGAGCCGGTTCACGTCGACGATTTCGGTCACGGTCCCGGCGCACATGATCGTGATCGGCAGTGGGAGTGTCACTGAAGGTAAGGAGCCCGTAATTAAAGGTGCGCCGCCCTCCAGCGGTCCAACCAAGACATTTGTATTGAAATACGACAAAGCGAGTTTCCCGGGCACGATCATTGCGGGATCTTTCGGTGACTACTACAGCACCGACGCTGGCGTCGATCTTCACGTTTACTTCAAACCGCTGCACAAAGACATTGCCTCGGCTTACGCCGAGACGGCAGTCAAAGAGTTCACGTATTACATCACGGCCTACGGGGTGCCGCCGTCGAATGTGATGCGCATCGTGGAGATTCCCGACGATACAGTGCCTTCCGCATGGGCGCCGCAAGTGGTGGCGCTTTCCAGCCGCGGGATTACCCCGAAGACGAACTATCGCCTGCTCGCGAACAATATTGCGCACCAGTGGTGGGGCGTTACTGTGAGCCCGGCGTCCCGCAATGATTGGTGGATTGAAGACGGCTTCGCGCGCTACTCCGAAGCTCGCTATATCGAAACCGCGGCAGGACAAGGCGCGTTGCAAGAGGCCGTCAAAGATATGTCAGTGGGCGCACTCGCTTATGACACCGTGCCGCTTTCGAGCGCAGGCAAACTGGATCTGTTCTCGCCGGAATTCCAGTCGCTGGTCACGGACAAAGGAGCGATGATCCTGCACATGTTGCGCTGGGTTGTGGGCGACCAGAAATTCGATCAGGCCATGCGGGACTTCTACACCCAGTTCGCGGGGAAATCCGCGACGGTTGACGATTTCCGCGAGGTGGTGGAGAAAGACTACGGGCAGAAGCTCACGTGGTTCTTCTCGCAGTGGCTGGACTCGACCGGCGCGCCGGAATTCAAGACGAAGTACACGATCTATCGTTTGGGCAACAACAAAGGATTCCGCGTGGTTGGGCAGATTGCGCAGGACCTCGATCTGTTCCGCATGCCGGTAGAACTCAAGATTGATACAGATGGTAAAACGGAAACCAAGCGCATCGACGTCACTGGAACCGATTCGCCCTTCAGCGTGGACACGTTTGGCCGACCCCGGCGCATCAGCATTGATCCGCAAAACTGGCTGCTGAAAAATTCGACGGACATCCGGCTGCGTGCCGGGATTCAGCGCGGGCAGGCTTTGGTACAGCAGGGTGACTTGGCGGGTGCGTTGTCGGAATTCAATAAGGCGTTGGATATCAACAAGAATAGTTCGCTCGCGCATTACCGCATCGCGGAAATTTTCTTCTTGCAACACAACTACCAGGCGTCGGCAAATGCGTATCGGGATGCTCTGAACGGCGACGGTGATCCGCGATGGACCGAGGTCTGGAGCCACATTCAATTAGGCAAGATTTTCGACACGACCGGGCAACGGGAACGCGCCACCAACGAATACCGCCAGGCGTTGCAGACCAATGACAACACCGCTGGTGCGATGGACGAGGCGCGACGCTACCTGCAGAAGCCGTACGAAGCGCCTAAAGGCAGCACAGAGGGACAGCAGTAGGCGATGGGACCCACTGCGATCCGTGTCCTCGAGTCAATCGGCCGCGCTCCGTTCGCATGCCAATCGTGATAGATTTCGGCAGCACCCATTGACTGTCAAAAAGGCGAATAGAATCTTGAGGTCCTTCGAGCGGCACTTCTCGGCGACTGTAGCTTCCAAGTTCCCGGCCCAACGTGCCCAATCAGTGGTTCGAGTTTGCCACAATAATGGAATACTCTTCGGCGAGCCTATTCTTGACAAGTTCATTCCGCATCGACAACTGGTCTCGTGCAATCTTCGACTCTCGGTCGCTGAAATATAGAAAACGATCCGTCGCCTGAATAGAAAATTTAGGCTGCATGATGCCGCCTCGACTGTGAGCATCAGGCCCCAGCAGTGCATGACCAATCTCGTGAACCATGACATGACCTAGAACGCAGCCGGTGCCGGCGCCGAACTGGCTGGCAAGAGAACTAATGGGCGAATAGAAAATATAGAAAAGGCATGCCATATCTTCCGTATTACAAGGGATGGCAAATCCCAACGTATGAGTTTCGGCCAGATCTATCGCCTGCCAGCGGTCCTTCACTAGGTCGGCGACCTGCGGCTGGATAACTAGTCTGAACTCAACAACTTCAGAGCGCAAGTTGCAGTCTCTCGACGTGCCGCAATCGAACCACTCAGTCACAATGCCGCTCTGCTTGAGGATGTCGGTCGCAACCTCCATTGCATTCCTAACCAGGGACCTATCGACATGGGCAAAGTCGTAAATGACAATTCTGAGTTTCGGCGTGGCGGATGCTAGCTTATTCCGGCCAGCGTGTTCGCGCGGACGCTTGGAGTGGGTGAGCAGTGCCGTTTGCGCTGGTAGCGTGCTTGCCACAAACGAGCTGACGAACAAGACGGTTACCAGCCAACAGAACTTCATGGCGTCACCTCCAGGGTGAAGCCAAAGCTAGCGACTGCGTCGTGCTACCTCCATGACGACAAGGTACAAAGAAGGTAGTTGCACATCATTACTCGTAAGCTGCTGATTGTTCTGCGTGTGGCTTTCCAACGGGATCTTCTGGCTATCAGAACTGCGCCAGAGGAGGTGCTACACTCTTGTCCGTTCATCGACGCAGAAGGGAGGACAGTAGCGTGCATGGCCCAATTCGCTTCGGTCCTTTCGAGGTCTTCCCAGATAGCGGAGAGCTGCGGAAAGACGGCAAGGCACTAAAAATTTCCGGACAAGCCATCCAAGTCCTGCTGCAATTGCTGGACAGCCCAGGAGGGGTGGTTGCGCGCGAAGAACTGCAGCAAAAACTTTGGCCGGGCGCGACGTTTGGAGATTTCGAGCACGGCTTGAACGCTGCAGTGAACCGCTTGCGCGAAGTACTTGGCGATTCCGCGAGCGAACCAAAATTCATTGAAACCGTCCCCAGGCATGGGTACCGATTTATCGGTCAGACCGAGCGACCAGTAGCTAATGCGACGGAATTGCAGGCGCCTGCCCCTGACCATGATGGAGTTCTAGCTGCACGTTTGTTGCGACATTGGGTACGGCTTCTCTTGGCCGGTGGAACGCTGCTAGCAGGGTTTGGCACGTACATCCTCTTACACCATCCGCAGAACTCCTCTCGAGAGTTAAACGTCATTCCATTCACTACCTATCCCGGATTTGAAGGCTCGCCGAGTTTCTCGCCGGATGGGAACCAGATTGCTTTCACTTGGTTTCGGCAAGAACCTTCCGGGCTCTTCAAGGGGGATCTGTATCTGAAACAAATCGGTAACGAAAATGCACTACAACTGACGCACCATGAGGCGCAGTCCCTGGTTCCCGCGTGGGCCCCTAATGGTCTGAACATCGCATTCGCGATGGTAGGAAAAGACGGGAACGGGATTTACCTGTTGCCTTCCTTGGGTGGGCGTGAGCGGCACTTGGTCGACCTTAGTCCCAACAACTGGCAATGGTTGCTGTTGAGTTGGTCGCCTGATAGCAAATGGTTAGCATTCTCATCTAATTCTGGCTCTTCCGGCGAAACAACTGCCGCAACACGTTATCGTATTCACTTGCTCAATGTCGAAACAGGTGAAGAACGGATTTTGCCCGAGCCCGCTCCTGATTGTGCCATGACTATCGAACCAGCCGTTTCGCCGGATGGCAGGTACGTGTCATCCGTCTGCGTACTCACCGTGGGAGTCAACAAGCTCTATGTACAGCAGATCGATGGCACCCTACCCCGTGAGCTGACCCAAGTCGATACCTCGTATGTCCTTGCAGGGATAACTTGGAGCGCAGATGGTCACTCGATTATCTATAGTACATACGGGACAACCGGACGACTGTGGCGTGTTCCAATCGAGGGTGCACGCCCGGAGTTTTTTCTTTCAGCGCATGGGCCCGAAAGCCCGGCTATAGCCCACGTGGGTCGGAGACTAGCGTACTCGCAGACTAATTACCATTTCGATATCTTTAGCGTCCCGCTCGATGTCGGAAAACCGGCGGCACAGCCGGCCAAGTTCATTTCATCCACTTGGGATCAGGCGAACCCACAGATCTCTCCCGATGGCAAGCTTATTGCCTTCGATTCGAGTCGTTCAGGGAACTATGAGATCTGGATTTGTAATAGCGACGGCTCAAACCTGCAACAACTGACTTTTTTTGATGGTCCGCAGTCTAGCAACCCACGCTGGTCACCGGATGGCAAGCACATCGTCTTTACCGCGAAGGCTTCAGGGCAGATCGCTGTGTACGTTGTTCCCATAGACGGAGGTCGACCGCGCCAGATAATAACTGGCACGCCAAACGCGTTGTCGCCTTTCTGGTCGGGTGATGGTCGCTGGATTTACTTTGCCACTGAACAACCGAATGGCATCTGGAAAGTACCTGCTGCGGGCGGAACCGCTGTACGCCTGGCACAAGATGGTACATACCCACAAGAGTCGAGCGATGGCAAGCGCGTGTTTTACGTGGCTGGCGACAGAGAGGCCGAGCTCTGGTCGGTTTCCGTTAATGGCGGCGATGAGCACCGCGAAGAAGGAGCACCCCATCTTGTGAACAACGTTTCCTGGAGTCCGTTTTCGAACGGAATTTATTTCATCGACGGGCCGCCCGGTCAGCTCACTGTCAAACAGTTCAGTTTCTCCGATCGGAAAAGCCTGCCGATCGCAGACGTCCGTGGAATAACTTTCCTCTGTTGTGGAATTGCGGTGAATCGGCAAAATGGCGCTCTGTTGTTTTCTGGAATCGATCGGGTGGAAGCCGACATCATGCTGGTAGAGAATTTTCGTTAGGTTGGTTAGTTTGCGCCTCCAAAGTCTACTTGGAGAGGCTGGGAGCCGACATTGTTTATAGAATCATTTCATTCATTCACCATGTGCAGACGGGCGAGTATTTCTTATAGGTTCGAGTGCCAGGCTCAGAAGTTCTCTTTCGAAACGGCACCTTTCCCCATCATGGCTTGTCTTCGGCTTTTGCTGTATGCAATCCTTTTGCAAGCTGAGGGACGGCTTTCGCCTTCATCGTCGTAATGGCGGCGACGCCGATCAAGATCAGAAGACCTGCAATTACTGTTCGACGGCCGATGGCTTCCCCGCCCAGAAACGCTCCCAGAATCACCGCTACAATGGGATTCACGTAGGCGTAGGTGCCGACCTTCGTTGGGGATTCGTAGTGCAGTAGCCAGACGTACGCGGTGAAGGCGACGATTGATCCTGCAGTGATCAGATAGAAGAGCGAGAACCATGCCGCTGGGGAAATGCTGCGCGGGTGAAATCGCGCAAACTCTCCGGCAATTGCGGCAAGAATCAAAAGCTGAATGCCGCCGCATAACATCTGCATGGCGGAGCCCAAGGCTTTCGATTTGGGCAGGGTGACACGGCGAGTCACGATGGTGCCGATGGACCATCCCCAGCAGGCAATGATCAGCGCGATCACGCCACGATGATCGAGCGGTGCTTCTCCCAGAGAAGAAAACGGATTCACTAGGAGCCCAACGCCCAGAATTCCTACGCCAAGTCCTGCAGCAAGGCGCATGGTCAGTTTCTGCGTACGCAGGATCAGGATTTCCAGCAACGTAATACAAACAGGGATGGCCGCAAGGATCACCGCGCTGATCCCGGAAGGCACGCGCTGCTCGGCCCAGAAGAGGCAGGCGTAATCCATCAAAAACATCAGAGCGCCGAGAATGATGGCGTCGCGCCATTCGCGTCGCGTGGGCGATGGCACGCCGGTAAGACGCATCCAGCCGTAGAGAATCACTCCGGCAAGGAAGAAACGAATGCCCGCCATCAGAAATGGCGGCATCTCGAGCACGCCAACCCGGATCGCCAGGTAGGTGGAACCCCAGACGAAATAAATGATCGCGAAGGCGGAGAGAATCTTCCAGGATGCCGGGCGGGAGCTCACGCTTTCATCATAAACGTGGCAAGCCGCAGGAAAGTGAATCATTGAATCATCGGAGGATTGAATCATTGGAGAACAACCCCGGAAGGGACATTCAATGATTCAATGATTCAATGATTCAATGATTCAATGATTCTTAGCTTCTGCACGTCAGGACCGGGCATCGCGCTTTGCGGATGACTTCGCTGGTCAGAGCCCAAGGCAAGTGGGATGCGAGGCGAGGCGTCTCGGTGTGATTCGCACCCATCACGATCAGTTCGGCTTTATGTAGCTTGGCAGTCTCGAGAATGCCTTCCGGCAGCAAATCCATGCCGACAACAAACGTGGGATTCGAGACCCACTGCATGCCAGACGGAAGCAGTTCGGCGAGCTTCTCCTCGCTTTCCTGCTTACGGACCGACTGCCACTTGGCAAGTTCCTGGGCCGCGTACACTGGTGGGCCATACGCCGCGGGTGCAATTTCGGCGACCGGCATCGGCTCGACTAGGTGCAGGAGGATGAGATGACCTCCGCAGTCGTGGGCGAGCGCAACCGCATACGGCAAAGCTTTGTTCGAGGCTTCACCAAAGTCCGCGGCAAACAGGACTTCGTGGACTCCGAGTGCGTGAGGCGCCGCCGGCGTGACATTGGGGCCAACCGTCAAAACCGGACACGGCGCCAGGTGAAGAACCTCTTCCGCAACGGATCCCAGTGCCAATTTCCGGAAGCCTCGCCGACCGTGAGTACCCATAACCAGCAGATCGATGTGCTCGCGCTCAATGACCGACGACAGCACGGTCCACACTTCTCCCTTCTCGACCATCAGGGTGTGGGGCAGGTCTTTGATCCGGGCGCTCTTACCTAAGCGCCGCATTTGTCGTTCGGCTTCCATGCGGTGGCGGTCGAGTTCGCGCGGGAGTGGATCCATGGGAATCGGCTCGCGCGGTTCGGGAACGGTCGCGTGCACGATGAACAGGTCCGAACCATAGCGGGCGCAAAACGCAATTGCGTAACTCAGCGCGCGCTCCGAGGCTTCGGAGAAGTCCGTGGCCAACAGGATGCGTTTGAAGGAAACCTCTTCGGGACGCTTGATAGGAGCGGCTTCGGCGACGAAGGTCGTGGACATACACACCTCCCATTCAACACTCGAAGGTAGTCCTCGCGCGCCACCAAGCGAGGTGATCCACCTTACTTATCAATGTGATGGCGGTCACGACTGCAACTTGTGACCCGCAACACTGAAACTGCTACCGAGTGCTGTTCTAATCGGCACGGGGCTCCAATTGTGTAAACAAGGCCCGCTCATCGCGCAGTGCTCGCTGCTTACAGCTCACCGCTGATTTTGCATTTGCTTCTCCACTACAATTGATCTCGTGCCGCGCAAGCGCAAAGTCAGTGTGAAATGCCCGATCTGCAATAAGAGTGTCGCTGTCGGGGCCGAGGACTTCCCTTTTTGCAGCGAGCGCTGCCGGCTCATTGACCTGGGCAAATGGGCTAGCGGAAAGTACGTGGTGTCCTCACCGGTACAAGACATCAGCGACTTGCTGCAGGATTCCGACATCAGAAAGAGCGAAGATGAGTGACGCCGCACTGGAGACGGTCGCGCCCGTTTCTCCCGCACCGCTCTGGGCGACCCTGGTGGCGACTTTTTTTGGCGCGGGGCGATTGCGACCCGGTCCGGGCACGTGGGGATCGGCGGCAGCGGTGGTGATCTGGGCAGTACTGTCGCCATGGATTCCTACGCAGGTACAGCCGGTTGTGCTGGCCGCCCTGGCGTTGCTGGCGATTCTAGTTGGGATTCCAGCCGCAACACGCTTTGCGCGGGCATCGCAGCTGAAGGACCCGCAATCGGTGGTCATCGACGAAGTTGCCGGGCAATGGATCACGTTGCTGTTCGCGCCGGTGTCGTGGAAAACGCTGCTGGTGGGCTTTATTCTTTTTCGCGCGTTCGATATTCTGAAACCGCCACCGGTGCGCCAACTGGAACGCCTGCCTGAGGGGACGGGCATCGTAATAGACGACGTCGCCGCCGGCTTGTACGCGCTGCTGGTGATGCAACTTGTTCATCATTTCCGGCTTCTTTCACTGTAACTCTGCATGACGATTTCCGACCGCATCCTGGGCAGAAAGAGTCCGAACGGACAGCCGCACATCGAGGCGGTCTCGCCGGCGGCTGCCTTGCCAGGCGGCGAGGTTCGGATCATCGGCAGCGGACTGCGTCCGCAAGAACTGAAGCGCCCGCGAGTGCGGTTTGGCGAAGTAGAAGGTCCGGTCGTCATCAGCTCGGACGATTTTGTGGTCGCACGGGTACCCCAAGGCGCGGCTTCGGGCGGAGTCGTCGTGTCGACGAATGGCCACTCCAGCAACTCCGGCCAGCTACGGGTGGCGACGTTGCTCGCGGAAAACCTGCATCCGGTCACGAACCCGGCGCTGGATGCCGAGGGCAATGTGTTCGTCACGTTCTCGGGATCACGCGGGCAGAAGGTTCCAGTCTCGATTTTCAAGATCGATACTAATTACCACGTGAAGCCGTTTCTCACCGAGATGATGAATGCGACATCGATCGCCTTTGATCGGGCCGGCGAGATGTACGTTTCGTCGCGTTACGACGGCGCGGTGTATCGGGTGGCGCCGAACGGGACCATGTCGACCTACGCGGAAAGCATGGGCGTGGCGACAGGGATCGCATTCGACAAATCGGAAAACCTCTACGTCGGCGATCGCAGCGGAACCATTTTCAAGATCGCTCGCGATCGGCAAATTTTTGTCTTCGCCACTTTGGAACCGAGCGTTTCTGCATATCACCTTGCCTTCGGGCCGCATGGCGACCTGTTCGTAACCGGGCCCACGCCATCCAGTTTCGACGCGGTATACAAGATCGATCCGCACGGAGCCGTATCGGTTTTTTACCGCGGCCTGGGACGTCCACAGGGGTTGGCCTTCGATCGCGATGGAAACCTGCACGTCGCTGCATCTCTGGGCGGCAAGCGAGGGGTCGTAAAGATCACACCGGACGGCAACGCTTCCCTTGCGGTTGCGGGACCGAATCTTGTTGGACTCGCGTTCGCGCCCGGGCGCTCTGCCATCCTCGCTAGCACCAACGCGGTATACCACCTTGCTTGGGACACGGCGGGCCAACCGTTGGTCGATCTGAGCTAAAACCTCGAATCGTGCAGTTTTCGTTCACCCGCCTGGTTACACGGAAGTTACCCAGACCTAAACGGCGGGCTTGTTCCCCCATTCTCGCCATCCTAAAATCGTGATCAATAAATTTCGTGCGCTAACCGAGGGCACTGCTGTTCTGGCAGGAAATGCTTCTCCGACGTTCGGCAATCAGGAGGCATCGTGATCGAACAAAAGATCAATGAATTTTTCGGCGATGCCGAATCAACCGGCTTTGGCACGGGTTGGTGGAGTGGAGTTTTGTCCACCTTTTTCGGATCGCTGGCTTTCGGAGCGGTCTTGTGCCTGCTCTTCCCTCAATTTTTAACTTCCCCTGAACTGCGTGCGTACTACCCGATGCACATCATTCGCCTTACGATCGAGTGCCTCATTGTGGGCGCGCTCCTGTTCGGAATCGCTTCTTCGGTCCTGCGCAGGAAAAAGACTCTGGCATTTACCGGGATGTTGTTTGCCACAGCGGCAACGCTTTTGGGAGGTTCCAGCGTACAAATCAACGAGAATCTGCGCAACGGCCCGGCGATCGGACTGGACTGGTTTGTGTTGGACATGCTCTTGATGGCGCTGATCTATGTCCCGCTTGAAAGGCTCTGGCCTCAATACCCTGACCAAGGAACGTTCCGAAACCAGTGGACGCTCGATGTGGTTTACTTCATGTCGACCCATCTCCCAATACAGATATTGTCGTTTCTGGTTCTATTGCCCGCAACTCAAGCGGTGAAATACTTGGGCGTTCCCGCACTTCAACATCTGATCGCGCGCATGCCCTGGCTTCTGCAATTCGCCCTGGCGGTTGTGATTGCTGATTTCGCTGAATATTTCATTCACTTCGCTTTGCACAAAGTGCCTTTTCTATGGCGGTTTCATGCCATCCATCATTCTTCTAAAGCACTGGATTGGATCGCGGGTTCACGCTCTCACTTTGTGGACGACACGCTGGTGCGCGGGTTTATCCTCGTCCCCCTGATGTTCGGATTTTCGCAGGCGATCATATTTGCGTATCTGATCTTTGTTACCCTGCATGCGACCTGGACTCACTGCAACTTCGGCCCGAATGCGAAGTGGCTCGAAAAATACCTAGTCATGCCCCGTTATCACCATTGGCACCACACCTCGCAGAAAGAGGGCATTGACAAGAACTTCGCGATCCATTTTCCCTGGATCGATAGAATCTTTGGAACCTATTACTACCCGGATGCATGGCCGGAGAAGTACGGTCTCGACGGCGAAGAGATTTCGCCCGGCTTCTGGGGACAAACCGTTGAACCGTTCACTCCGAGGAAAAAACGCGTCTTAGAAACCTAAGGCTGCGAGCGGAACATCCTCGGGAATTTTTTCACCTCTAGGCGTGGCCTTCACCACGCCCAAAGACTTCATCACCTTTACTGTCAGGAACCCAAAATCGTACTCCGATTCAAGATGACTGAGGCGTAACAGTCCCGGATAGTGGTGGTGATTATTTTGCAGGCAGGCACTGAACGTCGCTGTCACCGGCAGCCATTCGCCAATGTTCATGGCATTGTCGTCATCGTGATAGCGCCGGTATCCGAAATCTCGCGTGTGGGTCCAGTAGTTTTGAATCATATTGACCCACAGTGCGAAGATCCGCATCCCAAACCACATCACCACCGCAAACTTCAGGCTTCCGGCCAGCTTCCACAACAGGTAGAAGCTGAAGGACTGGGCAGCAATTGCAAAAAGCGGGTTGGCCATCATCCGAAAAGAGCGTGACCTCAGAACACTGTCGGTAGCCAGATTCTCCTGGCAGCGATACGGCAACACGCAGAGAACCATGGTTCGCCAGAAGCCGTCGCTTGCGACCTTGTTGGGATCGCCATCATGGTCCGCGTTCTTATGGTGCAGTCGGTGGCGATTGACCCAGGCGATAGGATCGACATAAATTCCGAAGACATTGTTCACGGCGCTGACGAGCTTGATAAACCATTCTTTGTAGTCAAGCGAACGGTGCGCGATTCCCAGATGCAGAACATCGGCCAGGTACAACCCGGCTACAAACCAGCAAAAGACAAAATACGCGGCGCCGATGAGCAGACCTATCCAAGGCCCCCTCTGAGTTGGCGCCGAATACATACAAGCCACCAGGTAGAGAAGAATGATCAAATAGCCGATTGCGTTGTAACTTTTCACGAAGCCCTCGCGTGGGATAGTTCAAGCCCAAAATTTCCGATGATTCAAGCAGAAATCAAATTCCGTTTCAAGTAACCAGTTGAGGAAGCTGCCATCCGCAAACCTTCTGAGTGTTGCGAGCGCTCGCTCGCCTCCGCTTGCCGCCAAGTGGGACACCACGCTGGAGGGCTGCGTTTCATTTAAACTGCCAACGTGATTGCGGAAATTATTGCGGTCGGTTCAGAGCTGCTCACGCCTTTCCGGCAGGACACGAACTCGCTTTATCTCACTGAGAAGCTGAATTCGATTGGCGTGGAAGTCGCGTTCAAGACGATCGTGGGCGATGCCATGAAGGACCTGGTGCGCGTGGCGACGACGGCCCTGGCGCGAGCAGACATCCTGATCTTCAGCGGCGGCCTGGGCCCCACTGAAGATGATCTGACCCGCGAGGCGGTGGCCGAGACTCTAGGACTTCAATTGCGGCGAAATCCCGAACTGGTGGCCGCGATCGAGCGGCGGTTTGCGGAGCGCGGCTGGAAGATGTCGGCCAACAATATCAAGCAAGCGGACGTAATCCAGGGCGCGACTATTCTCACAAACTCAAACGGCACAGCGCCGGGACAGTGGATCAGCGGACGATCGGATGGGCGAGAAAGAATCATCGTGCTGCTGCCCGGACCTCCGCACGAATTGAAAGCACTTTTCGAAGGCGGGGTGCTGGAGCGGCTGCGGGCAAAAGTCCCGAAGCGATATATCGCGACGCGGATTTTAAAGATCACGGGAATGGGCGAGTCGGCTTGCGATGCGCGGGTTGCGCCCATCTACAAACGCTATACCGACGTGAACACCACAATTTTGGCCGCGCCGGGTGAAATTCAACTTCATTTGCGCGCGCAAGCGCCTTCGTCCGATGCGGCGCAGCTTCGGGTCGATGATCTCGTCGACAAACTGGAAGCGGAATTGGGCGACGCGGTGTTTTCTGATAATGGCGATTCGCTCGAGCAGATCGTCAGCTATTACCTGCAAATGAGGAGCGCGACGCTCGCGGTGGCGGAGTCGTGCACGGGCGGCCTGGTTGCAGAACGGCTGACCTCGGTGAGCGGCAGTTCGCGTTACTTCATCGGCGGAGTGGTTGCGTACTCGAATGAGCTAAAGATGAAGTTGGCCGAAGTTCCGGCGGATCTGCTCGAGCATTTTGGGGCTGTAAGTGAGCAGGTTGCGAAGGCATTGGCGGAAGGAATTCGTAAGCGCTGCGGAACCACGTTGGGGCTGGGTATCACTGGCGTCGCAGGCCCAACTGGAGGGACTGCGGAGAAGCCTGTGGGTTTGGTGTATCACGCCCTGGCCAGCGAATCTGGAACTGAGGTCATCCAGCGCAATTTCCCGGGCGACCGTCAGAGGATCCGCTTTTTCGCGTCGCAGCAGGCGCTGGATATGGTCAGGAGAAAGCTAATGTGAGAAAGCGGCTGTGGAGAATTGAATCATTGAATCATCGGGTCATTCAATCATTGGAAAACCCGTTGCGCTTAGGTCTTCAATGATTCAATCTCTCAATGATTCAATGATTCAATCTGTATAATCTCCTGTCCATCCTATGGCGTATTCGACGATCAAGCTTGCCTACGACGGTCGCATTGCGACGATCACGTTCAATCGCCCGGAGAAGCGGAACGCCCTCAGCGTGCAAATGATCGAAGAGATCTTGGCGGCGCTGGCGGAGGTCGAGAAGTCGGAAGCAGTCGTACTGATTTTTACCGGCGCGGGAAAGGCGTTCTGCGCGGGCATGGACCTGGAAGAACTCAAGTCGCTGACCAGCAAGACGCCATCCGAAAACGTGGCCGATTCTGACCGAATGGCGCGGTTCTTTCGCGCGATCTATGAATTCCCCAAGCCCACAATTGCGGCGGTGAACGGCGCGGCCATGGCCGGAGGCGCTGGCATCGCCACCATGTGTGACTTCACGCTGGCGTTAGCGGAGGCGACCTTCGGCTATACGGAAGTGCGCATCGGATTCGTTCCGGCGATCGTCTCGTCAATCCTGGTATGGCAAGTGGGACACAAGACCGCACGCGACCTGCTGCTCACTGGCCGTGCGTTTGAAGCCGCCGAAGCGCAGAGCCTTGGGCTGGTGAATGAAGTGGTGTCGCCGAAGAGCCTGTTGCCGCGCGCGCGCGAATTGGCCAAACAACTCATGGAAAACAGCCCGGCGGCGCTGCGGATGACGAAAAAACTGCTCAACAGCTATCTGGCGAAATCTCTGGACAAGCAAATTGAGACTGCGGTGCAGGAAAACGCGGCGATCCGCACAACTCCAGAATTTCAGGAAGGCGTAGCGTCGTTCCTCGAAAAGCGGAAGCCGAACTGGAGCGGCCAGTGAAAGGCCGCGTCGGCGAGGTCAAGATTCGCGTGCGCTACGCTGAGACCGACCAGATGGGCGTGGTTTATCACTCCAACCATTTCGTGTGGTTTGAAGTTGGACGGGTGGAGTTCTTCCGCCAACTGGGATTCTCGTACAAAGACATGGAACAACAGGACGGCTGCCACATCGCCGTTGTCGATGCTCGCTGCCGTTACAAGGCGCCTGCTCGCTACGATGACGAGGTGGTGGTGCGAACGCAGCTCAAGAATGCGCGCGAGTCCATGGTGCACTTCGGCTATGAACTGGTGCGAGCATCCGACGGGTTGCTGCTCGCGGAAGGGGAGACCATGCACGTGGTGATCGATCGCGAGATGAAGAAGACCCCGATTCCGGAAAAGTACATGGCGATCTTCAAAGACGCTATTGCATCGAGAGAGCAATGAGCAGCGAGCTATGAGCGGCCAGCTTCCAGATCGCTCATAGCTCACCGCTCGCAGCTCGTTATGCAGGCCCTCCACATCAACGGAAACGATCTCACGCTGGAGAACGTCCGCGAAGTCGCGGTCGACGGCCGCCCTGTTCTGCTGGCCTCGGACGCGCGCGACGCAGTGAATCGCGCTCGAGCGGTCGTCGATGAACTTGTCGCCAGCAACCAGGTCTCATATGCGATTAGCACCGGCGTCGGCAAGCTCAGCGACATGCGCATTGCCGGTGATCAGATTCGTGAATTGCAGGTGAATCTGGTTCGGTCGCACGCAGTGGGTGTAGGCGATCCGCTGTCAATTGCAGAAACGCGCGCCATGATTCTTCTGCGCGCCAATTCTCTGTCCAAAGGACACTCCGGGGTTCGTGCCGTTGTAATCGACACGCTTTGCGAATTGCTGAATCGCGGAGTCACGCCTTGGGTTCCCTCGCAAGGGAGCGTTGGAGCGAGTGGAGACCTCGCGCCTCTCGCACATCTCGCGCTCGTGTTAATCGGCGAAGGCGAGTGCCTCGGAACAAACGGCACGCGAATTCCTGCGACTGAGGCAT
>Ga0068856_100003164_pt1 | contig 16778 bp, 13 predicted proteins | sample KBSCornC62_FD_66595 | JGI IMG/M metagenome (GOLD analysis project Ga0068856, IMG submission 66595) | Corn rhizosphere microbial communities from Kellogg Biological Station, Michigan, USA - KBS Corn C6-2 | ecosystem: Host-associated > Plants > Roots > Rhizosphere > Soil ...
TTGTTTGACAGATAGCACAAAGATGGTAGTACACCGGACAATCTAAGTCCAGCATTTTCAGCTACATCGAAAGTATCGGCTAAATAAGTGACAAAAGTAACATTATTCTTCGGTAATCTACCCTCAGGTAATCAATTTAGTTACCAAGATGCGTGCTGGTAATGGGGGGTTTCGGACCGACTTTTCAAGAGATCAGCATGGTAAGATAGCTACTGGCAGAGATCGCCGAAGCCCTCAGCTTTCAATCGGTTAATCCCAAATCTATTACCTGAACGGGGCTCCACTTTCCTGGCAGCACGACCGCCTCGAGGCGAAACTTCTGCGAAACGGAAAACTATGGCGACGAACGGCAACGGAAGTGGCGACTACACAGGCGAAAATATCAAGATTCTGGAAGGGCTCGAGGCCGTTCGGCTTCGCCCTGCCATGTACATCGGCTCGACCGGCGAGATGGGGCTGCACCACCTTGTTTACGAAGTAGTAGACAATTCCGTCGATGAAGCTCTGGCCGGCTTTGCCACCAAGATCGACGTCACCATTCACGTCGACAACTCCATCACCGTCATCGATGACGGTCGCGGCATTCCCGTCGACATGATGCCCATAGGCGACGGAAAGACAATGCCCGCTGTTCAGGTTGTCCTGACGAAGTTGCACGCGGGGGGCAAATTCGATTCTTCGAACTACAAAGTTTCCGGCGGTCTACACGGGGTCGGCGTCAGTTGCGTTAATGCGCTCTCGCAGGAGTTCAACGTCGAGATTTGGCGCGACGGGCATACCTGGGAGATGGATTTCAGCTGTGGTGATCCGACCAGCGATCTCCGCCAGGCCGGCGTCAGCAAGAAGCGTGGGACAAAAATCCACTTCCTGCCCGACAAGACAATTTTCACTGCAACGGAATACAACTACGACACCCTTGCGCAGCGATTGCGCGAACTCGCGTTCCTGAACAAAGGGCTTGAAATCACGCTTACCGATGAGCGGACAGTCGATGCCAAGACCGGCGACTCGAAACGTACCGAGTTCCGCTACGCAGGCGGCATTGCAGAGTTTGTGAAGCACCTGAACCGCGGAAAATCCGTCCTGCACGACAAGCCGATCCTCATGGAAGCTCAGCGCGACAAGGTCGAGATCGAGATCGCGCTCCAGTACAACGACAGCTACTCTGAGTCGGTTTTCAGCTTCGCCAACAACATCAACACCGTTGACGGCGGTTCGCACCTGTCGGGATTCCGTACGTCTCTGACGCGTACGATCAATGCGATCGGGCAACAGCTTGGGCTTTTCAAGGACGTAAAAGAAAACCTGAGCGGCGATGACGTTCGCGAAGGACTTGTCGCCGTGGTCAGCGTAAAGCTGTCACAACCGCAGTTCGAAGGCCAGACGAAGGGAAAGCTGAATTCGGACATTGCCGGCATTGTGCAGGCATTCGTGAATGAACGCCTCGGCGCTTATCTGGAGCAGAATCCTCCGGTCGCCCGCAAAATCATCAACAAGGCAATCGAGGCGGCTCGCGCTCGCGAGGCCGCCCGCAAAGCGCGCGATCTCACTCGTCGCAAAGGCGCACTGGATGGGGGTGGACTGCCCGGCAAACTGGCGGACTGCTCAGAGCGCAATCCCGACCGCTGCGAGCTTTACCTCGTCGAGGGTGAGAGCGCGGGTGGAACCGCCAAGCAAGGGCGTGATCGGAAGTTCCAGGCGATCCTTCCACTCAAAGGAAAAATCCTCAACGTGGAAAAGGCGCGCTACGACAAGATGCTGGGCCACGAAGAAATTCGCGCCATGATCACGGCGCTCGGAACCGGCATCGGAAAAGACGACTTCGATCCGGCCAAGCTGCGCTACAGCAAAATCATCCTCATGACGGATGCCGACGTGGACGGCTCGCACATCCGCACACTGCTGCTCACTTTTTTCTTCCGCCACATGACGGAGTTGATCAAGCGTGGCAATATCTACATCGCGCAGCCGCCCCTGTTCAAGATCAAGAAGGGCCGGTCGGAGCAGTATGTAAAAGACGAGCGGGAGCTGAACCGCGTAGCGATCAAGCGCGCCTCTGAGGGCATGATCGTCCGCCACGGCGAAAACGCGAGCCACATCGACGGAAGCGATCTGACGCGCTTCATGGGTTATCTGAACGAGTATCTCGGCTTCGTAGAGAAAGTGGACAAGCGCATCCGCAATGAGCAATTGACAGAGTTGATTGCGCGCGCGGAGCTGACTCATCGTGCAGACTTCACATCGCCGAGCGGAAACAGTATTCCCCAAAAATTGAAGAAATTGCACGAGCGGCTCGTCCAGGTAGCTGACGATTTCAGCATCAAGGTAAACAAGCCGGAGGAGGACGAGGAGCACCATACCTGGTCCATCTGCTACACGGACGCGCAGGGCGCCTCGCGCTGCATCGACTGGACTCTGGCCTCAAGCCCTGAGTTCCGCCAGATGATGTCGAAGTACTCGCAGATCAGCCAATACCTCGAGCCGCCATTCCTGATCGAGTACGCTGTCAAGAACGCACAGGATGCAGCCGCGGAAGAGCCCGAGGGCACTGAGTTCGAAGAAGGTCAGACTCCGCCCAAGGTGAAGGCTGAAGCCAAAGCCGCACGGCGCACCTCCCGCATACTGCAGGAGCCCGTCGAAAAGGATACGGCTCGCGAGCTTTTCGCCTACATCGTCGAGCAGGGCAAGAAGGACTACGATGTGCAGCGCTACAAGGGCCTGGGGGAAATGACCTCACCGCAGCTTTGGGAGACGACCATGGATCCCGAACGGCGCACCTTACTGCAGGTAAAGCTCGAAGACATCGCCGAGACCGAAACCATCTTCACTACGCTTATGGGCGAAGACGTGGAGTCGCGGCGCAAGTTCATCGAAGACAATGCGCTCGATGTCAAGAATCTGGACATCTGATCTTCTTCACCTCCCCTCCTGCGTGCGCGCACTCTCGCGCGTGTCCTCGCTCGAATTTGCCCTGTCACCTCGTGCCTGCATCGCCACATGAGCGATGCAGGCATAATTGTCTGAACCGGGCTATGACAAGATCGTCACTGAATGAGTGGCCGCTATATGATTCGACTGGGACACTACCCTGGATGGTGACAGTTGATTCTCCTCCGAAGAACATTCAGTAACAATCGCTCGGGATCACTCTTCATAGCTCTATTTCTCCTCTCTGGAATTCTCAGTTTTAACGCAAGCGCGCAGGTCCAGTATGTCGATCCGACGATTGGCAATGTCGGCATCCTGCTGGTTCCGACGCGGCCAGCCGTGTACCTCCCGAACAGCATGGTGCGGGTCTATCCGATGCGCGAGGATGCAATGGATGATCGCATCCAGTCGTTTCCGCTGACCATCAGCTCGCATCGTCAGCCGGAACTCTTCAGCATCATGCCGGGGGACGGGTCTGCTGCCGCATACGATCAGGAGATCACTACGCCTTACTACTACTCGGTGCGATTCGAGGATTCCCTGATTCGGACTGAGTTCACGCCGACGGAACGCGCTGGATATTTCCGGTTTACGTTTCCGAAGGGACACGCGTCCCTCGTGCTCGCGAATCGGCAGGAGGGCCGGCTTGCATCAGCAGGAAAGGACGTGGTGATGGGGCAGGAAGCTGTGGATGGTCTGACTGCTTATGTGTATGGGGAATTCAGTGCTCCGGTTCGTGTAAATGCTGCAAGCTCGAGTAAAAGGAGCCGGCTGACGGTAGCTGCGGAGGCGAACAACCTGGAGTTCCGCTATGGAGTTTCGTTCATCAGCGTGGAACAGGCTGAGAAGAATCTGCGGCACGAGATTCCGGCGTGGGGCTTTGATCGCGTGAAGGAGGCGGCAAAGGCGCGCTGGAACGGGACGCTTGGCAGGATCGCGGTCGAAGGCGGGACGGAAGAACAACGCAGAGTGTTCTACACGGCGCTCTACCGCTGCTTCGAGCGCATGATCAACATCAGCGAAGACGGCCAGTATTACAGCGCATTCGATCACAAGGTGCATCGGGACGCGCGTCCATTTTACGTGGACAACTGGCTCTGGGACACGTTTCGCGCGCTGGAGCCGCTGCAGACACTGCTGAATCCCGATGTGCAGGCGGACAAGCTGCAGTCGTACGTGCGGATGTATCAGCAGTCGGGCATCATGCCTACGTTTGCGCTGGCACAGGGAAACTACGCGTGCATGAACGGGAATCATTCAGCGCCGTTTTTTGCGGACGCATGGTTCAAGGGTGTGCGCAACTTCGATCTTGCGACGGCCTATGATGGTATCCGCAAACGATCGCTCGAAGACACGCTGCTTCCGTGGCGGCTGGGAGCCAAGGGCCCGCTCGACGATTTCTACAATGCGCATGGATACATGCCGGCGCTGCGGCCGGGCGAGAAAGAGATCGATCTGCATGTGCATCCCTTTGAGAAGCGGCAGCCGGTTCCGGTGACTCTGGAGAACAGCCTGGACGACTGGGAGATTGCGCAGATCGCGCGCGCGCTGAACAAAGCCGATGATGAAAAACTGTTCCTGCGCCGCGGCGCCAACTACAGAAATCTCTTTCGCGCGGACAAGGAACTGATGTGGCCCAAGGATGCAGAAGGCAAATGGATCGAACCGCTGGATCCGAAATTCGGCGGCGGGATGGGCGGACGCGATTACTACGACGAAAACAACGGTTACACGTACACGTGGGATGTTGCGCAGGATTTCAGCGGGCTGTTCACGATGATGGGCGGAACTGCCAAGGCCGAGGCGAATCTCGATCAACTATTTCGCGAGCCGCTGGGCCGATCGAAGTACGAGTTCCAGGCGAAGTTTCCTGATTCGACATCGATGGTAGGACAGTTCTCGATGGGCAACGAGCCGAGCTTTGCGATTCCGTATGTCTACAACCGGTTGGGTGCGCCATGGAAGGCACAGAAGCGCATTCGCATGCTGCTGGATGCATTTTTCACCGACACACTGCATGGGATCCCCGGCGACGAAGACGGAGGAGGTATGAGCGCGTTCGTGGTCTTCTCCATGCTGGGCTTTTATCCCGTGACGCCGGGCATTCCGACGTACGACGTGGGCAGCCCCGTATTCGAGAAGGCTACCATTCACCTGAAGAACGGCAAAGATTTTGTGACTATCGCGCGCAATACCTCACGGGAGAACAAGTACGTCCAGAGCATTCGGCTCAACGGTCAGCCTCTCAAGCAGGTCTGGTTCCGGCATGCGGATATTGCGAATGGCGGAACGCTGGAGATCACGATGGGTGACACGCCAAACCTTGCTCTCGGTGCGGAGCCCGAAAGCTTTCCGCCGGACGCACTCACGACCAAGCCTGAGGATTACGTGCGCTGAAGCATTTGCGATCGTCCAGCAGAGCCGGGAAGCAACTTACCTGGGCCTGAATTGTTGAACGAAGGCGGTATGAGAGAGCTTTGAATCTTGAACTGCCGCATTGTTCTCCGCTTCTCTGCGGGGGAGTATCATCGATCCGTGGAATTCTGAAGTGCTTTGTTGCCGTCGCTCTGTTCCGAGAATGCCCTGCAAGGAAAAAGGAGTCTGCACTATGAGCTTCCGTCCACGTATCGCTCTTTTTGCTTCAGCCGCGCTAGCATTGACGCTGTCAGTCTCCGGCTGCAAATCGAATACAACACCTCAGAACCAGGCGACGACCTCGCAACCTGCGGCAAATCAGCCCGCCGCACCCGACAGCACGATGCCCGGCACTAACCAGCCGAGTGCGAGTCAGCCTGCGGCAGGTCAGCCGTCCGGGCCTTCGAACCAGCAGGCTGCGGCGCCGGCAACGCCTCCCCCGCCAGCTGTGATCAGTTTGCCCGAAGGGACAAGCATCCGCGTGCGGCTTGATGACGATCTGGGATCGAACACTTCCCACGCGGGCGATAGCTTCACTGCGACCGTTGCAGACGATGTGATGAAAGGCGGCGAGGTGGTGATCGCCAAGGGCGCACGCGCCGAAGGCACGGTAGTTGACGCGAAGGCGCTCGGCAGGTTCAAAGGGGGAGCTGCTCTCGCCGTGAAGCTCGATCGCGTGACTTCGCGGTGGGGCTCCTACCCGGTTGAAACCAGCACGGTTTCACAGGCGCAGCAAGGCAAGGGCAAGCGGTCGGCGACCATGATTGGTGGCGGCGCGGGACTCGGCGCCTTAATCGGCGGGCTGGCCGGTGGCGGAAAGGGAGCGGCCATCGGAGCTCTCGCCGGCGGCGGGGCCGGAACGGCCGGGACTGCTTTCACGGGCAATAAAAACATCGTGCTGCCGGCTGAAACGCTCCTCACCTTCAAACTCGATCACTCTGTTCGGATCACGGAGAGACACCGGGCCGATCCGGAGTTACAGCAGCGTTAAATCTGACGCACTGGAAGTGCGACGAGGCGGGCTACGGTTCAGTGGTTCGCCTCGCGGCGTCTGAGCGAGAGTTGTCTCCGCATCTCAGCACGTACACTTGATTTATGAACGTAGAAATCTGCATCGATTCCGTTGAGTCGGCGATTGCGGCTGCACGGGGCGGGGCGAAGAGGGTTGAGCTTTGCAGCGCGCTGAGCGAGGGCGGCATTACGCCCAGCGCCGGGCTAATCAGCGCGGTGCGTGCAGCAATTGATATCGAAGTTTTTGTCATCATTCGCCCGCGGGGCGGCGATTTCGTTTACTCCGATTCGGAAATTGAAGTGATGGCACGCGACATTGCGGAAGCCAAAACACGAAAGGTGGACGGAGTTGTCCTGGGAGTTCTGACATCGGACGGTGAGGTCGATGTGGAGCGCACCCGCAAACTGATTTCACTGGCACGACCTCTTGGCGTCACATTCCACCGTGCGTTCGATGTATGCAGAGATCTGGGCCGGGGGCTCGAGAATGTAATTGCCGCTGGCGCCGATCGCATCCTGACGTCAGGCGGCGCTCCGGATGCAATGCAGGGTATGGATCAGATTGCACGATTGCAGCAAGAGGCACGTGGACGCATCTCCATCATGGCCGGCGGAGGAATACGCCCCTTCAATGTGCGGGCCCTGGCGCTGAAGACAGGCGTCGCAGAAGTGCACTCTTCCATGAGCAGAGGCGTGGATGAATCCGCTGAACTGGGATCTGGCCAGTACGGGCGCAAAGGCTATCTCGTGTTCGAAGAGGACGTTCGCGCATTCAAGGCTGCAATCGATGTGACGCCACTGGATGCGGAGACCGACGTCCGCTCCTGAAAGTGTGCGGTCCGCGCACGAGCGGGTTTCGGCTCTCTTCAACGGCCCTCAGGGTGTTTCCAGCGATACAGTTGAAAATCGCGGATGTGCGCGAGGTCTGTGCTGGAGAGAATGTTCAGGCGGACGCGTTTCGAGGTGACGGGCGGGAAGTGGTCGATTTTCTCATGACCGATGGCCTGCCCTTCCACAACCGTCTTCCATTTTCGGTCTGCTTCGTTCCAAATCTCGATCGCGTACTTCTGGACGTGCTGGCCCTCGTTGAGCCACTCCATGGTGAGGGCGTGATCGAAGGTGATCGGGTGATCGAACTGCACTTGGATCTCGCCGTGATGAGAGCCGGCGGGCGCCGACCAGAATGTATCGCCGTTTCCGTCGAGAGCCAGTGAAACGTCAGAAGACGCGGGCAGATGGTGCAGCACGAGATTGTTCTCTGTGCGACTGCGGAGGGCAGCGCCGAACTCCGTGAGGCGTTTGACGTCAGAGTCGGGCAGGAGTCCACGGTTGTCGGGAGCGAGTCCGAGCATGAGCTGCGCTCCGCGACCGACGGTCTTGTCATAGGTGTCGAGCAGCGTGTCCAGACTTTTCAGGGACGCCTCGTCGTTCGGGTGCCAGAACCAGTGCTTATCGCGCAACGGCGTGTCCGCCTCCACCGGGCGCCAGCGCCGATATCCATGCCGGTCGATCACATTCCAGTTCTCGTAATCCACGATTCCGGCTTCGTTGCCTACCCAGCGCGCATCCCCATACTCAAAAAGACCGGTATCGGCGAAGACGATAGTGTCGGGCTGGTACGTGCGGAGCGTCTCGATGATTTTGGTGAAGTTGTAGACGTGACCTGCGCTGCCTGCACCGTCCAGCCAGAACTCAACGAGATCGCCGTAGTGCGTGGCCAGTTCTTCCAACTCGGCGTTGTAGTACTTGTCGTACTCGGCGGAGTCCTTGTACTTCGGTTCGTGACGGTCCCAGGGCGAAAGGTAGACGCCGAATTTCAATCCGTACTTTCGCGCGGCACGCGCCACGTCCCCAACGACATCTCCTTTGCCGTCCTTCCACGGGCTGCTCTTTACGCTGTAGCTGGTCTGCTCTGTGGGCCAGAGGCAGAAGCCATCGTGATGCTTGGCGACGAGGACGACGTACTTTGCGCCAGAGTCATGAATCGCCTTCATCCACTGCTCAGGATCGAACTGCGTGGGATTGAACACTGACGGGTTGGCGGACCCGTCGCCCCACTCCTGGTTGAGAAAGGTGTTCGTGGAGAAATGAATGATGACGCCGAACTCGAGGTCTTGCCAGGCGACCTGGTAGGGAGCAGGCCGAATGTCGCCCGTTGCATCCTGGGCACTGGCCGAGATACTGGCTGCGATGACCGCGGCGGAAAGCAGGGTCCGGGCGAAAAGCGTAGTCGATCGTTTCATCGCAAGCTCCTCAGCGTTTGATGTGTATCAACAACAGTTTACGTGACGGGACGAGGAAGGTTATGCGTGAAGGCCGCACGTTTGATGTATATCGTGTTACGATATATTTATGAGAAGTGGGCATGAGGATCCGGATCGGCTGTTGCACACGCTGGCTGACTTTCGCTACGAACTACGGCGTTTTCTGCAGTTCAGCGAAAGTGCTGCTCAGGAGGCGGGCTTGCAGCCGCAGCAGCACCAATTGCTGTTGCAGGTAGCGGGAGCGCAGGAAGGGACAGCAGTGACCATCGCGTATGCGGCCGGCAGGCTTGGTCTCAAGCACAACAGCACGGTTGAACTGGTCGACAGGTCGGAGCGAGAAGATTTGATCGAAAGAACTACAGATAAAGAAGACAAGCGCCGCGCCATTCTGCGCCTCACGCGCAAGGGTAGGCAGGTATTGCAAAAGCTAGCTGGTGAACACGCGCGCGAATTGAACGAGATGGCCCCTCGGCTGGTGCGCGCACTGCGGCGGGTACAGATGCACTCCGGTGTATCGGTAGCGGAGGTCCTGTGAGGTCACGGCCTTCAGCTTTGCGCGACTTCACGGTCGACCGGCGAACGTGGTCGCTTTCTGCCGTTTCCATTGTCATCGGCATCGGAGGAGCCGCGCTCGCCGTTCTGCTGCTGCGAGCCATTGCGCTTGCGACGAACATTTTCTACTACCACCGAGTGAGCCTCGAAATGGTGGGTCCGGCGGGATCGACCCTGCCACACTTTGCAATGCTTATAGTTCCCGTGATCGGCGGGATCCTTGTCGGCTTGATGGCGCGATACGGTACGGATAAGATTCGCGGACATGGAATCCCCGAGGCAATCGAAGCCATCCTGCTGAATGGTGCGCGCGTGCCTCCGAAAGTAGCCGTACTGAAGCCGATTTCGGCAGCGATCGCAATTGGCTCAGGCGGTCCTTTTGGAGCCGAAGGGCCGATCATAATGACTGGCGGAGCATTTGGGTCGCTGGTTGCGCAGTGGCTCAAGCTGTCTGACGCGGAGCGCACTACGCTGCTGGTGGCCGGTGCTGCGGCAGGCATGTCGGCCACGTTCGCAACACCGATCGCTGCTATTTTGATCGCGGTTGAGCTGCTTCTGTTCGAGTGGCGTCCGCGCTCGCTGGTGCCAGTTGCAGTGGCCAGCGTGACGGCCGGCGCACTCCGCATCTGGTGGCTCGGTGCGGGACCGCTCTTCCCTGTTCAGTTGCCCGCGAACATTCACCTGGAGCAGGCGTTGTTTGTTGCGATTCCCTTGGGAATTCTCGTCGGTTTTGCTGCCGCGGGACTGAGCCGCCTGATGTATGGGCTTGAAGATGGGTTCGAGCACTTCTGCGGACGCGTGCACATTCACTGGATGTGGTGGCCTGCGATCGGCGGAATTGGAATTGGCATCGGTGGATTCTTCTTTCCGCGCGGACTTGGTGTTGGCTACGACAACATCGCCGAGTTGCTGCGCGGCAACGCGCCTGTCGCTCTACTGCTCGGATTGATCGTTGCCAAGTCGCTAATGTGGGCATTCTCGCTAAGCTCGGGAACTTCGGGCGGAGTGCTGGCGCCGCTGCTGATGATCGGAGCCGCCATCGGAGAAGGAGCCGCGCACCTGGCTCACTTACCCGGACCGATCCAGGCTCTGTGGGCCCTGATGGCGATGGGAGCGATGCTTTCAGGTGCACTGGGCGTACCGCTCACGGCGGTGCTGTTCTCGCTGGAGTTGACGCATGCACTGCCGGCAATTTTGCCGTTGATTCTGGCATGCACGGCGTCTTACCTGGTGACGTCGCTGGTTATGCCGCGGTCGATTCTTACCGAAAAGCTCGGGCGGCGCGGCTATCACCTCTCGCGTGAGTACGGTGTCGATCCGCTGGAACTTGTCACCGTGTCTGAAGTGATGACCGAACTGCCGCCTGGCGATGAGGTCCTGATCGGAGACCAGCACAACCTTCCGGATAATTATGTATTCAGCGATGAGACGTGCCGCGCTGTTGCAGAAGAGATGGCGACGACGGGATCGTTGACGTTGCTGGTTGTTGATCGGGAGAACAACCGGTTGATCGGCAGTGTCGGTGCGGCGGAGCTGCTGGCAGGGAGACGCCGCGCAGTGAGACGGGAACTGGAACGCAGCATTGCATTTCAGGTGGAGTTGCCAAGGCTCTGACGCCACGCTGAGCCTTCTTCAGGACCGATGCGGTAACCTCGCAGCGGTCCTTTTCTTTTGAACGTATCTCGGCTCACCGGCTCAATGCGCGCTGTTGCGGGCGGTGATAGGCTTTCGGTGAAGAAAATAAGGAGAAATGCATTGCGTACTTTCCTGCTTCACTTAGCCGCAATCGGACTCTTCGTGGGAGCGACCATCGGTCTTCCCGCAGAGGAGGCGCAAGGGAAAACGCCGCCCTCAGCAGCGCCGCACCATATCGCGAGCGAGACCATTCCAAATCCAGTTGCCGATCCGAGGGCAGTCGTAGTCGTGGGTAAGGCGCGATTTACCGTGCTCACGCCAGAAATGATTCGGATGGAGTGGACGGCAGATGGGAAATTCGAAGACCACGCTTCATTTGTATTTATCAATCGGCGTCTGCCGGTGCCGACGTTCTCAAAAGAAGAAGCCGGCAAGAAGCTCACGTTGAAGACATCAGCGCTGTCGCTCACCTATGACAGATCTGTAGATGATGGCAAGCTCACGCCCGAGAATTTGTCCGTCGAGCTGACGGTGAACGGGAGACAGGTGACATGGCATCCGGGCATGACGGACACAGAGAATCTGGAGGGCACTACACGGACGCTCGACGGTGCGCGCGGCGGAAAGACCGCTGAGCCGATGGAGCAGGGCCTAGTCTCCCGCTCCGGCTGGGTGCTAGTCGACGATTCGACGCGCCCGCTTTTTGACTCGGACAATTTCAGTTTCAAAGAAGGCGAGAAAAGCCCGTGGCCTTGGGTGATGGAAAGACCGGCGGGCGAGCGGCAGGACTTGTACTTCTTCGGTTACGGTCATGAGTACAAGAAGGCGCTTGGCGATTTCGTAAAGGTCGGGGGGCGAATTCCACTGCCACCGCGCTTCGCGTTCGGCACGTGGTGGTCCCGGTACTGGGATTACAGCGATCAGGAGATAGAAGAGATCATTCACGGATTTCGGCAGAACTCGACCCCGCTCGATGTCTTCGTTATCGACATGGGCTGGCATGTCAGCCTCGAACAACTCAAGGCAATGGGGCAGGGAGACAAGAACGACCAGGACCAGTCAGGACACTACCTCGGATGGTCGGGATACACCTGGAACAAGGTGCTGTTTCCATACCCCGGTGACTTCCTCGATCGCCTGCATGCGGATCACTTGAAGACCAGCCTCAATCTGCATCCAGCTTCGGGCATTCAGCCGTGGGAGGCGTCGTACCCGGCGATGGCGAAGGCGATGGGCATCGATCCCGCAACGAAGCAGTACGTCCCGTACGACATTACGAACAAGAAGTTCGCGGAAAACTATTTCAATCTTGTGCTGCATCCGCTGGAGAAACAAGGCGTCGATTTCTGGTGGCTCGACTGGCAGCAGGAGCAGAACACAAAGATGCCGAACGTGAAGCCTACGTGGTGGATCAACTACGTGCACTTCACCGACCAGGAGCGGGAGGGCAAGCGTCCGCTGCTCTTTCATCGCTGGGGCGGGCTGGGCAATCATCGATATCAGATCGGGTTCTCTGGGGATACGGTTTCTGTGTGGGATTCGCTGGCCTTTCAACCTTGGTTCACATCAACTGCGGCGAATGTGGGCTATGCATACTGGAGCCATGACATTGGTGGGCACATGCCAGGCGCGGTGGAGCCCGAGCTGTTTACGCGATGGGTGGAGTTCGGAGCGTTCAGCCCGATTCTGCGCACGCATACGACGAAGAACCCAGAATCGGAGCGGCGCATCTGGGCTTATCCCGAACCGTTCTCGTCGATTCTTCGTTCCACGTTTCAGTTGCGCTACAAGCTGCAGCCCTACATCTATACGGAAGCGCGGCGCACTTACGACACGGGCGTCGCGTTTCTAAGGCCGCTTTACTACGACTGGCCGGAAGCCGACGAGGCGTATCAAAGCAAGAACGAATACCTCTTTGGCGACCAGATGCTTGTAGATCCGGTGGTGACGCCCAGTGACAAGCAGTCTGGACTGGCGACGGAGAAGGTCTGGCTTCCGAAAGGTGAGTGGATCGAGTGGCCTTCAGGGAAGCACTTCTCGGGCCCAGTGTCGGTTGATCGCAGCTTCAGCATCGATCAGATTCCGGTGTATGTGAAAGAGGGTGCAATCATCCCGATGCAGCCTGAGATGAGCTACACGGGCGAGAAGCATGTGGATCCACTCATCGTGAACGTCTGGCCACTTGCACCGGGCCAGAGCACGAGCTACTCGTTGTATGAGGACAACGGTATTGCCGAGCAGTATCAGCACGGGGTCTACACACACACGCCGATCAAGGCTACGCAAAACGGCGACACGCTGCGAGTGGAGATTGGTCCTGTCGAGGGCAGCTTTGCGGGAATGCTGAAGTCGCGCGCCTACACACTGGAACTTCCTGGCGACTGGCCGCCCGCTTCCGTCACTGTGGATGGAGTTGCGATAAAGCAGGCTGGTCCGACCGGCACAAGCGGGTGGAGCTTCGAAGGCGATACGCTTACGTCGATGGTTCCGGTTGCAAGCCGGAGCACGGGAAGCAAAGTCGTCATTGAAGTGAGACGCGCAGCAGGACTGACCGCGCGACGCGGCGAGCTTGACGGCTTTAACGGAGCGATGGCCCGCCTGCGAGCGGCCTATGATGCACTGAATACAACTCCGCCGCTTGCCGCTCCGCCGGACATCCTGATCGACGCGATGCAGACCGGCGATCGGATGGGCTACCATCCCGAAGATGCGCAGAAGGAGATCGCGCACTTCCGCGAGGTGCTGCCAGAGGCGAAGAGCGCTGTCGACAAACTCGTTCAAGATGGAGACAGTCGGCTCGACGAATTCGGTCAGCGCCTGCACCGCGAAGCCGGAAACAATATCGACATCAAGGCGGAACGGCAAAAACGCGCAGACGCGCTCGCTCGCGCTGCAAAGCTGGTGGCCGACGTCGCCAGATGATCTTCCATTGCTCGTAGTGGAAAGAGGGATGCCCGCAGGCATCCCTCTTTCCTTCGATCGTTACGAGTGCTGTTCACCTGAGCAGCATGAGTGGGCCGCCACCTTAGGCTGTTCGTAGCCACGGTTGGGGCCAACGAAATAGCCGCCCTCGTACTTGTCGTGATGCCGTACCCACGACATGGTGAATCCGAGAGAATCTTCATCGCGTCCTTTAGGCACCAGGTCGAGCACGTTGTAAGTTCCGACCAGGATGTCGAGGCCGCGGCCGTAGCTCGAGTATGTGTGATAGATTCGGCCGTCCGCATCCTTCTGAAACACGCTGAGTCCGGGGCCTTCTTCGCTCGGGAATTGCTGGTCCGTGTAGTTGTAGTACACCTTGCCCGAATCACATTCCTGCTTTGTGAACGAAACGTGATAGTCGTAATTGAAATCCGTTCCGTAGGACGAAACCCAATGGAACTTCCAGCCCATGCGCTTCTGGAAAGCTGAAATTTCCGCATAGGGCGCGCGCGATACAACCGCAAGTGTCACGTCGCGATGCGCCAGATGGATCGTCATCCCGTCATAGTGGTCTGAGAGATATGAGCAGCTTGGGCAGCCCTCGCTCCATCCCGGCCCCAACATGAAGTGGTAGATCACGAGCTGGCTGCGACCGTCAAAAAGATCCGCCAGCTTCTCGCGACCGCGTGGTCCCTCGAATATGTACTCCTTCTCAATTTCCTCGCGTGGAAGCTCGCGCCTCTGCCGGCTCAGCTCATCGCGCAGCCGCGTGAATTCTTTTTCCTTCTCAAGGAACCGCTTGCGTGCACTAAGCCACTCATCGTGCGATACCGTCTTCGGCGTCGCGACTTCCGCTGTTGCTGTTGTCGTCATAATGGACCTCTTCTGCTTCATTTTGGGGAGGAAGCTTCCGCTTGTTGCGCTTCAGAAATACGCCTGCGATCAGCGCGGTGACCCCGCCCGTCCCGGTGGCCGATCCCGCAATCACTGCGGCAGTGGCAAGACAAAATGGGCACATAGAATTCTCCCGGCATGCAGGACTCGGAGCTTTCTGTCCGATTCATTTTTGGAGGAAGAGGGGCGGCTCGTCTCCGCTTGGTCCCCAGCTCGCGGGCACGGGCGCGCCAAGCATGCGGAGGTATACCGAAAACTGCCCGCGATGCTGGTACCAGTGACTCAGCATGACGTCGCGAATGAATCGATGCCTGGGTTGCGCAACTGCCGGGTTGCCGGCAACGCTTAGCCGCCACACTTCACTCATTGCAGCATCGTCAAACGTCGGCAGAATCTGGCGCACGGCAGCAATGCTTTCATCTAGTTTTTCCAAACACTCTGCACGGCTCGCCGGCTGCGGTGCTCCGGACCGAGCGGGCAGTTCCGCGGGATTCTGCTGCACCAGTCGAATAATCCCGCCTGGAACGGAGGCGAGGTGAAAGGCGAGCTGGCCGGCTGTCATTGATCTTTCGTGCGGTTTCCAGGTCAGTTTGTCTTCAGGAACGCGCTCGATATAGCGACGAGTGATGGGGACCTGCTGTTCGAATTCGGCGAGAAGCGCCTGCGCGATGGCATCGGAAACGATCGGCTGTGCTACAGACATGAGACCTCCTTGTGGTCTGAGGGGATTTGGATTGGAGAGATCAGTTCTACTTCGAGCGCTCGGCGCGTTCGCGGATTTTCCTGTTGGTATTTCCCCAACCGCTGCCCACGCCCTTGCGGTGATCGTCCTGGACGAGTCCAAAGCCGGAGTGACGGAACTTGATCAGCGTTCCCCCGGGCTCTTCGCTCAGACGATACTGCACGTTATTAGCAACGGGGTAGGACATGAAGAGGGGACCCGAGAATTCGATCAGCCATGGCCGCTTGATCGCCTGAACGTGAGCCCAGCAATGGCCGTCGTCATTGCCCAGATCTCGATACCACCGGCCTCCGGGCCAGGCTTCGAGCACCATGGGCATTGCCCGGCCTTCTCCCGCTTCGTTAGAGGGTCCGAGCTGCTCGAGCAAGGCTTCGAACGTGTCCTCAAGGGATGCATGAACATGAATCTCCTGCTCGATGAGCAGAGTGAGGTCCTCGATTGCGTTTGTTGCGTTTTCGATCATTGCTCCTCCTTATTTGGGGAATCGGAATCTCTTGCCGCAGTCCGGCTGGCTGCTTTCTTCTCTGCCCGGTCTTTTATGCGGTTCAACTGGTGCGTCCAGTAGCGCTCAAACTCGCTGGCCCACTCGTGAAGTGGCCGTATGCCGTCGGCGTTCGTCCGGTAGAGCTTCTGGCGTCCATTGCAGCGCATGCGCACGAGGCCGGTGTCGCGCAGAACACGCAGGTGTTTCGACACGGATGGCTGGTCGACACGAAGGCCGTTGACGATCTCGTTCACAGAGTATTCACGGTCGGCAAGAAACAGCAGGATCTGCCTTCGACGCGGCTCGGCGATGGCGTTGAAAGCATCCGAAGTGGTCGCCGCTCTGGCCATGAACATATAATATGCTTATATGGGAATATGTCAATAACCGTTCGTCACAAACGGCGAACGAAATGTAAGCGTTTGCAGCCTATGTGGCGATCAGTTACGATTCCGCCGTATGCAAAAGCCTTTGTTTCTATTGCCTTCACTTCTTCTGTTTGCCTGCCCAGCTCTCTACGCGCAGTCAGCGGCACCTTCCGATCCACTCGCTCCTACCCAGGACGTAAAATCTGCCGAACAGATCGATCGCGAATGGCAGCAGTCAGTCAGTAAGTACGACGCCGAACGCAATCGCCTGGTCGCCGAGGCCGACCGGGTTTCGCACAACGGCCCGTACCGGCCAGACTGGGCGACGCTGATCAAGTACCAGCAGCCGCAGTGGTACAAGGATGCGAAGTTCGGGATATTCATTCACTGGGGCGTCTACTCGGTGGCTGCCGCGGAGAACGAGTGGTATCCCCGCAACATGTACAACCCCAAGGACGGTGCTTACAAAAACTTCCAGGCACACTTTGCAAACGGCAACGCTGCGAAGGGCTACAAAGATTTGATTCCGCAGTTCCGCGCGGAGCACTTCAACGCAAAAGAAT
>Ga0068856_100003167_pt1 | contig 16769 bp, 11 predicted proteins | sample KBSCornC62_FD_66595 | JGI IMG/M metagenome (GOLD analysis project Ga0068856, IMG submission 66595) | Corn rhizosphere microbial communities from Kellogg Biological Station, Michigan, USA - KBS Corn C6-2 | ecosystem: Host-associated > Plants > Roots > Rhizosphere > Soil ...
ACGACGCCGCCCTCGGCGCCGGGCACCTTGACCGCCAGCGCCGTCAGCTCGACCGAGATCGACCTCAGCTGGGGCGCGGCGACCGACAACGTCGGCATCGGCGGCTACCGGATCGATCGCTGCGCGGGCGTCGGCTGCACCGACTTCTCCCATCTCGTCCAGCTGAGTGGGACGGGGACGACCTACCAGGACACGACCGTCTCCCCGTCGACCAGCTACAGCTACCAAGTCCGGGCCATCGACACGTCGAGCAATCTCGGCCCCGTCGGCAACGTCGCGACCGCGAACACGCCCGCCGCGCCTTCCGGGCTCGTGGCGTCGTACGGATTCGAGGAGGGCTCCGGGACCACGGTCTCGGATGGATCGGGCAACGGCAACACCGGCACGATCTCGAGCGCGACCTGGTCCACTGCCGGCAAATTCGGGGACGCACTCTCGTTCAATGGAACGAGCAGCAGGGTCACGATTCCCAGCAGCAGCTCCCTCCAGCTGAGCTCGGGCATGACTCTGGAGGCCTGGGTCAACCCGACCACCGTCTCCAGCGCCTGGCGCGACGTAATCGAGAAGGGCAACGACGAATACTTCATGATGGGCACGACCGACCATGGCTCGGCTGCCGGCGGTGGGGGCATCATCGGCGGCACCTACGGCCAGGTCTTCACCGGTAGTGGGCTGCCCGCGAGCACGTGGTCCCACCTCGCCGTCACCTACGACGGCTCGGTCGTGCGACTCTACCTCAACGGCGCGATGGTCGACAGCGTCGCCCACACCGGCCTCATCACCAGCTCGACCAACGCGCTCACGCTCGGCAGCGACCCCTTCTACGGCCAGTACTTCAACGGCTTGATCGACGAGGTCAGGATCTACAACAAGGCGCTCACCGCCACCCAGATCCAGTCCGACATGACGACGGCGATCGGCGTCGTACCGTCGACCCCCACCAACCTCACGGCGACGGCCGCCAGCACCACGCAAGTCAACCTCAGCTGGAGCGCCTCAACGGACAGTGCGGGTGTGACGGGATACCGGGTCGAGCGCTGCCAAAACGCTGGCTGCACGAACTTCAGCCAGATCGCGGCGCCGACGGGGACCGCGTACTCCGACACGGGTCTTACGCCTGGGACGACCTACGTGTATCGCGTCCGGGCCGTCGATTCGCGCGGAACCCTTGGACCGTACTCCGATCCTGCGACCGCGTTTACCGGAATCCTGCTGACCCCACGGCGTGTCGCGCTCACTCCAGGCCAGACCCAGCAGTACACCGCCTCGATCCCCGGCGCCGGCTCGGCGCAGGTGACATGGTCGGTCGACGGAGTCGCCGGGGGCTCGACCGCTACGGGGACGATCACGGCCGGCGGCGTGTACACAGCCCCGGCAGCGACCGGCACCCACACGGTTACCGCGACGACCTCGGATCAGAGCCAGAGCGTCAACGCGACCGCGTTCATCACGAACTACCCGGGCATGTTCACGTACCACGACGACAACTTGCGCACGGGGGCGAATCTGACGGAGACCGTGCTCACGCCGTCGAACGTCAGCTCCTCCAGCTTCGGCAAGCTCTTCTCGCGGCCGCTCGACGGGATCGCATACGCCGCGCCGCTCTACGTCGAGAACGTGTCGATCCCGACCGCCGGCGCGCACAACGTCGTCTACGTCGCCACGGAGCACGACAGCGTGTATGCGTTCGACGCGGACGGACGCTCGACCACGCCGCTCTGGAAGGACAGCTTCATCGATCCAGCAAACGGCATCACGACCGTCCCGGCGGGCGACACCGGTGAGTGTTGCGATATCGCGCCGGAGATCGGCATCACGGGAACTCCTGTGATCGATCACGCGACCAACACGCTCTACGTCGTGGCCGCGACCAAGGAGGTCGTCGGCGGCAATACGAACTACGTCATCCGACTGCATGCGCTCGATCTCTCCACCGGCGCAGAGAAGCTCGGCGGCCCGGTCGTCATTCAGGCGAGTGTCCCAGGAACCGGCGCCGGCTCGTCCGGCGGCTCGCTTCCCTTCCTGCCGCTCCGCGAGAACCAGCACACGGCGTTGCTACTGCTCAACGGCAACGTCTACTTCGGCTTCTCGAGTCACGGCGACGTACAGCCGTACCACGGCTGGATCTTCGGCTACAACGCCTCGACGCTCCAGCGGACGCTCGCCGTCTGCCTGTCACCGAACAACGACAGCACAGGCGTGTGGATGGGCGGCGGCGGGATCGCCAGCGACGCCACCGGCAGTCTGTATTTCGTCACCGGCGACGGGCCGTTCGACGGGAGCTCCAGTTGGGGCGACAGCTACATCAGGATGTCGACGTCCGGCGCGGTCGTCGACTCCTTCACTCCGTTCAACCAGGCTCAGCTCGACTCCGCGAACCATGATCTCGGCTCCGGCGGGGCGCTACTCCTGCCCGACCAGCCCGGCACCCACCCGCACGAGATGGTCAGTGCGGGCAAGGACGCGACGATCTACCTCGTCGACCGCGACAACATGGGCAAGTACAACACGACGAAGAACAACATCGTCCAGACGCTGCCGAACATCTTCCCGCCAAACGGCCAGCAGGGCTCCGAGCCCGGCAACTTCAGCTCGCCCATCTACCTCAACGGCATCGTCTACTTCATCCCGAACGGCGACAACCTGCAGGGCTTCACCGTGACCAACGGGCTGCTCTCGACGTCGGCCGCGGTGCGGTCGTCGGCGATCTTCCCGGACCGCGGCGGCGCGATGGCCGCTTCGGCGAACGGGTCCTCCAGCGGGATCATCTGGGCGGTTCAGCGGAACGGGGCGGCGAATCCCGGCGTTCTCTACGCGTACAACGGCAGCGCGTCCAGCGGGACGCTCGGCGAGCTCTACGACAGCTCTCAGGCGGGTTCGCGCGACACGCTCGACGTGGCGGCGAAGTTCAACCCGCCCCTCGTCGCCAACGGCAAGGTCTTCGTCGCCGGAACGACACAGCTAACGGCGTACGGGCTCCTTCCGTGAGGATGCTGCTCCGGCCGCGATCGATCGGCCAGACGCTTGTCGTGGGCGCAGCGCTGCTCGCGCTCCTGTTCATGATCGACGCGCAGAGCGGCCCTGCCGCCCTTCACCTGCACCACGGGAGCTCAACAGCGGCTGCGCAGCGCGCGGCCGTGTTCCCGCTCAAGGTCTCGCGGAATCGCCGGTATGTCGTCGATCAGCGCGGCAAGCCGTTCCTCATCGTCGGCGATTCGCCCCAGGCGCTGATCGGGGATCTCAGCCTCAAAGACGCCGAGACGTACTTGGCCGACCGGGAGAAGTCCGGGTTCAACGCGATCTGGGTCAACCTGCTCTGCACGACGTACACGGGCTGCAGGTCCGACGGGGCGACCTTCGACGGGATCAAGCCCTTCCGCACCGCCGGCGACCTTTCGACGCCGAATCCCGCGTACTTCAAGCGCGCCGACGCGATGATCCGCCTTGCTGGCCGACACCACATCGTTGTCTTCCTCGACCCGATCGAGACCGGAGGCTGGCTCGGCGTCCTGCGCAAGAACGAGGTCGCGAAGGATCGCGCGTACGGTCGCTTCCTAGGAAAGCGGTACCGGCGGTTCGGAAACGTCGTGTGGTGGAACGGCAACGACTTCCAGAGTTGGAAAGACGCGTCCGACGATGCGGCGGTACTTGCCGTCGCCCGCGGACTCCGCTCGGCTGATCCCCGGCACCTCCAGACGCTCGAGCTGAACTACAAGGACAGCGGCTCGCTCGACGACTCGCGCTGGCGCTCGATCATCGGACTCGACGGTGCGTACACGTACCACGCGACCTACGCCCGGGTCCTGCGCGAGTACAGACGGAAGAAGTTCATGCCGGTCTACATGCAGGAGGCGGGCTACGAGTTCGAGCAGAACGCCTCGTCGATCTCTCCCGGGACGCCGAACGTCCTGCGGCGCCAGGAGTACTGGAGCGCCCTGAGCGGCGCTGCGGGACAGTTCTACGGGAACCACTACACCTGGCAGTTCATCTCGAAGTGGCAGGACCACCTCGACACCCCCGGTAGCGACCAGTTCGGCTACCTCTCGCAGCTGCTCGAGCAGTTCCCGTGGTTCCGGCTCGTCCCCGACTTCAGGCACCGAGTCGTGACGGGCGGGTACGGCACCTTCGAGAGCAAGAGCAACGTGGCCTCGAGCAACTACGTGGCGGCCGCCGCGACGCCGAACGGCAGGCTGGCGCTGGCGTACCTTCCGGCCGGCGAAACGGTCTCCGTGAACTTCGGCCGCTTTGCGGGAAAGGTGCGCGTGCGGTGGTTCGATCCGACGAACGGCCGCTTCCGGCTTGCGCCCGGCAGCGCGCTCCGGAACAAGGGGATCGTCCGTCTGACCCCACCAGGGGCGAACAGCTTGGGTGACGCTGACTGGCTCCTCGTGCTTACGTCGCCCTGAGCGCGGGCGACGGGCGCTAGTCAGACCGACGTCTTCTCGCGGGCCACGATGTCCGCGAGCCAGGTCTCGCCGCGGAAGCGCTCGTACTGCTCGGCGCGCAGGCGGTCGGCGAGCCTTCCCGGTGGGAGCTCGACGTCGTCGTACGTCAGCACCTGGTCCGTCGCCACGTCGCGGCGGAGCACGCAGCCCTCGACCAGTCCCTCCGGCAGGTAACGGCCGGAGCTCATCTCCTCGACGCCGGCAGCTTCTCCGTACGTCATGTACTCGCCGTAGTCGTCGAGCGTCTCCCCGACCTTGAGGTCGCGCTTCGCGACCGCGCAGACCTCGACGACCGGACCCGCTAGCGCTCGCGACACGGGGTCGCGGAAGAGGGCGACGCGCGCGATCGCGTTCGGCACCTCGAAGTGGACGAGGTGGTACGGAATGAAGAACGAGTAGAGCGGGCCGTCGCCCATCTTGTAAAGGCTGAGGTAGTGCTGCTGCTTCGGGTCGTCGTGCTCCGCGAGCACGTAGACCTTCGTCAGCGGCGTGCCGACGACGTAGTCGACCACCCCGCCGAGCGCCCGTACCTCTTCCACGTCGTAGAGACGACCGATCGTCATCACGTCGTCGCGGTACTCGACGCCGCGGGACATCCCACGCTGCTGCACGGTGAAGCCCGTCGCGTTCGCGACGATCGCCTGCTCGAACGAGATCTTCGAGCCGTCCGCGAACGACGTCACCATCGCCGGGTTCTGGCCCCACGTCTCCGCGAAGTCCTTCTGAGTGGTGGGATTTCGGTACGGATCCTGAAGGCCCTTGACGTTGCCGATCACCCTCGGCTCGAGCCCGAGGCCTTTCACCCAGCGGTAGAGGTTCAGCTGGACGCCCGGCTCGTCGCCGTCACACGCCGAGAGGATGACATCGTGCCGGTCGGCGTAGACGTCGAGGATCGGCCCGATCGTCGCCTCGAGCTCGGCGTTCATCAGCACGACATCCTTGCCGTGCGCGAACGCCTCGAGGGCGACCTGTGCGCCGAGCTCGACCGCGCCGGTGACCTCGCAGATCACGTCGACGTGCTCGCTTCGGCAGAGCAAAAACGGGTCGTCTGTCACGACCGCGCCGCCGGCCGCCGCCGCATCGTCGAAGGCGTTCTGCGAGTCGACGGCAAGGGGCTCGAGACCCGCGTAGCGGAAGGCGTCGGCGGCGCGCTCCGGCCGGCGGTTCGAGATCGCGGCGACCCGCATGCCGGGCACGCTGTTGACGATCTGATTGGTCAGGCCCTGGCCCATGAAGCCGGCGCCGACGATCCCAACGCGGATCGGGCGGCCTTCGGCGTCGCGTCCCTTCAACGCCGAGTCGACGATGATCACGAAGAGACCTCCATTCGACTGCGCAGCTCAGGCTCGACCACGTCGAGGCCGGGCCAGTTCGAATCTTTCTCCGACATCACTGAGACCGGGAGCGGCCAACTCAGGTTCAGGCGTGCATCGTCAGCCGGAAGCCCGCCTTCCGCCTCTGGCGTGTAGAACTCGCCGACGTAGTAGCTCGTTTCGGTTCCGTCGAACAGCGTCTGGTAGCCGTGCGCGAAGCGCTCGGGGACGTAGAGCGAGCGGCTGTTCTCCTCGTCGAGTCTCACCCCCACGTGCTCGAGGTAGGTCGGGCTCTCCGGCCTGAGGTCGACGATGATGTCGAGGATCGCTCCGCGGGTGCAGCGGACGACCTTCGTCTCGGCCGCCGGAGGAAACTGGAAGTGCATCCCGCGCAGGGTGCCCGCGACCTTGTTGAAGGCGACGTTCGCCTGGGCGATCACGGGCTTCAGGCCGTGGTCGGTGAACTCGTTCTGGCAGAACGCTCTCGCGAAGTAGCCGCGGTCGTCCTCGCGTCGCTCGAGGTCGATGACGAAGGCGCCGGAAAGCTCTGTCTCCATGAAGATCATGCAGCGGTGAACGCCGGCGCCTGCTTCTGCCAGCGGAGATCGCGGTCGAGGCGACCGTCCGCGAGCAGCGAGTGGATTCGTGCGAGGCGAGTGAAGCGATCGCCACTGAACATGGCTTCGTCCATGGACGCGGCACGATACGCGGCAGCCAGGGACTCCGCTCCCTTCTGCGCGTCCCACTCGCAGCGGAAGTCCGGAAGCATCGACCTGATCTTCGAGAAGTCGACCTGATAGCTCCGCGGGTCGGTGCCGGCGCCTTCGGCGAAGCTCACGTTCGCGCCGGCGACGACGTCGGCGACGATCTCCGCGAGATCCCGCACCAGGTAGTTGGCGTCAGGTGAGCCGGTGTTGAACGCCTCGCCGTGGATGGCCTCACGTGGCGCCTCGAGCACGGTAAGACACGCGCGCGCCATGTCTTCCACATGGATGAGCGGGCGCCACGCCATGCCGTCGCTCTGAAGGCGGACCTCGCCCGAAGCAACCGCAGAACCGACGAGGTTGTTGAGCACGATGTCGAGGCGGAGCCGCGGCGAGACGCCGTACGCGGTGGCGAAGCGCAGGAACGTCGGCGAGAAGTCGTCCGATGCAAGCTTCGCCAAGGACTCCTCCGAGCGCACTTTTGACGCGGCGTACGCGGTGAGCGGCGCGAGCGCGGCCGTCTCGTCGACGAGGCCGGAGCCCGCGGAGGCACCGTACATGCTGCAGGAGGACGCGAATACGAAGCGCGCCGCACCGGCTTCCTTCGCGAGTTCCGCCAGCCGAACGCTGCCAAGGTGGTTGATCGCGTAGGTGAGGCGCTCGTCGAGCTCGCCGATCGGGTCGTTCGAGAGCGCTCCAAGATGGACGACGGCGTCGACGCCCTCGAGGTCGGCGAGCTGCACGTCGCGGAGGTCGATCGAGAGCTCGGGTGGGGGTGGCGGCGTCAGCGGCGCAAGGTCGCAGCCTTCGTACAAGCGCGCGTCGAGCCCGACGACCGAGTGGCCGGCGGCCTCGAGGACACCGCGCGCGACTGAGCCGACGTAGCCGCCGGAGCCGGTGAGCAGGACCCGCATCCGTCGCATAGTAAGCAGGAACCCAGGTGCCAGAAACCCGAGAAAGGTTCAGCGTTCGCAGCCGCATTTCGCCTCACGCTGGCGCAGAACACGTGAGCTGGTCCGCGCCGCCAGCGGCTGTTAGCTCCCGCCGCGGCTGTACGCGCACACGTTCAGCCAGCGACGCGCACGCATACATGGAACGCCATCTGACCTCAGCCGCGGAGCATGAGTGCCTAGCCAATCGGCTAGTGTCCGTCGGCAGCGTCTTCCGGCCAATCCTCGACGTCGACCTCTGGGGCGCCTCGCTAACGCCGCCCGACCTGCCCGGGTGGCCAGTGCATACCGGCCGTTCAGGCATAGGGGGAGCGAAGGGTAGGGACTACTGTTGAACCGTGGCTTCGGCCCCCAGTACTCGTGGCGTCAAGGCTGAGGCCAGACATGCGGAACCCGAGCTGACCGCAGGTGACATCGGCCGGCGCGCAGCGGCCGGCGCCGCTCTGCTGACGGCAAAGGGACTCCTCGCGCAGGTACTCGGCCTGCTTTCGACGATCGTCGTCGCCAGGCTCTTAGTGCCCCACCAACTCGGGCTGTACGCGATCGCGGTCACGATCTCGACGTTCCTACTGATGCTCGGTAGCGGGGTCGGGCTGGGCGCGGCGCTCATCCGGCGCGCGACTGCACCCGAACACGATGACCTTCGTGCCTACGTCGCTCTCCAGCTGATGGTGAGCGTCGGCTTGGTGGGAGTCGTAATTCTCGCGACGCGACCGTTCGGACTCGTGGGGCAGCTGACCGCCGTGATGGTAGTGAGCGCACCCATCACCGCGTTTGGGGGCGCCAGCCTCGTGGTCGTCGAACGCCAGCTCCTCTACAAGCGAATCGCGACCGCGGAGACCGCGGCAATCGTCGTCTACTACGTCTGGACCATCGTGACCGTGTTCATTGGGTGGGGCCTGTGGGGACTCGCCACTGCGACTGTCATGCGCGCGATCGTGCAGACCGCCCTCATCATCGCGGTCGCGCCCACAGGAATCATCTGGCCTCGTTACAACAGCCGGCGCATCCGCGCGCTGCTCGGGATCGGCGTGCAGGTCCAGGCCGTCGACTTCGTCTTCGCGCTTCGCGATCAGATCCTGGTTCTAGGCGCGGCAGTGATCGGAAGCGTCTCTGTCGTCGCGTACTGGAGCCTCATCCTCCGCGCGCTCCAGGCACCCCAGTCGCTCCTGTTCACGTTGTTGCGCGTCTCCTTTCCGGCGATGTCGCGGACAAGGTCCGCTGGAAGGGATCCGGGCGAGATGCTGCCGCGGCTCCTGGCCGCCGCAACAATCCTCACCGGCACGCTGCTGGCGCCGTTGGCAGCGGCACCGGCCCTCGTGCCGCTCCTCTTCGGCGACAATTGGACACCTGCGGCTGATGCTCTCGTTCTGACCTGCCTCGCGGTCGTGATCCACACGCCGGTGGCGATCGCGGTCCAGAGCTATCTCTGGACAGCAGGTGACGGAAAATCGCCACTGCGCGCCTCGATCGCCGACGCGGTGGCCGTGATCGTCATCGGTCTGCCGCTCGTGCCGGTTCTTGGCGTGCTCGGCCTAGCCATCGGGGGCGTCGCATGCGCCACGATCCACACCGCGATCCTGGCGCGGGCCGTGGAACGCCAGACCGAAGTCCATGTCTTCCGCCACATCGGCACGCCGGTGATCGCCTGGATGACCGCGGCCGGCGCGGCTTGGGGATGTTCTCAAGGGCCGGGGCCGCTGGTGATCCGCGCGGTACTCGGCAGCTGCCTCGCGGTCGGCCTGTACCTCGGGCTGATCTTCGTGACTCGCCGTGAGCTCACGCTGACGCTGGCGCGACAGTACTGGCCCTGGATTCGCCGACGCGTCCTACGGCGCGGAGCGGGCCCCGGCGACGATCAGCGCGTGGACATGGCATCCTCGCAGACGACCGAGCGATTCCAGGCGGGCGAGCCTCGTTTGACGACTCGATGATCGTCGTCCGGACAACTGGCTAGCCGTCTAGGGATGCCTGATCCGACGGCGATTGATCGCCTGGTGACCAGCGGTAACGTTTCGACAAATGCGGCGTGAGAACTTCGCCGAGAACTTCGGGAGCGCAGCGGTTCATAACTGGCCGATATCGCACGGCCCGGATCACGCTTGATGTCCGCACGGCGGCCCGGGTTCAGCGGGGCGCTCGCGAAGGCCGGAGAGAAGGGGTTGCGGGAGTCGCTGGAACTCGTCGGCGAGATCGTTCGCGCACAAGTCGCGAGGCGCTCATCGGACCGGAAGGTCTTCGTCTTCCTTTCGCCGCCCCTCAACAACAGCGGGGCGCCGCTGGTCCTGATCAAGGTGGTCGAGGAGTTTGCAGACCACTACGGATCCGCTTCGGTGCGTCTGCTGGCACCGCCGCGTGTTGACGAGCCACGTGTACGCACGGTGTGCGGCGTCAAGGTCGAGCGCGCGGCGGAGGTGCTCGGGCCGACGCTGGTTCGCCTCCAGCTGGGCCTGCGACAGGACGACTTCGTTCTGATGAACACGGTCGCGGTGTCGAGGAACTACCTCGACGTCGTGCTCGATCTGGTGCAGACAGGAAATCTCGCCCACGCTTACTGGTACATCCACGAGGACGTCGATCAACTCCCGGTTCATGCGCCGTTCTTGCTGCAGCCCGACGCGCGTTCCACGATTGCACGACTGATGGAGCAGGGCCAATTGACGATCGTGGTGCCGTCCAGGAGGGTGAAAGCCGAGTACGACGAGCTGTTCGGAAATGCCAAGACGAGGGTTCTGCCGTTCAAGCTCGCGATAGATCCGCAACACGTGAGTCCGCGCCCTCTCGATCACTACTCGTCCGTGAAGTTCCTCATGTCGGGCAAGCCGACGGATGGCAGAAAAGGTCACGTCGTGGCGCTGGCGGCCTTTCATGAGTTCATGAAGACGTATTACGAACGCGATCCCGATGCGTACAGACCGTTCACGCTGACACTCGTCGGGATGACCGAAGACTTCATTTCCGAGCAGATCCGCTCGGTCGGTGCGACGGTTCTCGGGGAGCGACTGAGGACCTTCGAAGGCGTCCCTCACGAGCGATCTCTCGAGATCACGCGAGACTGCAATGCCGTCGTCTGTTGCTCGTTCAACGAAGCCTTGCCGCTGTACGTGATCGAGGGCATGTGTTCTGGTCACGTCGTGCTGAGGAACGGAGGCGGAGGGATGGAGGAGCAACTCGACGATGGTGTAAACGGCTTTCGCATCGACAGCACTGACATCAAACAGTTCGAACGGGTCCTCGAGCAGGTGCTCAACAAGAAGACGATGTCCGACTCAGGGCTCCAGGCAATGGGAAGAGCATCGCAGGAGCGCGTCGCCGGCTTGCTCATTCCCTCCTACGTGGAGGCCCTGGAGCAGGCGCGTATCGAGACGACCAGCACTTGACCATCAGGCTATGGGGCAGCGACTGGACGGCACGAGGATCACGGTCGGAATACCGACGTTCAACCGGGCGGATCTGCTACGCGAGGCGATCGAGAGCGTCCTCGATCAGACGTATCCCGATTTCCGGCTGATTGTCAGCGACAATGCGTCGACCGACGAGACCCAGGCGGTCGTCGCGTCGGTATCGGACACCCGCCTCGAGTACGCCCGAGCCGAGGAGAACATCGGGATGATCGGAAATTTCAATCGCGTGATGGAACTGGCGGAGACCGAGTTCGTCATGCTCCTCCCCGACGACGATCGCCTTTATCCCGACTACCTGGGCGCTGTTGTCGACGTACTTCAGCGGAACCCACGCGTCGGTCTTGTTCACACGGCGTTCGACGAGATCGATATCGAGTCACGTGTGCAGAAGCACGCCGCGAGTTACGTCAAGACGAGCCAGCACGTTCTGGTGGAGCCTGGTCATGCCTTTCTCGAACGAAGCATGACTTCCACTGCGATCCTGCTGTCGAGCACCACCTTTCGAACCGAGGCCATCCGCCATGCGGGAGGGATGACGACCCTCGAGGAACCTTTCGCGGACGTCCCGCTCTTCATGCGCATCGCTCAAAACTGGGAGCTCGCGTACATCGACCGACCGCTGGTCGGCTTCCGCGTCCACGACCAAACAGAAACGGTGCGGCTCGCTCCGCAGGGCCCGAGCGAAGACGATGCACGTAATCGCGAGTTGACGTACGCACGCATCATGTTCGACCGGCGGATGGGCTTTCTGGACCAAGCGGGCTTGCCGAACGGCGAAACCAGCAGGTATCGAGCGCTTGCGACCCTCCGCTTCGTGAGCGATCGGGCCGGGCTGGGTGCCCCTTGGCTGCGTACGTGGGCGGCGTTCGGCGAGATCGTGGGGCGCTACCCGCGAATCCTGACTTTTCCCATCGCATGGCGCTTTATCGCGGCTCAGCTTGGAGGAAGAGAGGCCCGTCGCATCGCGCATAGGCTCACTTCAGCGATGCCGGGAGCCAGACATCGGTCGTCGTCTGGAAGATGACGGGAATCTGCAGACGCGGAAACGGCTAGCCGGCGAGGCCTCGCTCGACGAGTGCTGCGGTCGCCTCCTCCACTCGATCCTCGGCCTCCTGGCCGGCCAACCACTCGGCCAGCTCCGACATCCCGTCGTCGAAAGCCACGCGCGGCTCGTATCCCAACTCTTGCCGTGCGAGCGAGATGTCGCCGAAGCAGTGCCGGATGTCGCCCGCGCGGTACTCCTGCCGCAGCTCCGGTTCGACGTCCACGCCAAGCTCGCGCGCGAGCACCTCGCCGACGCGAAGCACCGACGTCGAGACGCCGGTTCCGAGGTTGATGGCGCGGAAATCACCTCTGCCGGGCTCGAGCGCAGCCTCGACGCCAGCTGCGATATCACTGACGTGAACGAAGTCGCGGCTCTGGTGGCCATCCTCGAAGACGACGGGCGGCCGACCGTTCAGCAGCCGCGAGGCGAAGATCGCGGCGACGCCGGTGTAGGGGTTGGAGAGGGCCTGTCGCGGGCCGTACACGTTGAAGAACCGGAGCGCGGTCGTCGGCACCTTGTAGGCGCGGCCCCAGGCCAGGAACATCTCCTCATGGTCGCGCTTCCCGACCGCGTAGATCGAGAGCGGCTGGAGCGGCTTGGACTCCGGCGTTCCCGTCTGCTCGAGCGCTGCTCCGCAGGAGGGGCAGACGAGCTCCCATTCCCTCCGTGCAAGCTGCTCGTCCGAACGAGGCTCGGGCGTGTGCAGCGTGTCTTCGGCCGGACAGCGGTACAGCCCTTCGCCGTAGATGGACATCGAGGAGGCGACCACCACCTTCTCGAGCTCGGCCCGCACGTCCATCGCCGCTTCGAGGACGACCGCGGCGCCCATCGCGTTCACCGAGGTGTACCGCTCGATCTCGTACATCGACTGGCCCACGCCGACGGCAGCGGCGAGGTGCACTAGCCGGTCGACGCCCTCGAGCGCCCGCTTCACCGCGTCACGGTCGCGGACGTCGCCCTCGATCCGCTCGATGTCGGCAGCCAGGTAGTCCGGCCAGCCGTGGTGAACCTGCGGATCGAGCGAGTCGAGCACCCGCACGTCGTTGCCGGCGCCAAGCAGACGATCGATGAAGTGCGAGCCGATGAAACCGGCGCCACCCGTGACCAGGACACGCATCGTGCGGGAGGCTAACAGGGTGGGGGGCGCGCAAAGCCGCAAGCACGTCGTTCGACGCGGAACATTTGCGGGGGCGGGTGCTACGGCGTGGCCGTCCGCGCGAGGGGCTAGACTCCCGCGTTCGCGTGACGAGCTCGCCACCCCCCAGCGAGTCGTCCGGCGCACGACTCCGCGTCCAAGGACGCCTGCTCTTGCGCTCGGCCGCAGCAGTAGCGGCGGCTGCATTCCTTTTTACGCTGCCGGCTGAGGCGGCACGAGACGGTTCGGCAGCCCGGCCGACTAGGCCGGGGGCGCTCAAGGTCGCACCGCTCTCGGCAACGATGATTCGCCTCTCGTGGGCGGGGTCCGACAGCGATCCTCGGGTAATCGGGTACCGCGTCTACGTGAACGGTGTTCTGCGCGCCTCCGTCCGCTCGAGGTCGTTCCTAGTCGGACAACTCCGATGTAGCACGAGGTACGGCATCGCGGTACGCGCCTACGACAGCGCGGGCCGTGCCTCGCCTTCGCGGTTTCGCACCGTGACGACGTCCGGCTGTGCGCCTCGTCGCAAAGCGCCCCAGTGCAGTAAGAAGACGACGTCCGGGGACCTTGCAGGCGCGATCCATAACGCGTCGCCTGGCACGACGATCTGCCTAGGCTCGGGCAGCTACGGCGCCATAACGCTCAGGTCGGTCTCGAAGTCGGCGAATGTGACGGTGCGCCCTGCACCGGGGGCGAACGTTGCGATCGGCAAGGTCGAGCTCCAGAACGTGCGCCACGTGCGCTTGACGGCTCTCGGGGGGGCGATGTCCGTCGACGGCGCTGAAGTCGATGCCAGCAACACGCGGCCGAACTGCTCGAGCCATCTGACATTCGACCATCTGCGGTTCACGAGGGGCGTGGACATCTTCCCGCGCTGCGCGAACATGGCAATCGTCGTCGATCACGACAACCTGAACAACCTCACGAACACGGGAGCCGGCGATGGGCGCCTCAACGTGCAGGCCGTGGACGAGGGACCAAATCGCAAGCAGGGCATCACGATCGCCAATTCGACCTTCAACGGCGGCTGCTCCAAGGGCATACAGATCCTGGGCGGCGCCTACGGCGTGCAGGTGCTAAACAACGAATTCGCCTACTTGCCCGACCAGAGCACCTGTGACTCGACCACCGGAGTCCATATCGGGGGCGTCCAGATTTACGGTGGAACGCATACGCATCTGAAGGGCAACTACTTCCACGACAACGGCAGCTCTGCCGGCGGTCTGTCGATGCCGTTGGACGACCCTCAGGTGATCGAGGACAACGTCTGGGTGTGCACCTGCATCTACCCCTGGTCGATCCAGGCCGGCGCTACCAAGAACTCTGTCTTCATCCACAACACCTTCGCTGGAGGCGGCGGATTGCACTTCTACGGCGAATTGGGGGCGCTCGCCTCGGGAAATGTCATTCGCGACAATGTATTCACCGATCGCGGGAACGGCATCACCGACAGTTCAGGCGCGAACTGGGGAATCAACGACCACAACCTGAACGCCGGCGTCCCCGGTCGTGGCAACGTCAACGGCAGGCCGATCTTCGTCGGCGGTAAGAAGCCCAAGAGCTATCAGGGTTACCGCCTTGCGCGGGGGTCTCGCGGGAAGCACGCGGCTTCCGACGGAGGCGACTTGGGCATCCGCCTCCGCCGCTGAGGCTGATCCGCGAGCGATCGCACGTGAACTCGTCGCGCAGCTGACTCAGCTGCGAGGCGCGGCCGTGATTTCGCCGCCGCCTGCTCCCGCCGACTCGACCTTTGCCGGGCCGACGCAGTGTTCGATGTACACCCGCAACTCCCGCTCGATCGGACTGGGCTCCGTGCTCCTCCGCGCCTCGGACGGCTCATGGTCGCGAAGCGCGGCTTCGAGTAATGACACGTCCTCCACGAGAGTCACGAGACCGAGGTCTGCTGCTCGGCGCGCGAAGGCAACCTGATGGTCGTCGACGGCCTCGCGCTGCGCGACACGTCTAGGCACAACAATCGGCTGCTTTCCCTCCCCGAGCGCGGTGATCACGGAGCCGGCTCCGGCGTGTGTGACGACGACGCGCGAGGCGCGGATCAGCGCGACGAAGTCGTTGTAGCCGAGGTAGTCGAGCACCTGTGCGCGACGGGGGCGGAGTGTCGACGCGCCCCGCTGGACGACGAGGTCCTCGCCGGTATCAACGTTGTCGAGGGCGCGCAGGAAGCGGTCGAAGGGGATGGTGCTGGACCCGACACTTGCGAAGATCATCGCACCGGGAAAACGGAGCCGACGTAAATCGAGCCCCGCACTCTGCGCGCCAGCTCTGGCCACTGCACATAGACGCGGCTCGCGATGGGACGGATAAGGCGACACGTGAGCGACGGGGCGTCGACCCGCGACAGCGTCTCGATGTAGAAGACGTCGGCGCCGCGAAGACGCGCCACGATCGCGAACGGGATGCACATGGCCGCGCCCGTCGAGACGACGAGCTTCGGCTCCAACTTTGCGGTGAGCCGCCAGGCGAGTACGAGGTTGCGGACGAAGTTGGTCGCGCTTCGCGCTGCCGGACCGAACCCGTAGAAGACGCGCTCGCCTGCGAGCAAGGAGCGGGCATCACTGCTGTCGTCCGTGACCCAAGCGCTGCGATAGCCATCCCACGCGGCCCGGAGCGCTACGAGCTGTACGAGGTGGCCTCCGGAGTGGCAGACAAGGAGAACATCGACGTTCTGCTCGGACGGCGGAGCGGCGCGGCGTGGGTAACTCGTAGTCGCAGTCAACATCCGTGACGATAGGTTCTTAGGCGCTCGCTCACCACGCGCCGATGTGGCAGGACCGCCTCGCCCTCGGGCCCACGCACTAGCCGAACGGGTAGAGCCCGCGGGATCCTCGGCAGTCCGTTCGCGGGCTCCGCGCGGCGCTCAACGATGATGCCGGCGTCGCGGCCGTTACATCAGAGGCCAAGGCGAAAACGGCGCAACGTCAGTTCGATCGTCAGAACGAGCCCGAGCGGCGAGAGTGATCCGCTCTGCAGGCTCGATTCGACGAACGTCCGCAGTGCCTCGCGATCGAAGAGACGGAGGCACCGTGTGTCGCTGGCCAGCAGGAGGTCGCCGACGTAGTCGCGGAACCCTGCGTCCTGCGCGACCTGCCGAAACGGCATCGAGTCCACGGGGGCGCGAGCGAGCCTCCTTCCATAGCGGCCCCCGTAGCGCGCCATCGCCTTGATCCCGAGCCCAGTTCCGCGTCGTGCGGCGCGTGACGGGTGCGCGAGCGACAGCGGCGGAACCGGATCGCCGGAGGCGAGGGGAACCGCAGCTAGGCGAGGCGAAAGCTCGACGATCGTCTCGCGCACGACGCGACCGTCCTGCTTCTGGGCATCGGGCAGATCGAGAATGACGTCGACCACCGATGGAGCGAAGTAGGGGACGCCCTGCGCGCAGAAGAGGCTCGTCGTGCTGATGTTGCGCCCCGCGAACCTGCGCATGCGTGTGCGCAGGTAGAAGTCGTCGAGGATTGCCGACGGACGCTGGAGCGGCGAGATCCGGATGAAATCCGTGACGGCCTCGCGAATGGGCGCTTCGGGGTCGGGCAAGTCGGAACGGAAGACCGACCTCAGGCCGCCGCTCTCCCTGAAGATCTTTCGCAGCACCGTGTCGATCGCCACTCCGCGGACGTGGCCCGCGTCTCGCCCACGTGCGATCGCACGCCAGTAGAAAGCGCGGGCGAGCTCCCCGTTGCTGCCCGTCACGGACGTGCGACGGACCCCGGCAAGCTCTCTGAACGCAACCAGGAGCGACGTGTAGATGATCGCGT
>Ga0068856_100003169_pt1 | contig 16758 bp, 17 predicted proteins | sample KBSCornC62_FD_66595 | JGI IMG/M metagenome (GOLD analysis project Ga0068856, IMG submission 66595) | Corn rhizosphere microbial communities from Kellogg Biological Station, Michigan, USA - KBS Corn C6-2 | ecosystem: Host-associated > Plants > Roots > Rhizosphere > Soil ...
ATAACGAAGGGAATGCCGAGCCCACGCTGCTGGAGCAACTCTAGTGCCCGCAGGCCGCTGAACTGCGGCAAGGAATAATCGGCGAGGATAATCGCTGGCGACTTTTCCAGTTGCGCGACGTAGTCCGCTTCGGTGTCTACCCGTTCCCAGGTCAAATTGAAGCCGGACTGGCGCAGTTCGTGCGCGACGAGTTCAGCATCAGCGGAACTGTCCTCCACCAGCAGCGCGCGCAAAGGCTGCAGTGCGAGACGGGAAGTTTCCGGTTCGGTCATGGAACCAACTCCACGGTCACATTGTTTATTTCTTTGCGGCCGCTGCTTGCTCAACGGTGTGGGCTAGCCCCTCGGTCACTGGCTGTTGATTAATCACCAGCCAGTACAGGCCCACGCTCTTCACGGTCTGCCGGAATTGGTCGAAGTCCACCGGCTTCTGGATGTAGCTATTGGCTCCCAAATCGTAGCCCTTCACCAAATCGCGCTCCTCTTTTGACGAAGTCAGGATCACCACAGGAATGGTCTTGGTCCGGGCATCCGCCTTCAGGCGCTTGAGGACTTCCATGCCGTCCACTTTCGGCAGTTTCAGGTCGAGCAGGATCAGTTTCGGAGGACGCTCGAGAAACTGATCGGCATGAACTCCGTTGCAAAACAGGAACTCGAGGGCCTCCTCGCCATCGCGTGCCACGTGGATGCTGTTCGCCAAATTCTCTTTGCGCAGCGCGTGTAGAGTGAGTTCCACGTCATCGGGATTGTCTTCCACCAGCAAAATTTCCACTTGTCGACTCGTCATGCTTGACCTCCCGCCATTATGGCTTGCATCTTCGTTTCGGTTTTCTCTGAGACTCCGAGGTTGAAATAAAAAGTTGCGCCCTTATCGAGTTCGGCCTCCACCCAAATCCGGCCGCCGTGTTTCTGAATGATGCGCTGCACGGTAGCCAGCCCTACCCCCGTGCCTTCGAAATCTTCGGCACGGTGCAGGCGTTGAAATACGCCGAAAAGCTTATCGGCATACTTCATGTTGAAGCCGACACCGTTGTCGCGCACGAATATCACGGAGGTTCCGTCCTGATCCTTCTGTCCGACCTCAATCACCGCCGGGCTGCGAGGGCGGGTGAACTTGACCGCGTTCGACAGCAGGTTTTGAAACACCTGCTTCATCAATCCCGGATCGCAATCCACCAAAGGTAGGTCGCCGATCTTCCATTCAATTTGCCGGCCCTCACACTCTGGCGCCAGATCGGCGAGCACTCCCTCGACTACCGACTTCAAACCCGCCACCTGCAAGCTCAAATCGCGCCGACCCACGCGCGCCAGGTTCAGCAGATCATCGACCAGCACACCCATGCGGTGCGTGCCTTCCTGGATGCGCTGCACATGATGTTGCGCTTCCAGTGGCAGGGTCGAGCCGTATTCTTCCGCAAGGATCTTGGAGAACCCACTGATATGCCTTAGTGGCGCGCGCAGATCATGGGAGACCGAGTAGGTGAATGCTTCGAGCTCCTTGAGGCTGGCAGCCAGTTCAGAGTTGACGCGGCCGATCTGGGACGCCGACCTGGCCAGCTTGATGCCGCTGTAACTCAACTGCGAGAGCAACTGCGCCAGGCGCGTGTAGAACGTCATGCCGGTCTCGACATCGGCCCGGCTGAGACGCGGCACGCGATCGAGCGTGGCGAGATATTCCTGCTCGTCAAAACCGTATTTGTGCGCCTGCGCTCGAAACATCTCGCGGTCCACCCTCTCATCCGTGAAGAAGAACTGTCCGGAAAAGAGGTTGCCGACCTGCTGTTCCCCGAGCATGAGCGGAGTCACCGCATCCCACAGGTGGTTCTTGCACTGGTAGAGCTTGAACTGGCCGGGCACGACGCCGGTTGAAAGTTCCTGATCACTCTCCCTGCAATTCTTGCAGGCATCCGGATGGACCCGATGAAACTTCGTACAGACCTCCTGCCAACCCGCTGCGACTACAGGATTGCCCTTGAGATCAAGGATGAACATGGGAATGTGAGCGAGTTGGTAGAATTCCTCCGCCAGCCTTTGCACCGCCGGAATATCCAGCAGATCGGCCAGTTCCAAGTGCTCCAGGTCGCCTTCGGGAGATAGAATGCTTTCCAGCTTTCGCCGCACCCGCCGCTCGCTTTCGTGCAACTCGGCGGTGCGCTGGTGCACCCGCTCCTCCAGTTCCTGATTCAGGTTGCGGATTTTATCTTCCGCCTGCTTGCGCTTGGTGACATCGCGGGCTGCTGCAAAAACCCCTTCCACTTCGCCTGCGACGTTCCTGAATACCGAGGCGTTGTACAGCACGTCCATCACTCGCCCGGAGACATGGCGAATGGCCAATGGGTAATCCTGCACCGTCTCTTCGGCAAAGACCTGCTCGTAACCCTGCCGTGCTTTCGCCGGCTGGGTGAAGTAGTTGCAGAAGTCACTGCCGATGAGTTTGTCGCGCTCGAAGCCGGTAACCAGTTCCGTGGCGCGGTTGACGTCCATGATCTTGCCGTCTTTGCTGATGGTGACCAGGGGGTCGAGGCTGGCCTCAATCAAGCTGCGCGCGTAGAGCGAGGCCTGATGAAGTTTCTCCTCCGCACATTTGCGCTCGGTTACATCCCGCGCAATGGTGGAGACTCCAATGAGTCTCCCTGTCTTGTCTCTTAGCGGGCTAACGGCGAGAGACACAAACACGGTCTGCCCGTCCTTACGCAGCCGTTTCGTCTCGTAGTGGCTGATCCCCTTCCCTCGCCTGACTTTTTCCAGCATGTCGTCGAATTCGCCCTGGCGATCTTGTGGCATGACAATAGAAATCGGCCGGCCAACAATCTCCTGGGCCGAGTAGCCATAGATTGCTTCGGCACCCGGATTCCAACTAGTGACAATCCCTTCAGTCGTTTTCCCAATAATCCCGTCGTTGGAACACTCCACGATCGACGCCAACCGGTCCACCGTTTCCTGGCTCCGCCGGCGTCCACGCTCGCTGGAATCCACGCTGAACCCGGTCCAGACCGTAAGACCGGCCAAGAGCACAATGCTGGTTACCGTCATCAGAGCCACGCCGGTCCAATCCGAATAGAGGCCGGCACTTTGCCCTTTCCATCGCAGCCATCCGATAATCAGGGGAGTGAGGATCGCCGTTGGAAGCAACCGGCGTACCAGCATGCCTCCGTTGCCTGCGCCCGCGACTAATGCCCCCATGCTCCAGTCCCTGCGCGCGAACAACACCCCGGACGCAAGTAGAAACAGGACCAACGCAGTCACCGGGGAAATATGGGTATGGGTCGTCTGCGGTTCAAGAACAAAGTCGAGAATGCCAAACATGCTGGCAATCGACACGCTGCAGGGCAATAAGTGCGCCGGCCACCTGGCCAGCCTTGACTTGGAGTCCAGCAGTAGAAGCGCCAGCCCCAGCCCGAAGAAACCCCAAGCCGTGAGCGGGGACATCAGACCGGGACGTATGCTGCCCGGGATGTCATCCGCTCCTGCGGCAAACAACAGTTGATCGACGCCGAGGTTCCAGCCCCAGATGCCCTCCATCAGAGAGAGCAATCCCACTACCGCAGCCAGCGCAGAGGCAAGCCTGGCTGCCAGCTTCCAAGCGCCCGCGGCCGGGATTGACTCCTTTGTCAAAACCCACAGTGCCAACCCAATCAGGAGAAAGCACGCACCGGTGTTCGCCTTGACCGCAACCTGTCCCGGTAGAATGCTTTTCATCCACGGCAGGTGCAGGGCCCAACCCGTCAGTACCCAGAGGCCGAAAGCGATCGCGAGCACGCTGCAGCCCGCCACAAACTGATTCAATCTCCGCAAAATACTAGGGTCGAACTCACCCGTCATCGAGTCTTCCCGAAAAAGCGGTGATCGCTTCACACTACTTCCTCTACTGCGACCCTCGGTTCGGTTCTAGTCTCGGCCGCGCCGCAAGTGAAATAAAGGGTCGCTCGTTTATCGGGTTCTTCCTCTGCCCAGATCCTTCCTCTGTACTTCTGCAAAATACTCGAGAGACGAAATTCTTCTCGGGCAACAATGAATTGCTGCTCATCGAAAGGACGGAACATAACTAGTCAGTATGGGGCAGCATGGTGGTTCGACAGGGTGATAGAGCGCACACGAATGGCGTAGGCTTCCCGAAATGGAATCGTGAGCATCGGTCAGTCTCTCTTGGGCAAGAACGAAGCAAGGTCGCGGACACGCAGGGTGTGAGCGCATGCCTTGAAAGTGCGGGAATTCGACAACTCAACGGCGAGACAACTCAACGGCGAGATTCCGTGTCGCGGGTTACGAGTGTCCGATCATGCTGGTGATTTGCAAACGCTCTTCCGGCGTCAGCCCGACGAATTCGAACCCGGAACTCGCGTTGGAAGTGTGCCGCACGATGGCCACAGTAGTGACTGGCTGATCACTCAATTGGAAATCGATGGCGACCGTTTCTCCGACATACACCTTCCCTTGCAGCAGGGCTCCCAGGCCGCCTTCTCCCAGATCGAGGCTGATGCCGTGCGTGCTCCTTACACCGCCGCCGCACAAATGACGGAGCGTGATGGGGATGCTAAGCGGAATTCTGGGATGCTGGCGGAACGCTTCATACGCACCGTGAGCCGTGACTCTATGCTGAACATCGACCGGCATGGCCGTATCCTCCTCGCTCTCGTCCACGCCAAGGCGGCCGCCGGCAGAAGCGGACCGCCGGCATGGGCTGGGGTGCGGTTCTGACCACTCTGCTCCAGACTCTGCCTGTCGCGCGAAAACCCTAGATCTTTTCGCCAGCGCTGAAACGGCTATTCGGTTCAGTCCTTACGACGGCAGAACGGACCCGCTCACCGAGTGGGACAGGCTCGCGCGAATCACGTCCAGTAATTCCGTGTTGTCCGCCGGCTTCTGGAAGAATGCCGCCGCTCCCGCCTGCAGAGCGCGGCGCTCGCTGCTTTGGGGGTCGCGGGCTGTCAGAACAATCACTGGGATAGTCGAGAGCTTATCGTCTTTTTGCAGCCGATCAAGCACGACGAAGCCGTCGCCGGCAGGCAGGCCGAGATCAAGAATGATGAGGTCAGGATGCTCTTTGTAAGCCAGCGCGATCGCGGAGTAACCATCGACCGCGTTGACCGTATCGTAGTGATTGGCTCGCAGACGCAGTCTAAGCGCCTGCCTGAGATCGGGATCGTCATCCACGATCATGATTTTCGAGTTTGTCATTTATGGTCTCCATTCTGAAGTGCACGCAGAATTGTTACAGCTTGTCCCGCACAGGCCTTACTGTTCGGTGGAATCCTACTTCCCGCCCCAGTACGGTTCGCACCATTTCGCCTACAATACAGGCGACTTCCTGCACCTGATCTTGCAGGGAGGAGTTCGCGCCGGGATCAGGAAGAGACACCTCCAAGGCGGACACTTGAAATTCACCAGTTCCATCCAGCCCATCCACTCTCCCCAGTTGCTCACGAATGCGAGTCATCATGATTTCAGCGCGCTCCAGGTCGGTGGACGCCACCACCAGAAAAGTCTCGTCCGCGCCAGCGGACGTCATGGGAGGCAAGACCAAATCTTTATCGAGGTACACACAGCGCTGCAGAACCTCCAGACAACGATGGCATGTTTCCTTCCAACTAGCGCGGACCGGCTTCGTAGGCGCTCGCAGTGAGACTCTCACCAGCACAATGTCCTCCCGCAGCTTCTCCTGATAGGTGACAACGGGAAACAGGAGCTTGGCCAAGGAATACAGAGGCAAGGTAAAGGAGAAAGTGCTGCCTTGGCCAGGTTCGCTGGCAACCCAGATACGGCCGCCGTGGAGACTGACCAGTTCTTTGGCGATGAACAACCCAAGCCCCAGACCCTTACGGCTGTTGTCAACGGAGTTCGGGTCTTGGTACAGCCTCTCAAACACCAGGGCTCTCGCTTCCGGAGCGATCCCACAACCGGTGTCCGCCACCGAGATGTATACGAAATCCGGATCGGTCTGCACCAAACAGGCCCGCACCGTAACGGCCCCACCCACGGGTGTGAACTTGATGCCATTCTCGATGAGATTGATCAGCACCTGGAGAATGCGCGCGGGATCCCCATAGACAAACGGAACCCTCGTGTCCACACCCACTTCCAATCCCACTTCTTTTTCGCGTGCGATCGGTTGCATCATGGCAACTGCCTGCCGAACCAGATTGCCAATCGCGACGCAGCGTGATTCAATGCGAATCTTTCCTGATTCCACCCGGCTCGCCTCCAGTAGATCGCGAACCATGGCTCCCAATTGATTCACACTTTTCAAAATCGTCTTAAGGTGATCTCGCTGCTCCGGACTGACGTCTCCAGCCAATCCATCGAGCAGGATGCTGGTGAACTGATGAATGCAGGTTAGCGGCGTCCGCAGTTCGTGCGAGACATGGGAAAGAAACTGGTTCTTGAACTCCAGTTGCTGCTTCCGGCTCATCTCCAGCGAGCGGAGCAGTCCTTGCCGCTCGACGGCATAGCGCATGGCCCGGTCCAGGCTGCTGCTGGAAAACGCGCCTTTTACCAGGTAATCCTGCACACTCTGATGCAGCGCCTTCATGGCAAGGTCTTCATCGTCCTGTCCCGACAGAATGACGACAGGGACGTTCGGAGCCTTCTCCAGCACCTTGCGAAAGGTTTCGGCCCCCTGGCTGTCGGGCAGGTTCAAATCCAGCAGGATGACCGACGGAGATTTCTGTTTGAGAGAATCCAGCCCGTCGGACAAACGGCTGACGCAGCTCACGTCCGCCGCCGACTTACCCTCCACCAGTCGCAGGCGCACCAGATCCGCATCTCCCGGGTTATCTTCGATCACTAGAACGTGAGTTGATTGATCCTTCATCGTTTCTCCCTCTGCGGCAGACTGGCGAAGCGGAGCCAGAATTCCGCCATGGATTGCACCACTGCGACGAATTCCGCAAGATTTCCGGGCTTCTTCAGATAACAGTTCGCTCCCAGTTGGTAGCTGCGGCTGATATCGGAGTCCGCCTGGGAGGTAGTAAAAATCACAACCGGAATCCGAGCCAGAGCGGGGTCGGACTTGATATTCGAAAGGACTTCGCATCCGTCAATGTGCGGCAGGTTCAGATCAAGCACGACCAGGTCCGGCCTCGGTGCCGCTTCATACTTACCCTGGCGCCGCAGAAACGAGATTGCCTCGACCCCATCGCTCACGGCATTCACATGAAAATGTTTTTTGCTCTGGGCCAGCACCTCGCTGGTCAAATCGATATCCGCCGGGTTGTCGTCGACCATCAGGATTTCCGGTGTGGTTTTCATTATTTTTTTCGTCCTCACTGCTTTGCGGTGGGCTTGACAGGAAGGGTGAACTGGAAGGTCGACCTATGGCCCGGCTGCGATTCGACCCAGATCCGTCCGCCATGCTGTTCAATGATCTTCTTGCAAATGGAGAGCCCGATACCGTTTCCCGGATATTCCGTATGAGTATGCAGTCGCCGGAAAATGACGAATACATTCTCCGTTTGCTCGGCTGCGATGCCAATGCCGTTGTCTGCCACCGAAAACAGCCATTCCTTGCCCTGGAGTTGCGCGCTCACTCGAATCAAAGGCGGTTCGGAGCTGCGGAATTTGATCGCGTTACCAATCAAGTTCTGAAACACCTGCACTAGTTGGAAACCATCGGCGATCACCACCGGAAGTTGAGCGTGCTCGACGACAGCACCGCTTTCGTGGATCGCCGCCTCCAGATTCACCAAGCCTGCCTTGAGTGCAGCATTACAGTCGGTGCTTACCCGAGCTTCACCCTGCTTTCCGACCCGTGAGAATGCGAGCAGGTCCTGCACCAGTTTCTGCATCCGCAGGGCGCCGTCGACCGCGTAATGAATGTATTTGTCTGCATCGGCATCGAGTTTGCCTCGATAGCGCTCAGCCAGCAGTTGGGTAAATGTGGCCACCATGCGCAGCGGTTCCTGCAGATCGTGCGAGGCCACGTAAGCAAACTGCTCCAGGTCTTGATTGGACCGAGCCAATTCCTCTTGAGAATGCTTGTGATCTTCGCGCAGCTTGGTTTCCCGGATGGCTCGTCGCACCGACTCCGGCAACCGCGCCAAGTGATCCTTCAGGACGTAATCGGCGGCACCTTGCTTGATGCACTCGACTGCGGTCTGTTCGCCCAACGCACCCGAGACCAGGATGACTGGAACGTCGAGTCCTTCCCGCCGCAGGATTTCGACCGACTCCATTCCGCTCCAGCCGGGCAGTTTGTAGTCGGCCAGAATTACGTCGTAGCAGTTCTTCCGCACCAGGTCGGTGAATTCCTCGGCCGTCTGGCAAACATTCCAGACGGCATCCAAACCTCCTTGCCGCAAAGCACGCAACGTCAGATCGACATCGGCGGGTTCGTCCTCTACTATCAGCGCCTTCAGGTTGAAGCCCTTACCCGCTTTGGGCCCCTGCTTACATGCCACCTTCGGATGGTCCCCGCCTTGCTCGGTTGAAGCGGGCGGCGACTCGAGATCAGTCTCAGCCACACTGTCCACGACCAGGCTTGAGCGCCGTGGGTCTGAACAGAAAGTCATTGTGGCCTCCCCCCGCGTGCACCTCGCAACCCAAGAATTGACCTGGCAGGGGTCCGACTGCGACGGATGAATCGCATACCTTGGCCATCGGCCTCCGCCTCCCGGCCTTGAGTAAGAAACAGACGTTTTGGCCCCCCGAAGAACATCCGGCCCCCTGTCCTTTCGCCGCCCAGGTAGCGGCCGTTCGGCCCCGTCCATTCGAGCAAGAACCGGAAGCTGACCAAAGGGCCATCACCTTCAGCCTCTCAAGCACCCTCCCACCATTGCCGATAACTTCTCTGATCAGCCACTGTTTCCAACCTTGCCTATCCGAAGCAAATCATTTCTGGCCGGCCAAGTACCGTGCTCAGAACATCTTCGAGAAAGTAAAAGCATGGCAACCCTGTCGCGGCAAACCAGTGCGGTCCTTTCCCAGGTAGTGGAACAGATTGCGGACGGCGTCCTCCTCACCGACCCGCAAGGCTTCATCGAGTACGTCAATCCGGCTTTCGAGAGTATGACCGGATTCAGCGCGGATGACGTGCGCGGGAAAACTCCGCGCATTCTCAAGTCAGGTTTGCAGGAGGCTTCTTTCTACGAAGAGCTGTGGGGTGAGTTGAGAGCAGGGCGGTCATTTCAGGCAACCATAAATAACCGAAGAAAATCCGGGGAAATCTATCCAGTTGAGGAGACCATCACCCCTATCGTTGACGAAAGCGGCAACGCTTCCCACTTCGTGGCCGTGATACAAGACATGACTGAGGCTTTCAACCGCCAAGAACGCGAAGTCCAGCTGCGTCTGGCGAGGCAAATCCAGCAAAAGCTTTATCGGCCTGCGCCCACAATTCCCGGCTTAGACCTTGCCGCAGCAGCTTATCCGGCCCATGAGACCAGCGGCGACTATTTCGACTTCATTTCCTTGCCGCACCGCCGAGTGGGCATAGCAGTGGGCGACGTCGAGGGCCATGGATTTGGCTCGGCCCTGGTAATGGCGCTGACGCGCGCCTATATACACTCATTTGCCGCAATGGGTCTGGAGGTGGATCAGATACTGGCGCAGGTCAATCGCATGCTCCTCGACGATTTGGGAGACGGTTGCTTCGTGACGCTCATGCTCGCGTCGCTGGATGTGGATACCCGGTCCTTGGTGTATGCCGGCGCGGGTCACATCCCTGGATACGTGCTCAACTCATCCGGTTCCACGGAGCATGCCTTGGAGAGTAGCGGGCCGCCGCTCGGATTGTTTCCGGGTGTGAGATTCCCGCGCAACGCTCCTCTCACCCTGCATCCTGGGCAACTTCTGGTTCTGCTCACGGACGGCATCACGGAATCCGCCTCCCCCGACGGCGTTGAGTGGGGCGCCCAAGGTGCCCTCAACTACCTGGTCACTAACAGACACCAAACCGCGGGCCAGCTCGCCGAGGGCATCTATCGCCAAGCCCTGTCCTTCGCCTGCAACAAACCCCAGAGAGATGACATCACTTCGGTCATCGTCAAAGTAGAACCCACATACACGGTCTCCACACCGGTCTTGTCCCAACCTTAAGGGAGGCCTACACCTGTGGCGTCTTCCTCTCTCGGCCCTAAGATCATCAATTGAATGTTGTGCGAATTATGCGATTGAATCGTATTTTTTACATGTGGATCCGCAAGCCTGTCCGCTACAACCGGGGCATGCTTCGCAAGGAAAAGAGAGCAATCGGAACGGTGTGGGTGTTCCGCTGGAGCGAGGAAGCGAACGGACAGCGGCGCCAGCACAAAGATGTCATGGGCACTGAGAATCAAATCCTTACCAAAGCCAACCGGCGTTCGCCAAAGCAGCAGAATCTCGGATCCGTCGGGTTGCTCTAGCCCCAGATGTCGTTCGCCAAACGCTGGAGCAGTTGCCGTCAGTAGAAACTAGAGTCTCACTTGCTCTAGGTGTCCGGGGGTGCCCGAAACCAGCCTTGCCAAACTCCATTAAGCACTTTGAAATCTTGGTGAGCGCGGCAGGATTCGAACCTGCGACCCATGCCTTAAAAGGGCATTCCGAAGTACTGTATTGCACTGTGCTTGGCTGTGCTTGCCTGTGTTTGCATGTATTTGCGGAGTCACGCAATCTCACGCGCAGGTCAAAACAGGCACTAACCGGTCACGTTTCCGGTCACGTTGGGGAGTGCTTTCCCTTCAGTATTTCGTGAATAGCTTTGAGGGGTGAACCTCGAGAGTGCGCACGCCAGCCTGAGGAGGTTCTTAAGGCTCACCAGTGTGCGCTCCAAATGCGCAGTAGTATGCTTATGTTCGCCGCTTTCCTATGCGCTTCCCCCGCAAAGGAGTGCAATGGCGTACTTCAAGTACCACAGATACCTCAATAAGTCTGATCACAATGTCTTCGACACGCTTTACGAGCCCGGAACAACTACCCCATACTCTGGCATCTACAGATGTGAAGTATGCGGCAAAGAAGACACTTCAATAAAAGGGAAGCTACTGGCACCTCAATATCACCACCAGCACGCTAGTGGGCAGGAACCAATTCGTTGGAGGCTTGTCGTTGGGAACCAACCGGACCCGAACAAGTGATCGAAATAACTTGCAAGAGAGTTTCACCACGAAAGCCAACGATCTCCGCGCCCGGTTCATGGCCACCGAACATCATGCGGCGTTCTCATCGCCTAGTGCTGTGCGATATTTTCCCGCAGGTTTTCGCGGGCAGGAATACGTAACGTGGTAGTCATAGCAGTAATCACAGAATGATTCTCCGCAGCACTCTGTTCGGCAATCAGAACAAATCGAGATTCCGCAATCCGCACAGTGAGCAACCGAAGGCTTGCCGCAGCGGATCGTATCGCCATCTCCGTTGTCAAATTCGATAAGGCAGCTAGAGCTTCGCATAGTCCAACTCCGTACAGGCTAGATCACATCCGTGCCAGCCTGGTACTGGTTCGCTGTGGCGTTCGCGCTCGAATAATTCATGCCGTCCGATCATTTGCGAATAGCGCGGGTTTCGGATTTTGTACCAAGTACTGATCGTTCTTTCGGAGAGATACGGCGAATCTTTGTGCTTGGCAACGATCCCCTCAAGATCAAGTTCGCAGACGCGGCTGTGGAGTGCTGTCCCTTCCGCTTCCACGTGGTCCACGTAAATTGCTCCCGAGAACCTGCCCGAATTTACCAATTGCCTGAGTGCGAACTTCCGTTGCGCAAGCGAATCCCGGCGACAATCGTTTCCGTTCAGATTAAGCAGATCGAAAGCAAAGAAGCAGGGCTCTCTGCGCCGAAAGAGAAGATCGTTGAAACGCGGTCGGCCTTTCGCATCTACGCAAACAATTTCACCGTCCAGAATTACCCCGCCTTCGTGTGGAATTTTCGCGAGAGATGAGGCCAGAGATCCGAACGAGGAAAATTTATGGCCGTTGCGCGACACCATGCGGCAGCGTCCCTGCTCTATATATGCCAGCGCGCGAAAACCGTCATACTTCAATTCGAAGAGCCATCCAGCGCCATCAAAGGGATGGGGCTTCGCCATGACGGGCAACGGCTGGCAGACAGGAAGCATCAACCGAAGAGAGTAGCAAAAGCAAAGACGAAAAAAGGGCGAAGGGCCGCCATTCGTGACGGGGTTACAACAGTTCCCGGTAACAGTAACCGACTAGCCGGTATTTTGACTGCAGAGCCCCCTTCGCGTACTTCGGCTGTTGGCGTCGCTCAACATAGAATGCCGGGTCGCGTTGCAATATTTCCTACTCGGGGTTTACTGACTCAAAAGAATTTCAGTTGACCCGACCTTCCGTCAGGAGCACAATACACAGCAAATTCAAGCTTCCTCGCGAGAGTGCGCTCCGGCACTCAATACAAGGTGCGTGGGCCCCCTGGACTAAAAACAAATTATAAGGAGACGGCCATGAGCAAAGGGCCAGCTTTCCTGCCCCAGCCACTTTCCAGAGGAAGAATGTCATGGTTAATCCGATCGTTCTCGCTGACATGTCTTCTCACGTTCTCTGGCACAGGACACACTTCGACGGTGCAATTCAATGGCGCTAAAGCCTATCCCGTGGGAAGCACCCCGAACGCCGTTGTGACAGTCGATTTGAACGGCGACGGCAAGCTCGATCTCGCGGTAGGGAATCAATCTGGAACACTCAGTATTCTCCTCGGTAATGGCGATGGCACCTTTCAAACCGCCAATACTTTCATTGCAGGAACACAGATCAATTCAGTTGCTGCAGCCGATCTGAATGGAGACACGAGTCCCGATCTCATCATCAGCGATGCAACCCTTACTAGTACTCAAGTCGGAGTTCTACTCAACAATGGGGATGCCACCTTCGGTCCTGTACAGATGCTGCCCGGTATTACCACCGCGTCTTCCGTTGCGGTATCAGATTTTGATGGCGATCTAAAGACCGATATTGTCGTTGTCGACATAGGTGTGACGGCTGTTCATGTTTTTCTGGGTAAGGGCGATGGCACCTTCCTGTCTCCCCTGCACTTTGCCTTATCGTTCGCACCCAGGTCGATCCACATAGCCGATTTCAATGTCGATGGCATACCAGACCTCGCGATTACAGGCAACATCGGTTTCAGCCTTTTTTTGGGTAATGGCAACGGCACCTTCCAGTCGCCTGTGTTCGTTTCGACTGGTTTGGCGAGCACGATTTCTACGGGGGATCTGAATCAGGACGGCAAGACCGACATTGCCGCATTTGTGAGTAATATCCTGAACCAGAATCAGTCCTTGATGACTAGACTCGGGAACGGTGATGGCACCTTCCAGTCATCCACGTCGGTCGGGCCGGCGAGTGGAAAGTTATCACTGCTGGCCGACTTCGATGGCGACAAAGTTCCCGATGTGGTTGCGGAAGGGGGTGGTAGCATTTTCGTCTGGCTCAATAATGGTGGTGCGACATTCCAGGCGCCTCTTTCGACAGTTGCCGGTGCTAGTTCCGGCGGTATCGCTGCTTCGGACCTGAATGGCGATGGCGCTACTGACCTGATTGTGACGAACCCGGCGGAGAACACCGTCTCAGTGCTGCTGAATGCCGGGACGCAGTTTTCACTGAACACGTTAACTCTGAGCCCTTCGTCCATCACTCGCGGACAAGCCGCCACCGCCACTCTCACCGTGAATTTGCTCAATTCCTTCGCAAAACCGATTTCACTCTCCTGCTCAGTTGCAGCATCGGGACAATCACAGGGTGCGGATCCTTCCTGCTCGATTGCGCCCAGCTCAGTAAGCCCTGACTCGAATGGAAGCGCGACGGCGACGTTAACGGTGAACACTAGCGCTTCGATGGCGTCAATAGTTCCGGGACTAAGCCTCTTTTTACTGCCCTCTGCCGTCGCCGCTTTCGGGCTTTTCTGCATCGTAGGGAGTAGCTGCCGAAAACGTCGTCTCACGGTTTTCATGGTTTTTGGCAGCTTAGCGCTGCAGGTAGCCTGTGGTGGTGGCAATCACACTCCTCCACCGAGTTCAACTTATACGATTACGGTTACGGCCGATGCCGGTGGTGGTGTGCAACAAACAACGAGCACAGTCTTGACTGTTCAATCCACAGGCAGGTAAACCTCGTCTGCGCCGCGGTTCATTACCCCTACAGCCAGTAATCCACCAGAACAGAGATCCCAACCGGCGTCGGCCCGTCACCGGGCGCATGCGGCTGTTCGCGAAAAACGTTCTCAACCAATAATGTCGTACCCCGGTGGTGATTGACCAGTCCGCTCATAATATTCAATCGCCGCGACGAACCGTGCCAGCTCTTTCTGCTCGCCTTAAGGCTGCTAAGAAATCGGGGAAGAGTTAGCCGTAGTGAACGCAGTCGGCGTGAGTGTGCGCTGATTATGGACGCATGGATTTTATTCTGGGTGAAAGTCGTGCTTCGAGACACTTCTGGCAGGGGCACCAAAACGCTCTGTCTTCCGGGAACACTATGTGGCCGCAAGCCTCGCAAATCTGCCTTCCGTTCTCCAGAACTTTCATCGCTCTGAAGTGATGCGCCAAAATACAATATGGGCAGCGCGGCACGTCAGTGTTGTTGGCAGGAGCCATGACTAATCCTCTGATTGCTGGCGCTAGTCTGGTTTCAGCAGCCCGTGTAAGTTAGGCCACTAGTCCGCCTTGGTCCGGTGCTCAGGGTGGATACGTTCATGCTTGGTTTCTAGCAGATCGTTTAGCTCTCTCACGAGCTGATCGAAGATTTCCGGGTCTTTTTCCTCTTGGACCCGCCTGCATATCTGATTCATCCGCTCTCGTTCTTCGGGAGTCACGCTTACAAGCTCCTGGTTCAAGAACTGGACAAAGGAAAGGCTGCCCAAAGTACCAAAATACGACTAAATTGTCTGTCGGTTGTACTACCAAAAGCTAGCCGAGAGGTGGGATCGCTAGGCAGGGATCCGTTCCGTCCGGATGCCTTCCTCCTGGATCACATTCCAAGTGACGATAGCTCCTGCGAACTTTGCGAATGTCTAAAGGAGCTTTATCCGAAGACGCCTCTGATTGCGGTTCTACCTGAGCTGCAAGGGGACGAAGAAGCCGTCGCATGAAAGAGCAACGCTTCTTCCTCAATAACCTGCAAATATGGCAGCTGCAAATCGAGCGAGTAAATTTCCTGAGTACCCACGTCGCGCAATATCAAAGGGGTGTCGTCGGGAGCCAAACCGCACCAGCTTCCGATAGCACCAATCGCGAGCCGAATCCCTTTGAGGTCAACGATTCTCTCTAGGCCGTGATCACTCATGCGAACACGATAAAGGGCAGGATCGCTTCCATAGGAATGAAAGTAAACGTACCGCCAATCCCCGTCGATTTCGAGGCGGTTTGCTTCGTGCCGCCTCCGCCTTCTTGTTTGCCCTCGCCTGTTGTTGGCTCGCCATATACTTCGATTCCCTCTATCAACGGCGAAGAGCAGAACGATTCCTTTCTGACCTAAGATCATTCCCGTTTGCGAGTGCGACGTTTGTCGAAGTGCGTGATCTTGTCCTTCGATACGGTGGCTCTGGCATGCAGAATCTTCCTCTACGCTTTCCGCTCGGATGCACTGTCCGGCACTGCATGTTCGAGATTCGGATAAAACACCCTCTTGCGGCACTTCCGCTGGAAGGCAGATCAGCGGAATTGGTGTACTCCACACTTCCATTTTTGGGGATCCGCCCGTGGTCCATATATTCCGATTTTGAAATCAATAGCGACAAACTTGAGACGAGTACGACACAGATTGGACAACTCAGAAGGGGCAAGTTGCAGAACTATGAGGGCCTTCTTCCAATTAAATATCAAGTCCGGACAGAGCGGCATCTCGATATGGACGTTGGCAAAAGGAGATACATCGTCGGCCCCCCAGACGGCATGGAAGGTCCATCGCAAGAAGTCTGGTTGGCTTGGGTGAACTACGCACCTGACGCTCCCATGTCACGCGTGTTTGATCTTGATCTGCGTTGTTTCAGCGCGGTTTGGCACGGCTGCTCGGGGTACCAAGACCTCGCGCCATCCGCGTGGGCTGACCATGAGGCAAGCATTAACGAGTTGAAAAAAGTTGGTCCGGCCTCGTAATTGTCGAAAATCGCTGTATCACTTGTTCATCGAAGTCCAGCAAGCTGGAGGCCCTGGTTCGATGCATAAAAACTTACACCCAAGAAGTTGGGTTGGCGTTCCTGAACAAATTCGACGCCGTAACTGAACGCGCCTTCGGTGAGTCCCACCTGTCTGACGATCCTCGCCGAAGTCTTGATGCCATTGCGATTGGTGATACTGATAACGGAGCCGACGAGCAGTTGGCGATTCAGCTGAATAGCTGCTCCGTGCAGATTCAGGTTCGTTGCCGTTGCAATCTCGGAGAAGGCGCGCTTCTGAAGATCCTGCCCGTCAACCTTGATCTGTATCAGAACTGTTATTCGCGGGCTTCGACGCTGACCGCCATTAACAGGGATGGGACTCGTGTTCATGTGGAAGCATGCTCAGATTAGAACAACAGAAGCGCGGGCGGCACTTTACGCCAGTCACCACCAAGGGTTACCCGAAATAAGCCAGACTCCTGAACGACTTAGCTTTCCTCAGTGCTGCGAGGAGTTCGGTGATTGGCGCAACATCCGCATTGCACTCAAAATGTCCCGGCCGGGGTTTTGAGCGAAATCGCCTGGTTTCAGAAACTGACTTCCCGGCAAAACAATTACGTAGGTACTTCGCAGTCTTATACCCAGGATCATTGAGGCGACGTCCAGCCCATCGAGACAATTTCCTGGGTGCCGGTATCTTTGGGAACAAGCACCGAGTCGTCGGGGGTAAGCCCAAGCCAAAA
>Ga0068856_100003172_pt1 | contig 16736 bp, 15 predicted proteins | sample KBSCornC62_FD_66595 | JGI IMG/M metagenome (GOLD analysis project Ga0068856, IMG submission 66595) | Corn rhizosphere microbial communities from Kellogg Biological Station, Michigan, USA - KBS Corn C6-2 | ecosystem: Host-associated > Plants > Roots > Rhizosphere > Soil ...
CTACAAAACGCTGCCGCCGCGATTTTGCCGCGCCCCGCCATCATTGCGCATGTTTCCACCAGCAAGCCGTTGAAGGAATGGCCACACTCCCATTGGAGCGAATTGGCCCGCCTCGCGCGCGGAGACGGACATGAAATCGTCTTCGCCAGCGGACCCGCAGTCCGGGAACGTGACTCATTGCAGACGTTAGGAAAAATCGATCCCGAGATTCCGCAACTCCCGCCGATCAAAGATCTCGGCGTTTACCTTGCCGTCCTCGCTCGCGCCTCGCTGCTCGTCTCCGGCGACACGGGACCGATGCATTTTGCGGCCGCCCTGGGGACCCCAACGCTCAGTTTGTTTGGCCCGAGTTTGATTCACCAATGGGCACCCCAGGCACCCTTCGCACGCTGGTTGCAGGCCGCGGGCTGCACCTGCTCGGCCCATCAAGAAAGCTGTACCGCTGCGACGCATTGCCTGAACCGCCTCACTCCGGCGGAAGTTTGGGCGGAAGCGAAGTCGTTGCTCAAAGCGGCCGAGTCCCCCAAAGCCGTTAACCACTCGCTCTGAGCCGACCCGCGATGTCGAATCACTCTGCCTCGTCCGACGACCCTCTTCCCGGCGCGCACACCACCAGCGGCCCGGGCAAGCCTGACCAATCGAGCCATACGTTTCCGCGTTTTGCGCAGAACATGATTGCCGATTTTCTTCAGGTGCCGAATGACGACAGCCATTCCCGTCGCCGCCCGACCAAGGATGTCAACGAGCTGCTCGAACAGATTCTCAACAAGTACCAGATCGGTCGCGATGCTCCGGAGCATACGATTCGGGAAAACTGGAAGGCCATCGCGGGAAGCAATGCGCACTATTCGCACCCGGTTTCAATCGATCCCCGAGGGAAGCTCTTGGTCCTAGCGTCTCACGCGATTGTGCGGAACGAACTCTTCATGCACCGAGCCCTGATCGTGGAAAAGATTCGGAAGCTACCGGGGTGTGCCGGTGTAAAAGAAATTCTGGTGAAGTCCGGCTAGGCCGTCCCCCCCTGGGAGCGCGGACATTCTTGTCCGCTTCGTCACCCGCGTGAGCGAAGCCACGCTCTAACATACTAAGTGTGCGAGCTGCGCTCGCGATTGAATGGTGCGGACAAGAATGTCCGCGCTCCCAGGAAGGAGGTTCGCGAGTGGGGCCACGCGAATCGTAAAAAAACGCTTGCGCCTCTCTTCGCCATTTGGGATATCAGTCGGCTTGCGTAAGTGAAAGTTCGTCGGTTGCGGACTTCCACCATGACTGGTCTCGCTCCGCGGGATTAAAACGGTGACGTCGGCTTAAGTTGCTCTCGGGCAATGGAAGCGGACGGCACGGGCTCTGCAAAGTGCCCCTACAGTCGTGCAACTTAAACACCAAACCATGTCACCAGTCGTAAAACCCGAAATCATCGCCGCTTACAAAACTCACGATAAGGACACCGGATCTTCCGAAGTCCAGATCGCGTTGCTGACGGCTCGTATTAACCACCTGACGGAACACCTTCGCACCCATCGCAAGGATTTCCATAGCCGCCGTGGATTGCTCCAACTTGCGAGCCGCCGCCGCAAGCTTCTCGACTACTTGAAACGCCATAACGTCAACAAGTACAACGAGATGCTACAAAAACTTAGCCTCCGCCGCTAACCTTTTAAGCTCACGGGCGATCCGATCCGCGGATCGCCCGTTGTCTTTACGACACTCGCGTTTACACCGGGACATTTCCGCTTGTTGCCTGCCTTCAAGGTGCGGCGCCAACCGGAAGTCTCTCGTGTTACCACGGGGACGCCGAAGTCGGTTACCGACTCAACTCATAACCCCGCCCGATCCGCGTTTCCGCGCTGAGGGCTTCGCACTTATTCATAAGTGCAAATCTAAGACGCCGGTCGCGTACCGCTGACGTCAAAGACCATCCGAGGTACGCAGATGAAAATAAGATAATGAATCAGAAACATACCGTAACGGTTCCTGAACTAGGAATCACGTTCTCCACCGGCTCGATCGCGCAACTCGCGAACGGCGCAGTTAATGTCAGCGTTGGTGAGACGAACGTTTTTGTGACCGCCGTGGCTGCCCAGACGATGAAGCCCGGCCAAGACTTCTTCCCCCTCACCGTCGACTATCGCGAAAAATACGCCGCAGCAGGCCGTTTTCCAGGTGGCTATTTCAAACGCGAAGGTCGCCCTTCCGAAAAAGAAATTCTCACGTCGCGTCTCTGCGATCGTCCCTGCCGCCCTCTCTTTCCGGAAGGTTTCCTGAACGAGGTTCAGATCATCGGCCAACTGCTGTCGGCCGACCAGAACAACGAAGCAGACATTCCGATGGTCAATGGCGCCAGCGCCGCTCTCGCCATCTCCGATATTCCTTGGGCCGGCCCGATCGCCGCCGTGCGTGTCGCCGAAATCGATGGTCAATTCGTCGCTAACCCGACGATCGAGCAGATGTTCCAGTCCACCCTCGATCTCATCTACGTGGGCAACGAAAAGGACATGCTCATGATCGAAGGCTCGGCCGACCAGATCCCGGAAGAACGCTTCATTGAAGCGCTCGCTTTCGGTCATCAGTCTATCCAGCCGATCATTCGTGCGATCAAGGAACTCGTCGCTCTCGCCGGCAAACCGAAAGCGACGTTCGCCCTCGTTGGTGCGACGCCGCAAGCGCGCGCGATCATCGAACGCGTTGTTCCTGCTGAACGCCTCGCCACCGCGATTTTCGGCAAAGAAAAAGCGGCCCGTAGCGCGGCAGTAAAGTTGCTCAAAGAAGAAGCGAAAGCCGCTCTCGTTGCCGAACTCGGCGAAGGGAAATTCACCGACGTCGACCTCAACGTCGTCTTCGAAGATCTGCAGTATAAAGCCTATCGCAAAACGGTCCTCGAACGCGGTGTTCGCGCAGACAACCGCGATGCAAAGTCGCTCCGCAAAATTTCTGCCGAAGTCGGCGTGCTCCCGCGCGTCCACGGCAGCGCCATTTTCCAACGCGGCGACACCCAAAGCATCGTCCTCACGACGCTCGGGCCAACCAAGGAAGCCCAAGATCTCGACGCCCTCACCGGTGGTTCGAAATCGAAATCCTTCATTCTTCACTACAATTTCCCTCCGTTCTCCGTGGGTGAAACGGGTCGCTTCGGCGCTCCGGGTCGCCGCGAAGTCGGTCACGGTGCTCTCGCTGAACGTTCGCTCGTTCCCGTGCTACCTCCCGAAGACGTGTTCCCCTACTCGATTCGCGTGGTCTCCGAAATCATGGCGTCGAACGGTTCGACCTCGATGGCTTCGATCTGCGGTGGCTGTTTATCGCTGATGGATGCAGGTGTTCCAATCGTCGCTCCCGTCGCGGGAATCAGTTGCGGCCTCATGACCGAAAATGGTCCCGATGGCAGCATCACGAAGTGGACCACGATCACCGACATTCTCGGTGAGGAAGATCACTTCGGTGACATGGATTTCAAGCTCGCTGGCACCACCAAGGGCATCACTGGCTTCCAACTCGATTTGAAGATCAATGGTCTTCCTTTCGAAATCGCCAAGACCGCGATCTTCCAAGCTCGCGACGCGCGCGTCGAAATCCTCAAGACGATGCTCGCATCGTTGCCCGCTCCTCGCGCGAATCTCAGCAAGTACGCTCCGCGCATTCAGACGATCCAGATCGATCCGGAAAAGATCGGCCTACTCATCGGGCCTGGCGGCAAAACAATCCGTCGCATCACGGAAACGACCGGTGCGCAAATCGACATCGCGGAAGACGATTCCGGCAAGGTCTTCATTTACTCCAACAATGCTGACGCGATGAACCGCGCCGTTCAGGAAATCGACGGCCTCTGCGGCGGTGGCGCCCAGATCGAGGTCGGCAAGATCTATCGCGGTGTGGTTAAAGGCACCAAGGAGTTCGGCGCTTTCGTTGAATGTATGCCGGGCAAAGAAGGCCTTGTGCACATCAGCGAGCTCGCGGACTTCCGCGTGCGTCGCACCGAAGACGTCTGCAAAGTTGGCGACGAGATGATGGTCAAGTGCGTCGGTGTCGACGAGAAGACCGGCAAGGTTCGCCTCTCCCGCAAAGCCGCGATGAAGGAACTCGAGCAGAAGCAGCAAGCCGAAGCCGGCCAACCCGCCCCTGCGTCCGCTGCTCCCGCCAATCCGGCCCAGTAATCGATCGTCAGTTCAATCTTCCAAGCCGAGGCCTCACCGCTTCGGCTTTTTTCATGTGCGCACCCATGCCGCGGTCCTATGGACCATCGTGCTCCTTCGGAAACCGCCAACATCGTGTGCGCCCAGAGAAACTTCGGCAGTCAACGCACATCAACCGCCCGTCAACCGCCTTCTGCAAACTCGATCGCTTAAAGGGGGGAGCAGACAGGAGCCCCGAGATCCCCGAAGCTCGTTGGTTCTCGGACTGAGCTCAGTAAAACGCCGTCCTTACATGACTTCGCTGATCACGATCTCTGGCGTCGCATTCGTGTACTTCGGAATATCAGCCAAGATCTCTGGTCCGTGCTCCCGCATGCCTTGTTGGAAGCCTTCGACATCGCGCAGGAAAAGATGCCCCACGGCAACCCAGCGCGATGCACCACCCGCTCCGTCGCTGATACATCGATCAATCTCATATCGCTCGGCCCCATGAGCCGAAAGCAGCTTCAGCACGGTCGGGAAATGCTGCTGCCGGTAATAGCCGAAATCAAAGGCGACGGAAGGCGTATTGGGATAATAGATACTGACGCGAATCATGTGATGAAAAATCGAAAAACAATTTTGTTTATGCTTGGGTGCTGAACGGAGCATTGAAATTCCAGCGCGACGGCACGAATCGGTATGCTCCGTCTGCTGCTTTCCGGATCACGCCGAAACCAGGAAGCGGAAAATGGTAGCCGACCAGTAACTGGTTTCGCTCGACCGCCCGGCTCAACAGTCGGCGACGCGTTTCTTCGCCTAACGCCGGAAGTGAGTCGCCGATTAAAGCCCATTCCGGATGCGGCACATGCAGCGCAGGCTCGACCAGCGCATCGGCAACATAAACCAATTCGAATTCCGGTTGATCGTCACTCTGCGCTGGCACCTGGAAAACGAAACCGACTTGGCCCGGCGTGTGCCCAACGAGGTCGATCGCCGTAAGGCCCGGGACGATCGTGTCTCCCGTCGCGAAAAACGTCACATGCGCCGACAACGTCTGCAGAGCCGGACGAATCGCCTGCAGAATTGCCTTCTTCCGTTCCTCCGGCACTTTCGTCTGGCTCAAGTCCGGCTGCGTTTGGTTCCAAAATTTCCACTCTGTTTCACCCACCGCGTATTTGGCGTTCGGATACCGCAACTGTTTCAAGTCGTCAGTCAACGCCCCTGCGACATGATCGAGGTGGAGATGCGAAAAGATGACCCGCGAGATCTGTTCGGGCGCAATTCCCAAAGCGGCGAGACGGTGGCTGGCCCAACCCAAGCCAGGCCCGTATGCCGCGCCGCAGCCGCCATCGACGAGGATCAGTTCTTCCTGCCATCGCACGAGCAAGGGCATCGCTTGCAAAGGCGCGACATCGGCTCGAGCGCCAGCATCGGCCAGCGCGCGCTCAACATCGTCCTTCGCACCATTCCAGGCGCAGTCATCCACCGGCCTCGCGGTGTAAGATCCGTCGTGGAGCAGCCACGCTTCGTTCCCGCCACCCAGGGACAGATGGACGACGCCTGGAACCGAGATGTCGGGCAGCGGCAAGTTAGTCAGAAAGGTTTGCATAGAAATTTACTCGGAGTGTTCCGGCTTATGCGTCGTGATGCGATCCGGTGAGAAGCGCGTTCTGGCAGGCACGATGGAAGCGCCTGCTTTTACTATCGCCCAATGAATGGACGCATGGTCGCGTAGTACCGGTCCCCGGCGGCTGCATCGGTCGGGAACGCTTTCGCAAGCGCCTGCAACTCGGCCGCGGAAATGTTAATGTTCACCGCTCCGATTAATTCGTCCAGATGCTCGGCTCGCGTCGTGCCCGGAATCGGAACGATGTCCTCGCTCTGCGCCAGCACCCAAGCCAAGGCCAATTGAACGGGCGTGATTTTTCGCTCGCGGGCCAACTTTTCCAGGATGCGCACAACATCGAGGTTTTTTTGAAAGTTCTCTCCCTGAAACCGCGGCAGTTGGCGGCGGAAATCATCGGGAGCAAAGTCTTCAAACTTCGTGATCGCTCCCGTCAAAAACCCCCGTCCAATCGGGCTGTACGGCACAAACGTGACCCCGAGTTCGCCACACGCCGTCAACGTTCCGTCCGTTTCCGGCTCGCGCGACCAGAGCGAATATTCCGTTTGCAATGCGGAGATCGGATGCACGGCATGAGCGCGTCGCAACGTGCTTGCGCTCACTTCGGAAAGTCCAAGATAACGCACTTTCCCTTCGGCGACTAATTCGCTCATCGCGCCAACTGCCTCTTCGATCGGCGCGGAGCTTGGATTGTGTCGATGCATGTAATAGAGGTCGATCGTGTCGACTTTCAAGCGTTTGAGGCTGGCTTCACACGCAGCGCGAATATACGCGGGCGTGTTGTCCACGCCGCGCCTCAGAGGATTCTCCAAATCGCGCACAATGCCGAATTTCGTCGCGAGCACGACCCGCTCACGCTTTCCGACGAGAAATCGACCGAGCAATTCCTCGTTCGTGTGCGGACCATACATATCCGCTGTATCCAGAAAGTTGATGCCGTGATCGAGTGCGTGCTCAAGCGTGCGCAGGTTGCGGGCGTTATCGACCGCTCCATAAAATTCCGACATGCCCATGCAACCTAGGCCAATGGCCGAAACAGTCGGCCCGTTTTGACCGATGCGACGTTGTGGAAGGGAAACAGGGGTTTCAGGCGAGGATGTGTGGCTCATAAATCGTGTGGTTCACCGTCATCATACCCCGTTCACCGCTTGCGGTCCAAAACCACTTCGGCATGATGCGATACCGAATCGCTATCGCTCGATGGAACTCCGACACCTTCACTCCTTTCTCGCGCTCGCCGAGGAGCTGCATTTCGGCCGCGCCGCGGATCGCGTCGGTATCGCGCAACCGCCCCTCAGCCGTCACATTCAACAACTCGAGGCCGAGATTGGGTCGCCACTTTTCGAACGAGGACCGCGCTCCGTGACATTGACTCGGGCCGGCCGAGAATTTCTCGACCGTGTGCGTCCGCACGTGGAAGGGATCACGCAGGCAGTTCACGCCTCGCGTTCGGCGGGTAATGGGCTAAGTGGGCGCCTGACGGTTGGCTATGTCAGCAATTTATCGTATCAACTCCTGCCGACGGTTTTGAGCCAGTTAAAGGCATCTGCGCCCGACGTGATTTTAGATCTCCACGAAATGCCCACCCTTGCCCAGGTGCCGGCGCTGCGCGCAGGAGAGATCAGTCTCGCGCTCCTCGTGCTGCCCATCGACGAGTTGGGTATGATGCAGCGACGCTTGTTTCAAGACCCGCTGGTCGTCGTTATGCCCGCCGATCACGACCTCGCTCAAAAATCGGTCATTTCTCTGGCCGAGCTTTGTCGCTATCCCTTCATCGCTTGCCCCCGTTACGAAAAAACCAGTTTTCAAAACGTGATCATCGAGCGCTGCCATGAAGCTGGCTACGAGCCCAACGTGATCCACGAGGTGACCGGCAAGACGCTGATGTACGAACTGATCGCCCACGGTATTGGCATCTCCGTCGTCCCGCGGTCGTCGTCACAAGGTCACCGCGAAGGGGTCGTCTACCGGCCTCTCGCCGAAATGCTTCGCCCGATCGATGTGGGCGCGGTGTGGCGAAAAGAAGACGAGGATCCGTTGCGTAGGCTGTTCGTGAATACGGCGGCGGCGGCGGCTCTGGAAATTTACGGCGCGAAAACCGCCGCGGTGGCCTAAGCGATATTTCTCCCCGCGTAGCCCGTTCGAGAGAACGCAGGCCTTTGCAGATTACGCGCCGGTCCCGCGTTCTCAAGAATGCGGCTTGACCGGACTAGCCATTCGAAGCCGTGGATCGACCCGCAATCCATCTCCTTCGGCGTCCTTCCACGCAACAAACTTTGCTTTCGACGCATTTTCCGTTTCACTCGGCGTTTCATGATTGAAGTACGCCACCTCACTCGGGTCTTTCGCACGTACAAGAAAAAGCCGGGCTTTTGGGGCGGCGTGCGCGGGCTGTTCAAACGCGAATTCGAAGAAACCGCGGCGGCTAACGATATCAGCTTCGATATCGCCGAAGGAGAGTTTGTCGGCTTCCTCGGGCCCAACGGCGCGGGCAAAACCACGACGTTGAAAATGCTCTCCGGATTGATCTTTCCGACATCCGGCACGGCCCGTGTCGGTGGCTACGATCCGTCCAAACGCGAAAACGCCTACCGCCGGATCTTCGCGTTGGTGATGGGGCAAAAAAATCAGCTTTGGTGGGATCTCCCCGCAATCGAGTCGTTTTCCCTGCTCCGCCACATCTACGGGCTGCCCGAAGCCCAGTACAAGGAGACGCTCGACGAACTGGTTTCACTGCTCGGGGTCAGCCACAAGCTCAACGTCATGGTGCGCGAACTTTCGCTCGGCGAGCGCATGAAAATGGAGCTCATTGCCGCGTTGATCCATCGCCCGCGGGTGCTGTTTCTGGATGAGCCGACGATCGGCCTCGACGTCGTTTCTCAAAAAGCGGTTCGGCAATTTCTCCGCGAGTATAACAAGAAATATCGCGTCACGATCCTTCTCACCAGCCACTACATGGCTGATATCAAGGAGCTCTGCGAACGCGTCGTGGTGATTCACAAAGGCAAAAAAATCTACGACGGCGCGCTGGACCGGCTCGAAAGTAATTCCGGAAGTCGCCAGAAAATCGTGCGTTTCATGCCGCAAGGCGGAAGCTTCGCGGACGCCTGGCAATCCCGCTACGGCGCGACCGAACGCAACGAAGAAGGCCAGTTCACGGTTCGCGCCGGTGCAGACCAAGTCGTGCTGCTCTCCCAAGAAATTCTCGGCGCCGGTCCGGTCGCGGACATCACGATCGAGGACGTTCCGCTGGAAGACGTCATCGCGGAGCTATTCACTTCGCAATAATCGAGCGCCACGAATCGCTTCACTCCGCCGATCGCGTGAACGTTTCGTTTATCATTCCGCTCTACAATTGCCTCGCGCTCACGCAAGCAACGCTGCGGTCGCTGCGAGAAACATTGCCGCGCGATCCAGAATTTCGCTGCGAAATCATCTTCGTTGATGACGGGAGCACGGATGGGACGCGCGAATGGTTAAAAACCGTGAAGGATTTTCCGCGAGCGGAAATCCGCGTCCTTCTCAATGATCACAACCTCGGGTTCGCCGGAGCAAATAACCGCGCCGCTGCCACCGCCCGTGGAGACTTTCTTGTGCTGCTCAATAACGACGTCGAGCTCACGTCCGGTTGGCTCGACGAGCTGCTCGCCGTCGCAAAAAAGAATCTTCACGCGGGTTTGATCGGCAACGTGCAGTTGAATTTTAACACCGGCCTGATCGATCACGCGGGCATTTTTATCAACGCCAAGGGCAAGCCCGCGCACCTGCGCACGCTCCCCCATGCGTGGGCGCGCACGCGCGAGGTCGTCGCCAGCACGGGAGCGTGCCTGCTTGTGCCGCGATTCTTTTGGAATGAACTCGGTGGCTTCGACGAAGCTTTTTTCAATGGCGGAGAAGACGTTGATCTATGCTTGCGCGCCCGCGAACGTGGACGCGCGACGGTCATCGCACTGCGCAGTGTCATCCGCCATCACATCAGCGCGTCGCCCGGCCGAAAAAATCGCGACGAAGCGAATTCACGCCGACTGGTTCGACGCTGGCATGCGCAGCTCGCCGAACTCGGCGCGCGAAGTTGGTGCCGGGAATTTGTCGCCCACGAACTCCGCACCGCTGAAGCGAGCGCGCATCCCATCGAGACCGCGCATATTTTCCTCTACGCTCGCGGATGGATCAGCCGTGTGCCGCGCGCCGCACGGATCGGAATGGAGCTGGCACTGAATCGAGAGCTAGCGCGCTGGGAAAACCTGCTCGGTCCCGCGAAAGAAGAGTATCCTTAACAAAACGCTCCGGCAATGGAGTGCGGCGACTCGTCGCCGCCTTGGACGGGCGAATTTATTCGCCCGCCGTTTCGGCGGTAAGTTTTGCACCAAACACGCGCCTAGAAGGCGAAATGAGTTTCGCCTTTGAAGGCGTTGATGAAGTGATCCTCACTCCAAACGGAACAACGTCTCTCGCTGGGAACGGCAGGAGCCCGCTTACGACTTTCGACTTACGCGGGTTGCACCCGCCGGCGTGAAACGCACGACTGCGGGAATCTTATCCAACTGCGTCAGCATCTCCTCGACCGTCTGCGAGGGATGCGTCGAGTCCGTCGAGATAAACCGGACTTTCAACGATACCTGATCGCGAAAAAAACCGTGCTTTGTTCCGGCTAACTCGATCGTGCGCGGGGTGCGTCCCACGGGAATTCCATTCACCACCACCATCGCATCGCTCGGTGTCGACTCGATGAGCAGACGGAATTCTCCTTCTGCCAATGGCACTTCTTCCGACGCCTTCTGGGTCGCGGCGCTGGCTTTGCTGCCAGCGGGCGAACCCTTCGGCGGCGGATTCTTCGACTTCACGCTGGAACTCGGGGTGGTCGCACAGCCGGCGAGAAAACCGAGAAGACCCACCGTGAGAATTACAACAAAAAATGACCGCATGCTTTTATGACCGTTTGATGTGGGAATGTTTCGTCGAGATGCAAGCGAGACGTCCACTTTCACTCGGCTGTTACACGTCCGCGCAGCGATTTAACTTGGCTCACGTGACGTTTTTCTTCGGTCATCCTCTGCTTTTGGGCGCGAGACTTACCGCGTTTCTGGCGACGCAATTTCTCACGAGCAGCGGTCGCCTGCGCTACACGTGATCGACTTTCTTCCTCCAATTTCGCGCAAAGCTCCGACCATGCAAGCTCGCGATTCGCCGCTTGCGAGCGCTCGCGTTGCACCCGAACTTCGATGCCCGTTGGCTCATGCCGCAAGATGACGGTCGATGAGGTTTTATTTATTTTTTGCCCGCCCGGCCCCGATCCGCGCACAAACTTTTCCTCCACGTCGCGCACGAGCACGCCGAGCTTATCGAAACGATTTTGGATTTGAGTTGGTAAATCCATGAAGCAGCCCTTTTTCTCAGCGAAACTCTTGCGCTTGGTTCAAGTCAAACCTCGGTCTCTCCTATTCACACATTTTCCTAGTTTTTCATGATTACCGGCCCTTCTTGGTCTCAAAAACTGCGCGATGAAATTGGCAAAGCTGTCATCGGACAGGACGCCGTGGTCGAACGCCTGCTCGTGGCGCTTCTCGCCAACGGACACGTTCTCCTCGAAGGTATGCCCGGCCTGGCGAAAACGCTGCTTGTGCGCTCACTCGGCGTCGCTCTCGGCGTGCAGTTCGAACGGGTGCAGTTTACGCCCGATTTGCTGCCCAGTGACGTCGTGGGCACAATGATTTTTCAGCCGAAGAACGGCGAATTCAGCCCGCACCTCGGCCCGATCTTCGCGAACCTCGTCCTCGCCGACGAAATCAATCGCGCACCCGCCAAAGTCCAAAGCGCGCTGCTCGAAGCGATGCAGGAACGCCAAGTCACGATCGGCGGGAAAACGCATCCCTTGCCCAAACCGTTTTTCGTCATGGCGACGCAAAATCCCGTCGAACAAGAAGGCACCTACCCGTTGCCAGAAGCGCAAACCGATCGATTTCTTTTCAAACTGCTCGTCGACTACCCTTCCATCGAAGAGGAAACCCAAATGATGCAGCGCTGGGGCCAAGTCACAAAGCAGCCTGAACTCACCCCTGTTTCGTCGGGCGCAGAGCTGCTCGCGTTGCGCGTGGAGGTCGATCGCATCCACGTCGCTCCATCGCTTCAGGCTTACATGCTGGCGCTCGTGCGCGCGACGCGCGCGATGGCAACCGACCCGAAAAATCAACTCGAACCAAGCACGCGCCACCTCACTTACGGCGCCTCGCCGCGCGCTTCACTCGCGCTCTTTCAAGCGAGCCGCGCGCTCGCCTGGCTGCGCGGTCAGGATTTCGTGAGCCCGACGTTGATTCAAGATGTCGCCGCCGACGTCCTGCGCCATCGCATTGGGCTGACCTACGAAGCCGAGGCGGAGGAAATTTCCGCAGACCGCATCGTCGCCCGCGTCTTGGAAAAGACCCCCGTCCCCGCGATTTGATTTAACGCGGCTCCCCTTCAGCCTTCAGTCCTTTCGCCCTTCAGCCTTTCCGTCTTCGTCTTCCCGTATGGCCAAACCGGATACCGCCACTCCCTCCGTCGCTTCTGCGCTGCCTATGTTGCGCAAGCTCGAATGGCGCGTGCGGCATGCGGTCGAAAACATCCTGAGCGGCGAATACCGCTCAACCTTCCGCGGCCGCGGCATGGAATTCGACCAAGTCGTCAAATACGAATTTGGCGACGATGTCCGTGATATCGATTGGAATGTCACTGCCCGCCTCGGTGAACCCTATCGCAAGAAATTCGTCGAGGAACGCGAAGTCACTTTGATGGTGATGTTCGAGGACTCGCCCAGCCTGCAATTTGGCTCCGGCGCACAATCGAAACGCGAAGCGCTGCTCGAACTCGCTGGGCTGGTCATGCTGCTCGGCGCGGTTAACCGAGACCGAGTCGGCTTCGTCCACGCTCGTCCCGGCGAAGCCATTTTCCGCGAACCGATTCGTGGACGGGGCGCGATCATCCATCTGGCGGGCACGCTGCTCGGCTCTGCAGCTCCCGATTTGGAAAACTTTGATCCGACCCAAACCGCGCTGGATTCCGTTCCTTGGAAACTGCTTTCGCGAGCCGCGCCGAAACACAGTGTGCTGCTTTGGCTCGGCGACTTTCCACCGCGCTCCGTGCCCGAAGGCTGGTCCGTGCTGCAGCGTCGGTATCAAACGATGGGTTTTCGGATCGATGACCCTTGGGAAAAAGAACTTCCCGTGGGCGAAGCCTTCACCGCCTACGATCCAATCAATGGCCGCCTCGTCACGCTCGATGGCTCGGCCGCGCAACGCGCCGCTCACGCGCAGTGGACGCAAGAACGCGAGGCGTCGTGGCGCGCCCTCTTTCCCGACGCGCTTAGCCGACTGACCGTGACGCCGTCCGAAAATCGTCTCAACGCCCTCGTCGGATTCTTTCACGCACGCATGCAAGCGCGCGGCTCGCGATGAATTTGTGGGACAATTATCGCCTCGTAAACCCGGAGTGGTTTCTCGCGCTCCTGCTCATTGCGGTGGTCACGTGGGCGCGCGGACGACGACGCCTGCCGGTGTTGCTCGTTCCATTTGCCGCGACGTGGTATCGGCCGTCGCTCCGCAGTATTTCTCGTTGGCCTCAGGTCTTCGCCGTTCTCGGTTTGATCGCGATTATTACCGCGCTCGCGCGTCCCCAAAAAATCGAAGACAAACGCGAAGTCCGCTCTTCGGGTTACGACTTGATGCTGGCGATCGATTTGTCCGGATCGATGCTTTCGGAGGACTACGAGCGAAACGGCGAAGCCATCAATCGGATCCAGGCGATCAAACCCGTCATTCAAGCTTTCATCAACGACCGTCCCAACGATCGGATCGGTCTCGTGGTTTTCTCCGGCCGGGCTTACACGCTGGCCCCGCTGACCTTCGATCACACCTGGCTCGCGCGCCAAACAGAGCGTTTGCACGTCGGAATGATCGAAGACGGCACCGCCATCGGGGACGGCCTCGGCATCGCGCTCTCTCGTCTCGAGCAAGCCAAACGGGAAACCGCGGGGCAACGCAAAGGTGCGTTTGTCGTGCTGCTCACCGACGGCGCGAATAATCGCGGCACGCTCCAGCCGATGCAGGCCGCCGCGATCGCGAAATCGCGCGGCATTCCCGTCTATACGATCGGCGCAGGTCGAGATGGTTACGTGCCCGTTCCGCAGATGGACGAGCAAGGCCGTCGCATCGGCACCGTCCGCATGCTCTCCGATCTCGACGAAGGCGCCCTGCGCCAAATCGCCGACACAACGGGCGGTCGGTATTATAAAGCGGACGATGTCCGCACGATCGAAAACGCGTTCAAGTCGATCGATCGCACTCAGAAAATCGATTTCCAGGCCAAGTCATACCTGCTTTCCACGGAACTCTTCGTTTGGCCGGCCGGCATCGGCCTTGGGCTACTCGTCCTTGCGGGTTTGGGTGAGACGGTCCGCGGTTTTTCTCCGCGGGCCAAACCGGCAAAACGTTCGGCGGAGAAATCGTCGTCCGACTTGCCTCCATCAAGAGCCGCCGGAACCCGTTCCTCGCCCGCTGCTCCCTTCGCTCGATGAGTTTCTATTGGCCCCATCTTCTCTGGCTTCTCGCGATTCCGCTGCTCCTGCTCGCGCTCGAGTTTCGCCGTCGCCGTGGCGCAAGTACAGAGGTTAGCCATCCGAAGATCGTCCGGGCGCAAGCGGGAACGAAGAGCCTGCACTTGACCGATTCGCTCATTCCGGTCTCGGAACGCCGGTCCCGTTGGCGCCTCTTGATTGGCCTGACCTTCGCCATTCTCGCCCTCGCGCGTCCGCAATGGGGTCACCTCGACGAGCCGGTCTTCGACCAGGCCCGAGAGATCATGATCGCACTTGATTTGTCACGCAGCATGCTGTCGCCGGACGTGAAACCGACGCGGCTCGATCGGGCGAAGCTTCTCGTGCAGAGTTTGCTCGAGCGCCTCTCGGGCGAACGCGTCGGCCTGATTGTTTTTTCCGGCACGGCCTTCCTGCAAAGTCCGCTCAGCAGCGACTATGAAATTCTCAACGAGTTTCTGCCTGAAATGTCGCCCGACTACCTTCCGGAGGGCGGCACAAATTACTCCGATCTCATCAACACCGCCCTCTCGGGCTTCGGGACGGACAACGGCGCCGATCGCTATCTGATTATTCTTTCGGATGGCGAAGCGACGGACGACGATTGGAAATCCGCCGCAGCCAAACTCAAGGGCAAGGGTATCCGCGTCATCGGCCTTGGCGTAGGCACGGCGCAAGGCGCGATGATTCCCGACGGCTCGGGCGGATTCATGAAAGACGAACGCGGGGCGGTCTTCCTGTCCAAAATCGAGCCCGCCACGCTCAAAGCTTTGGCCACCATGACGAATGGCACCTACGTCGACGCAAGCAGTTGGGTTGACCTCGCTCAATTGCTGAAAGCCACGATCGACAAAGGGGCGAAGGGCCACTTCCGCGAAGAACGCAATGTCCGACTCGTGGAGCGCTACCAATGGGCCTTGGGCGCCGCGCTGATTTTCTTTCTCTGGAGCCTTTGGCAGGAATTTGCCGTGTATCCACGTTCTCGCGACATCAAGCTCCGCGGGGCGGCGGCGCGCACGCTCCCTCCGCCACTGCCGCCGACCCCGGCGCCGGCCAAAGTGCCCGGACAAACGGTGGCACATCTTCTCGCGTTAGGCTTCTTGTTGGTCACCGTCCATCCGCGCTTGCACGCGTTGACCGAAACGACGCCGCCGGCTTTGGCGCCGACCACGCCACCCGCCCCCGGAGTCACGCCGGGTCTACCGCCATCGAACGATTCAAGCGATGCCACGCACAACGATGCCGTCTCGGCGCCGCTCACGCAGATGGTGACGCAGTTTTCTTCGCGAGATAATCTCAACGCGAGAGACTACGCCGAACTAGCCCAGACCACGGTCACTTATGGCGAACGCCTCCGTGAAGCGCATAAACCCATCCTCGAAGGCCCGCTTCACGATGGCTTGACCGCCGTCGATCGCGGCGAAGCGTTAGACCCCCACGCCGCTGATTGGGAAAAACTGCGCAAGGAACTCAACCGTTTGCTGCAACCTCCGCCGCAGCCTCCCTCTCCACCACCGCAGGATCAGAAAAATCAGGATAAGAAAAACGATCAATCGAAGGACGATCAGTCGAAGGATAACCAATCCAAGCAGGACCAGTCGTCGAAAGACGATAAGTCAAAACAGGATCAATCGAAGCAAGACCAGTCCAAGCAGGATCAGTCTAAGTCGAACGAGCAATCGCAGCAAAAAAACGCGCAAAACCAGAAATCCGACAGCGCGCAGAACCAGTCGTCATCAGCGAACGGCAATCAGGCGACACCCACCCCCGCTGCCCAGAATGCCGACAACCCATCGGCGCAAGATCACGACGCCTCCAAGGCCTTCGGTAAAATGGATCAAAAACCTGGCGTTCCAACCCCTGCGCCAGTGCCCGCTTCACCCGAGACGCAGAAAGTCGGTGGCGTGACCGAAGCCTCTCCCGCCGACAAAAACGACAATCCTGCGCTTTCGATTCCGCTCGAAAAATTGCAACAAGTGAAAGACGGCGACTCCCCGGTCCGTCTCCAGCAGATCATGCGCGGGAATAAACCGACTCCCCCCAAACAAGGAAAAAATTGGTAGATGCCGATGCGTTCTCTTACACTTTTCTTGGCGTTCTGCGCCTTCGCCACCTCCGTGTTCGGACAAGCTGTTCGCTGGGAGCCCGCGACGGGCCGCCTGTCTTACAATCAGGTTAACGAGCTCGAGCTCATCTTTGAAGACTGCGAGCCCTCGGGCGATCCCGCTCTGCCTCATGTGACGGGTCTCGATATGCAGGTCAACGGAAGTTCGAGCAACATGACGGTGATCAATGGTCACATTTCCCAGACCGTTGCTATCACCGTGAACGTTCGCGCCACCCAAAAGAAGCCGATCACGATTCCGGCATTTTCTGTCGCGACGAGCAAAGGCACTCTCCAAGTCGCGGCCGCGAATTACCAAGTGGGAGATGCCACGGT
>Ga0068856_100003173_pt1 | contig 16730 bp, 10 predicted proteins | sample KBSCornC62_FD_66595 | JGI IMG/M metagenome (GOLD analysis project Ga0068856, IMG submission 66595) | Corn rhizosphere microbial communities from Kellogg Biological Station, Michigan, USA - KBS Corn C6-2 | ecosystem: Host-associated > Plants > Roots > Rhizosphere > Soil ...
GCACATTGCGTTCGACGACGGCCGAAAGAACAATTGGTGGGTGAGCGGCGGGTGGCGCGAGCTGGATGTCGGTGAGGTCTTCGCCGATTTTCGCGTGGAGGCAGTCATCGGCCGGGGCGGAATGGGGGTCGTCTACCGGGCCTGGCAACTCTCGCTCGACCGTCTCGTTGCGCTGAAGCTGGTCGCCCCCGACCGCGAGACCGACGAGGAGTTCCGGACACGGTTTCTGCGCGAGGGACGCTCGGCGGCCGCGCTCGAGCACCCGCATGTCCTACCGGTGTACCAGGCGGGGGAGGCGGCCAACCGCCAGCTCTTCCTGGCTGTTCGATATGTCGAGGGCGAGGATCTCCGGCAGAGGCTCGCGAGCGGCCCGCTGGAGCCGCGGATGGCGGTACGGATCGTGGTGCAACTCGCCTCGGCCTTAGAAGCCGCGCACAACCTCGGGCTTCTCCATCGGGATGTGAAACCGGGCAACGTCCTACTGACCGAGGGCGACGGCGGTGTGCACGCCTACCTGACCGACTTCGGCCTCGCCAAGCGTGTCGGAGAAACCGTGCTCACACGGACAGGCGATCTTGTAGGCACTGTCGACTACCTCGCGCCGGAGAACATCGTGGACGGCAACGTTGATGCACGCTCGGACGTCTACGCGCTCGGGTGTCTCCTATTCGAATGCCTGACTGGGGCGCCGCCGTTCCGCCGCGATGCCCCTGCCGCGACCATCTGGGCACACGTCAACGCGGCGCCGCCTCGGCCTAGCGCGCTCCGGCCAGGCCTGCCGGCGAACATGGACGCTGTAGTCGAGCGAGCGCTCGTCAAGGATCCTGCGGCTCGCTACCGGCGGGCGATAGATCTCGCCCGAGCGCTTCGCGGCGACTCGACGCCGGCCGCCATCCCTCGCCCCGCTCCAACAACGAGTCTGCCGGTCCCGGCGTCGAGCTTCGTCGGACGGGAGAGCGAGGTTGACGACGTCGTGTCGCTCCTCCGTGACGGCGCGCGACTGGTCACGCTGACCGGGCCGGGCGGATCCGGGAAGACCCGACTCGCGATCCGAGCGGCGGCGGAACTCGCGCCCGAGTTCGAAGCCGGCGTGTTCTGGGTTGGACTGGCAACCGTGCGCGATCCGGCGCTGGTGTTACCCACAATCGCCCAAGTCCTCGGCGCAGGAGACGACGCTCCCGGCAACATCGGCGAGCGCCGGATGCTCTTGTTACTGGACAACTTGGAGCAGGTAATCGAGGCGGCGCCCGACCTGGCCGGTCTGGTCGAGGCGTGTCCCCACCTCCGTCTGCTGGTCACCTCACGCGAGTTACTGCGGGTGCGCGGGGAGATCGAATATCAGGCCTTGCCGCTGGCCGACCAAGACGCGCTCGAGCTCTTCTGCGCTCGCGCGCAGGTCAAGTCCTCCTCCTCGGTCGAGGATCTGTGTCGGCGGCTGGACAGGATGCCGCTCGCCCTCGAACTGGCCGCTGCGCGGACCAGTGTCCTCACAGTCGAACAGATCCTGGAGCGACTGTCGCGACGGCTTGACCTCTTCAAGGGCGGCCGCGACGCAGACCCCCGACAACAGACGCTGCGCGCGACCATCGAATGGAGCCACGACCTTCTTAGTGACGACGAGCGAGAACTCTTCGGTCGCCTGTCAGTGTTCGCGGGGGGTTGCACCCTCGACGCGGCCGAGCAGGTGTGTGCCGCCGACCTCGACACCCTCCAGTCGCTGGTCGACAAGAGCCTCCTCCGCCATAGCGGCAGCCGCTTTTGGATGCTCGAGACGATCCGTGAGTTCGGCACAGAACAACTGAATGAGAGCTACGGGGCGGCATCGACTCGACGCCGCCACGCCGAGTGGTTGGTGGATTGGGGAGGCGAGTTAGACATTCGAAACACCGGTCAGGCTGACACCCTGCGACGCCTCCGCGACGAGCTGCCGAACATCCGGATGGCTTTCGAGGAGCTCGCGAGCGGCGATCGCGCCTGCGATCGGCTCCTTCTCGCGACTCGACTTGCGCAGGGGATGTTCCACCTCGGGTTCGTCGAGGAATCGAAGAGCTGGCTCGCAGGGGCTCTTGCACAGGAGGATGATTGTCGACCCCAGCTTCGGGCAGAGGCGCTGACGGCAATATCGATGCTCTCGTCGCTCACCGGCGATCCAGGCCAAGGAGCGCGCTATGTCGCCCAAGCGGCAGAGATCGCCTCAGACCTCGACGAGCCAAGAGTCCTGATGGACGTGGGAATGGCCGCTGGTGTTGCGCACCTCGGTCTCCTAGAGCTCGACGAGGCGTGGCGGTTCACTGCCGATGCGCTGACGCAAGCGGAAAAGATCGCCGACGGGTACCGCGGAACGGAGCTTCGAGGGAACCTCAGCTACATCGCATTGCTCCGGGGCGATCTCGATGCCGCGCAGACCATCGCCGCGACTAGTTTGGTCGATGCACGGCGTTCGGGAAACCACACAATTCGTGCGGCGCTGTTGCACACGCTCGTCGTCGTTGCTCTGAAGACAGGCAATCTGGACGACGCATTGCACTACCTCCTCGAGGGCCTGGATACCGCCCGCCAGCACGCGCTCATGGGGACGCAGGCATACCTGCTCGAGTGCGTTGCTGTGGCCGCCTCCCGGACAGGTGCCCACCAAAAGGCGGCGACCTTGCTCGGAGCGAGCGCATCGAGCGTAGCCGACGTCGGCCATCCCGAGCGTGATCTTCGAGTCGAAGCCGAGCGTACGTGCCGAGCGGCCCTTGGAGGCGCCGCGTTCGAGCAACTCAGGGAGACCGGTGCCCGTCTGAATCTGGACGAGGCGACCGAGCAGGCGCAGACATGGCTGCTCGAACTAGGCGAATCGAAAGAGACGGCGCCGGCCTCAGACGCCACGCCCGCGTAGCGTTCCGGGGCTTTGCGCCGAACGAATCTAGCGATGGTTTAGCGCCCGTCTAGCACTCCCGGCGATCTTGCGCTCTCAGTCGGCCGCGCGAGGCGGCTGGATACGAGCCAAGAGGAGGAGACATGTCCGCTAAGCCATCCGCAATGAGCCCTACCCGTCGGTTCTCCATCGCCGTCCTCGTCGTGGCAATCGCCATCGCTGCGCACGCCTCGGCCGCGTCCGCGTCCACGTTCAGCCCGGTGATTCCGCCGAGCACGTGGACCTGGGGCGACTGCAACATCAGCGCCGGCCCCGTCTTCGACGGATTTACAAGCAATTGGGGCGTGATCGGCGGTGTCCAGGTCGTGTGCCGCTCGACCCACTCGTTCATCTCCACGACCGTGAGCGAACAATGGTCGAGCAACGGGGCCACGTTTGCCAACTACGGAAGCAACGGGTCGGCCTACTTCCCTAAGACAAGCGGCTTCCGCTCCGACTACATCGTTCAGACTGGAAGGCTGTGCGGCAGTGGCTACTGGCGCACCGCCGCGACCGTGCAGATCGGCGGCCTTGGTACGTGGACCTTCTGGAGCGCGCCGAAGAACACCACCACCGGCTGCCACGTGTAGACCGCCCGCTTCAATCCAAGCTCGAAGACGAGACCCGCACTCGCGGGTCTCGTCGCGCGCGAGCAAGGGTCCGCCCCCACGTTCCCCGCATCGCCCCACCGAATTCGACCCCATGAGCGGCCAAGCCGCTGGACCGGTCTCTTGGTCGGCGCGCGGGTCATTTCGTAACCCACATCCGCGCACCACCCCAACGCAGGATCACCCTCCGGGCGTTTTGAAATCTGTTCGACTAGACCACTTTCGCCCCCACCTCATTCGGCGCGGCCAGAAGGTCGGCGTCTCGAGTGAAAACCCAGAGGTTGCCTCCGAAGCGCAGACCAGGAGGTCGATCCTCGTCCCGCGATCAATGAAGTAGTGATCGTTCTGTCTCGTTGCGTGGAGGCAGAAAGAGGCACGTTTCCCCAGAGCTGAGCTCGAGGTCGCAATGCGGTCACGTTTCTAGTCAGAACTGTGACTCTGGCGAGAGCACACTCGCACAGCCGAGGGTCGACGACTTCGAACGGGTGATCTTGCCCAAGCCGCCTAGCGCGTTCTCGGCTACCGGGCCGGGTCGATCGTCGTCCGCATCACGGTGTGGTTCTTGCCCTTGGGCCGCACGTAGCTGAAACCGGCTTGTTCGAACAGGCTGCGGGTGACGCTGTAGAGGAACGACGCCGTGATCTTCTTGCCGCCGGTGTCCTGGGGATAGGCCTCCACCACGCCGCCGCCAGCCTTGGCGATCAGATCCAGCGCGCCCTGGAGCGCCAGGGCCGAGACGCCGGCGCGCCGGTAGCGCTTGTCGACGAAGAAGCACGTCAGGCGGTAGTCCGGCAGGCTGTCGAGCTCGGCCTCGTACTCCTTGCGGTGCTTGATGTTCTTCAGCTCGTCCGGGCTTCCGAACTGGCACCACCCGACGGCGACGTCGCCGTCGAAGACCAGCGCGGCGTGGGCTCGGCCCTCGCGGACGAGTCGCTCCTTGAGTGCTCGATTGGCGTCGTACGAGAACTCCTTCTCGGCGTGGAAGGTGTGGAACCACGTACACCAGCAACCGCCCCACACGCCGTTGTGTCGTTCCGCGAGGCCCGCGAACGCGTCCCACGTCTCCGGAGTCAGAGGTCGAACGGTGAGGGTCGCGGCGGCGTGCTCGGTCACCGGCCGCAGCTTAAAGGAGACGGGGCCGTGCCAAGCTCAGGGTGCATTGCGGAACACTGGCCCAGGTCTCAGTCCTAGGGGGTGAGCAGTTGCCAGTGCCCCTCGGAGACGACTTCGACGGTGTCGTCGACCACTTTGATGGCGGTCTCGTCGCAACTACGCGCTCACAGCGATACTGCTCGGCGCGACCGAGGCGATTTCTCCAGAAGTCTTCTCGATCGAACGCGAGCTGCGCCTAGAGGCCGAGCTTGACGCCCGGTCGTCGCTCGGGGAGGCTTTCTTAGAGCTCCAAGCCGCCGGTTCGCAGCTCGGCCTCGAGGAGGCGTCGGAGCGTGCTGCAGCATGGCTCTCCGATGAGCGCACCGCTCCTCCGTGCCCTTGACGGCCCCGGGCTTCGCCTTGACCACGAGCGCGAAGTCCTCCGGGTCTCGCGTTCAGGCCTACCTCGTCGCCGGCTTCGGCACAACGTTCCAAGACCGCGGCCTAGACGACCTTAGAGGCATCCCCGGCGAATGGCACATCTACGCCGTGGCGGGCTAATGCCGAGTCGAGTCGATGCGCGCTTGACCCCACCACATCGCGACACGGAATCGATGAACTTCTGCCCACCGTCGCGCCCGCTGCAGTCACAGATTTGTCTCATACCGTGACTCCATCGCACGCGGTGTCGACCGGAGCGCCGAACCTGACGTCTCCCGGGTGACCTGACCAGGAGGTCGACGGGCAGCGTAGCCTCCGGGCTTCAGACCAGGAGGTCGACGCCTCCGAGGCACAAGACCAGGAGGCCGTGGCGCCTCTCGCCCGCATCCAAGAGTTGCGCCGAGGGCGGTGGGCCGCTTCATCCCCTGTAGCCGCACGGCCGTCTTCGCTCGCGGGCTCGGCCCCTACAAGCGAACGGCCCGGTACCGCTGCCCAGGGCCAGTGGGACAAGCGGTACCGAGCCTCGGCCCGTGACCTGTTCGCTATTTCCCCGAAGCGAGACAGGCCATCATTGCCACCCGACCAGCTCCTAGCCCTTCAAGATGGTCGAGATTTGGCTCTGCGCCGAGTTCAGCGCGTCCTGAACGGATTTCGAGCCGGACAAGGCAGCCTGCATGGCGGTCCACACCACCTGGGAGATCTTCGGGTACTTCACCCCCAAGCCGAGCGTGCGTGGATGCGCGAACAGCGTCTGGTTGACGTAGACGTTCCACTGCGGGCCTGCCTGCTTCACGTACGTCTTCGCCACGGAGATCCTGGCCGGCAGGTAGCCGAACAGCTTCGCGAGCTTCAGCTGCATCGCGGGTGTCTGCATGCCCTTGATGTACTCGAAGGCCATCTGCTGCGTGGCAGAGTCACCGCTCTTGCTGATCATCCAATCCTCGCCGCCGAGCGGCACGATCACGTGCTGCCCGGCCACGCGGGTCGGGACAGGGACGATCCCGTACTGCTTGCCGTAGAACATGTGACCCTGGGCGAGCGCCGAGAAGTTCCACGGTCCGTTGACCATCATCGCGGCCTTGCCGTCGATGAACTGGGTCGATGCGGCGGGAGTTTGGCTCCAGTTGAGGCAGTCCTTGGACGCCGAGCCGTCGTCGATGAGCTGCTTCCACAGGCTCAGTGCCTGCACGCCCGGCGCAGACGCGACGTTGGCGAACGTGAACTTGCCTCCGTTGCTCCAGAAGTACGGCTCCCACTGCCAGGTGGTGTCTTCTGCGGCCTCACAGGTCAACGCAATCCCGTAATGGTCCGGTGTCGTCAGAGTCTTGGCGGCGGTCAGCAGCTGCGCCCATGTCTTGGGCGGGCTGACGTGTGCCGCCTTCAGCATCGCGATGTTGTACATCAGCGCGATCGAGTTGGCGCCTGCCACCGGCAGGGCGTAGTACTTGCCGTTGGCCAGGCCCTCGTTGATGATCGCGGGGAAGTACCCCTTGGTGCTGAAGCCCTTCAACCTACCGACCGGGATGACCTGGCCGGTCGAGATCATGGTCGACACGAACGGGTTGTCCACGGCCAGCAGGTTGGGCAGGGCGTGGCCCGCGGCCTGCGTCAGGAGCTTCGTGTTCAGGTTGGCGAAGGGCACGTACTGCCGCTTGATCTTCACACCGGGGTGCGCGGCCTCGAATTGCTTGCTGTAGAGGGCCAGGGCGGCGGTCTGGCCCGGCGTGTTGAAGTAGTCCTCTTCCGTGAGCGTGATGTTGGTCGCGGCGAAACTGGTCGCGCGCGACAACGACAACGCGACCACTGCACACGTCGCGACCGCGAGGGCTGCGAGCCCCCAGTAGTGCCACCTTCTAATCGACAGGTTCACAGCAGTTCTCTCCTTTGGACTCGATGGCGGGGGATGAGTTGACGCGGCTAATTTCCGACGTTAAGCAGCCCGCTCGTTTCGAATGCGTCTACCACCCCCTCCCGTGCCACAAATAGCGGGCGTTGATTCATCACTAACCTTTCACCGAACCCGCGGTGAGCCCACTTGCGATATAGCGCTGAGCCACCATCAGCATTACCGCGGCCGGCACCAGGGCGATGACTGCCGAGGACATCACTGCGCCCCAGTCGGTCGAGTAGTTGCCGAGATAGTTGTAAATGCCCAGCGTGATCGGCTGTATGCCGGTCCCGTTGAGGACGGTCAGGGCGAATATGAAGTCCCCCCAACCGGCCAGGAACGCGAAGACCGCGACGGTGATAATCGCCGAGCGGGCGATTGGGATCACGACGAGACGGAAGGTCCGCCACTCGGACGCACCGTCGACTCTGGCGGAATCCATCAGCTCGTTGGGCAGGCTGAAGAAGAACGCCCGCAACACGAGAATGGCAAAGGGAATCGCATACGTACCGTCGGCGAGAATGAGCCCCGGGTACGAGTTCAGCAGGTGAATCCAATGGAAGATGATGAACAAGGAGGTCGCCAGGACGATGGAGGGGACTATCTGAGCGACGAGGAGGGAGCTGACGATGACGAGCGTCACCCGAAGGCGGTACTTCGAAAGTGCGTAGGCGGCCGGCACTGCAACGACCAGGGCCAGCAGCGCCGTCCCCAGGCCGACAAGGAGGCTGGTCAGCACGTTGCCGGTTTGCGACCCGGACACCGTTTCCTGGGTGGTTGCCGACCCGCCCTGGAGGACCGTTCGGTAGTTGTCCAGCGTCGCCTCGTGCGGCACCCAGTAGAACCTGCCGCTGAACAGGGTCTCGGTCGACTCGAACGAGCCGACGATGATCGCGTAGACCGGGAAGAGGACGATGACGAGGGCAGCGGCCGCTGCGAGAGTGCAGAGCCATTGCAGGGCCCTCGACTTCTGCAGGCGGGTCATCTGCCTTCTCCACGGCTGGTCCTCAACGAGCCCCGGCTGAGCCACAGGTAGAGCGGCGCGCAGATCAGCGCCAGCACGAGCAGGACGTTGTTGAGTGCCGCGCCCTGGCCGAACGAGAATTGCTGGAACGAAAGGTTGTAGGACCACGTCGTTATCAGCTGGGTGGAATTGGCCGGCCCCCCTCCGGTCAGACCGATCACGAGGTCGAATACCTTCACGGTGAATACGAATCCGAGGAGCAACGCGACCTCGATCACCGGCAGGATGATGGGCACGATGATCAGGCGAAGCCTTTGCCAAGGGCTTGCGCCGTCGATGACGGCAGCTTCTTTGACCTCCACCGGCACGTCCTGGAGCGCGCTGTAGAGCAGGAGGGTGAAGAAAGGTATTCCGAGCCAGATGTTGCCGATGAGGATCGTCCACAGGGCCAGGTGCGGGTCGTTCAGCCATTGGATCGGATGGTCGACCAGGCCGACGTTCGTGAGCACCTGGTTCACGGCTCCACCTTCGGCCTGGAACAGGAACCTGAAGATGACCCCGGTCACGATCAGAGGCAGCAGCCAGGGGACGATGATGAGCGAGCGTGCGAACGTCCTCCCCGGGAACCGGAGGCTGAAAAGCAACGCGAGGGAAAAGCCGATGATGAACTGGAAAACGAGAGACAAGACGGTGAACTCGAGCGTGCGGACGATTGCCGACCGGCTTGTCGGGTCGTGAAAGACGGCGTGGTAGTTGTCGAGTCCCGCGAACGGGGCGGTGAAGTTGGCGATCGTCGCGGGAGAGGTCCGCTCGAAGCTCAGCATCACGTTGTAGATGACGGGCAGAGCGAATGCGAAGAGCAAGTACGCGATCGCAGGGGCCAGGAAGAGCCAGCCCGCGAACTGCTGCTTTCTCCGAGCAGACAGGCGTGGCAGCGAGCCGGTGGTTAGGGACCGAAAAGCCGCACCTGCGCCAGCAGTTGCCGGTGCGGGCGCCGCAGCGTCCGCCTGGGCCTGATTCCCTCGCCTACCCATCGCTACGTCGCCGCTCCAGGTTGGCTCTCGGCGCCTGCCGATAGGTCGCTCAAGGCGCCGCCCTCCCGCAGGTAGACCGGGATGCGCTCCAACGGTGCATCTGCTGTCACCCAACCGTTCTTCTCGACAGGCTCCCCCGTCCAGGCGTCCAGCCACGACACCCCCACGGGGAGGTAGACGTCGCGCTTCCGTGCTCCCTGTGCCGTTACCGGAGCCACCAGCACATCCGGGCCGAGCAAGAACTGGTCGCTCACCTCCCACGCCGGTTCCTCCTCCGGGAACTCCAGGAAGAGCGTGCGCATGGGAGGGAGTCCGGTGGCGCGGGCCGCAGCCATCTGGTCCATGACGTACGGGCGTATCCGCTCGCGCAATGCCAGCTGTTCGCGGATCAAACCGTAGGCCTCCTCGCCGAAGGACCACACTTCGTTGGGGGCCCCGGTCTGGCCCGAGCCGACGAGGGGGCCCGGCTCGCGGACACCGTGGAGCCTGAAGAGCGGGCAAAACGCGCCGAACTGGAACCAGCGCACGACGAGTTCTCGGAAGTACGCCGTGGTCGGGTCGCCTTTCCTGAACCCGCCGATGTCGGTCGTCCACCACGGGATCCCCGAGATGCCCATGTTGAGGCCGGCGGGGACTTGTGCGGCCAGGGCCTCGAACGTGGACTCGATGTCGCCAGACCACACGGCGGCCCCGTAGCGCTGGCTGCCCGCCCAGGCGGACCGGCAAAGGAGCAGCACGTCGTCCTCGCCGCTCGCGCGTAGCCCCTCGTAGAAGCCCCGGGCATGCTCCCGGGGATAGATGCCCTGCACCTCCGAGCCTTGGCCCAAGAAGTACCGGGCAGCCTCAGGGTGGTCGGCGAGGATCTCCGGTTCGCAGGCGTCGAGCCAGAATGCCCGGATGCCGTAGCGGCCGTAGCCGTCGGTGATCTTCTCCCAGATGTAGCGGCGCGCTTCGGGGTTGGTCGAGTCGTAGAAGCGCATGAAGGCCTGACCGTCGGTGCCCTTGTCCCAGAACGCGAGATGAAGCGGCAGGCCCGCCATGCTGCGCACCATGAGGCCGCGTCGGTCCATCTCCGCGTAGCTGTCGCTGTTGGGGTTGACCGTCGGCCAGACCGAGACCAGGAGCTCGGCGCCGAGCTCTCGCAGCTCGTCCACCATCGCCTGGGGATCCGGCCATTCCGCCGGGTCGAACCTCCACTCGCCTTGGCGCGTCCAGTGGAAGTAGTCGCAGACGATCACCGAGAGAGGCAGGCCTCGGCGCTTGTACTCGCGGGCGACCTCGAGCAACTCATCTTGGTCCCGGTAGCGCAACTTGGACTGCCAGAAACCGGAGGCCCATTCCGGCAGCATGGGGGGCAACCCCGTTGCCCTCACATAGCGGCTGACGATGTCGGCCGGTGTGGGGCCCGTCGTCACCCAGTAGTCGATCTGCCGGGCTGCGTCCGCGGCCCACCTCGTGCGGTTGGCGCCGAGCTCGACGCGGCCAACCCCTGGCATGTTCCACAGGAACCCATAGCCCCGGCTGGAAAGGGCGAACGGCACCGAGACCTCGGTATTGCGCTGGACGAGGTCGATGACGGCCCCCTTCTGGTCCAGCAGGCCGTGCTGGTGCTGGCCGAGGCCGTAGAAGTGCTCCTCCCGGTAGGCGTCGAACGTGACTTCGCAGCCGTAGAGGTCGCCTCGGCCCGGGCGGTAACGCCGCTGGGGGGGCGACGTGAAATGCGGAACGCTCTCGCCGAACAGCTCCTTGCCGTCCGCCCGGAGGAAGCGCACCAGCGGCGGGAAGGGGACAAACCGCTCCTCATGGTTCTCGTTCACCTCGACAACGAGGTCACCGTTCCGCACCCGCGCTCGGTCAACCGTGATCTCGACCTGGGCAGCGGTGGCTCCGGCCTCGCCCAATGCGCTGCCGGGCGTCTCTGTCACGGACGCTCCGAGAGTCGAGCGCACTCGAACGCCGCTCTCCCCCCACGCGTCAACCTGGAGGACCTCGCCGCCCTGCAGCACGGTGAAGCCGGTCTCGCTACCGATGAAGGTTGCCAATTCCTTCTCCGTGCTCTCGAGCACGCTCTTCGTCTTCAGGTGGGATCTCGTCGGGCAGCTGTGCGCTCCCAGGACGACCGGCTGATCCGATCGCGTCTCCGGTCTCGGCGTCGAAGAAGTGGAGGCGGCCCACGTCGACGGCAAGCGCGACACGGTCGCCGGGTGCGACCGCCACACCCGGATCGACCCGCGCGACCCCCTCCGCCGCGGACGCACCCGCAATACCCCCGGACGCCTGCGCGGCTTCGTCCGGCGTCCACGCGCCACCTTTGTTCCGGACCCTCCTCGCGTCAGTCGAGAAATGGACGAGCGATTCGTTGCCGAGCGCCTCGACGAGCTCGACGCGTGCTGCGATCGTCCTCTTCCCGTCCGCGTCGGTACCTTCGGCCACGATCAGGTGCTCGGGACGGATACCCACCACGAGCTTGCGGCTCTGGCGAGCGACGAGGCTGGGGCGACGGTCGCCGAGATCGGCGGGAAGGACGAGCCGTTGCGATCCGAGCGAGAGCACGAGTCCATCCGCGGGCACCGAGATCGCGCCCTCGTACAGGTTCATCGGCGGCGAGCCGATGAACGAGGCGACGAACAGGTTCGCCGGGCTCTCGTAGAGCTCCCGCGGCCCGGCCAGCTGCTGGAGCGTGCCACTGCTGAGAACCGCGACCCGGTCGCCCATCGTCATCGCCTCCGTCTGGTCGTGCGTGACGTAGAGGGTGGCGACTCCGAGACGCCGCTGGACGCGAAGAACCTCGCTTCGCATCTGCACGCGCAGGTTGGCGTCGAGGTTCGAGAGCGGCTCGTCCATGAGGAACACGGCGGGCTCGCGGACGAGCGCCCTGCCCATGGCGACGCGCTGGCGCTGGCCACCCGAGAGCTGCCGGGGCTTGCGCAGGACTTCGTCCGTGAGCCCGAGCACGTCGACCGCCTCGCGTGCCTTCCGCTCGCGCTCGTGCTTCGCGACGCCGCGCACCCGGAGGGAGAAGGCGATGTTCTGGAGCACGTTCAGGTGCGGGTAGAGGGCGTAGTTCTGGAAGACCATCGCCACGTCCCGGTCGCGGGCGGAGAGGTCGTTGACGACCTTGTCGTCGAGGCGGATCGTCCCCGACGAGACCTCCTCCAGGCCGGCGACCATCCGTAACACGGTCGTCTTGCCGCAGCCCGACGGTCCGACGAGGACGACGAACTCTCCTTCGTCGACGAACAGGTCGAACCCGCGGACAGCCTGGACGCCGTTCGGAAAGACCTTCGTCAGCTGCTCGAGGGACAACGTCGCCAAGCAGCCTCCTGTCAGGCGGACCTGGGGAGCCAGACGCGCATCCCACCGTCTCCCCGGTTCGCCCACGCGAAGTACGGAACCGCGAGCAGCCGCGCGGGTGTCGCCCCGCCGTCTCGCGGCAGCTCGCGAACGTCGACGTACTCGATCTGCCCCCACCCGGCGAGGTCGCGGACGGCCCCTGCGACGGACACGCCCGGCACGCCGCCGAGCGGCGCCAGCGGACCGTTGTCGGCAGGCGCCGGGTCCGGCTGGAGCGCGACGTCGGCGAGGTCGGCGCCGGCCGGAAGATCGCCCGCCTCGAAGCAGTAGACGACCGGCCCGCGCTCGAGGGCCAGACAGCCGCGAACGGCGTCGATCCGCGGATTCGGCGCTGTCAGCCGGGGCGTGACGTCGAGCTCCAGGACGACGCGGTCGCCCGGGCGCCAGCGCCGCGTCAGCTCCGCGTATCCCGGCGCGACCGGCCGGCCGTCGACGACCGCGCCGCGCGCCCACGCCGGCACCCGGAGCGAGAGCGTCCACTCCGCGTCGCCGCACGCGACCACGTCGACCGTCACGGACCCCGACCACGGATAGCCCGTCTCGACCGCCAGCTCGACGGGGCCCGCGTCCTGTACGACGGCGCGGATCGTCGAGGTCGCGTACTGATGGAGCTGGACGCCACCGTCGCCGGTCGTGGCGAGGTAGTGGTGCAGAGAGGCAAGCAGGCGCATGATGTTCGGCGGGCAGCAGGCGACGGGGTTCCAGCGGTGGCGGCGCTCGCCCCCTCGGGACTGCAGCGGGTTCGAGTAGAAGAACGACCCGCCGTCGAGCGAGAGACCCGAGAGGAAGCCGTTGTAGAGGGTCCGCTCGAACAGGTCGGCGAAGCGGCTCTCGCCCGTCACGAGCAGCAGCCGCCAGTTCCACATGATGCTGGCGATCGCCGCGCAGGTCTCGCAGTAGGCGCGATCGGGAGGCAGCTCGTAGGAATCGCCGAACGCCTCGTCGTAGTGGCGCGAGCCGACCCCGCCGGTCAGGTAGGTCTTCGTCGAGGCCAGGTCGTCCCACTGCCGCAGCATCGACGCGAGCAGCGCGTCGTCTCCGGTCTCGGCGTAGAGGTCGGTGACGCCGGCCGTCAGGTAGAGGGCGCGGACGGCGTGGCCGACGATCGAGTGCGCGTCGCGGACGGGCTCGGCGTCCTGGTAGTAGGGGAGGTCGAAGCGACCGCCCGCGAACATTCCGTGACCCCGCCGGGTCACGAGCGTGTCAGCGAGGCTCAGGTAGCGACGCTCGCCCGTCTGCCGGTACAACTCGACGAGGGCGACCTCGACCTCGGGATGGCCGTCCGTCTCCGCCCGGCTGCCGTCGCCGAAGACCTCGTCGATCAGGTCGGCGAAGCGACGGGCGACCGTGAGGAGGGACACGTCGCCCGTCGCCCGCACGAACGCGACTGCTGCCTGCATCAAGTGGCCGGCGCAGTAGAGCTCGTGACCCATCTCCAGGTCGGTGAACCGCCACGATCGGTCGTAGACCTGGCCGTAGCTGCTCAGGTACCCGGACGGCTCCTGCGCGGCGGCGACGAGGTCGATCGTCTCCCGAGCGAGGGCCTCGAGCTCGGGCGACGGCTCGCGCTCGATCTCCCAGGCGATCGCCTCGAGCCACTTGTAGACGTCCGAGTCGCTGAACACCATCCCTCGCCGCTCGCCCTGGGTACGGCCGGCGGCGATGCGGAGGTTGTCGAGCGTCCCGGCGGCCTCGAGCTCCTCGGCACCGCGAAGAAGCGTGACCTCCCGGTTCACCCGCTGGCGCTCTGCGAGCAGTCCGCCCAGGATCCGGACCCCGGTCGGGTCGAGAGGCCGGAGCCGCACCCGCGCCGACGCTGACGGCGCCACACACGAGGCACTCCCCTGGGCCGAGTCCACTCCTCTGCCTCACTCCTCCACAGCGTACGTCGATTGGATTTGCGAAGCGCTTCGCGAAGCGCTTCGATGCTACTGTTCTGTCGTTCTAAGGTCAAGCTACGACGAATCACTTTTCCCCCAGGTGTCCGACGCTTCCACGCCGATCCGCCCGAAGGCGAAGCCGCCGACGATGGCCCAGATCGCCGCGCAGGCTGGAGTCGCGCTCAGCACGGTGTCGTACGTGCTCAGCGGCAAACGGACGGTCTCGCCCGAGATCCGCGAGCGCGTGCTCGCCGCCGTCGCCGAGCTCGACTACCGACCTCACCGTCCCGCCCGCGCCCTGGCGAGCGGCGCCTCGCACACGATCGCCCTCTTCCTCCCCTCTCCGCAGTGGCAGCTGATCCCCATCCAGCAGACCTTCGTCGCCGGGGTGACGAAAGAGACGAGCGCCAGCGACTACGGGCTGCTGCTCTCCACTTCGCCGGCGGACCCCGAGACGATCGCCAGCGTCGTCGAGATGGGCAGGGCGGACGGCGTGATCCTGATGGAGACGCTCGCCCACGATCCGCGGATCGAGCGGCTGAAGGCCGGCGGCGACCCGTTCACCCTGATCGGGCGCACCGCAGACACGACCGGCATCAGCTTCGTCGACATCGACACCGGCACCGCGGTGGAGAAGAGCCTCGCCCACCTCGCCGAGCTCGGCCATCGCTGCGTCTCGCTCTTCAACTTCCCACAGGACCAACTCGACGCCGGCTACAACGCCGCGCTGATCGCTCGCGACGTCTTCGAGGAGGCGACCGGCGCCCTCGGCATCCGCGGCATCCACCTCCCCTGCCCGCACCCGGCACACGAGGCTTTCGCCGTCGCCGCCGGCCTGCTGCGTACGGACCCGGTTTGCACTGCGGCGATCACGACCGGCTGGCAGTTCACGGGTTTGCTGCGAGCGCTGCGAGCGGCCGACATGCACGTCCCCGACGACTTCTCAGTCGTCTCGGTGATCGAGGCACAGTTCGCGGAGATGCTGACACCCGCGCTCACCGGCGTCGAGTGGCCGGCGTTCGAGGCCGGTCGCCTCGCCGCCGAGATGCTGATCGAGCGGCTGCGGGACAAGCGCGCGCCGGCACGCCAGCTCCTGATCGGCGGCGACCTCGTCGTCCGCGACTCGACCGGGCCCGCGCCGGGCACGATCGCCCCGATCGGAGCGGCAGAGGCGAGAGCGAGCTGACCCGGCCGCGATGAAAGTCGTCGTCACTGGAGGCAGCGGCAAGGCGGGGCGGGCGGTCGTCAGGGAGCTGCTCGAGGCGGGCCACGACGTTCTGAATGTCGACCTGGTGCCGTCGGCCGAGTCGAGCTCGCCCGACTCGCCCGTACCGTTCCTGTACGCCGACCTGACCGATGCGGGCCAGGCGCTCGAGGCGGTCGGCGGCGGCGAGCGCATGCCAGGGGCGGAGGCGGTCGTGCACCTCGCCGCGATTCCGTCGCCGGTGCACGCCACGCCGTCCGCGGTCTTCCGCAGCAACATCCTCTCGACGCACGCCGTCTTCGCCGCCGCCGGCCGGCTCGGCCTACGGCGCGTCGTCTGGGCGTCCAGCGAGACGACACTCGGGCTGCCGTTCGAGCAGCCGCCGGACTACGCGCCGATCGACGAGGAGCACGAGCTCCGGCCCGAGTCGCCGTACGCGCTCTCGAAGGTGCTCGGCGAGGAGATGGCCCGCCAGTTCAACCGCTGGACCGGGATCCCGTTCGTCGGGCTCCGCTTCTCGAACATCATGGAGCGGGCGGATTACGAGCGGTTCCCAGCCTTCTGGGCGGATCCCCAGCTGCGCAAGTGGAACCTGTGGAGCTACGTCGACGAGAGTCACGTCGGCCAGAGCGTCCGCCTCGCCCTCGAGGCCGACGTCCGAGGAGCGGAGGCGTTCATCGTCGCCGCTGCCGACACCGTGATGCGGCAGCCCAGCCGCGAGCTGATGGCCGAGGTCTTCCCGGACGTGCCCATCCGCGAGAGCGTCGCCGAGAACGGCACCCTGCTCGCGATCGACAAGGCCCGCCGGGTGCTCGGCTACGAGCCGACGTTCAGCTGGCGCACGATACTCTGACCAAGGAGGCGGCGATGCGCTACCGGACGCTGGGCAAGACGGGCATCGAGGTCTCCGAGCTTGGCTTCGGGGCCTGGGGAATCGGCGGGACGGGGTGGATCGGAGCCGACGACGACGAATCCGTGCGGGCTCTCCGGCGTGCGATCGAGTACGGCGTCAACTTCCTCGACACCGCCTACGCGTACGGCGACGGCCACAGCGAACAACTAGTCGGCGAAGCCGTGCGCGAGTCGGCAGAGCCGGTCTACGTCGCCAGCAAAATCCCGCCGAAGAACATGGAGTGGCCGGCCCGGCGCGGCCTGCGCGCAGAGGAGGTCTTCCCGGCGGACTGGATCGTCGCCTGTACCGAGGGCAGCCTGCAGAACCTCGGTCTCGAGACGATCGACATCCAGCAGTTCCACGTCTGGTCCGACGAGTGGGTGGACCAGGGCAACTGGCTCGACGTGATCGAGCGACTGAAGCGCGAGGGGAAGATCCGGTTCTTCGGCGTCTCGATCAACGACCACCAGCCCG
>Ga0068856_100003177_pt1 | contig 16723 bp, 11 predicted proteins | sample KBSCornC62_FD_66595 | JGI IMG/M metagenome (GOLD analysis project Ga0068856, IMG submission 66595) | Corn rhizosphere microbial communities from Kellogg Biological Station, Michigan, USA - KBS Corn C6-2 | ecosystem: Host-associated > Plants > Roots > Rhizosphere > Soil ...
CTGAGCATGAAGGTGAATGGCTCGAGCAACGATCTCGACTTCGACTTCGCGGGGTCGGCCAGCGTCGCGCTGACGGGATCGAGCGACACGCTCGAGTGGTCGGAGAATGAGTATTTCCTAAATTCGTTCCGCTGCCAGACGTACAGCGCCACCCGCGTCAGCGATGGGGCGCCGAGCGGGCAGCTCGCGACAGAGCTCGGGAAGCTCGCGCCGACGAGCTCGTACGAGACGTTCGAGCAGTTCTTCGACACGTGCGGAACGCATTACATCGTGTCCGGCAATTTCGGCGGACAGATGGTCGCGACGACCTCGATCAGCAAATTGCTGTTCTCGAAGCACACCGCCAGCAAGGTCACGTCCGAGGTCTCGGCGAGCTTCAGCGATCTCGTGACCAACGGCAGCTTCAGCGAATCGGACATGTTCGCGAACAGCGAGTTCCTGAAGGACAACCGGTCGTCGATTTCGGTCAGCATCAAGGCGGTGGGTGGACTGTTCGACAAGGACGAGACCACGTACATGCAGTCGTGCTTCAGCAATCCGGCGCTTCTGCTCTGCCCGTACGGCGTCGCATCGCAGACGGTCGAATTCAAGCGCATCACGTGCCTCGTGGCCGATCAGGCGCTGCGATCGGCGATAGACGCGGCGCTCACGACGTACCTGCCCGCGGCGGCGTATCCGCTCATCCAGCCTCTCGCGCCGATCGCGGCCGACACCCAGATCGCGCAGCACGCCGATGGCTTTGTCATCGGGACGATCAATTGTCTCGCGGAGGACGGGGCGCGCGGAACGCTCACTGGAGCGACGGGCAACCAGGTGACCGCCGAGTGCTCCGCGCACTATTACCAGGGCGACGATCGCTGGGTCTCAAGTGCGTCGTATCTGCTGCCGGTGCATGGTGGATCGTCGAGTGTCAACACCACGGACGCGACCTGCCTCAACCCGGCGTTTTCGCTCTTTCAGACCGAATTCCAGTCGGCGAAGAAGGAATCGTTCTTCGGCGAATGGGTCACCGTCCCCGCGGCTTCGTCGGGAGTCGCGACGGATTTCACACCGGCGAGCGACGGCTTTCTGCTGATCAACGCCTCCATCTCTTCGGACGGCGACCGCGGCTCGGTCATCGTCTCGCAGAACTGGGGGTCGGGGAAGCTGATGCCGCTCGCCGCGTGCAGCGTGCACCAATACCACGGAGACGACGTCTGGTATCCGGCGCAGTCGTTCTGCATTCCCGTGCGCCAGGGCGAAGCGCTGGCGATCATATCGGACAGCACGAGCGGTTCTCCGAGCTTCAGCTACCAATTTCTGCCGCTCGATTCATCTTTGCTTTCAGTCGGGCAGTCGTCCACGGTACAGGCGAACACCGCGTACCAGGCGGCGCAGGATGGCTTTCTCGTCTGCGCGCTCGCCGCGGGGCAGGATGGATCGCGCGGCACTGCGTCGCTGGTGTACGCCGGCAGCTCGCAAGCCGCGCTCCAGCCGGCGAACGCGCAGATCGGCACCTCCGTTCACAATTATCATACGGACAACGAGTACATGCGCTTCAACACAGCGGTGCTCCCAGTAACGAAGGGACGCTGGTACGCCGCCAACGTCGACAACACGTGCGAGACGATCGACGCGACGATCTACTTCGTGCCGATCGCCCGAGCCGGCGCGTGACATCCACGCGAGGTTGAATTGCGCATGACGAAGCAGCGCGGGACGCCTGAGTAGTTTTCAGCGTCCCGCGTTTCTTCATTCAGCCTCCGAGATCGCCTCGTGCCATCCTCCGTCTCGTCAATGCTTGGCGCCATCGGCAACACGCCGCTCGTCGAGCTCACGCACGTGGTCCCGCCCGACGCCGCCCGCGTGTTCATAAAACTCGAATACTTCAGCCCCACCGCTTCGTACAAGGACCGCATGGCGCTCTCGATGATCGAGCGCGCCGAGGAGCGCGGCACGCTGAAGCAAGGCATGACGGTCGTCGAATACACCGGCGGCAGCACCGGCATCTCGCTCGCATTCGTCTGCGCGCTCAAGGGCTATACGTGCCGCATCGTGACGAGCGACGCCGTCGCGCTCGAGAAGCGCCGTGCGATGGAGATCTTTGGCGCCAAGCTCGACGTCTTGAAGTCCGACGGCGGCAAGCTCACGCCCGACCTCGTGCCGCGCATGATGGAGCGCGCTCGCGAGATCGCGGCCGAGGGACCGAGCTACGCGACCGACCAGTTTCGCAATCCCGACATGGTCGCGGGCTACGCATCGCTCGGCGAGGAGCTGCTGCGGCAGACTGATGGTAAGATCGACGTCTTCTGCGGCGCGGTCGGAACGGCGGGCATGCTCGTGGGCGCGGCGCGGGTGCTCGAGCGCGGCGCGCCGAACGTACGCGTCGTCGCGTTCGAGCCGGCGACCTCGGCGCTGCTCGCGGGCGGAGCGCCGGGCAAGCACGGCGTCGAGGGCGTGGCGCCCGGGTTCGTGCCACCGCAGTTCGACCGCACGGTCGTGACCGAGGCGCGCGGCGTGGACGAAGCGGAAGGCCGCCGGCTCTCGCGGGAGCTCGCGCGGAGGGAAGGGATCTTCGCGGGGACGTCGACGGGGCTCAACGTCGTGGGGGCGATCGAGCTCGCGAAGGAGATCGGGGCGGGGCACACGGTGGTCACCGTCGCGGTGGACAGTGGATTCAAGTACCTGGCGGGGGAGTTGTACGCGAGGTAGGGCCGGGGGCACTTGCACGAGGGGCATGCCAGGTCGCTAATTAGCGAACGCACACCGGTCGCCGGCACCCAAATGCCTCTCGAAGATCTCGCCACCTATCGTCACTGCGTGGAGCGCATCGCCACGCGCTGGGCGGAATTCTCGTCCAAGCGCCGCGAGCGGCTCGCGCAGCAGGAGCGCCACGGCACCGCGGCGGAGAAGGTCGCCGAGGACATCGTCGCGGATCTGTTCACGGATGTTCTCGACTGGACGGTGGCCGATCTGAATCATCAAGTTGGCTACGCCGATCTGCTGCTCACGCGGCTCGGTGTGAAGTATCTCCTACTCGAGGCGAAGCGCCCGGGCGCGCTGACGTGGAGTTCGACGGCGGTCAACGCAGCGCTCGATCAGGCGTGCCGGTACGCCGCCGAGCAGCACGTGCGGGTCGTGGCCGTGAGCGACGGGACGATGCTCTACGCGGCCGACGTCGCGCAGGGCGGCTTGGAGGATCGCGTCTGCGCTCGACTCGACGCCGCCGATGCGCCATGCACGCTGTGGTGGCTGTCGGTGCACGGGATCTATCGCGACCGCGACGACCGCTCGGATGCGTCGCTGTCGCTCCTCGCGCGCGATTCGGCGAACGTAAGCGCAGCCGGCGAGGGCGATGCGAGCGCGCGTGGCGGCCAACTCCTGCATCACAAGTATCATTTGCCGGCGAGCTGCTTCGAGTACGTTGGCGACGCGTCCGATCCGGCGACGTGGCACCTCCCGTTTCGGTGCGGCGATGGCGCGGTCGATCGCGCACGGCTGCCCAAGGCGATCCAGGCGATCCTGACCAACTATCGCGGGGCCAAGGTCAGCAGCGTGCCGGAGGCCGCGATTCCCGGTGTGCTGCGCCGGCTGGCCGATGCGGCGGCGGAGCTTGGGCGAATGCCGTCGCAATCGCCGGACACGAGCGCGGTCTATCGCAAACTGGCGGAGACGCTCGAACAGTTACCCGAGTGATGTGGTGGTCCACAAACGCGGGATACTCGCCCCGCACTGGCGGAATTCGTGTCCGGAAATCATGTTGCACATCGCAGCATGAGGATTCCATGATCCCGGAGGACGAGCGAACCTGATCCGTCAGCGCCTCGTGTAGGTCGCCGCGCGTTCGTCGCGCGGCGCGCTCGACCGGCTTTCACCGCGACCCGTGATCTCGTTCGATGCCCCGGACTACATTCTCCGGACGCGCACGCGAGGTATGCCGCAGTGCCGCCGCGTCACTAACCCGCGTCGCTCGCGCCGCTGCGCGACCGCCATTGCGGAGGGCGCATCATGCGTCATGTCATTGTTGTCTGCACGCTTGTCGCGAGCGCGATGCTTGCGGTCGGCTGCAATTTCATCGATTCAACGGAACACGTGTGCGCCGGCGTCGGCTACTACGCTGTTCACGTCACCGTCTCGGACATCTACGGGCGCCCGCAAGCCCTGGGCGCCACCGTCACGCTGTATGACGGAAGTTATGTGGAGGTCGACAGCTCGCCGGTGGGCGCCGCAGAATTCTACGCCGCCGAGGAGCGTGGTGGCCGCACGTACGACATCAAAGTGACCAAACCATGGTACACCGACGTGTGGGTTCGGGGCGTGCACGCGCCGGGCGGCGGGTGTGTCACGGACGCCGGGGACGCGACGGTTACAGTACCCGTGCAGCTGAAACTCACGGCCGGGGCACCACGCATCCGGTCCCTGCACCTGGTGCCAGATCGAATCACCATGGATCGGCCGCCGTACAACTTCTACACGTTTGCCTTCACCCCCGTGATCGACGCGGATTACGGCGTGTCGACAGCGGTGGCATGGCGCCTGACCGGTGACACGTCGTCCGTCTCGTTCGACCCGCTGTCGGGAACTTTGACCTACAAGTGCCTGCCGCAGAGCGGGTATCTCACCGTTCGCGCGACCTCGCGTGTGGACACGACACTGTTCGACACCGCGCAGGTGGCGGTCCAGGGACATCCCGCATCGACCTCGGATCCGCCATGCGCGAGCCCGTGATGGGCAGTCCCGATGCGTGACCAGGACGGGCGGGGCACTGTCGCGGGCCCTGTCCCGTGTTGCATCATCCAAGTCTACGCATCCTTCACCTCGACCCGACCCATGCGACGTCTCTTCTCTCTGGCTTGCACCGCCGCTCTCCTCACGAGCGCGAGCGTTGTCTCTGCGCAAGCTCCGTCCGTGCCGAAAGCTCACGCCGTCTTCGTCGACGGTATGGCCCAGATCGTCCCCGCCTTCGCCGACTCCAACCAGTGGATCCGCGAAGACCTCTGGGTGCAGACGAACTTCGATTCCGACCACGACGGCAAGCCCGATCGCGTGCACGTCGACGTGACGCGCCCGCGCCAGACGGAGACCGAAGGGCTCAAGGTGCCGGTGGTCTACGGCTCGAGCCCGTACTACGCCGGCACCGCGCGCGGTCAGGTGAATTGGAACGTGCAGCAGGAGCTGAACGACGAGCCGCAGCCGCGCGGGCACATGACGTCGCCGGCGTACAACGGCACGCGATCACGAATCTCTAATGCGCTCGTGAACGAGTGGGTGCCGCGCGGCTTCGCGGTCGTACACTCCGAGGCGCCGGGCAGCGGCCGGAGCCAGGGCTGCCCGACGGTCGGCGACACGCCCGAGCGGATGCCGATGAAGTTCGTCGTCGACTGGCTCAACGGACGCGCGAAGGGCTACCGCACCGAGACCGGCAACGAGGAAGTGAAGGCCACCTGGTCGACGGGCAAGGTGGGGATGATGGGCACGTCGTACGAAGGCACACTCCCGCTCGCGGCCGCGACGACAGGCGTGCAAGGGCTCGAGGTGGTGATCCCCGTCTCGCCGAACACGTCGTACTACCACTACTATCGCACGAATGGGCTCGTCCGCTCGCCCGGCGGCTACCTCGGCGAAGATGTGGACGTGCTCTACGACTTCATCGCCAGCGGCGACAGCGCGAACCGCGCGAACTGCGATCGGTTGTACAAGAACGGCATCTTCGCCGGCGATAAGGGGCAGGATCGCGCGAGCGGCGATTACAACGCGTTCTGGGCGTCGCGCGATCTGCTGCCGTGGGTCAAGAACATCCACGCCGCGGTGCTCCTCGCGCACGGATTCAACGACTACAACGTCGTCCCCGAGCACAGTGTCCGCATCTACAACGAGATGAAGCGCCTCGGCAAGCCGGTGTCGATCTATCTGCACCAGGGCGGCCACGGCGGGAATCCGCCGGCCGAGATGGTGAACCGCTGGTTCAGCCACTACCTGTACGGCGTCAACAACGGCGTCGAGAAGGACCCGCCCGTGTGGATCGTGCGCGACGCCGCGGCGCAGTACCCGCCGGCCGTCGCCGCGCGCGACGCAGCCGAGAAGGCGCATGCGGACAGCCTGGCGGACGCGCGCGCGCGCGGCGACACCGCGATGATTGATGAATTAACGGGTGCTACTCTCCGCGCCCGCGGCCGGGGGCGCGGCGGCTTTCGCCGGCCGGTGACGCTGCCGCCGACGCCGTTCGCGTCGTTCCCGGTGCCGGGCTCCGTGCCGGTGATCTTCCATCCGACATCGGGCGGCAATGCGGTCGCGGCGCTCGCCTTCAGCGCGGTGCACTCGGGTCGCGACTCGCTCGTCGACGACGTGGCGTTCAGCGGCAGCGCCGACGCGAGCGCGGACGAATCGAACCATCGCCTGCTCTACGCGACGCCGACGTTCTCGGACACGGTGCACATCTCGGGCACGCCCCGCGTGACTCTCCGGATCGCGTCGAGCAAGCCGGCGGCGAATCTCAGCGTCTGGCTCGTGATGCTGCCGTACGACTCGACGCGCGTCGGCTCGGAGAGCACCGCGGGCGTGGTGACGCGCGGCTGGGCGGACATCCAGAACTACCGGTCGCTGACCAAGGGCGGTAATTACAATTCTCTCATCCCCGGCCAGAAGCTCGTCCCGGGCAAGTTCTACGACCTCACGTTCGACCTCCAGCCGGACGACGAGTTCATCCCGCCCGGCAAAAGGCTCGCCGTGATGATCATGTCGAGCGATCGCGAGTTCACACTCTGGCCGAACCCGGGCACGCAGCTCACGGTCGATCTCGCGCACTCCTCGTTCTCGATTCCGATCGTGGGCGGCCGCGGCGCGCTGGGACACGCCGGCATGCAGTGACGCGTGGCCGCATCGCGTGGTTGGGCCAGCAGTGCCGCTCCTCGATCACTGACTGGCCCAACGTGAGGTGTGCCATGAAGCGCCGGATCGCGCAGTACGCCGGAGTACTCATGCTCTCGAGTCTCGCCGCGTGTTCGTCGTGGCTCGAGCCGGGTGCGCGCAGCATCGCGGGCGAGTATCAGCTCGCGACGGTCGATGGGAAAGCGCTTCCGTGCTGCGCGGTCCCGGACTCCGCGACGGGCGCAACGACCACGACGCTCTCCGGCACCCTCGCCCTCGGCGACGCGGCGCCCGAAGCATTCGTCGAGACACCGGCGGGGATGTACCCGGGCTCGTGCGTGCACGAGGTGCCGAGCGGAACCACGGTCACGAGCTCAGCGATTCCGCGCTGCGGCGACGGCGACTTCACGCTGACGCTGGTCCAGCGAACGCAGTCGCCGGACGGTGCGATCGTCACGGCGAACGTCGTGTACACCGGCAGATACGCGTGGAGCGATAAGGATTCGCTCATCAAGCTCGTCGACGTCCCGATGCTCGGGTCGGTGTCGCCGCGGAGCGGTGGGTCCCAGCTCGAGATCCAACGCGTGAACGTGGAGGGGCAGTACGGGGAGACGTACGGGTTCGCGCAGGTGCCTTAGGCTGGGCGACGGGCGCCGGCTCGTTCTTACTTCAGCCGAGCTCTCGCCTGGTTGGCCCGCGCGGCGAATGCCTTCGCGTCCGCGGGATTGAAGCTCTCCATCAGCTGATGGCCGAACATGTCGACGTCGCCGAACGGCTGGCTGCCGTCCCTGCTGCGAAGCAGAAGCCTGCCGTCGGTGTACTGCGCGTCGGCCAGATCGCGGAGGCTGTACTCGATGCCGTGATCGAAGAGCGGCTCGAGCAGCCCGCTCGCCATGCTGGCCACGAGTCGCATGCCCACGCTCTGCTGCTTCAGGCTCGAGTCGGTGCTTTTCGTGATGCGCGTCATCCCGGCGTCGGTGAGCTGCGCGATGATTGTGGTGTCGGTGAGGAGGAGCGCCGAGGTGCCGTCGCGACTCACGATGTGGTAGGTCGAGCGGTCGAGCGGATGGCGGCTCGTGACCCAGCCCGTCGAGTCATCGCCGCCCGAGTGCATCGCGTGGTGGGACTGCGCCTGTGCGGTGGCGGCGAGGCACGCGAGGAGCAGGGCGGGGAGGAAGCGGCGTGCGAGCGTCTGATACATCGGAACTCCGGGTGGGGCGACGCATCGACGTACGCATCGCGCCACCCGGAGGTTTCGATCAGCCCTGCTTGGCCAGCGGCGCGCCGGCTTGCGGCACCTTTGCGTCCGGCGGCAGCACGACGGGCGCGGGCCCGGCGGGCGCTCCTGGTGCCGTCGGTGATTTCTGACCCATCGTGTCCTTGATCGAGCTCAACGTGCTCACGACCTGCGACCAAAACGCCGAACCGCCCAGCGCGAACAGCGACACGATGAATGCGCTCACCGGCCTGGTGCTACCGTTGGGGCCGACGCTCACGTCCAAGCCGCCGAACGAGTAGTAACAGATAAAGAGAGATGTCACATACGAGATCCCCGTCACCATCAAGCGGCGGCCTTCCTCCTGCCCGGGGCTCGCCACGGACGTCGCCGCCGCCTTCTCATCGCGGAGCCACGGCCACACGTTCTTGATCACCGCCACCGCGCGCTCGCTGGCCAGGCTGAGCGCCGCCACGACGCCGACGAATGAATTGATGAACTCCGCTGGTGCGTTGGTTTGCATCGTTCGCTCTCCTCATTGAGTGCGGATCACCGCGTTCTTAAACACCTGGAACTTCAGGTTTGCGAAGAACACCACCCGATCCGGCGCCGCCGTCGTCTTGACGGGGCTGCCGAACCCGGTTTCCACCCACATCTGATCAGCCGCCTTGAACTCGATGCCGCCGGACCACTGGCGGCGCCACGCCTTGTTCACACTGTCGGAGCTCACGATGTAGCGCGCCGCGAGATCGAGAAATGCGTCGATTCGGGCGGTGCCCATGAGCGCGCGGCCCCCAAGCGACCATTCGCGCTCGGTGATGGTGCTGTTGGCGGCGAGCGGGCGACGATTGTCGTAGCGAGCCTCCAACGACGTGAGCAGCCAGTTCGTGCCGAGGTTGTGCGAGCCGGCGAGCCACCAGCTCCATCCGATCGGGAGCATGCGACTGGTCTGCGAGTTGATCATGCGCCAACCGAGCGCGCCCGCAGTGGCGAGGCCGCCGTGGTTCCAGACCCCGCCGCCGGAGTCGGCCCACGCTTTCGCCGCGAGCTGATACGCGGAGTCGGCGCACGCCGCGATCGCGGCGGGGCCCGGCGGCCGGCCGCCGGCGACGGGCGGCTGCCCGCACTTCGTCTGAACGGCGTGGTAGATCGCGTTCGTGGCCGCGGTGTCGCGGAGCAAATCGCTCTCATCCCAGATCACCGAGCGCCATCCCATCCCGAGATCCGTGGACGCGGTGTCTTCCTGCGCGCGAGCGGTGCCCACCGACAGCGACGAATTCCAGAGGATGTACGCCGGATTGAACGGCGCTGGGTTCTGGTACTCGGTGAGGGTCGTACCAATCCACTTATTCAAGAACTGCGCAGGTGCGATCCCAAGGGCGAGGCCGCTCTTGACCTTGCCGGAGCTGTCCGCCGCGTTCGCGATGCTCGCCGCGAGCTTCTGCGGCGTCGTCGGCTGATCGACCGAGGACGGCGATACGCCGAGGAACAGAAAGGCCGGCGCGTCGGGCACGCGAAAGGGGGCGGGAACGATCGTGTCCTTCTGCGCCCGCGCCGCGGCGGGCAGCGCGAACGATGCAACCATGGCGATCGCGGGCGCCAATCGGCGGATCGTCCAGTGAGATCGGCGCGCCATCACGTGAACACCACGTCGATCTGCCCGGCCTGCGCGTTCCCCGAGGTCGCGGTTGGCGTCATCGTCATCGGGCTCGGCGCGAGCGTGGCCCCGCCCTGCTGGAAGGACACGGTCGCGTTCACCGGTGCGCCCACCGGCCCGAGAAAGTCTATGTTGACGATGACCTCCGTCCCGGCGGCGACGGTGGTCAGCGTGTGGGTGTGTGTTCCGGCGGCGACCGCCGCCGACATGTCGCTCTGCCCGAACTGCTCCCACGCACCGCCGGGCCGCTGCGCCCAGAGCCAGCAGTTCGTGATCAGCGGGGTCTTGACGTCGATCACCACGTCGACGTTCTGGTTCGCGGCGGTGAGGGCTACGTTGACCGGGGGAGTCGCGGGAGGGGCCATGCGTCGTCTCCGTGAAAGAATGGTAATGAGCGCCTACATACAATGGGGTCTCAGGGCGCCGCCGGCTGCGCCAACGCGAGCATCTGCGGCGTGATGTCGTGCTCCGGAATGCGCAGGTCGATCACCGACAGCGCGCCGGTGTTCGCCCTCGCCTTGGCCAGCGCATCCTCGAGCTGCTGCATCGTCGTCACCGTCGCCGCCCAGCCGCCGCGGAAGAGCTCCACCAACCGCGCGTAGTCCCAGGCGTGCAGGATGTCGAACGCCTCGGGCGGCTCGTCCTTCGTGAAGAACTTCACGTTCACGAACGCCTGCTCGATTCCGTACAGCGCGTTGTTGAAGATGAAGATGATGGTGCCGTGCTTGGCGCGAACGATGTCGGACAGCGCCTGCACGGTCATCTGAAAGCCGCCGTCGCCAACGAACACCACCGGGCGGCGCTCCGGATCGCCGTAGCCCGCGCCGAGCGCGCCGCCCGGCGTGTAGCCGATCGAGTTCCACGCCGCTTGCGCGATGAACCCGTCGCGCGCGTTCACCGGCAGCTCCGCCGCCGAGTAGAGCACGATCGACGTGTCGGCCATCAGCACCATGGACTCGTCGACCCACGTCTTCATGCGATCGAAGAACAGCTCGTACGTGACCTGCGTCTCGGGCTGGTCACCGCCGGCGCGCACGCGCGCCGCGAGGCGCGGGAACTTCATGGCGGCGCGCTCGCCAAACGTCGGCATGGCGCCGAGCCGCGCGGCGGCGCGTGCCGGCGCCCGGTATCCGTCCTCGCGCAGACGATCGCGGAGCTCGGTCATGAACGCGGCGAGCGGAACCTCGCGGTGCGTCCGCGTGCCGACGCGCACGCTGTTGTTCCAACCCAGGACCATGTTGCCGTAGTTCTTCTGGATGAGATCGAGGAAGTCGTCCGTGACGAGATTCCCGAATCCCAGCACGCAGTCGGACGTCTCGAGCATGATGCGGAGCGCTTTCGTGGCCGAGGCGCCGTCGTACACACCGACGAAGCCGGGCGTCGTCTCCGGCAGCACGCCCTTGCCGATGAGATCCGTCGCGTAGGAGAGGCCGGTCGCCTCGAGCAGCTCGATGAGCGTTTGCTGAAGTCCGAAACGCTGCACCTCGGGGCCGGCCCAGATCACGGGAGTCTTCGCCGATTTCAGACGCTTGAGCGTCTCATTCGCGGCGCGCGTCACGGCCACGCGCGAGATCGGAAGCGGACGCGGTCGGAGCGGTTTGGTGGGCGCGGCGCACGTCTGGTTCCAGACGTTCTGCAGCACCTCGATGTACGCGGGCCGGCTCCAGCGCATCGCCTCCTCGATCGCCGCGTCGATCCGGCGCGGCGCGCTCTTTCCGTCGCGAATCACTTCGCGCGCGACGACGACGTTCTGCACGGAATCCGAGTCGGCGGTCAACGCGCCGGTGGAGTGATGATAGAGAACACCCTCCGTGCGCTCCACGTGCCGATTGTCCCGCGACGGGCTGCCGATGATGAGAATCACCGGGAGCTGCTCGACGTACGAGCCGGCGAGCGCGTTCAGCACACTGAACGTTCCCACGCCGTACGTGAGGCACGCCGCGCCCGCGCCGCGTAGCCGGGCGTACGCATCCGCCGCGTAGCCGGCCACGAGCTCGCTCGTCGTCCCGACGCGCGTGATGCCGGTTGCCTTGTCCATCGCGGAGGCAAACGCGCCGGCGTAGTCGCCCGGCACCGTGAATACGTGCCGCGCGCCAAACTCCTCGAGCCGTTGAATCAGATACTCGGCGACGGTGCACGTCGCGCTGCTCTTTCGCGTCGCCATGGCTCAGTACCCGAAGTTGTAGCCGGGCGTGAGCCACTGCGGCGGCTTCATGCCGAAGTGTTCCTGGAGCACGAGATCGGCCGTCTGGAGCGCGCCCTCGACCCAACCCTGGTTGATCGAGTACGCCTCGCCGCAGACGAAGACGTCTTCTTTGGGCGACGGCTGGCGCACCTGCTTCATGAGCTCCCAGAACTTGAAGCCTGCTTTCCACGCGTGCCAACCGGCGCCGAACGGATCCTCCGACCAATCGTGGTAGACGGCGGAGTATGGCTCCGGCACGAAGCGGAGGCCGTGGATCTCGCGCACCTGCTGCTGCGCCGCATCGACCATCTGCGACGTGACGGTGAACTCGTGCGCCGGAACTTCCTTGTGCGCCGGCGCGAAGAGGTTGCGCCGCCCTCCGAACGGATCGCCTTCCTCGAGCGCCTTCCAGAACGGCACGCTCCCCAAATCGTTGTAGCTGACCATCATGAGAGAATTCATATTGGTCGGGTCGGCGCCGGGCTGCAGCCCTTCGGTCTGGAAGTAGAACGTCTGCCGGAGCGGCATGTCGGTGATCGAGCGGCCGAACTCGACGCCGAGCGGCTTCCACCACGGATACGGGTAGGCGAGAAAAAGCTTGAATGCCGCCTGGCTGATCACGGACCCGATGAGCCGCGATACCTCGGGCTGCTCGAGCACGTCCCATCGCACCAGCTCGATCGACCGGCGCGGGAGCGCCAGCACCACCTTCTTCGCGAACACGCGGACCGGCGGATGGCCGGGCAGGTCCGTCGTCTTTCCCGACGGCGACGTCTGCGTGCGAATGAACAGCAGGGCGTAGCGGTCGTTGACCTTGGCGATCGAATCGAGGCGATGGTTGGCGAAGAACTCGCCGTCGAGATCCGTGAACGACGTCGCCAGCGCCTTCGGGAGCGCGTCGTACCCATCGACCAGCGTCTCGTACGCCACGCTCGGCCCGAAATCGAAGACCGGCAGCGACAGCACGGCGTTCGTGTTGGCGACGTTGGTGTAGTACCCGCCAGCATCATCCATGAACTGGTATGCTTCGCTGCTCAACGTCCGATACAAGAGATTCCAGAAGCCGAGCTTGTAGAGCTGCTCGCCGTTGAGCACCGAGATGTCGTTCCACTGGTGCTGCGTGAGCTGGTCGGCATTCGGCACGAGCGAATTCATGACGTACTGCTGGAGCTGATCGGGCGTCATGCCTTGCTCGGTCGGGTTCAACAGATACGGGAGCTTGGCGGGATCGGTGAAGTCCTTGATTCGCATCAGCCGCCGCCTGAGGTACGCGAAGTTGTTCGCGCCCGCCGGATCGTCCGCCGCGCCCATCGGGAAGGGCCGGCGCGCGAGACCGAGGTGCACGATCAGATCGGTCACGAAGGCCTGGGTCTTCGGAATGAATCGCATGCCGCCGACTTCCGCGTGCACGTGCGGCATCCCCGGAAGCTCGACGGTGTAGAGCCGGCCGCCCACGCGATTCGAGTATTCGAATAACGCGATCCGCTGCTTGGGGAACTTCTCCTTGAGCCGCCACGCGGAATACGCGCCGCTCACGCCCGCGCCGATGACGGCGACGTCGAGCTCGAGGTCGGCCTGCGCGAAGGGTTCGAATCGTTGGTGGACGAGTGGTCTGGTCATGAGGTCTTCCTGGAGGAGCGTGTGGGAGCGGAGCGCTTGAGGCGCGACACGTGCCGGCTGGCGAAGATCGCGCTCACGCGAAGCTCGATCGCGTCGATCGCACCGCGTTTCAACTGCTTGTTGTAGACGTAGGAGTGATGCTGGCTCTGTACGTAGTCGAGCGGCACCGTGATCTCCCACGTGGCGTATGGGCTGTAGCGGATCCGCGCCACCGCCTCGGCGACGTCGAACGTTTGGCGTATGGCGCCGTCGTGCACGTAGTTCGGCTTGTCGCCGTCGAGCACGTACGAGAACTCGATGCTGCGCGGCTGCTGATAGCAGGTCACGATCGCGCGGTCGCGATTCACGAAATGCGAGATGCCGTGGTGCTTGAGCACGCAGTAGAACGCCGAATCGGCCGCGACGCGCCCGCCGCGCAGCACGACCTTCGCGTCGATGACGCGCTCGAAGTAGAGATTCGACGACGGGTCGGGCGACACCGTGAGGATCATCTGCCCCGTTTTATCGAATCGATCGAACTCGGCGGGATAATCGGCGCGCTTCCAGACGAACGGCATGTTGACGAAATCGCTCTGCGCGGGAACGGTGGCTTTGGCGATCGCGTCGGCGATCTTGTTCGAGAGCGGCTGGTGGAACTTGGCGCGCAGCGTCTTGGCGTCGACGTTGGGCGGGAGCGCGGGAAAGCGCTGCTCCTCGAGCGTCCAGATGGTGTACGCGCGTCCCTCGTCCCGAATGCGCTCCAGCGCGTGCGTGAGCGCCAGGTTGACGGAGGCGTCGAGACCGGTGCGAATGTCGTCGGCGTCGGCCGATTGCGGATCGAAGTCGAGCGCCGCGCGCTGCGCCTCGAGCAGCGCCATGCTCCGCTGCTGAACGCGGAGCTGATACTCCAGGTCGCGCCGCGTTGCTTGCACGTCGGCGAGGCGCGAGAGCATGTCGAACCGCGTGTCCGCCGTATCGAAGTAATCGGCGAAGAGGTGCTTCCACTCGCGTGCCTCCTCGTACTCCTCGAGGAACTTCACGATGAACGCCTCGAAGTCGTTTCGCTGCTTCTTGAGTCCGAGCTTGGCGGTGTCGAACACGAGCACGCTCGCCTGCACGTCGACCGGCTCGAGCGTGTACGACACCGTCTTTCGCGAAGCGAGAATGGCGTCGTACGCGGCGATCTTCGCCTGAAAGTCCGTGACGCTCGTGATGAACGCCTTGCGGCCCTTGTCGACCTTCTCCCACTCCTTCGTCTCGAGAAACGCCGCCATCTCCGTCTTCACCTGGGAGAATTCGCGATTCCAGACGCCGTCCTTCAGGATCTCGCCGACGGTGTCGAGGTCGAGGGTCTCCTTGTAGAAATCCTTGACCGTGCCGATCATCGTCTTGATGCTCCCGGCGGCGCTCGCGAAGTTCATCACGATGCCCGCGGCCATGCCCACGAACTCGAGCACGGTCCACACGTCCATCGCGGATTCCTTCCGGATCTTGGCGTCGATCGCGTCCTGGAGCTTTCGATCCATGTGCTCGAGACGGTAGCGATAGTCCACGAGCTGGAGATCGAGTGTGCCGATGGCGTCCTTGAGCTCCCGTTCCTTTGCCTGGTAGTACAGAATGCTGCCCGGCGTGAGCGAGCTGCCGGTGAGCTGCTTCATGTGCTCGGCGGCGTCGAAGATCGTCTCGTCGAGCGCGCGCTTGCGGTCGGCGAGCTTGGCGGCGTCGCGCTCGTACTTCGCGACGAGCTCCTCCTGCCGCTCCGCGTGCTTGAGCGAATCGTTCACGAAGTTCGCATACAACTGGATGTCCGTCTGCGCACAGCGCGTCGCGCGGTTCGCGGCGTCCGGGGCACCCGCCGCGCCCGCGCGGGCGAGCAGCGCCTGCTCGGTCTCGAAGTGGATCGCCTGGCGCTGCTTCGCGTCGTCCGGCGCATCGGGCGGCAGATGCCGGTACGCCGCGGTCACGACCATGATCCAGCGGAGAATGCCCGCCAGCCGATCGGTGTCGCGATCGAATTCCGCCGCGGCCGCGCTCCGCTGGAGCATGAGCACGTACGCCAGCGGAACATCGCGGAACGGCGCGCCGCCGGCGTCGAGCGCGTTCTGGGCGAACGAGCCAGTCGGCCCGTCGTTCGCCGCCGGCACGGGAGGCTCCGTCGCGCCGCCGGATGCCCCGTAGCCACCGGCGCGTCCACCGGCGCCAGGGCTCGCGCGCTCCTTCAGCATCTTGTGGCCGCCCTCCTCGACGACATACGCGGAGTTGACGCCCAGGTCCTTGAAGCGATTGATCGTCGCCTTTCGCGTGTTCCAGTATTCGTTCCAGCGCTCGTCGCCCGTGTACGTGGACCAGTCGATGTCGATGAAGCCGAACTTGGACTTGTACTTGTACGCGCCGCCGAGGCCGCCCTTGGCGCCGCCGCCGGGTTTTCCGTGCTTGGCCACTGCGCCCTTCGCGCCGCCCGCGACGTCGGCCCGGATCGCCGTTGAGTATTTGCTAAATACGCGAACCGTCACGGCGCCGCCGCGGCCGCCGTCGCCCGGCCGGCCCGCCAGCCCCGCGTGGCCGCCGTGGCCTCCCGGCAAGCCCGCTTCGGCCTGATGCGCGACGAGCAGCTCGGCGCCCCACCAATCGCTGCCGATCTTGTCGACGTCGCCGCCCCAGCCGTACACCTCTTGCCATTTGCCGTGCGGCGGGTTCGTCACCTCGAACCGGCGGCTGACCACGATCATCCGCGGCGTCGGAACCTCGACGCGCACTTCGGGCTGCGCGCCGCCAAGTCCGTGCCCGCCGTCCTGTCCACGGCCCCCGACGCCGCCGCGGCTCGTGATCTCGAGCTTCGCGCCGGAGATCGACTCGGCGTAGATCGTGACGCTCCCGCCGGGGCGCCCGGCGTCGCCCGGCTTACCATCGAACCCGTCGCCGCCGTCGTACGTGGATTTGCGTTCCGTCGCATCGTGGCGCTCGCCCTCGACGAATCCCTTGCCGGCCGCGCCCGACACGTCGATCGCGGCGCCTGATTCGACGATCACGCGCGCGGCGTAGATCGTCAGATCGCAGCCGGGATTCACGAAGCCTTTCTTGATCGTGACCGTCGTGGCGTAGAGAACTTGCGGGCGACCCTTGCTCACCATCGCCGCATCGAGCGTGATCGACTCGCGGCGGGTGATCGTGGGTGCGGGCGCCGGCGGGTCGCCGGCGGTCGGTTCGGCCGTGGCGAGCG
>Ga0068856_100003187_pt1 | contig 16696 bp, 23 predicted proteins | sample KBSCornC62_FD_66595 | JGI IMG/M metagenome (GOLD analysis project Ga0068856, IMG submission 66595) | Corn rhizosphere microbial communities from Kellogg Biological Station, Michigan, USA - KBS Corn C6-2 | ecosystem: Host-associated > Plants > Roots > Rhizosphere > Soil ...
TAGATATTGAAAACGGGATTACGGGGAATGACCCACCATCGTCTCAAATAGGGATCAGTTGGATCGCCGATCGTAACATCAGGCGGCCGCGGCCAGCGCTTCAGATGTATGATCCCGATCACGCTCGAAGCTGCCCAGAGCGAACAAAGCGGAAGCACTGCCCACCACCACATATCAGTTGCCTCCCCAGAGAATACGACCGACCGCTGTCGTAAACGCGATCTTCCGGTCAAAAGTTTCAGCCGGAAATACGAGCGCTTCCATCATCTCCCAGATCGCTTTCGCTTTCTCTGCATCTTCTGTGCGCAGCATCGCTGCACTGAGATAACGCCCAGCTTGTACAGATACTTCGTCGAAGTTCGACCCATCGAGCTTCTTGAGGCAGTCGCTGACGATCTTCCATGAGCGCTTGCCGTCGAGCAGATGTCGCAACATGTCGATCAGATCATCTGAGGGCTCAAGCAGACGCACGATGCGCGCTGCTTCTTCACGCGAGGGCGCATCGTGAATGCTCTGCAAGATCGTGAGCGCCATGCGCGGTGAGCCATTCGATGCTTCTGCTGCGAAGTCGATGATCTCTTGCGACGGCGACCATTCCTCGATACCCGCGATCATCTCAAGATGTTCGCTGATCAGTTGCTGTGCGATTGGCTGCAAGCGCGTCGAGAAGCAGCGCGTCCTGATCGTGTCCGGGATCTTGTCGTCTTCCGTCGTGCACAACGCGAGGTATAAGTGTGAGGGCGGATCTTCGAGCAGCTTCAAGATTGCTTGCCACGCTTGCTTCGAGAGCGTGTGGCACTCGTCGATGATAATCAGCCGGATACCTGTCTCTGTGAAGGCTTGGTGTTGGCTGAATTCGACGAGATCGCGCATTGCATCAACGCCATTGTTCGACGCCGCGTCGATCTCGTGAACGTCTGCCTGTAACTCAGTGCCGACGATGCGTGCAAGCGTCGTCTTGCCAGTGCCGCTCGGTCCCGTGAACAAATAGGCGTGTGGCGTGCTGCTCGAATGAATGACACGATTGAGGGCTTTGATCTGCGCATCGTGTCCCAGAACTTCGTCAAATGCTTCGGGACGATAGCGCGTGATGATCGGCTTGTTGTCGGGCACGTTTCTGTCCTTTGTGTTGATTAGATGCGTGTACCAATCATCCAATCTGTTGCTTGCATATCGACCTCAGATGGAGAATACTCCTCTTCGCGCACGTCATGCCACGTGAGAAATACGCCGTGCGGCAAGCGTATCGCGGGATCGATCTCTTCTTCGGTAAACGCTCGTGCGTACAAACACACGCCAGCCGGCCATGAATTGCGTCGCGCGATGTTGCTGCCCATCTCGCCGTCTTCATTGAAATGGTTCACAGCGTAGAGATAGTCGATCATATAGCCGTACTGCGTCGCAGGCGGCAAGATCAGCGTATCTGCCATCAGCTTCGTCCATACAGTCATCGCTCGCCTCATAATCCTTTTTTACCTCGAGGAATATGCACGCCGTCGCGCGAGATCGCATGCCCGTTGTCGTCGAACTTGGTCAACGAATGCTCGCGCTTGACTGCGTAATCACGCGCGAAGATTTGCATCTCAGTGGCATTCTTGAAACCCTCTGCGATCTGTGCGCGCTCTTCTGCTGTGTCGGGAATGAGACCCATTTGGATCTGATAGCGACGAAACAGGCACCACGACATGTTGAACATCTCGCCGAGCGGATCGCGTCCCTTCAGCAAGAAATATGGCTCGCCGGGCAGCAGATCCAGTGGGTCTGCGTAACGCGGCGGGTGCTCAGCAGCGACTTTGCGTGGCGCTTTGCGCACATCAGGAATACCTGAACGCAATGCTTGTTTGCTTTTGCGTGCGCGCTTCTGCTTCTGGGCATTTCTGTCAGATGCAGCCTTTGCGCGTGTTTTCGGGGAAGCGCTCATACCAGTTCCTTCTCTTCTGCATAGTATGTTGGCAACGTGAGTGTTGCAGTGCGGTTCGATTTCTCATACGTGCTCAGTTCGCCAACAGAATGAGGTATCCAGGCAGTTCTGTTTGTGATGTGCGAAGTCACTTTCCACGCCATGCCTGTGTCGTGCTCGACTGTGACGCCGATGTCGATGATCTCACTTCCCTTCTTTGGCACTTTGTTCTGTCCTTTATTTGTGATAGTCGCCCACAATTGTTTCAAGCTTTTCGAAGTTCATCCAGTCATACCCGATGTTGAACTCAGCAGTGAAAGGCACGATCTGCCAATCATAGCGCAAACGAACTAATTCAGGTCCGATGATGTCCTGCATGTAAGCCACAACGAGATCGTCGTCATCTGGGAGAACGAAGGTCAGATCGTCATGAATGTTGATGCGGGGATGCAAGTAGGGCTCGTGCAGTTCAATCGCCATGCGCGAGAGTGCGTTCTGTGCGTCGAGCACGACATGCGCAAGTCCGCCCTGGATCGGCGTGTTGATCGTCTCGTTGCCCCACAGAATACCATGCCGTTCGACACCTTCAATTGTGAATACGCTGCCCGTGTCAGCGTACATCTGTCGTTGCTTCTGCAACCAGGTATGCGCGACGCTGTATCGCTTCCAGAACTCCGCGAGCAGTTCTTCAGCTTTGGGCAGCGGAATGCCGGTGCGCGTCGAGACGGACTTCGCAATCGAGCCAAAGAACGATGCGAAGACAAAATCCGATTTCATGACATCGCGCGCGCCTTTCATCACGACTGCCATGTCTGTCGAATTCGTGCGATCTTTCAAACGCTCGAGGTAGGGCGGGTGCACAGCAAGCGCGCGATCACGCCAATACGAGTGAATGTCTTCCCCCGCAATCGTCGATGAGACGAGCACAGGATCCTTCGTCAGACACGCGTACACGCGCACTTCTCCCTGTCCGTAGTCAGCAGACAGGAACACGTGCCGACCGTGCTTACCTGACGGCACACCGGCTTCCTTCGCTATGTGCTTGATGTAGTCTCGTCGCGCTTCGCGATCCCAGTAGGGCACGCGATCTGGCACGACTTGCTTGCGCAGTTCGCGATGACGACGCTTCGGGAAGTTCTGAATGTTTGGATCAGAACTGCTCAAGCGTGTTGTCGCAGTGAGCATCGTGGTGTAGCTAGGATGTAGCCAACCATCTACGGAGTCGCTCGTGTGTCGCACAACGGAGTCGATATAGGTGCCGATCTGCTTGTTGCTCTCGCGCCATTCGATTGTGATCTTCGCAAGCGGATTGTCGGGGCACTTCTCGTTGAGCACTTGGTCGTCTGTGCTGTATTGCTCGCCCTCGACGCTCTTACCCTCATCGTTCTTTTTGCGTGTCTTTGGCAGATCGACTTTGCCGAACTCGACGAGCGCTTGCCCGACGTGCACTGCCGATGCGATGTTGAATTCGATCTGCTTCTCACGCTCGAAGGCTTTGACTTCGTAAAGTTGTCGTGCGCGCGCTGCTGTCTCTTCGAGTTGCGCTTGCCATCTTGCCTTCAAGCGTGCATTCTCTTCGAGATCAGCATCGAGCCCGATCAACTCCATACGTGCTGTGCTGTGCGCGCTCTCGACGAAGCGAGTATAATTGGTTGTGTTGATGTGTCGCCGCATGCGATTGTACAGCTTCAGGCACGACTGCGCATCGAGCCCGTTATATGGCAGCACACGTGACAGCGGCTCGCTTTCCATATTGTTGATATTGACCTTGTGCAGTTCCTTGATATTGACGCCGAGATGCATTTTGGTTTGCTCACCAAGCCCGAGCATGTTTTCGCGAGCGTGGTAGACGCGCGCGCATGCCATCGAATCCTCGAATTGAAAGGGAACGAAGTCGATCTCAGCTTCTTCTGCCTTGTACAACATCCAGAGCAGTTCAAAGGCAACGTTGTGCGCGACCCATTGTCGTGTCGATGCGATCTCAAGCAGCAGACGCAAGCCCCAGTTGTTGGGCGCTTCGGGATGCTCGATGGGGAATGCCATCGATACGTCTTCGTCGCTGATCGCGGCTGTGAGCAGCTTCGCGCCTTGCAAGAAGGGACGCAGGCGCTGCGTCTCGATATCGATCCCGAGTGCTCCTTTATCCATAGCTGCCAATATCTCGCGCGCTTCGTCTTCAGTCTCTGGCATCAATATGTCATCGGGGCTTGGCTGCCAGATGACAGGCGCACGCCACTTGTCTACGTTCTGGAAGAATGTCTTGATATCTGCTTTGAAAACAGGATGCGCACTTGAGCCGAAGCCGCGTCGATCAAGTTCGCCGCCTGTGCGGATGATGTAGTCCGGATGCAAAACAGGGTAATACCAGAGCGTCTTCGATCCGATCTGCACGGGGAAGCGCATCCCGTGTGCTTCTGTGATGCGCGCACCGGGGAAGAAGCGCGCAAGGGGAACAGCACCGACACCTAAGATTGCTTTGATGTCGAGCCGTTCGATGTCTTCTTCGAGGAACAAGGAACATGCGTGGCTGTCGCGCACAGCAACAGTGCTATCTGCGCGAGCGCGACAACGCACAGTGTTCTGGAAGATGAGACGGTCGAGATCATGACCAGGGATCGCGCGTCGCAGCATAGCGCCCGCACTACCGATGAACGCCACGCCATGCTTGTCGTCTTCTTCGCTGGGGCTCTCGCCGAGCACGAGTATATCGCCGTCGCGCAGATTGCCCGACAGCGGCATGCGTGGGGTCGCGATCCACGACCAGTTATCGTGCAGCGAGCAGTGCTCACAGCCTCGTGCGTGCTCGTCGAGATTGTTGCGCTGCTCGGCTGCTGATCGTGGCTTCTTCGTAACCACTTCATCGGGAGCAAAGAACCCCATCACAGACGCTCTGTGTCTGTACGTTCCACTGATGTCTCATGCAATCGTAACGGGATGTCGAGTTGCCTCGATTTCTTGTTCCACTTGTGCATGATCGCTTCGCCGAGATCAATGCCAAGTTTGTCGGCGAGCATGTCGAGATAAATCGCAACATCGGCAAGCTCGTCGGCGACTTCATTCTTGGCAGAGCGTACGTCGAAGTCCTGCCGGCGCATCTTCTTCATGATGTTTTCAGCTTTGCCAAGCGCCATGCTCATCAGAGTGTAATGGAGCAGGACTTCTGCAAGCTCGCCAGTCTCGCCCGCTGTCGCAAGTGCCCAGTCAGAGACTGTCCAGTCTCGCTCGCTGTGCTTCGTCTCGCCGGTGGCATTTTTGAACAGCGGCATACGTGCGCGATTGGCGATACGCAGTGCTTGGTATGTCAATGGACAGAGGTGCTCAGGCGGTCGCGTGTTCAGATGCTCAACATGCTTGCCTTCGATGAGCCATTCCGGGCCGGTTCCACGTTTTGAACGAACAGCGACGACGCGGTCCCTAAGTTCAGCAAGCTCTGTATCGTCTAAGCCAGACAAGTCGATTGCTGGTCCTAATATAACTGGGACATCTGGCACATCGTATTCGATGCGCATATGCGGGCACTGCTCTGATAGGTCGAAGTCTTTTCGCATGCGATGACACTGCCCGCTGAACAACGGGCCGGCGAGATCGACGCTACATTTGGTGCAGTATTCAGCATCGACAGTCGATACGTGATTACCGCGGCTGATCGCACGTTCGTTCTTCTGGAATACCATCTTGTCCATAGTTCAGGCTCCCTTCTCTTGTGCGCCGTTGATCAGATACGAGAATTCCGGTCCTTTGCGCTCTTTGCTGGTAAACAGCGTGAGCACGCCTTTGTCGAATGCATCGAGCGCGAGCATATCAGCATATCCGAGTGCGCGCGCAAGACGCGATGCGTCGAGCTTGACTTCGGGAAAGTTTTCTTTGAGCACGAGATCGGCGATCTGATAATCCTCATCGGACATCACTGTGCCCTCAGCGAATGACAGTCGAAGCCCGCCGCTCGCTGCTGCGATCTTGACATGCGTATGGGCTTTCGCTTCCGCAAGCGTCGCTGCCCGCGCGACAAAGCGCTTGACGACATCGCTCGGCAACGCCGTGACGATCTCTTCCTTCGGATAGTTCAACGACAATTCGAGGATGTTGTGCTGCATCGGCAGAGCAGCGCGCACCATCAATCGATAGCGTCCGCCGTCTGCATAAGCAAAGATTGCCTTCTCCTGAATGTCGAGAATAGCTCCGCTGCTGCGCGCAGACGTGCCGAGCACAGTGCCGAGCATCGACGCTGCTTCTGCGCCGATGACGATGGTATCAGGCCAGTGTGCTTCGCCGACAACGAGTGTCGAGGCAATACTCATTGTCACGTTGTCAGAAGATGCAATGAAGATGTTGCGATCATCCAACGGTTCTTGCATGTAAGTGATCGCAACACCGGTGACGCCGGCAGACGACATGCCGATGTCACGACTTGCCGACAAGCTGCCGAGTTGTAACGCAGCAAGGAAGTCAGCATCGATGTTCTTCTCTTCGAGCTTTTCCCATTCCTGCGTCGGAATGTCGAGCTTGCCGAGCAGCGCGAGCTTGCCTTGTGCGCGCTGGCATGACCAGCTGAGCGTCGAGCCGCTTTGTGTGAAGGTAACGTCACCGGCCGGCAACGTCTTCAGCACGCCGACGAACTGCAAAGCATCGACCCAGAAGGTCTCCTTCGTGCCGATCTTGACATCGACTTCGAGAATGCCCCACGGAGAGCAGCCTCGCACCGTGTCAGGCGTGACTTCCAGCGCTTTGTAAACAGGGCTCATTGCATGCTTGTTCGCCAGCAGTGCGAACGGCGCCAAGATTGCTGCGAGATCCGTACTCTTCATCGAAGGGTCCTTTGAGGTTGTTAATGATTGCGAGAGCTTCTTCGGCACGCTGCGCACGTGCTCGATAGATGCGCGCTTGTTTGGTCTTGCGCGCGATGAAAGATGTTTTGGCTTCTTCAATGGTCGGGCACGCAAAGCGTTTGCGCGCGTTGTGCAGCACGAACCGCCAAAACGTGATGCCGCTTTCTGAGAGCCACACACCATGGGTTGTGTGCTTCATCACTTGATAGCTGCGCAACAGCACTTCCAAGCGAGGAGAGCCGATCGGCTTGTCAAATTCATCGAGCGGCGCAGCATACGTCTTGTCTTCGTATCTGTACCAAATATCGCCAATCATGTTGAATTCCTATGCGCGAGTGATGGGCTTGCCGAGAGCACGCAAACGCGCTGCGCGCTCGTTGCGATACTCATGGATATTGAAGTCGTGAATGTTCTCTCCCGAGTAGTAGCCGAGCAAGGAGTCATCATGAATATACCAGATGCTTCTGTGGCAGGCGTGCGAGACTACGTAGATCACGAGCAGCGGCCAGAAGACGCCGAACATGATGAACCAAAGCGCACAGAATGTGACTGAGCCGGCCCAGATGATGGTGAGCAGTCGCAGGATATCGTGCTCAGCCTGACTGAACTGCTTCTTGTACACGACGCGGCGCATTGATATGCTCTCCAAGTAAGTTCCAAAGTTTAGCCGGCTTCTCGTGCGACGAGATGAAGCCGATCGGATCACGTACATACGCCGGCAGATATTGAAAATGGTTCGAATGCTCGAGGATGTAGAAGAATGATGCGAGCGTGTTGCAGACACCCGCCTTGGCAGGGATGACGACGCTCCACCACGTTGCATTCGTGACGAAGTAGAGGTTGAACGGCTCGACATCGACAGGCTCGCGCTTGCTATAAGCTGACGTGTGGAAGCCTCGTGCATGCGAGAATGTGATGGGATGCAGCGCGCGTGTGCGCGTCTCAAGCTCCTGGAACCAAAGCACGGTAAGATATGTCCGGAGAAACGTCGCGAGACTGTCGCGCGCCTTCAGACGCTCAGGATCGATACCATATCGTTCCATGTGCGCGTTGAACTCGTGCTTGTTCGCTTCTGTGAGCAGATCGATGTCTTCGACGCTGCGCTTGCTGAGCTTGTCGTTGCGCACGCCGATACGTGTGCCACCCGGCAGCTTGATCTGCCCATTGATCTGCGACTCGTGGATCCATGCTGTGCTGTCAGCAGATGCCCAGGGAAACAGACTGAGCGGCGGATATCGCGTCTCGCCGAATGCGTGCACTTTGACGACAGGCAATCCGTCACTGTCAGTAAGTTGAGCCCAAGCAGATGCATACCACGGATCGATATTGCTGCGCGCTGTGAGCGACGTAGCAGACAGCCCGATATAGTCGCAGCCCAGATCAAGCATTCTGTGCAGCCAGTCGAAGCGCTCGCCGACGTGAAACACAGGAATGGGACGCAGACCGCGCTTGCGCATCTTGATCAGGTTCTCAAACGACGCTGCGGCTGCTGCGTTGGGATCTTTGGGATTGATCACGTCGAGCGCGACGTATGAACCAATCCACTCCTGATTGCGCTCGATGTAGTCGCAGTACACGTCGAGATCGATGCTCTTGCCCTGCGTCCACGCAGAAAAGGCACCACTGTCGAGCATCAGATTAATCATTGATCAATACGTTTCATGCGGCGAATAGTTTCTGTGATACATTTGTCTGCTTCTTTTCGGGATCGCATAGTTTCCTCATCAGCTATTTGTACAATTGCTGCGCGTGTATGTGGTCCACGTTTCACAAGCCAACGAAAGATAGCCAATCCGATCTTCTCTCGCCAAGTCATTTGCGGCATCCATTCAGAAATTCAGATCGCACAGCAGCGTCTTCTTCGAACAAGCCCCGCAGTGCTGTCGTCTGCGTCGTGACGTTCGGCTGCGCGATGCCTCGACTGATCATGCACATATGGTGGCAGTTCAGCATGACGCCGGCATGTGGGGACAGATGCGCAGCAAGAGCATTTGCGACCTGGACTGTCAGACGCTCTTGCACTTGCAGTCGTCGTGCGAAGTGATCGACGACACGCGCGAGCTTTGACAGCCCTATGACGCCGCGCTTGACGGGCAGGTAGGCTACTGTCGCAGTGCCCCAGAACGGGGTCATGTGGTGCTCACAGTGCGAATAGACGGCGATATCGCGTACGAACACCATCTCGTTGTAAGTCGCCGACAGTTCGTCGGGTCCGCCGGTCTGTGGGTAATGCTCTTCCTCATCGAAGAGCTTGAACAGCCCTTCGAGACGCACTTGACTGCCTTCTGGCCAGCCCTCGACGTTGAAGTATCCCTTGCCCCATGTCGTCTGCCACGCGCGTAGCACACGACCGGGGGTCTCGCGCAAGCCCTCGCGTGAGGGATCGTCGCCAAGAAAGCGAATGAGCGTGCGCACTGCTTCGAGTGCGGCTTCTGTCTTATCGTCCACCCAACGTCTCCATTCTGTCAGATCATTATACAAGCCACTAAAAAGCCCCAGATTGCTCCGGGGCTCTTCAGCAAGAGATATGCGATCAGACTTACGCCGGCGCTGTCCACCCCGCTTCTTTCACCGCGGCGAGCGTCGCGAGCGTGTCAGAGCGCGTCGTGCTCAAAGTGCTTTTGCCGATCGCGGGCAACAGCTTCGCGAGTTCTTCGAGTGTGATCGAAGGGTTGGTGACGACAGCGAGACGTACGGGCATGGTCTTGCTCGCTTCGCGGACCTTCTTTTCCTTCGGAGCTTTCGGCTCGCGCGGGGTCTTCGCAGCAGCCTTCTTCTTCTCGCCAGCTGCTTTCTTCTCGGTGGCGGGTTTCGCAGACGGCGCGGCGTAGCCGTCAGGCGGCGCGATGTCTTGCTTGTCGTTGCCCGCCTCGACCCCGTTCTCGTACCAGGTCTGCGCAGACACAGGCAGCGACTCGAACTGTTCAGACGAGCTATCGGCGAGCACGGTCAGCAGACGGATCAGGAAGTGCTGGGTGCCCTCCTTCGCGGACTCGTTGCCGAACTTGGGATCGATCGCACGAGCGAGATCAAGCAGATGATCGAAGTCGGTCGGCTCAGACGCAGCTTGCATCGGGGCAGCTTCGCGCGCCGGCTCTTCGGCGGCAGCTTCAGTCTCGGCGGGTTTCGTGTCGAGCGCGGCGTCAGCAGCGGCAGCTTCTTTGACAGCAGCAGCGCGCTTCGCCGGAGCGGACTTCTTGGCAGCAGCAGGAGCTTTCGGCATGGTGATATTCCTTCAATTGCGTTTCAACGCTAGATGCGGTCGCACCTAAGCATGACGTGCTTAGCGGGTAACCGACGCAGTTGCAAGTGGTTTTATCGCCCGCGATAGTTCGGAATATCGAAGGGTAACGGCAAGCATCCGCGCTGTAATTCTCCCGCCTCCCACAGTACATCGATGGGAATTCCGCCACGGGGATACCAAAAACCAGCAACACGTATCCAAAGCGGCTCGATTGTGGAAAGTATTCGGTGCCCGATATAGTTGGTACAGGCTTCGTGATAGTCGCCATGATTGCGGAACGAGCCGAGGAACAGCTTCAGCGACTTGCTTTCCAGCAAACTGTTCTTTGGCATGTAATCGATCACAATATGCGCGAAGTCGGGTTGTCCGGTGACCGGGCACAACGACGTGAACTCGGGGCACGAGAAGCGCACGATGTATCGTGGCGTGTAGACAGAATGCTCTGTGTGTGACGCGTGCTCGATGCCGGGCATTGCCATCAGTGACGTTTGATTGTCGTTGGGTGCGGGCACTGACTGAAGCACTGCATCGCGAGGGGAAGCGGGCAGATCGACTTGACGCCCGAGCAGCATACCGGGATCAGTCATGGCGACGGCTCCGCGACAATGAGCGAGGGATCGTCGATGCCATTCAGTGCAAACGCTTCTGCGCGCTCTTGACAGGCGCCGCATTTGCCGCAGGGATGATCGCCGCCCTCATAGCAACTCCACGTGTGCGTGTAATCGAGCCCCAACGCCAGTCCGCGGCGCAAGATCCCCGTCTTGTCGATATCCATGAACGGCGCACGCATCTGCACGCGACCCCCAGAAGAGGCACTGACGGCGAGCATCATGGGCTGGATGAACGTAGGGCGGCAGTCAGGATAGATGGTGTGATCGCCGCTATGGGCGCCGTAGTAGATGACTGCACGATCTCCCTCAGCATCGCACAGACCTTCTGCGTAAGCTGAAGCGAGCGCGAGCATCGTAATATTGCGTCCCGGCACCACGGTCAGCTTCATGTTCTCGGCGGCGTAGTGGCCGTGCGGTACCGCAACGTCGTCAGTGAGCGCCGAGCCTCGCGCAAGCTCGCGCAGCACGCCGAGACTGATGACCTTGTGCGTGATCTTCATGTCGGCGCAGACGCGCGCAGCGTAGCGCAGTTCTTTCTTGTGTCGTTGCCCGTAGTGAAACGAGACTGCGGTCAATGTCTGATCGTCGAGAGCATTGCGCGCAACTTCTGCGCGTAAGACCCAGTTCAGTAAGGTAAACGAGTCCATTCCGCCGGAATAGACGACAACGTGGTGCAGCATATCTTAGTCTCCAAGGTTTGAGGTTGTCTGTTGATATACAGACAGGGGCTGAAACAGGATTGCCTTACCACGTTGTGTGTTCACAGCATGCGACACAGGCTCTAAGTGCCAAGGATTGACGCATCGTCGAGTGCGGCACAGATGATCCAGCAGCATCGCGTTGGAAAGCGCAGGATCGATCAGCAGCTTGTACAGGAAGCGATGCAAGACGACTTCGATCTTGCGCTCGAAGTCGTACACGCGTGCATAACCATTAGGCGTGAAGCGTCCTGCGTAGCATAGCCAACAATGCGTGCCGAGTTGCGGATGCGGAGCGTCTGACAATGCCAAACGCTCGCGTATCGCATCAGGCACAAGATCGAAGTGCAAGAGCGTCATAAGCAAACTTCTCGAAATCCACTTTTGGTTTATTTTCCAGAAGCTCGCGCAGTTCATTAACCAGATCACGCTTGCCCGCTTTGATGCGATACATGCGCGACACGCGATTGGTGATGCGCATCGTATCGTCGTCGCCGAAGATGATCCCAAGGAACTCAGAGGGCGCTTCGGCAATCGCAGTGATCAGCGCGCGAAGCTCAGCGTCGCACTGCGACAGCAAGACAGACAGCGGTCCGCCGTTGTAGGTTGGCTCGGGATCATAGCTTGGCGTATCGTCGTCCATGAAAACGCAGCGGAAGTGCGGATCACGTGACGCGAATGTGTGCCAAGCGCGTGTGAGCGCTGTTTGATACAACGCCATCAGGTGCTTCGGCTCGTCGAGCTTGCCAGCATACTTGTTGCGACAGTGCAGGAAGATCGCAGCACATTCCTGCAATGCGTCTTCTTCGGTCAGAAACAATGCCGACACGCGCCAGAAGTTGCGCTTGACGAAGCCCCGTGACCACTTTTCGAATACGCCACCCCATTCGAAAACTGGTCGATTTAGGCGCGGCCGGCTATACTTCCTGAGCGCTGGATCGAGTACGCTTTGTTTACCCATGATAAGACCCCCTCGGCGGGAAGATCCCCAGGGTCTTTTATTCCCTGAGGCAGCTTAGCGCGACCAACCCGCTCGACATTGACCGCGCTTTGGATATCGGCAACAGTTTGATAGCACGCGCTCATCGGCGCATCAGCATCCATCGTTACCAATATGTCTGTGCATGTTTCGCATGCTTTGCGTATTTGGAGCAACTTTTCTGCTCCAAGTGATTTACCGCACAGTGCAATCGAGATCACACGTGCATCTCGTGTGCCTTGTGCGATGCGCAGCGCGTCCATCGGTCCCTCGACGACGACAGCGATTGCAGGCTTCGGCTTGATCAAGTCGGGCATGCAGAGTGCGACGAAGCCGGGGACTTCGCGCATCAGATACTTCTGCTCGAAGCGTCCTGTCATGTCGCGCGCTGTCCATGAGATCACTTCGCCATCGAGATGCAGCGGGATCAGCAAGCGACGCGCCCAGGGACCATTCGGGGCATAGCGCAAGTCGAAGTGCTCACAGAGCGTGCGCGGCGACGGGAAGCCGCGCGACGACAGATAGTCGAGCGCTTCTTTGCTATTTCCTGCGTTTTCAAAGCGGGACCACGCGGTTCGTTGCTGCTGCAAGTCTGCTGATAAGCGAGCCGGCATGGGCGCGTCACCAGCCTTATGGAAACGGCGCAGTAAGCGTGTGACTTCATCGTCAGTGCGCAAGCCGAGTTTGAACAGCAGCCGCCGGAAGCTCTTGCCCGAATGTTGATTGGGCGCGCGATAGCAGAAGAACGCTTCCTTCATCAGTGCGATTGCGAGATGCTTCGAGGGATCATCGAGACACCAAGGGCACTTGATATTGACGTTGCCAGAACTCGTGTTCTTTCCCCGATCTGCCCATTCGACGCCGAGGGAGTCCAGCAGTCCACGCCAATCTACTTGCATCACTGCGCGCCATGCTTGGCGGTATGCCGCACGTGCACTGGGTCTTCACTGCCGCCGCTGCACTTCGAGCACAGGCGGTTTTTGCGCACGTCCCACGATGCGAACTTTGCGCGACAGTTGAGGCATGTCGTCTCGCCCGCGTGCTCAGACTTCTTGTTGGAAGTCTTGTGGAATGCACTTGCTGTGAAGCGCGGAGGACGAGGCAACGCTTGTCCAAAAGACTTCGGCGCTTTCGGCGTGTCGCCATAACGCAAGCGGCTCACGCGCGCCTTGATAGACAGCGACGAGCGCCCAAGCTGTTGCGCAACATCATCGTAAGGATAGGGCTTCTGTAGAAGGAACGTCGATAAGAGCGCGTCTTCGTCTGCGGTCCACGGACGGGGCGCAGGAAGAATGCCTAGATCGTCGCTCATTTGGACAAGATCACAAACGAATGCGGCTCGCGCACTGGGGCATGTCCTGCTTGCATCCCGACAGCTTTGAGCAGGAAGAGTATGAACGCAGCGAAGCCAAACCAGACGAGCGGTCCCGGCGCTGAAACAGGCGAGACAGGCGGCTTGTCGTCGCTTGGCGTGTCACACAAAGCAGAGGGCAGATCGTGCTGCCCGGCGCCATGGAAGAAGTTGTCGTCGTGCTTGAATTGCTCGAGGTCGGCATGCTCGAGGTCTGTCGGCACGAATGCGCTTGGGATGAACTGCGCAGCAGGCACGTCGAGATCAGGCACGAATGTCCAGCGTCGTTGCTCAGGCGGCGGAACCGGCCACGTGGGGATCGTTGGTACGTAAACGGGAGGCGGTGTCACTATCGCGGGATATGGCGGGATGATCGGCGTCGGGGGATGCGCAGTCACGGGACCGCATGCGAGCGCGCCCACGATGACGTGCGGTATCGCTTTCGCAACGCTCTTCGAGACAAGCCGTCTGACGAAGCGACAGAGCACTCTGTCCCAAACGTTAATCCAAATTGTATCCATAGGAGTTTACCCTCTGCAAAAGAGTGCGATCGGATTTCAGAATTCGTCGTTGCCGAAGATGTCGTGCTCGATGTTGTATTTCCGAACTTGCTTGATCTTGGTTACGACCTCAGCAAGCTCAGCTGGCAAATGAATGGTCATATAAGCGACGATGCTTTTGGGCGAGACTGGGCGTCGCACAAGCTCGCGACGACGATTGCGACGAATGCGAATGAATTCAGCACAAGGATGGCAATACAACGCGCCACCATGATAGTCCGAGATATTCGTTGGGCAACGCTTGCAGATGCGGTCGCGCTTCTCCTTTATCGGCTTCGCGTTCGACCGTAGCCGATAGAAGGGGTTATCGTTGACGAGGAATACCATGACGGTCTGTCCTTCAGAGCGAGTGCGTGTCGCTTGTTTTTTAACCCAACCATGATTGTTTACTCGCTGCTTTGAGGTAATGCTGTGATTACGTAACTCAGCATGCCCGCCTCGATGTAGCCGGGATATTGCTGATCGACAGCATATTCCAGCTTCTCGATGTTGTTCAGCAGTCGAGCAGGAGACACTGCGATATTACCATACTTCAGGTAATCGCGCAGGCATTCGAGCAGCAAGCGTCGCATTGCGATCCGCTGCGACTTGTCAGGGCGCTTCGTACTTTTGCATGCCCTGTTTACCAAACTCTCAAGCACTTGTGCGCAAGCATTGAAGCGCTGCACGCCGAAGCCCGCACTGCCATCCATGCCACGAACGAAGTTGTCGATCGGTTGAGAGCGGTGGAACATCTCTTGCAGCGTGCGCCATAGCTCAAGCTCTGCCAAGCTGTATTTGTCGCGGCTGCGCGTCGAGCGAGTGTAGGCGATGCGTGACGAAAGCTCGTCAAGCTCGGCATCGGTCATCTCGGCGACGGCGATATTCGTCATGCGTCGAGATATACGAGACAACGTTTTGGTGTGCAACAGATATTTTGGGCGCATTCGCGTCTCCTCCCACAATCTGTCGCTTAATGCAGATTCCAACGAATAGTTGCTATGTAAGGAAGCTGACAAAGAATGCCGGACTTCTGCGGCTTTCCACCAGGATCTCGCGCACGCGCGCACGCGATAGATAAAAATAATCATTACACTGACACGGGGCAGCGTAACGAAGTGAGCGTGGTGACCGCGAGGCGATAGCCGAGCAACTTAGGTCACCAGGCGCAACGTAGTGCAGCGGCCACGTGCAACAAGGACGAAGTCCTTGGTGTTAGTACGTACGTGTACAGGGGAAAATGGAAAGTTGACTGCGAGCACGTCTGATGCAATGCTGATTATGGGACAGAAGGAACACAAGAAAATGTCTACGGGTTTGGCTGTCGCACTGATCACATGCGGGATCATTGTCGTCTCTGTCGTCTTCACACTCGGACTAGGTAGAGTGTTTCAAGTCTGCGGCCGTGGATAGTCAAGTCGGCTTGCAGTCAGTGAAGCTGATCACATCGCCATCATGCGCTGCTTGCAGACACTGGGCAGGGCCGAGTGAGTTCTATGCTCGTTGTGATGCTCTCGCAAAACGACGTGCACTGCCGCCGCTCTTGCCCTTCTGGATGCCGAAGCGTCCTTCAACTGAAATGACGACGCGCACCTTTGCCACAGAAGGCAAAAACTGCGCCGCGTATATCTTAGCTGAAGGTCCGCTCTCGCATTAAGTGGCGTGAGGGATCGTCCTAGCAGAGGAGTGCGTGTCATGTGACCGTCGTGGAAGTTCACCTGGAAATACTTTGGCACCAGCGGTTAAGGGTGACGCGAGCAATCGGCGGAACCCTACCCCTCAATTGGATCGATGATGTTCTTTCCCAGCAAGCGCTCAGATACGCCGCCCCCCTGGGCCGCGCGCATTCACAATCTGGCACATGTGACAGGTTACCCGCGAGCACTTTTCCTTGCTGAAGATGGTCGCGTCGTTGGCACGTGGATCATGGGCAATGACTATCGCGTGAAGGAAAACGCTGACGGCGAGAAGCTGTATGGCGGGTATCCTGCTGGCTATCTGAAGCGCATCAAAGCGTTGTTTCCCGAGAAGAAGCGCGTCTTGCATCTGTTCTCGGGACAAGTCGATCTCGACGTGATGCCCGGCGATACCGTTGACATCAATCTGTCGCTCGCGCTCCGGCACCCACCCGGCGGTGGTATGCATTACACAGACGATGCGCAGACGCTTGAGCGAGTGCCGCTCGAAGCATACGATCTCGTGCTCTCTGACCCCCCGTACAGCGTGGAAGATGCTGATCACTATCAGACAACCATGATCAAGCGGAACAAGGTCATGCGCGCCTTGCAGCGGCTGCGTCCGGGCGCGCATGTGGTGTGGCTAGATCAAGTGCTGCCGATGTATCGCAAAGCGAGCTTCGATGTCGAGGCAGTGATCGGCATGGTGAAATCAACCAATCATCGCTTTCGCGTGATTACGATCTTCAGGCGCAAATGATGCTGCGCAATATCAGACGCAATGTGGTAACGACTTCTAATCCACAGATCACGACGGCGAACTTTTCCGAATATCAACGCGCGCTGTTCTTCGTCAGGCTCGGCGCCATCGA
>Ga0068856_100003193_pt1 | contig 16688 bp, 13 predicted proteins | sample KBSCornC62_FD_66595 | JGI IMG/M metagenome (GOLD analysis project Ga0068856, IMG submission 66595) | Corn rhizosphere microbial communities from Kellogg Biological Station, Michigan, USA - KBS Corn C6-2 | ecosystem: Host-associated > Plants > Roots > Rhizosphere > Soil ...
TGGCCGACGACGATCGTCGTCACACCCTGCCGGATCACGGATTCGGCGTTCGGGTCGCTCCACAACGTGCCGTCGCCGTGCGAGTGGATGTCGATGAATCCCGGCGCCACGGCGAGCCCCCGCGCGTCGATCTCCACCCGGCCGCGCTGCACGATGGTGCGCGCGACGCTGCTGATGCGATCGCCGGTGATCGCGACGTCGGCCTCGCGTCCCGCGGCGCCGGTGCCGTCGAAGACGGTGCCGTGTCGGATGACGAGATCCGCGTCCGCGCGCGAGCGGAGAACGAGCGCGGGAAATCCGGCGAGGAGAGCGGATGCGCCGGCGGTGGAGCGAATGAAGTCGCGTCGTGAGGTCATGGAATGGAAGAGGCGGTGCGGGAGATTGTGCTCCCCACCGCCTGTTCGCAACCGTGGCCATCATGGCGGAGGATTCACCGCAGAGACGCGGAGTTAGCGGACGGTGACGCTCACGGGAAGCTCGATGCTATAGTGCTTGCCGTTCGGGAACACGAGGGTGTGACCATGTCCCACGCCCGTAACGATCCCGGATGTAGAGTCGACCGTGGCGACGGTGGTGTCCTGAGAATGCCACGTGAAAGTATCCGTCAGCGGCAGTGTACCGTGACATCCGAAGAGGTGAACCATCGCAGCAAACTGCTGGCCCACGGAAATGGTGGTGTCCCCTGGCGAGATATGGATTTCCAAGTCCGCCTGACATGTTGTAACGGGCGCATCGCCTCCGCACGCGACGAGCGCGAATGACGCCGCGAGACACGTTTGCAACAACAGTCTGTTCATCATTCGGAGATGAGGAGACCAGTAACTTACTGGCCGACACCGCGCCTCAGAACTCCGCGTCCGTCGGCGAATCCACCGCGCCCGGCGGCGCGAACGGATCATCGGTCCGCAAATCCGGCGGCAGCCACTCGTCGTCGCCGCTGTTCTGATGTTGATACTCCAGCGTCTGCTCCGGACTCTCCGGCGCCGTCGGATCGGTGTTGTCCGGCACCGGGTCGGAGAAGCTCGGCCGATCGTGCGAGATCGTCGTCCCCGCAGCGGTCGTGCGGCCGATGCGCCCCTGGCGCCCGGTGTCGAACGCGGCGTGTGCGAGCTCTCGGACTGACGCCCAGTCGCCGTCGCCCACGCGCACGTTGAGCCAACCGCCCTCGAGGTCCTTCTCGACCTCGTCGAACGAGCGCCCGCTCGCCGCGTGGTCTCGCGCCGCCTCGAAGCCAAGCCGGTACGCGGGCCGCACCTGCTCGTAGCTCCGGTCGGCGAGTCGATTCACATGCTGAAAGTGTGATCGGAAGACGCGATCCTGCTCGTCGGTGAATCCCGCGTCGCGCGGATCGTTCTCCCTCGCGTCGCCGGTCCCCGCCCCGGTCTCCTCGACCCAAGAACTCGAATTGTAGCTCGATGGCTCGGTCATGCTCGTTCCTCCTACGCATATCGAGCGCAAGAGCGAGACCGCGAATCGCCGGCCAGCACAGCTCGTTCCGGGCCGATCGAAATCCTTGCCGAGCTCGGCGCGGCGTGCGGCTTCGCGTGACAGCCGTCACTCGCCACGGGTGATCGTTCTCCGTTCCTGGCGCGAGGGCCCGCCGCTCGCGTGTCGACCTCGGCGTACCACTTTCACGAGGGACACGATGCAGGCCACACGAGTCGTACTCGTTGTGCTGCTGTATGGCGCGCTCTCATCGCCGCTCATGAGTCAGCAGGCGCAAGGCTCGGTGTCGGTCGTCGGCGGCTCCGCCACTGACATACGCGGCATCACGTCGCGCGCCGTGACGGTGAATCCGGCGGTCGCGTTCACGCCCGATCCACGGATCGTGCTCGGGCTTGACGCAACCGCCACGCGCTTCGACAACCAGCAATGGTCGCTTGGCGGCGGCCCGAGCCTGGCCGCGCGCCTGCCGCTCTCGCGCTTCGCCGCGGTCACGCTCGATGCCGATGCAGGATATACGAATACGTCATACCAATTCTCTTATAGCACCGCCTCCGCGCTTCCGGCGCTGGAGCTCTCCGCCGGACCGATCACCGGATACGTCGGCGCGCGCGGCCAGCTCGCCGCGGTCACGTCGACGGTCGCCGCGCCCGGCGACCCGGGCCTCCTTGGGGCGCCGTCGGTCGCGACGCGCTCGGTCAGCGCATCGCGCACCGCGGCGGGGGCCCTGTTCGGCGCCAACGCGCGCCTCGCGAGCGATGACGGCGAGACGATGATCGTCGGCGTCCGGCAGGAGGCGATGGGCGTCGACTCGATCCACTATACCGATCGAAGCGCCTCGGCGTCGGTGCTCAAAGGCATCGTCGCCATTGGCGGAACGATCGGCGTTCGCAGCGAACCAGGCGCCCGCACCACGTTCGGCAGCGCGCTCGTGTCGATCGCCGTCACGTCTGCGACGGCGTTGCAGTTGAGCGGTGGCGCTTACCCGTCGGACCACCTCATCGGCACGCCGGCGGGTCACTACTTGAACGTGGGGCTGTCGCTGCGCACCGGACGCGCATCGCCTCGCGCGGTCGACGAGCCGCACGGCGTCGGCGCACCCCCCGCGGGAATGACGCGACTCGCGATCCGCGCCGAGTTCGCGGCCCGCGTCGAGGTCCTCGGCGATTTCACGAACTGGCATCCGATCGCCGCGCGCCGCGCGACGAATGGCGTCTGGTTCGTGGATCTGCGCATTCCACCCGGACAATACCGCTACTCGTTCCGCGTCAATGGTGCGACGTGGGCGATCCCCGAAGGCGCCGCTCAGGCCGATGATGACTTCGGCGGCAAATCGGCGTGGCTCATCGTGAGCGACACGCCGCGCACCACCGCGCGATAGCCCGTCGCATCGCGCGTCGAACGAACTGCTTCATTGGGAGGTACCATGAAGATCAACACTCTGACGATCACCGCCGCCCTCATTCCGGGCATGCTCGCCGCACAACAGGCGTCCACCTCCACCTCCGCGTCGGCTTCGGTCAGCGCGCAGACGAATGTGAACGTTCCGGCGAGTTACTCGGCCGAGAGTCGCGCGAAGATCGACGCCGCGTTCAAGGCGGCGAGCGCGAAGCACCTGCCCGATCAGTCGATGCGCGAGCGCGTGGCCGAAGGTCAGGCGAAATCGGCGAGCGACGCGCAGGTCGCGGACGCCGTCGCGCAGACTGAAACGCGCCTGGAAGCTTCGCAGTCGGCGATGGTGCACGCTGGACGCGCCAACCCGCAGCCGGAGGAGATCACCGCCGGCGCGCAGGCGATGGAGCGCGGCGCGAGCGACGCACAGATCGAAGCGCTCGCCAAGCACGCGCCGGCCGATCGCTCGCTCACCGTCGCATTCAACGTGTTGACCAAACTCGAAGCGAACGGCCAGCCGGTGGACAAGGCGCTGGCGCAGATCCAGTCCAAGCTCGACGCGAGCGCGAGCGATGACGTGCTCACCTCGCTCACCGGCAGCGCGGACGCCGGCGCGACCGCGGGCAAGCCGGACGCCGCGGCGAGTGGCGCAGCCAGCGGAACGGCGAGTGGTGCAGCGGGAAGCGCGGCCGGCAGCGCAACGGCGGGCGTGAACGCGGCTGCGCACGGAGCCGCTGGTGCCGCGGCTGGCGTGACGGGTTCCGTCACGGGCGCGGTGAAAGGTGTGGTGACGAAGAAGCCGTAATCGTGCGGTAACAGCGGTAACAAGCGAACCGGAGTGAAAAAATGCGGGTATGGCAACGATTGCCATACCCGCATTTGCTCGTGCGCGCTACTCGTCGCGCAGTGCCACGACGGGATCGACGCGCGTGGCGCGAAGCGCCGGAACGAGCGTCGCCGCCAATGCGACCGCGATGAGCGCGCCCGCCGTCGCCACGAACGTCACCGGATCCGTGGCGGCGACGCCGTACAACTGACTCCCGAGCAGACGCGTGAGCCCGAACGCGGCGACGAGGCCGATCGCCACGCCGGCGCCGGTGAGCGCCATCCCCTGACCAACGACGAGGCCCAGCACCCGCGTCCGCGCGGCGCCGAGCGCCATGCGGATGCCCAGCTCGCGCGTGCGTTGCGTGACCGCGTAGCTCATCACGCCGTAGATGCCGATCGACGCGAGCACGAGAGCGATGATCGAGAAGCCCGCGAGAAGGATCATCGACAGCCGCCGCTGCCCGACCGAATTCTCGACGAGCGTGTCGAGCGTGTTCACGTTCGACAGCGGCAGCTCGCGATCGACCGACTGCACCGCTTGCCGCGCCGCGGACAGCGCCGACATCGGATCGCCCGCGGTGCGCATGGCGACGGTCATCTGCCGGAGCGGCGCCTGCGCGACGGGGAAGTAGTACTGGATGCGCGGCTCGGCATCGAGCCCCTCGTGCGCGGCGTGCCCAACCACGCCCACGATCGTGATCCACGTCGAATCCGTCTGTCCACGCTGCGGCCCGAACGTGATCCGCTTTCCGATCGGATCGGTATTCGGAAAATACTTCTTCACGAATTGCTCATCGATCACCGCGACTCGCGGCGACGCCGGCGTGTCGTCGCGATTGAACAGCCGCCCGCGGCGGAGCGGGATCCGCAGCGCCGAGAAGAACTCGGGCGACACGACGCGAATGTCCCCCCACGGCCCGTTCTGTCCGGGCGCGACGGTGAGTCCCTCGATCTCGAAGCTCGACGTCGACCACCCGCCGCCGAATGGAATGACCGACGTGATCCCGGCCGCGCGAACACCCGGCAGCGCGTTGAGCCTGGGCAAGAGCTCCTGCGTGAACAGCACGCGCGCCGTGTCGTTCGCGTACTTCACGTCGGGAAGATTGAGATTGAAGACGAGCACGTTGTGCGGATCGAAGCCCGGACTCACGTTCTGCAGCCGAACGACGCTCTGGATGAGCAGCCCCGCGCCCGTGAGCAGCGTGAGCGCGAGCGCCACTTCCGCCACGACGAGTCCGCGGCGCAGCCCGCGTCCGGCGAAGTCGGCCATGCCGCCGCGCGTCCCGTCGCGCAGCGTCTCCTGCAAGTTCGCGCGGGACGCCTGGAGCGACGGCGCGAGGCCGAACAGCAGCCCGGTGATCACCGAGACGAGGAGCGTGAACACCATGACGCGCGCGTCGACGTGAATCTCCGATGCGCGCGGCAGGCTCGGGTTGAGCGCGACGAGCGACTTGACACTGAACTGCGCGAGTCCGAGCCCGAGGATGCCGCCCGTGATCGAGAGGAGCACGCTCTCCGTGAGCAACTGTCGAACGAGCGCGCCGCGCTCGGCGCCGAGCGCCGCGCGGATCGCGATCTCCTTGATGCGAATCGCCGCGCGCGCCAGCAGCAGGTTCGCGACGTTCGCGCAGGCGATGAGCAGCACGAACCCCACGGCGCCGAGCAGGACGAGCAGCGCGGGGCGGATCTTCGCCGTCGTGATGTCGTCGAGCGACCGGACCTTAATCGTCCAGTGCGGGCTGAAGCTGGTCGGGTTCGCGCGCTTGAGATTCGTGGCGAACGTCGTCATCTCGGCTTGCGCCCGCTCGAGGGTGACGCCGCTCGCCAGGCGCGCGACCGCGTTCAGATATTCGCTGGTGTAGCCGCGATTGAACGCCGCCGCGTCGAGCGCGAGCGGCACGAAGAACTCGGCGTTGCGCGAGAAAAAGGCGTGAAACCCCTCTGGCGTCACACCGACGATCTGATACGGTTCGTCGTTCAGCTCGACCTGCTGGCCGAGCACGTTGCGGCCGGCGAAGAGGCGAAGCCACATCCCGTACGACAGCACCACGACGTGCTCGCGTCCGGGGACGTCGTCGTCACGCGTCAGCGTGCGGCCTGCGAGCGGCGAGACGCCGAGCGTCCGGAACCAGTCGCCGGAGACGCGCACGCCGGGCACGCGTTCGGGTGTGCCGGATCCCGTCAGGTTCGCTCCGAACGCGGCTTCGACGCCAACCGCCGCGAAGCTGTGCGTCTTGTCGCGATAATCGCGAAAGCCGCGCGCCGAGACAGGCGCCTCCATCCCGTTCAGGTCGGGATAATAGTGTTCGATCGTGACGAGCTGCTCGGGAGCGCGGTAGGGAAGCGGCCGGAGGAGCACCGTGTTCACGACCGTGAAGATCGCCGTGTTCGCCCCGATCCCGAGGGCGAGCGTGACGATCACGATCGCGGTGAACACGGGCGCCTTGCGCAGGCGGCGCAGGCTGTAGCTGATGTCGCGAAGGATGGCTTCCATCGGGCAAGCGGGGTGGGCGGAGAAGTCGGCGCGGCGCGAACGTCCTGGTTCGACAGCCGCAGCGTGGCTTTAGTTTGAGACCCCGGGTCCCGACCCGCCATCCCGTCAGGCAAGGAAGCACGGCGCCGGCTCGCCGCCTGGCGGGCTCCCCGATACGACAATCGCCGCGGCTGAGCCGCGGCGATTGATCAAACGTGAATGAGTTATTGCTTATGGCCGGATGATCACCGGGATGCGGCCGCCCATGCCGCCGCCCATCGGCCACGAGCCGCCGCCGCCGTAGACGCCGCCCACCGTTCCGCGGCGGCCCCGCCGGCCTGGCGGCTCGCAGTGGTCGTCGTCGCCGCCGATCAGGATTCCGCCAAGAATTCCGCCGATCGTGGCGCCGATGCCCGGACCGCCGCCATCACCGCGAGTCCGGCCGTTCCCCTGGCCCGCGCCCGGCGAAGAGCCCGGGTACGTGCTCGACGGAATCGGCGACGGGCGAGCCATTGGCGGCGCGTCGGGCGCCTGCGTCTGCGATGGAGCCGGCGCGGCCTGCGTCACCTCGACCTGCGGGATGTCGGTCTTCGCTTCCGCGACTTCCACCGGCTTGGGCGACGCCTTCACCTTCGGATGCTCGCCGCGAACCACCTTGGTCCCATGGGGCGCGCTCTTCAGCCGGACGGCCGGCGCCTGTTTGGCCTGCGGCGTCACCTCGTCCGGACTGATCTGAATATTCTGAGTCTGCGTCGCGAGCTGCAGATCGCGCTTCAGATCGTCGCTCAGCGCGGTCGCGTTCTGCTGCTTTCCCTTGCTGCACGCAGCCGCGACTACGGCTAGCGACACTAGCGTCCATTTGATGGTCGTTCGCACAGGTCCTCCCGCTTGTGCGCTCGCGCGCCCATGCGCGCGATACGCGAGACGTAGAAGAGGCACGCCCAAGGCCAGGAGTTAACCCGTGATTTGTGCGGTTAATCACAATCCGCGTCTCTTTGCGGTGACGGCGGTGTCTCTCGCGTGAGACAGCCGTTCGGAGTCAAGGAATCGCCGCGGCGGCGCCGGCGCGACGCGGATCCGCACCCGCGAGCACGTGCCCGTTCTCGATCTTCACCGCGGCACCGTACCCCTCCCGCAACTCGCCCATGAGCGACACGATCTGCGTGCGATAGCCGAGTGCCTCGAGCCGCTTCATGACCGCGGGGGAAAACCCGTCCTCGAGCTGGATCGTCGCGCCGGTCGGCGGCGCCGCGCCCGCGCCGCCACGCCCAACTCGGCCGCCGAAACCGCCGCTGATGAGGAATCTCGGAAGCTCGAGCGCGGCCTGCGGATCGAGGTGCTGGTCGATCATGCCCTCCAGCGTCTGATACACCGCTGACGTGATCCAGGCGTTCCCCGCCGCGCCGAGCGCCATCACCGGATGACTCGCCGCGCCGCGGCCCTCGAAGACGATCGTCGGGGCGATCGTGCTGCCGTGGCGCGCGAACGGCAGCCGCGCGCCGTACGCGCCGGGGTCCGTCGCGTAGGAGGATAGTTTATCGTTATATAAAAATCCTAGTTCCGGCGTCACGTAGAAGTTGCCGCCCCAGGTGCCGAGCGTCTGCGTGACCGCGACGACGTTGCCGGCCGCGTCGGCGACGGTGAAGGCCGTCGTGCCCGCCGAGCGGCAGGAGGAGGCCTGGTGCGCGCCGTAGCCGTGGGACTCGCACTGCGGCGGGCGCGACAGCTCGATGCTCGCCGTGTGACGCGCGCTCCCGCAGACGAGCGTGTCGCCGCGCAGCGCCGCCGGGTCGATCGCCTTGTTCGGATCGAAGCACGCCCACCGCACGCGCGCCGTGTCCTTGCTCGTGAACGGCTCGATGTTCACCGGCCACAGTCCCGGATCGGCGATTCGGTTCCGTGTACTCGGCACGAGCTGCCAGGCGGCGATCATCGCGTGCAGCGTCCCGGCGTCCTCGGTGTACGGCTTGGGATCGCGATACTGCTCGAGCAGATTGAACTTCGCCGCCAGCTCCGCACCGCCGGAGACCGGAGGCGCGCTCGAGTAGAACGTGTACCCGCGATACTCGCCGGCGACGGGCTCCCGCTCGGCGGCGTAGTACCGCGCGAGATCGCTGAGCTTCATCGCGTTGCCGTGCGCGTGCAGGTCGCTCACCAGCCGCTGCGCGATCTCTCCTTTGTAGAACGCGTCCGCGCCGCCTTTCGCGATCTGTTCGAGCGTCCACGCGAGATCGCGGTTCACGAGCGTGTCGCCCGCGTGCAGCGGCTCGCCGTTGCGGAAGAAGAGCGCACGGCTGCCGGGATATTTCAGAAATTGGTCGCGCTCGGTCTCGAGCGTCGTCGCGAGGCCGTCGCTCACGACGTAGCCGTCGCGCGCGGCGTGAATCGCCGGCTGCAGCAGATCCGACCACGCGAGCTTTTTGCTGCCGTACTTCTGCCATGCGAGATACATCGCTGCGACGGTGCCAGGCACGTTCACCACCGCCGGGCCGCCGTCGGGGAGGCGGCCGTTCTGCAGCAGCTTGGTGTTCTCGAGCCCCGCGTCCTCCGGCACGCGCGTCATGAACTCGATGAGCTGCGGACGATCCATCCCTTTGCGGTAGACGAGCATCTGCCCATAGCCGCCCGGCCCACTCGCGTCCGGCTCTACGACGGCGAGCGCGAACGAGACCGCGACCGCCGCGTCAACGACGTTGCCGCCCTTGGCGAGCATCTCGATGCCGGCTGCGGTGGCGACGGGATTCGCGCTCGATACCGCGGCTCGCCCGATCGCTGGCTGACGATACGCTGGATGATGCGAGAGCATCTCGTGCAGCACGGTCTCGAGCTCATCGTCGTCCTTTGCCGCGAGCGCGCGCGGACGATACTTGCCGGCGAGCGCGACCCACTGCGCGCGTCGCGGCGCCGCGCCGGGCGACGAGTAGTACAGCGACGCGGTGCGATTCCACACCTGATCGAAGGCGTCCGCGTTTCGCTGCGCCCGATCCGTCACGATCGCCGCGGCCGCCTGTTCGGCGAGTGCTTCGTCCGGCGCGTTCGGCGCCTCGACGGTCCACAGATGGCCTGTGTTCGGCGCCAGGAGATTTGCCTCCCGATCGCCTGTGCGATCCGGATCGCCGTTGTACGCCACGCGCGCGATCGCCTCACTCGCGGGAAGCTCGGCGAGCGCGAGCGATTTGCCGTCCGGGCTCCAAGCCGACTCCGCGTGCCGGCTGCTCACGAGATTCGTATATCGGCCGTCGACGGCCGTGACGTACACGGCGCCGCGAGGCCCGGTCGCGGTCCAGGAGAGTCGATCGCCGGCCGGCGCCCACGCCGGATGCTCGATGCGGGGATCGCTCAGCACCACCGATTCCGCGCCGCTCGAGAGATCTCGAATGCGGAGGGTGCGCGACGCACCGGAGACGGCGACGTACGCGATCCGTGCACCGTCCGCCGAGATCGCTGGCCACTCTTCGACCACCGTGTCTTTCGTGAATCGTGATGCCGACCCGTCGGCGCCGAGCACCCACAGACGCGCCGCACCGAGTCGGCCGCGCACGAAGACGACTCGCCCGTCGCGCGCCACGATCGGCTCTCCACCAGGGAGCGTCGATGTCGTGAGCCGCGTCGGTTCGCCCGTCGCGCCGCTCGGTCCGACGCCAACACGCCAGAGCGCGAAGGTACCGGACTGGTCGGATGAATAGACGATCGCACTGCCATCTGGTGTCCACGCCGGCTCGCGATCCCACGCGCCGCCCGAGGTGATCCGTGTCCATTGCCCAGCCGTCGCTCTCACCCACAGATCGCCCTCCACGCTCACGGCGAGTCGTCCGTCGCGAGCGAATGCGGGATTCCGCGCTGCCAGCGCAGGCTGGGATGCGGCCGACGAAGCCGTCGCGACCTGCAGCAGGAGCGTGAGTGTGGCGAGCGACAACATTGAATCGGAGGCTGGAGGTTGGAGGTTGGAGTCGGGAGGGTTGGAGGCGGAAGGTTGGAGACTTAGCGCACGAGGCTACAAGCGAGTGGCTGGCGGTTGGATCGCGCTATTAGACAATGCTCTACGCACCACCGGTCATGTCAAACCTCCAACCTCCAGCCTCAAACCTCCGCCTTCGACAGCCTCCGCCTTCGACAGCCTCCGCCTTCGACAACCTCCGCCTGAACCACCCGAGCGTCAATGGCCGCGCCCGTGAGTCGACGTTCGACGCCGCGTTCGGCATGCGCTCTGCGAACGATGATCGTGAGGGGATGGTCCCTCGCTATCCGGAGGACACTATGCCGAAAGGCGACAAGAGCTCGTACAGCTCGAAGCAGAAACGCGAAGCCCACCACATCGAACAAGGCTACGAAGATCGGGGCGTGGGCAAGAAGGAATCGGAGCGCCGTGCGTGGGCCACGGTCAACAAACAGGATCACGGCGGCAAGAAGTCGGGCTCGGGCCGCGGCAAATCGTCCAGCCACTCGTCGTCGCGCAAGGGCGGACACCGGAGCCATAGCAGCAGCCGGAGCCGGAGCTGACGACCGGAACGGGGAGCTCGACCAGAGCTCCCCGTTTCTTCTCGGGCGCCGCCGTCAGTCGGCGCGCAATGCTACGCTCGGATCCACACGCGCCGCGCGCAACGCCGGAATCCAGCTCGCGAGCACCGCGACCAGGATCAGCGTGACCGCGACGCCCACCATGGTCGGTGGATCTTTGGCCGAGGTCTGAAAGAGCAACGGCTGCAGCCAGTGGCTCGCGACCAGTGCGATCGCCGCGCCGAGTGCGACTCCCGGCAGTACGATGACCAGTCCTTCACGCACCACGAGACCGACCACGTTGCGCGCTTGCGCGCCGAGCGCCACGCGGACGCCCATCTCGTGCGTGCGCTGCGCGACATTGTAGGCGATGACACTGTACAGTCCGATGGCCGCGATCACGAGCGCGAGCACGCCGAACACGGCGAACATCGTCGCGCCGATCTTCCAGGAACGTGTCTCGCCCGCGATGACTTGGGACAGCGGCGTGACCGTGACGTACGACGCCCCCGGCATGAGCGGCTGGAGCCCGCGCCGAATCGCTTCCGCGTGATCGGCGGCGGGCGCGCTGGTTCGCACGAATAGCCCGCCAGTCTCGGGATGGAACTGCGCGATCGATAGGTAATAGTGCATGTCGCGCTTCCCGATGTCGCTGCCGCGGATGTCCTCGGCGACACCCACGACGGTGTTGCATGGCGCAGTGTCGGCGTTTAAGCGCACGCACTTTCCGAGCGCACTCTGGTTGGGCCAGAGCTTCGCGGCCATCGATTCGTCGACGACCATGACGTGCGGAGCGCCCGCATGATCCTCTTCGGTGATGCCGCGGCCGCGCAGGATCCGCGTTCCGCTCGTCGAGAAGTAGCCGGGTGTGACCGCTTGCAACGTGAAGTCGCCGAGCTTGCTCACCGAATCGATGCCGGCGACGCGCAGGTCCTCTTCCCATGTCATCCAGAACGGAACCGATACCACCCGCGCGGCGCCCTCGACGCCCGGCAGCCGCGCGGCCCGCTCGAGCAGCGACTGGCGGATCTCGCGCTGCTGCGCCGAATCGAGCTTGGTGCCGCGCGCATTCAGATCGACCCAGAGGAGGCGATCGGCGTCGTAGCCGAGTCGTACGCCGTTGGCGTTCGCGAGACTGCGCAGGAACAGCCCCGCGCCCACGAGCAGCAACACCGACAGCGCCGCCTGCGCCACGAGGAGCCCGGCGCGCAGCCGCGAGCGATGGACGGTCCCCTCTCGCGATCCCGCCTTGAGCGCCGACGCCACATCCTCGCGCGTGGCCTGGAGCACTGGCGCCAGGCCGCAGAATACGCCCGTGAGCACCGCCAGCGCCGCGACGACAATGAGTATTCTGGAATCGGCGAACGCGGTCGGTCCCGGGGCCGTTTCGTCGAGGAGCACGCGGCGCATCGCGTCCCCGCCCCACTGCGCGATCGCGAGTGCCGCGACGGCGGCGAGTGCCGCGAGGAGCAGGCTCTCGGTCAGCAATTGCGCGAAGAGGCGCCACCGGCTGATGCCGAGCGCGACGCGCACCGCGATCTCGCGGCGGCGCTTGAGCGCACGCGCGAGCAGCAGATTCGCCACGTTCGCGCAGGCGATCAGCAGCACGATTCCGGCGACCCCGAGCAGCCACGTCGCGACCTTGGCCTCCTTCCCTTCATTCGGGCCGCGGTTGAGCAGCACCGGACCGATGAACGCCGACGGTCTTGCGATGTCGAACGATGACAGATTCTTGCTGATCGTCGCCTGCTTCTTGAAGCTGAGCTGCTGCGCGCGGGTGAGGTCGGCGTTCGCCGCGGCGAGCGTGACCGTGGAATTCCGGCGCGCGAAAATCTCGAACCACGACATGTAGTACGTGTCGTACCACGGGTGCTTGAGGTCCGGGTTGGCGTCGCCCATCTGCGCCGTCATCGGGATGAAGCCGATCACCGGCGCGGAGCTGAAGCCCGTGAACCGCTCCGGCGCCACGCCGATGATCGTGTACTTCGCCGGTCCGATGTGGAGCTGCTGGCCGAGCGGATCGCGTCCACCAAAGCGCGTTTGCCAGAACGCATACGAGAGCACCACGACGTGCGCGCCGTAGGGCGGCCTGTCCTCCTGCGCGGTGAAGAACCGGCCACGCACCGGCCGCACGTCGAACAGCTTCCAGAAGTCGGCGCCGGTGACGCCAAGGTTCATCTCGTGCGTATCGGTGCCTTCACCCACCGCGAGCGAATTCACGGTGAACGGCGCCATCGCATCGAACGAGGTCGTGTTCTCGCGCAGATCGAGGTAGCGGCGGTATCCCGTGTACGTATTCGCGGCGCGCTTGTCGCGAAACGTCTGCTCGAAGTAGATGCGTCCGGCCAGGTTGGGCGACGCGAGATATGCCGGCGGCCGAAAGAGCAGCCGGTCGACGATGCGGAACATCGCGGCGTTCGCGCCGATGCCGAGTCCGAGCGTGACGACGACCGCGGCCGCGAACCCCGGCTTCTGCCGGATGCCGCGAACCGCGTAGCGGAGATCCTGCACGAACGCGTTCCAGCGCTCCACGCGCCGCTCCTGGCCGAGCAGCGCGCGGTCGAGATCGGTGAGGCGCTGGCGCGTGCGCTGCACGTCGCCGAAGCGCCGCCCCGCCTCGCGGCGTGCATCGTCCGGCGACATGCCGGCGTCGATCAGCTCGCGCATCGTCATCTCCAAGTGGAAATGCAGCTCGTCGTCGACGGCGCGCGCGACACCCGTGTCATTGCGCACGATGCGCATCAACCGTCGCAGTCCAGGGATGCGGCTCACGGTTCACCTCACGTGGTTTTGAGAACTTTGAATACCGCGCCGGCGTACTCGGTCCACACCGCCGCTTTGGCGCGAAGCTGCTTGCGCCCCTGCGTCGTGAGCTGGTAGTACTTCGCTCGGCGGTTGTTCTCCGAGAGGCCCCACTCGGACTCGAGCCAGCCGCGCTTCTCCATCCGGTGAAGCGCCGTGTACAGCGCCCCCTCCTCGATCTGGAGGCGGTCGTCCGTCGTCTGGCGGATCCACGAGGCGACCGCGTAGCCGTGCTTCGGTCCCCAGGTGAGCGTCTTGAGAATGAGCAGGTCGAGCGTCCCCTGCAGCAGGTCGAGATCGGCGGCGAGCAACGTGTTCCCCTGAAGGTTTCAGGGGTAAGATATCGCCACGGTGCATCAGGTTGTCCAGGGGGGGAGCGCCCGGCCCATTTCGAACCAGTGACAACCGGCGCTAGCATCCAGATCCGCGCACCGGCCACACGAGACCATGCCCGAGCTCCCGGATATCACCGTTTACATAGAAGCGCTGCGCGAGCGCCTCGTCGGCCAGCCAGTTCAGGATGTGCGGCTCAACACGCCGTTCCTCCTGCGCACCGTCGAACCCCCGCTCTCCGCGGTCGCCGGCGCACGCGTGTGCGGGATCGAGCGGCTCGGCAAACGCATCGTCTTCGAGCTCGACGGCGATCTCTTCCTCGTGCTCCATCTGATGATCGCCGGCCGGCTGCACTGGAAGGCGCGCGGCGGCAAGGCCGGATCACGCGCCGCGCTCGCCGCATTCGAGTTTCCGAATGGCACGCTCACGCTCACCGAAGCCGGGAGCAAACGGCGAGCGTCGCTGCACCTCGTGCACGGCCGCGCGGCGCTCGCGCCGTTCGAGCGCGGCGGCCTCGAGGTGCTCGATGCGACGCTCGAGGCATTTGCCGCGCGGCTGCGCGCCGAGAATCACACCGTCAAGCGAGCGCTCACCGATCCGCGGCTCTTCAGCGGAATCGGCAACGCGTATTCCGACGAGATCCTGCATCGCGCCCGGCTCTCGCCGGTCAAGCTCACGGCCCGACTCGCCGACGACGAGATCGCGCGGCTCTACGAGGCCGCCCGCGCAACGTTGGTCGCGTGGACCGATCGACTGCGCGCGGATACCGCCGGTGTGTTCCCCGAGAAGGTGACCGCGTTTCGCGACGACATGGCGGTGCACGGCCGGTATGGTCAACCGTGTCCCGTCTGCGGTGTCCCGGTGCAGCGCATCCGACACGCCGACAACGAGACGAACTACTGCGCCACCTGCCAGACCGACGGCCGGCTGCTCGCCGATCGCGCGCTTTCGAGATTGCTCAAGGAAGACTGGCCGCGCAGCCTCGACGAAATGGACGAGCTGAAATCGCGCTAGTCTTAGCGCCGGCTCACGCGGCCGTCAGGATCTCCGCGCCGCCCTCGCGAATGACGATCGTGTGCTCGTAGTGCGCCGCGAGGCAGCCGGTGAGCGTCCGCACCGTCCAGCCATCTTCATCTTCGATGAGCGGCGTGGGCGACTCGCTGATGATCGGCTCGAGCGCGATCACGAGTCCATCGGCGAGACGTCCCGGCGTGAACGGGCTGAAAAAGTTCGGCACCGACGGCCGTTCATGCAGCGCCCGGCCCACACCATGGCCGCACATGTCGCGCACCACGGCGTGGCCCCAGCGCTCGACTTCGGTTTCCACCGCGCGGCCGATCTCCGACACGCGCGCACCAGGCCGCGCGGCTGCGATTCCGCGCTCGAACGCCGCCTTCGCGCACTCGATCAACGAGACCGCGCGCGGATTCTGCGGCGCGAGCACCACGGTGATCGCCGCGTCGGCGATGTAGCCGTCGAGCTCCGCGGTGACGTCGATCTTCACTACGTCGCCTGCCTTGAGCTTTCGCGGGCCCGGCACCCCGTGCACGATCTCGTCGTTCACGCTGATGCAGTTGAATCCAGGAAAATCGTACGTGAGCTGCGGCGCCGAGCGCGCGCCGTGCTTCCGGAGAAAGCCGGCGCCCACGTCGTCGAGCTGCTCCGTCGTCATCCCCGGCCGCGCCGCGTCGCGCATCTCGCGCAGCGCGCGTGCGACCAGCTTGCCCACCGCGCGCATGCCGTCCAGGTCACCCGTCGATTCGATCGTCATCCGCTCCAGTCCTCACAACGTCATCGTCCCGTCGCACACCACGACCGTTCGGCCGCCGACACGCGCCGCGGTCACCACGCCCGCGCGCTTCTCCGCTTCGATCTCGAGAATGCTGGGGCGACCCATCTCGAAACCCTGCTCCACGATCCAACGAAGCGTGTCGTCCGCGCGCGGATCGCGCCACGCGAGATAGCCTGCGAGCGCGACGCACGCGCTGCCGGTCGCCGGATCCTCGGCCACACCGATGCCGGGGGCGAACATGCGCGCGCGAACATCGTGCCCCGCGTGCTCTGCCTCCATCGCGAAGACGAACACCTTGTCCGTCACGTAGCCCTCGAGCGCGCGTTCCCAGCGATCGATGTTGAGCCGCGCGCGCCCCACGGCCGCGCGGTCGCGCACGGGCACGAAGAGGAACGGTGTGCCGCAGGACACCGCTTCCGGCTTCATCACGCCGTCGAGCACATCGTTCGTATCGAGCGATAATACCCCCGCGAGCTCGGCCGCGCTCGGCGGCGGCGGACCGGCTTCCGGCACCTTCGCCGCCGTGAGCTGCGCGAATTCCGGTTTGCCGCCCGTGGCGCGAATCGTGACGGGAACGGGGCCGACCCCTTCCTCGAACACGATCGGCGTCACGCCGCCAGTCAGTTGCACCGTGCCGAGCGTCGCCAGCACGTGCGCGGTGCCGATCGTTGGGTGTCCGGCGAACTGCAACTCACCGCCGGGCGTGAAGATGCGCACGCGCGCCGTATGGCTCGGGTCGGCAGGCGGCAGCACGAACGTCGTCTCCGAGTAGTTGAACTCTCGTGCGATCTGTGGCATTAGCTCAGGAGGAATTTCCCGAGCATCCGGAAACACGGCGAGCTGGTTGCCGCCGAAACGGTGGTCCGTGAACACGTCGGCGGTGAGGTAGCGTGCATTCATGTAGGGAAAATGTAGTGGCCCTGTGTCACGGAACCGTCGCTGCTGCTCGCGTGTCTCAACCCTGATGGCGACGCGGTCGTAGTCTACACATGGCCCATTGGCTCGAAGGAATCTTCGCGTTCCTCTTCAAGTACCGGCCGGCGGAGTACGCACAGGGGACCCTCGCCTTTGGCGCCCCCGGCTCCGTGAAGCTGTTGCTCATCGCCGCGGCGTTGATCGGCATCCCCG
>Ga0068856_100003195_pt1 | contig 16686 bp, 33 predicted proteins | sample KBSCornC62_FD_66595 | JGI IMG/M metagenome (GOLD analysis project Ga0068856, IMG submission 66595) | Corn rhizosphere microbial communities from Kellogg Biological Station, Michigan, USA - KBS Corn C6-2 | ecosystem: Host-associated > Plants > Roots > Rhizosphere > Soil ...
GTAACTTACCCTTTTACTATAAAGCACTCCTAACTGCTTATCAGTAAGACCTTTAAATTTAGTGTGATAAGTAAGTAAGCTTATAACGAATTCCAATAGATTAGGGTCTTCTGATACATAGAGTATTACAGCAATCCTTAACAATGTAGCAGCATTAGATTTTTTTCTTGCAAGCAAATCTGAATAAGTATATGCTCTGCAAACTTCAATGGTGTTCATAGCTCATTCTTTTTTTTTAACGTAAGGGGCTAACTACTCGAGAAAGCCCCGTTGTTTTGCATGTTGGAAAAATCCTCGTCTGAGGGTGGAAGATCACGGGATCGAACCATGGCATCCTTTCAGATGTACGGTTTAGCAAACCGCTGCCTTACCACTCGGCCAATCTTCCTTAAAAGGATAGGAGTACCATAATCAGGTATCTCGCAGCCCTGCAGGAACTACTGAACACACCATTAGAGAGGTGATCGATTATATAACGCAGACGCAGTCATAACCAATTTTCCTTAGTGTGTACCCTTTAAACCTTAGATCTGCACGTCTGTGCTCCTTAGCTTTGACTGCTCTCCCAGCCGAACTCCTATCCTTAGTTAACCCGGTTCGATTCGAACGAACGACCTATAGAACCAAAATCTATCGCTCTACCAGCTGAGCTACGGGTCATTGTAATCAGATGGTCATGCCTCCTAAGGTCATAGTTAATAGTGCTTGATGTCCAGCACCTAATAACCTAACGCTGCTCCATTTTTCACCATCAGCTGTATATAGAATATCATCCTGCTTGTCACTAATTTTGATACCTTTAATAGTAAGATCCTGCTCGAATGTGTCAAGTCTAGTCTGCAACTCAGTAATTTGGGTGAGTGTGAAACCTGCGTTTAACCTGATTAATAATGACTCCATAAATAAAGCATCATATAATTTATATAGGTGTAAGACACTTTTCAGATTCTCCTCATTTTCGGCCACTTTAAAGAGGATAGAGCAACTTTTACAGTACCGCATATACCTAACACTCTCGCTAATCAATCGTGTCTCAGAACTCATATAAATAGGGTGAGACGCAATAGTTACCGATGGATCCTTTATCATCACTGAAGTTAGAACTTTACCTTCTTTACAAGTAATTTCTAAAGATGCTCCACTTTCAAATGTGCCACCAATTATACCATCAATATCGTGATCATCGAACGTGTTATCAATGTAGAATTGTGCAACCTCACTAAGTGCAGGATCCTCAAGATTGCCCACAACTGCGATGTAAGCCATAGCACATATAATCCAGTTAAGTTTAAGTATTACTGTCTTACCTGTACCATTCTTACCAGTCATTAGAACAAGAGCCCTAATATCCATATCGTGATCCATAGGGATTGGAGCAGTAATTTGAAGTTTTAAGGTACTTACGTGACCCAATTTATTATTTTCCATAGTTTTTATTTACGCGTAAGTTATAAAAATACCTCACCAACTCGTGATGAGGTCTGTGAGATACACCAAACTGCCAATCTACTCGAGATTACCATAGTGGAGATGCGGGGATTCGAACCCCGGTCCAAACATAGTTTAAATTCAAGTTTTCGAACATGCTTATGGGTTTGCTATTAACTAATAACTTAGAAAGGTTTACGATACCTATAACCGTTTGCGTTTTATAGACCGCCTACTACTTTTCGTAACTTTCTGTTCCCAGGCTGTTACCGCCCCACGATTAGGCTAAGGCAGGCTCAGCTAAATTCGCGTCGATCATGTTCATAACATCATCGAAAGTTGTTGTTGAAATGTTGCCATTTAACGGTTGAACGTTCAGATTTAAGTGCTAATTCGAACAACGCACTGCATGCTTACCTGTTTAACATCTATCCTGTCAATTCCGGTCATCCCCATTTTTTTTTTAATAGTAGCAGATTTCGGTAAAGAAAAATGCATCGAAGTGCGGCTCAAATCCGTCCTCAACCTCATTTATCACTTCATCGAGAGCTATAGATAATCGACCTCGAGGATCCGTTCTTATACTTCTAACTCTGTATTCCTGGCCTTTCTTAGGCACTGAACCGCCCTTAGCAGCTACTGATGAATTAGACCAACTAGTCCAAGTTCTAACTTTAGATCCCACTTCCATTGCAAAATTATTTACCTGTAAAGAAATAACTCCCGAAGGTTGTAACCCTTAGTGACCACAAACTACGCTTTCACTTGTCCATTGATTAGATGGCGCTAGATTTCATTTGTTTGTCAATTTCCTAAGCGATCAAGCTTAGTCCTACAGATTAGACAGGAGTTGGTTTGTACCGCTTTCCTCAGTTTGTTTTTGGATAAATCTTCATGTAATGCTCGTGACTATAGTATATTTGCCACGTTTCATTATGACGCCAATATAAAATATCGCAAGCGTCAGGATCATTAGCTTTCTCTCTATATAAGAATGTATAGTCTTCATTTAGAGCAGCTTCCCAATCCTTGTATACTTGTGCGTCCATATCCTCAAGTTTGAAACATAAAGACATACACAAACTAACAAGTATGAAGCCTGGAATTAAGTACCAAACATGTTGTTCAACTGCGAGGTATATCGTACCCCAGAACAATATCATGTTCAGTAGATAGAATGAGTTTTTAAACTTGACTAGTATACTCATAATGATTTAAATAAAACTGGCCCGCTAGTTGTGTTAGTAGGATCACCATGCCAGTTATTTCTTGTCAACTAACTCCTGACGGTGTTTAAGTGTTGTGGGATTATCCTTAGCATATTCTGCAGGAAAGGTCTTTGTCCACAACTCCTTGAGCCATGTAGTTTCCTGAGCATTAGGTTTAACTGACCTATAACCTTGAACCCATTCCTCGTGATCCCAAGGATAAGAATTATCAATGTGTGTACCGTTATGAGCTGCTTCAGCCCCTTTCTGGAATGATATGGTTTCTGACATTACATTAATGGTTTTTTCGTAATACGACCTTCTTTACCTTGCTGCTCATTGCGTCTTCCAACACAGCTACACATTGGTCCACCAATTGGAACTTTGGTGTTAGCGTTACAAACTTTATCGTGATCATAAAGACCATTAGGATGTTGTCCATTACATACGCAATCTAAGTAACCATGTGGTGTTGACTTATCAGCACGACAGCCATATTCATGCCAATATAGCGGGCCAATAGTTGGTCTTGCTTCTTGAACATTTTCTATGCCTGGAATATTACTAAGATCATTACATTCTGGAAACTCTTTAGCGAACCATCTTTCAAATGATTCACGTACTGCAGTATGAAAGTGCTCAAGAGCTCCCTCTTTATACGCCATCCAAAGCCTTGCTCTGAATTCGTCATCTGTGTAATGTCTACCCATTTCTAAGCCATAATATGTGAGTATAATTATTCTTAAACAACTCGTCGTATAAGATATCTACGTTACACTCTACTGCTCTGCTACCATCAATAGTTTCTCCTGTTGTAAAGTAACCCATACCATTTCGTGAGGTATATTTGTGTTTCTTTACACCATCGATAAATTTATTAATGGGTATCTTAGCCCACAACTCAGGATTTAGCATACTATGCCTATAGGCCATCATTTCGACTTGGTTTTCATACCACTTCGTAATATTCTGCTCAGTAGGAGCTAAAGTAAACAACGAAGTCAGTCCAGCATCGAATATATCAGGATTCTCTTCAATACGTCTGCGCATCTCCTGTAGATCCCATGCCTGTTGCATATTGAGCCAATACTCAGCACTAATAGTTCCCTCGGGTTGACGAAACATTTCTTCGGACATTAATGCAGTGATAGTAGTAATCGGAGCTTTGCCCTCAATTATACTCACCAGATGTTTCTCTGGCATTTTAAGCTTTTCAGCGGCTGTTGTAAGGCTAATGCCTCTGGCGATGAGTTCCTCCTGGAGGAATTCGCCCGGATGGAATGCTTCCATAACTATAAATATTGTTTAAAGTAAATAGCTAAAGCACAAAGCATGATCATTATAATTATTAGCTTTATGAACATTCCTTGTTCTACTAACCATTTACTCTTTTCCATACTTTGTAGCTAAATATACATTGAGTTGCTCCTTTGTGAACACATGAGGGCTATAATCAAGTGAGTGGTCCATTACTTCAAACGTATTGATACCATCCGCATCATTCCAGTTAGGACCACCAATAACTGTTATCTGAGGCATACCTTCTTTAGGATAAGCCCAATGCTTTAGACCAATCCAAGATTTAAATACTGACTGCTTGATCTCATCAGACAAATCCAATGCGTCTAACATCTTCTGGCCAGTAACAGCCATGTGATGATCAGTCTCTAGAAAGCTCTCTGGGAATGTTACCATATTCTTTAAAGGTGAAGAAGGCTTATTACTAAGCCTTCATTTTTTTCTTCTTAGGAATAGGAGGTGCCTCTGATGTTGGCATCAAAGAGTCTGTCCTAAAACTAATTTCGTCGTTCTCTGTCCCGTCTTTTGAGGCAAGGGTTCGGATACCCTTATGTCCAGTTACTATAAAATCACCGACCATCCAGTTTTGTGCAGGTTCATTCGTTCTAAACGAAACCTGTTCACCAACTTGCCATTTAAGTGCTACTGCTGTCATTTTTGCGTTTCTGTGCTTCTACTAGCATATCCATCGCATCAGCATATTTCCCTGCTGTTGTAGGATCGTTTTGCAGCATATGAATAGCTGTTCTTAATGCGACCTTTTCAATAGGAGTGAGACGTGTATCTTTAGGATCTAACATCTTTATTAAGATGGTTGATGCTGATTTTTGCTGTTGTGATGTTATCATAGTAGTTTTTTAGTTAAGCGGGAAACCCTTCAAAGGGTACAACAATAATGTCGTTCTCGCATATTTCACGCGATTCGTTTGTAAATTGCACAAGCTGATCATCACCTGGTTCCAGGTCATTGATAGCATTGATGGCTTTAAGTTTAGCCGCCTCAAGATTCTGCTCAAGTACGATCATTTGGATCACGTTAGCAGGATCAATGTCATAGATACTTCCTTGAAGTACTACGGCGAACTGTAGAAGATAGGTTCTTAGCATAGAAAAAGAATAAGTAAAATTGTAAGAGCAGCTGCAATGTTTAGCAACTGTTTGCGCTCTTCATAGCTTAGGGTTTGCATTATATTGATTAATTGGTTAACTTAAGAAAGGTGTCACGCTATTTTAACGTGACACCAGTTTACTGATTACTTGTCAGAATCGTCCTTCTTTTCCTTATGTTCAGACTTTTTATGGTCTTCTTCATTAGGCGAATGGTGCATACCAGCATCGGCTTTAAAACCTGCTGCTTTTTCTGCTTTCTCTCCCTCTTTACGCATCTGTTCTCTTTGGATGCTGTTCTGAGGTTCTGTTTGCGATTTTGTTGTCATGATTATAGAATTTAAAGTGTAAGATACTTCTACCCAAGACTTTGCATTCAACCACTAGTAAATCAATAAGGTTCTTCTTGTAGGTGGTTTATCATTCCATCTACGATAATATGCTAATTTGTACTCTTCCAAATAAACTATAAGTCTCCGTTTTCACTCCATGAGGTTCTACATTTTATTCAAAATTCAAGTAAGAGAAAGAACGACTAGCTCCAGGTTGATAAATCCCTTCGTAGTGTGGTATAGGACAGGATCGAACTGTCCGTCGTAAGGCAAACAACCTAAGCGCCGTCTCGCTAACCATACCAACCATCATAGTAAGCAAAAGCTATTAAAACTTACAATGAATCCCTTTTGTATTTCCTCATTGCCTCATCAATTTCATAAGCAAATCTAGCCTTTAAACCATATTGCACAACTATCGTACAAAACTGTTCAAGGCTATCTTTTCTTGTGAAATCAACTTCATTTGTAATGCCAACGTTAATCATTACTTCATAACGCATAAAGTCTGGCATTCCGAGGAAATTGTATAAATGTCTACGTGTCATATTGATAACGCCACTTTATTTTTACGAAGATCTATTTTCATAGGTCTTTTGGTTATACCAGCTTTTAGGCAGTTTTCTTCAAATTCAGCCACTATTCCTAGCATAGCTTTCCTGTAGTCAGCTAAAGCTTTAGCTTTTTCCCGCTTTTTCCTCTTGCGTGGATAGTTTTGGCTAATAATGAAAGACAATGTTACCTCTAATTTGGTACAACGATCGTAAAAAGACCTGAGGAAGCTTATTACCTCAGTACGCTCTTTTTCCGTAAGAGCTGCAACCTTGAAGCCGAATCCGGCATAACGATTCACCATTAGCCTTTGATTTGTTTCGAGCCAGGTTTTGTATAAGCAAAGCCAGCCTCAGGTGATTTACCACCAAATTGGTTATACATACCCATTTTACAATCAAGTGCACGTTGTGCTTTGTTCCTACGAGATTTCTTAGACATTGTATTTTTCTTTAGAATGTTTATAAAAGGTTGGGTGTTACAGCCCACCCAACCTAAAGGCTGCTACAGCCTAGAGTTTTAAGGACTCGTACCCTTAAAGGATTCGAACCTTTACCGCTGCAGGTCCAATGAAGGGTTCCAACCAAGGATTAAGAAGAAAGCTAGCAACACAGCTATTAAGCAAATACTTGCTGTTATAGCTCTATTCCTATATGCCTTTATAGCACATGGAATCTTGCCTTCTACTCTGTACATCCAACCGCGTTTGCTATAATATTGGCTAATCCAGCCAAATACTACACCAATTGTTATAAATAGGTAAATCATATCATGGAATGGAGTAGCGTAGGCAAAAAACGCTACTCCAAAAAAGCTAAGGTGTTTCCCCCAAAACAGCCTTAGTTATTCTTGAATCCTTCGAACAGTTTATGCAAAGGTGTTTGTTCCTCTGTATTCTTCTGCACTTTACCACTGGATTCATATACTGTTTCACGTGAACGTGATACAATAGACAATATATGTGGGATCATTCCTGCTTGGGTGGGTTTACCCCCGTAATTAAACATTGGGACTGGTGTACCATCCTCAAGCTTAAACTCACCCTTTGACTGCTTCCGCATAATGGTACATGTAGGTTCTTTCATGTTGTCGGGCAAATGTTTACCCAACTCACCTACAAGACCCTCTCGATTAAAGGCCCAGTATTGCTTGAGTGTCACCCAAACGAACTGTTTGAAATCCTCGTACTCCATACCAACCTGTACAGCACGAAACTGCCCAAAATCCCACAGTTCTTTAATGAACTTACTTACCTCTGTTACGTACGAACCCTTTAACGCTATTAGCGTGTATTCTTGCATTGACTAATTTATTTTTTGTAGAATTAAGAAAAATCCCGTCGCTCTCGCAGCTCCGGGATTTAAACCTAAACCTTATCACAATCAAGGTCAACTGACCTTGGTGGTCGCTGAAGGATTCGAACCTTCGGCCTTTATTAATATAAGCTTTAATACCAAAATGAATGAAACACCAGAATAAACACTAAATCACAATTACAACACTTTGCTTATAACTTAATAACGCTCTAGCCTGACTGAGCTACGCGACCAACAGTTTACCACATCCTCTCAGGAGAGTGTTGTAAACGAGTTGCTTTAATAATACACCATATACCATATACAAGGAATGCAACACCACCAAAGTAGTCTTGTATTTGTGTACAGTATAATGATGCTTGGGCGATGGCAATCATACCTAACATGAGGCAGATAACACCAAGCCAGAAGAAAAATCTATACATCTGTAAACCTTTCTTTAATTCGTTTATACATCCTGTTAGCGGCCATAGCATTATGTAGTGACCAACCTGCATTAGTCACTAACAGTGCTCCAACTATCCACGATGCTGATCGGTTTGCACCAAACGTAAAGTTAATGTAACATAGTACTATCATTACTATGTGTGCAAAAATGGTTACTGCAATGGCCAACCACCTGTTCTTACGGGCTCTTCTTAATAATGTACTCATTACTCTTCCTCCGGTAATTCATCGGCAGGTTCTTCCCATTCTTCAGGTTCATCCTCGATGAGTAGTTCGTCAAATGGCAAATCCTCCAACAACTCTCCTTCTACAGGCTCAAATGAGAGTATATTAATAAAATCAGTAGCAGCTTTCCATTCTCCGTCTTGTTCAAAGATAGGGATGGCAGTAACACGATCTGTAATACTGAACGCTAAATACTCAGTTGTTATCAACACAGTACGTGTGACTGGTATAAGATAATCTGGTAATTCCTCAAATAACGAATCATCATCTGGATTAAGCCACTTGTTCTTTACTGATTGCATTATAGCTGTAGCTATTTGTTCATCACTATGTGGAACAAATTGAGCTTTTTCTCCAAGAATTAGTTGCTCTTCTACAGCAAATTCAGCTAGTGTCTCCACGGCTCCCGGGGTTAACACTTGAACGTAAAATTGATGCATTAGTTAATAATACTTGTTGGTGAACGCCTTCCTGATGCAGCTGCCCACATCATGCTTAATTCAAGTACAAATGCAATATGATCATCAACTTGCTCATCAGGATCGCCAAATCCATAAGCATCGTCTGCCTGTAAATAAAGAGCTTGCATTTGTCCTTTCTCAAATAAATCAGTGAGACCTTCATCGCCATCTGTGGCAAATTGAATCATTGTAGCATGACACATTTCAGGTATGTCTACCACAGGTATAACTTCATTATTATGAAATACGATTGGTACAAGCATATCTAACCCCATACCAATATTGGTAAAGGCTACGATATCGTAAAGATGCTCACTGAAGCGGAGACAAGGTAAATCCTCTTTCTTTAAAGGTAAATCAGGTAAGTGAAAGGCTGGTTCTTGACCATACCAAACGCACTTAGCCATATAACAAACGATTTTATACACAACATAGCGAGCTTCCTCGTCGATCTGATGTTGTGCATGTGCTGTGACAAAGTCATCAGTAATTTTCTTTAGTCCTTCCTGCACATCCTGTGTAAGTAAGGCAACTCTTAGTTTCTGTAGCATAGGTTTTAAGTTTATTTGTAGTAATGGTGATACCACTTCTTTTTCCTCTCTTCTGCAAACTCCCTTGCTGTCTTTGGGAATGGCTTCTTATATACTGGATCGGCTATTATGGAGTTTTGAAGTGGTTTTATTGGTAGTGTGTGTGCTTTTGTGTCACTAAGTGGCTTTAAGATTACCTTGTAATCCATGGCAGTAAGTTTAGCAACGAGTCCCGTTCCAACGCCTCCTGCTAAGCCAATGATGATTAGTTCTCTCTGTTTCATGGTTACATTACTGCTACTAAGCCATCATCGATTTCTTTAATGTATTTAATGTCGAGTTCTGTTAGATAGTATGGCACCTCTAAAATGAGGGGTTCGTTTTCAATCTCCAATTGATTTCCCTGTTGATCGATTATCACTGTCTTAAGCATAAGAAATTGTCCACCAAATACAGCTTTACAGGCTGCTATTGTGTTTATCATATCCTTTAGTCTATTGTCCAGTTTTTGCTTACCTATCTTAGTCGTAATGTTTACGAACTCAAACTCTCCACCTTTAATTCTATCGAAATCGTACATGATTACCGTTGTGTTTTCAGCCATAGTTGTAAAAAGCTGTAGCATTTCTGCTACAGCATATATTGAGATCAGTTAACAGTTTCAAGCATAGAAAGTGTATAGTGCGAGACTACTTTCAATTGAGGTATTAATTTGGATCGAGCGCTGTATACAAAGCGTACTTCACCCATTTCCATATCCATATATCCAACCACTCTTGATTCATAATCCTCATGGATCATGATTAGAGATTCGGAAAATACCTCATAATCCTTACCTGTAGGATTTAAAGCGTATGTATTAAGCCTCTTATCAGTGGCTTTCATATACCTACGTATTAAAGCGGGATCAAACCTACCAAACTTAGTAATTATTGCTTTTATGAATTGGCCTAACGCCCAATTCTCAGCAGCATTCTTACTAGATGGTCTGTATTTAACCTTCAGTTGCGACCACACTCTATGGTTAGCAACCTCTATTTGTCTGGCCAAACTCATGCAGTTTTCTCTAAATGCCTGTTATACTCCATCATATGTACCTCAAGCGAACTTGCTCGTGTAGCATATATGTAATAGTCCCTGAACTGCTCTTCGTTCGCCCATGTACCCACCTTACCTGCTCTCACACACTCCATTATATCCTCAGACTTACAATAGCTATATGTAGTAGATTCACCATATAAATGAAGGATTTTATTCTCCTTATCTATATGCCAATAGCCACCACCTTTAACTTTTGTTTGGTCATTAGTACACGACAACTCGTGATGATAGGTGACCCTACCTATGATTAAGCAACCGTCCTCGACGATCCACTTAGGTTTAACGTCTTCGTCCATAATTTTAGGTTTAAAAAAGTGCACACACCTCGCGTGAATGCACTTCGCAAATTTAAATGGAATTTAATATAACTGTATAAGAAGAAGACTAAGTTGTTTGCTCTGCTACGTGTGGCTCTGGTACATTGTAACCTTTAGCTTTAAGGTCTTCCAGACACTCCTCAAATGAATGATAACGGCCTATAAGACCTGTAGGACGTTGCGCACCCTCTTGTTTACGTTGCCAATATACCTTATCATCAGATACACTAAATGTAAAATCCTCTGTACTTTTAAAGGTAAAGGATGTACGATCAGCGTTGTATTGGGTAAGCACATATGGAAAGTCAAACTCAATACGTAATTCAAACCACTTACTCTCCCAAGCTGAATAGCTTGTGTTGTAGTTAGTCTTACGGCCAACATATGCATCAAGGAGTCTATTCTGCTCCTTTGACCAAACTTTAAGATCTGCTTCAAGCTTGTCTTTGGCTTCCCTTGCTGCCTTCCAACCTTTAGAAATATTCCAATAATCAGAGTACAATCTCTCTAATAGAGAGAACATCTCGTGATCAGGAATATTATTCGTTAAGTCGAAGGTTACGCTCTCTGGCGATTCGAATATTGTATACACGCTATTACCTTCACCGCCTGTTTCAATGGCTATAAAACCAAATGCTATGTGGCGATTAATTGAGTTATCATAAGCATTTTTCATATGCTGTATGTCAACTTGTGGTGGACCACTTTTGATCCCTTCATATGCTTTCTCGAGTCTTTGACTCTCAGCATCGATAATGTTTTGTAGGCTTACAGTTGATTTCATGATTGTGTGTTTGTAGGTTAAAGCAAGGGAGCGAGTATTCGCTCCCAAAGCCAGGGTGGATTTAAAAAAAAGATCGTTCAGCTCTATTTAGGGTCGATTACTTCAGACATCGCACATTGGGCCGCGTATACCTATTCTGAAGAGCTTCATACTATACGACCAAGCTGCGGCCAGATTTACAAATTAAGATAACATAATAAAGGGTTACTCTTTGGCTCTACGCCTAACTTGGAAAGACTTAATGAATTCATCATCGTCTTCTCCGTCAAGAAAGTCTAACACTGCAGCTAAAGGTACATCAGCTTCACCATCTATAATAGAATCGATATCCTCGATTAATACTTCAGTGGAGCCGCTTTTTAAAGCTTCTACGGCGATATCGACTTCTTCTTTTGTGCTGTTGATGTTAACTACTATCATTGTTGTTCAGTTTGACGTCTTTTAATGGTTATACTCACACTAAATTCCGCATCTGCGTCTTCCATTGACTCGAATGCTTTACCTAACATGGTATTAACAGGATGATTTTCATCATTGGCCATATTATTGATGTCCTGAATGACTATTACAACCTTTGGATCACTGTCGAGCTGTTTAACAGCATCAGCTACCTCTGCTTCAGTGCTATCTGCATGTAGTACTATCATGGTTTTAGTTTTACCTCCTTGAAGCTTGTAAATGGCACGAGCATCCAGTTGTTCGGTTCACCAGTCAACTGTTTGCATCCCTGATTGAATGTAATGTAGTTTGTTCCATACTTTTGATTGTACAATTGCATGTATTCATCCTCCCATTTACGTAGAGGCATATGAACACCATGACACTCAATATGGAATAACCCACCATTATGGTAATGATAGTAGCCGACAACTTTTTCACCCTGTAAAATACCAAGATGATCTACTGATCCTCCACATGTTTTAGTCGGCATGAAAAACTCAGCACTCTTATTTGTTGTTTCTGCAGCATTCTCAAAGACAAGTGTATGTGCTTCAGGAAAGAATACAGTGAACCAGAACTCAGCTTTAGCTATTTGAAGGTTTAAGCTAAGTGCAGGAGTTAATAGCTTTACTAACTCCTTATCAATTGGTAATATTTTCATAATAACAAATATGGATAGTTAGTGTGTATTTGTTCGAGTAAGAAGGCTTTCTTATCGGCTGGCTTTTGTATAGCAAAGTATCCATGTAATGGGGCGAAATTCCATTCGCCACCTTTTCTGTTTAGCCTATAACCGATATTTATCCTATACCATACGTTTGGGTCAGCTTCTATTTCTTTACTTAGTACAAGTAAATCGTGTACAACTGTGAGACCACGAAGTCTTAGGTCAGCTTGTGTATAACCTTTAACAACGTGGACTGAATTATTAGTCCAGTCCACGCATTCTATGATGGGATAAGCCTTCATAAATGTTTGTTGATTAGTTGATTGATTGTGTTGGTTGGTTTAAAAGATGCTTATGGTAGATATCCACATTTGTAATATCTCACCATCAGTTGATGATTCCATCTCGTAATGCTGTGATTCTTCTATGGTCATCATATAACCATTGTCAGCAGCATATGCGAGGATATAGGCTTGTGCTTTAGCTAAATCAAAGCAATAGGTCATTGGATGTGTTGGATTATGTATCGATCCTTTGACTCTCATCCTAACTACTAACGCTTGTGTTCGGACTTCGCCTAAAGCTTTTTGAATGTGTGTTAAGTCTTCCATCTTTAAGTGGTGTTTGATGTATGAATAAATAAATGTAGTAGCTCCAGTGTGTCCGCTGTGCAGACAGTTAGTTTCATCAGGAGCTATCTACATCCGTGTCTTTATAGTAGGACAATTCGGTTGATTGTGTACAGGTGTGAGTTCCATTTTCGTGGCTTATCCTGTTCGTCGTCAATGTCTACCCATAGAGCGATTGTCTCTGGTGAGCTAAAGGTTGGATCCTCATATTCTCTACGAAACGCCACATCATTCTCAGTTGATACTAGTTGCTGTGGTCCTTGAATATTAACACCTAATGACTGGGTATAGTAGCGTGTTGTAGAGTGTTTAATTACTCCTTTTAGCGGATGCTGAGAATCCACACGCATATCATTTGGATAGACCAGACAGGCCCTATTATTGAAGCTTACGTTTACAAACGTAATTAGATCTGTCTCCATTTGTCGTTGTTTGCGTACAAACATAAAACGATCCTGTTGGTATTCTCCGCCAAACATTTGCTGAAATAGCTGATTGCACTCCTTATCCCTATAAAGAAAGGAGTTGAAACGTGAGTATACGTTGTGTAAACGAATTTGCTCCTTGATGTTTGCTGGTAGCTGAGACTGTATACAGCCTACAATGCTTGAAATGTTGTCGTTCATCTTATTAAGTGGTGTTAAAGATGTAAAAACAAAGGGCCTCACACGCATGTTGCCCTTTGCCGATTTTAAAGGTTTAGCCTTCACGCGGACCAACGGATTATTTATATTGAGGTATTAATATCCAAGTTTAGTACAGAGAGCATCAACTTCGTCTTTAGCTTCTTTCAAGCCTATTCCTGTTGAGTCTTTCCATAGTTTGACAGCAGCAAGTTTCTCTCTTTTTGTAATATGTTCTACCACTTGAGCTTTCCACTTTGGTATTGTATCATCAGGTTCAGCCTCATCGTAACCAAGCATCATATTTACATATGCTCTTGCTTCTTCGAGTTCCTGTATCGTTAGGCTATCAAGGACAGCTTTAAGTATTGTGTTCATACAAAAAACAATAGTGAGTCACCAACTGGCAACTCACTAAAGACTTAAAAATGAATGAATAAAAAATCGATCAATTACCAGAAGGCAATTAGTTTAACAAAGTATAAAGAACGAGTGTGTTCGTTTTAATAACGTGAGCGAGCAAGGTCTGCACCTTTATTCTCGCCCACGTTTGCTTAGGGCTAAAGGCTCCAACGAGCAATCAACAGCTAAGACTTGGCTTTTGCAGGACTGAATCTGCGGGAATCAGCTACTTTGTAGCCTACTATTGCCCCGCATTTATTGTCCGGCGATTCGCGGTGTTGGGTAATGCCTGCGCGCCAGAACGTACATATCGCTCGGCAATGGCTAACCCCATAGGTTTTGCTGCTACCTACGTAAAGCAGCTTACGTACTCTCTTGTGGTTGAGTAATACCTTGGTAAAAGAGTGAGCGATAATTCGTTGTACTTCCTTATTATCGTCACATCCATCGTGCTTGTGCTCCTACTAAGTATTCACACTACACAGCTGTTGGGCAGCCTGCTGTTTCGTACATCTCCCCACGATTATACTTATCAGCCTATACCTATGGTATATTGAGCGGGAGTCAGACTCGAACTGACGACCATTGGGTTATGAGCCCAATATGCTACCAACTGCACTATCCCGCGTTTAAAAAGTCCAATAGACCAAGCTACACCTACTAATAGTTAATACCAATAGATGATCATGGCCTGACTTATTGAACTTAGAGCCTAATACAGGATTCGAACCCATATCTTCACAACAATCAGTCAAGATTATACCACTAACATCGTATGAATGTTGTAACGCTCTATAACCCGTGTGATTGTCCATTGGTCGATGCATCCCTGCAGCTATCGTCACATTCACACATTTTGAGCTAATTAGGCTTGGACTGTGGAACTGCCCACTATCCAATGGGCTATTGTGTGGCTGTATGCTTAAGGGCTCTTACGAGCCCGTTATAGCAAATGAAAATACAACAGCCGTAGTTGTTGTTTGTAAAAAAGGGCTCTTACGAGCCCTCTTTCTTTTTTGGAAAAATGTTCAACTTGCTTGCTTTGCTTGGTCAATTTACTGCCTCGCCTGCTCGTAAGAAGAATGATCCGGTTATAATGGATAGATAGTAGAACGATTACCGGCGGTTTTTCCGCTCAGGTGATGTTAAACTTCTAATCACGCCGGCAGCGTTTGTGGACCCCTATTGAGGAGTCATTGGTGGTTAGCGAGGTTCCTTCGTGATTGCGGGCTATCATGCCAGGCATTCGCCTCACGTGACATCTGTTGACTTAGATTTCTCTCGCTCTAACCTAATGGCAGCCAATTGCTTTCTATGTTCTGCCATTATCGTTTTAAATACTTCGTGTGCACAAGGTATAGCTTTATTGAATATAAACTTATTATTCCTGTATTCTAAACGTATGAACATACGCTTACCAGCAAGTAGTTTGTATTCTCGTTCATTCATATTACCTTTATATGCAACGAAGTTTATCCCTTCATGATTGCGGATACTAATTGTACCATAGTAGCCTAATCCGTTCTCTGAACGTATTTCACCAAGGATAGAAAAAAAGGTGGATTGTGTTTTAGCCATATGTTTTGTCTATTCTTTAAAGGCTAACATTGATAGTATGATGACAATCTTTACCTATAAAGAAATAAGGAACCGTAGTTCCCTATCTCTCAGGTTATAATTGGTCGGTTTCTACAGCAACACTACTATAGCCAGTTGTATCAGCGTATGGTCCAAGATTACGCTCGTTGCGTATCCTTGCGGCCTTGGATTTGCGCACTCTATACTCATCCTCTTTTAGGATAGTTATTTGTGGTGTTGTTAATGCAGTGTAAACATTGGCAAACATATTAACTAACCTATGTGCTTCGGTCATTACTTTAGCACCAGCATGTTCTATGCTACAAGTTATTTCCATATGGAATAGCTTATTGCCTGAGCCTACTGAAGTTTTATCCATACCTTCAAAACTCATCGTTATGTTCTCGCATTTTAATTCTACAAAGAATGTCTCTTGATTGTTCATTGTTTTAAATGTTAGTGGTTTGAGCGTCGTATAGACCTAAACGTAGGATCTCCCTACACCAAACAGCATCACCTGTTTTGCACCATAAGCATGCTTGCATGTATATATTTTATTAGGCTTGGTGGCGTGTTGCCTACAAGAAAAAACAGTAATACAGGGATATAGAGCGTGAGCTCTATATCCCTATCGTTTACCAAACGATATCACCTTCAGGTTCAGCACCTTTAATGGCGAAAGCGTAGCGACGCACTGCACGAAGTTCAGTGTCGCCTTCTTTACCAAAGCGTTTAACGCGTGGTATTTTCAGCGACTCATCATTCTCGGCAAGCACACAAACAATTTCTTTGCCTACTAAGGCATTCCATTGTTTACCGCTCATCTTGTTAAAGTATAGCGGATCGCCATCTTTCTCAAGAATGATGTGTGATTTCGGATGGCTGGTCAAGCTATTAAGCGTAACCTGGCGGGCACCGCCTTCAAACACAATCGAAGGTGCAACTGAGTATTCGTCCTTAGTAGAGACCATAATAGGCCCTTTCTTAGTGTTTAGCATCTGCTCCTGTGAGCGTTTGTTAACGCCAGCACCTTGGATAGGTGTAAACTCGAATTTCTCAACCTTACCTTCGAAGCCAGTTTGGATCGCTTGCGATCCGAATCCAAAGCCCTGAAAGCTGTCATCACTTGCCAAGAATGCATCCATCGCATCCTTTTGGTTTTTCAAAAGTTCGTCTGTCATGATTAGAAAAATTTAATTGTTTAACATCAAAATCAAGGCCGGGGGTGATTATCAAGGC
>Ga0068856_100003197_pt1 | contig 16683 bp, 12 predicted proteins | sample KBSCornC62_FD_66595 | JGI IMG/M metagenome (GOLD analysis project Ga0068856, IMG submission 66595) | Corn rhizosphere microbial communities from Kellogg Biological Station, Michigan, USA - KBS Corn C6-2 | ecosystem: Host-associated > Plants > Roots > Rhizosphere > Soil ...
CGCGCAAAGCAACACTGTCACCCGCACTTTTTACATCGGTGTTTCTGCCGTGAATCAGACGCCAACGCTGAATCCCATCGGTAATGTCGCGCTCACTTACAGCAGTTCGGCTTCAACCACCGTCAGCTTGTCCGGCATCAGTTCCGGCGCGGCCAATGAAAACCAGAGACTCACCGTCACCGCCATTTCGAGCAATCCCCAACTGGTCGCCAACCCCACGGTCACTTACACCAGTCCAAATGCCACCGGCACTTTGAGTCTTAAAACTGTGGGCAATTTCAGCGGCACCGCCTACGTCACGGTCAGCGTCAACGACGGTGGCGCCTCCAACAATCTGACCTCCCAAACTTTTGCGGTGACAGTGACGCCCGTTTATCTGCCACCGTCTTTGAATGCGGTGGGCAATCTTGCTGTAAATCAAAATGCCAGCCTGCAGACGGTTGGCTTGTCCGGCATCAGCTTGGGTTCGGGGGCGGCAGTGACCATCACCGCGATATCCAGCAATCCGTCGTTGATCCCCAACCCCACCGTCAACTACACCAGTCCAAACACCACCGGTTCGCTCAATTTCACGCCGGTAACCGACGCAACGGGAACTGCCACGATCACCGTGACCGCCAACAACGGACAACCTCAAAGCAACCTCGTCACCCGCACGTTCACCATCAACGTCTCGCCCGGTATTCAGCCACTCGTCGGTCTTTCACCGACGCTCGATCCGGTGGGCGATTTGACTGTGGCTTTCAATTCCGGCATCAAGCGAGTCAGCCTCACGGGCATCAACCCCGGCCCCAACGGGACCCAGAAAATCAAGATCACCGCCGTTTCCAGCAATCCGAAGTTGGTGCCAAACCCCAAGGTGAGTTATTCCAGTCCGCAAACGACCGGCTATTTGAGCCTCAAACCCGCCACCGGCACCAACGGCACCGCTGTCATCACGGTCACGGTCAATGATGGCGGCTCTGCTAATAATATCTTCACCCGCACTTTCAATGTCACGGTGGCTCCCAACCAAGCACCCACGCTCGATCCCATCGGCAATATCACATTGGCATACAATTCGGCTGCTCAAGCCATCAGTCTGACCGGCATCACTCCCGGCAGCAGCGAAGAAATCCAGAAGCTCAAAATCACTGCCATTTCCAGCAATCCCAAACTCGTGCCGAATCCCAAGGCCAAATACAAGAGCCCGCAAACCATCGGCACATTAAGTTTCAAACCAGCCGCCAACGCCAACGGCACCGCCTTGATCACCGTCTTCATCAACGACGGCGCGAAGGCCAACAACCTCACGATCCGCACCTTCACCATTACGATTGGCGCGCCGCCCAGCATCGCCCAAGCGAACGCGGTTGCTGTCAACTCGACCACCACGCCGGCAGCGACCTTGACCTCTTCCATGGGTGCGGATGGTAAATTCTCCGTAACGGTCAACGATGCTTCCGGTCTCGAATACCGGCTGGAAGCTTCCAACGACCTCGTGCATTGGACGTCGGTGAATACGAATACCGCGCCGTTCACTTTCGTGGATGAAAATGCGGGCCAGTTTACCCAGCGGTTTTATCGCGCGGCCCTGCTTTCTCCGCCCTGAAGTCTGAAAGGCGGTTTGGGAACGGCTTAAATCAACTCCAACTCGGTCGCTTCCAATTTCACCGCCGCCGCCTGGCCGATGAAATCCAGGCGGATCATCACCGTGGCCATCCCGTGACGTTTTTCCACCCAGCCCTCGACGCCTCGCAGCGGACCGCTCTTGATTTTAACCCGCATCCCCTCCCCGATGGTCGGCGCGAGGCGGATTTCCAAATCCGTTTCCAACGCGCGGAGGATGTCGCTCAATTGCCGGATGAACAGTTCCTGGTCGGCGACCTCCAGCAGGTTTGCCACATGATCGCTCTGCAAAATCGGGTTCCGCTTCTCCCTGGGCATCTGGAGAAAAACGTAACCCGGAAACAGCGGCTTCTTGAAGACCACCGTCTTGCCGCGATATTTATGCGCCGACCGGTAACACGGCAGGCTGGCGGCAATGGTCTCCCGCTCGCAAAATTGCAGCAGTTTTTTTTCACACCGTGGACGGGTATGGGCGACATACCAAAGCAGTTGGCTCACGCGCATTAGCTTGTTGGCCCGCCTGCCAGAGTCAAGCCTCGCATCTGGACAGCCGCAGCAACGTCCGCACGTCTGCGGCTGGTCTGCGACACAGCCGCGCTCCGACAAATAAGGACACCACCGGAAAATCAGCAATGTCCGCATTTCAAAAAATGCTGGTGGGGCGAGCGTCCCCGCGAGCCGTCGTGTGCCTTGGGTTTAAGCGGCTCGCGAGGACGCTCGCCCCACCAAAATCGAACACCCCCGAAAATCAGCGGATTAGACTTTTGGGCGTAAAGCTCTATGCTGTCACCACATTTCAGAAAACCACTAACGATCGAGGCATGAAGAAAGTCAGTTCAATTCTGGTCGTGGATGACAACAGCGATATTCGCCGGCTGTTTTCCACCTGTCTGCGCGGTCAGGGCTACGAAGTATTGGAAGCCGAGAATGGTATGGACGGTCTCCGCCTCGCCCAAACCCGCTCGCCGGACCTGGTGCTGCTGGATGTCCGGCTGCCCGATATCAGCGGTGTGGAAGTTTGCCGGTCCATCAAAACCGACCCCCGATTGAAGGACGTCTTCGTCGCGCTGTGCTCCGGCGAGGCCACCAGCGATGAACACAAGGTCAGCGGCCTGCAAACCGGCGCGGATGAATACCTCGTCAAACCCTTCGGCATTCAGGAATTGCTGGCCCGCGTCCAAACCTTGGTGCGGCTCCGCAACACCACTGCCGCCCTGCGCACCAGCGAAGAACATCATCGCCGCCTGATTGACATCCTCCCGGACGCCGTCTGTTTGATTCATCCGAAAGGCCGCTTGCTCGCCGCCAACGCGCAGGCCGCGGCGATGCTCGGCTATCTCAACACCGGCGAGCTGCTGCACAAAACCATTTTCGATCTCACGCCGGCTTCGGAACATGAACGCATTCGGGAGGACGTGGTGGTCGCCCTGAAAGCCGGCATCATCCGCAACCTGGAATACACCATGTTGAAAAAGGATGGCGCATCTTTTCAGGTGGAATTGAGCGCCACCGTTTCGCTCGGCATCAACAACCAGCCCGCCGGCCTCTTGAGCGTGGTGCGCGATGTCACCGAGCGCAAACAGGCCCAGGAAGCGCTGCAATCCAGCGAGGAGCGTTTCCGGCAACTGGCGAACCACATCCGCGAGGTGTTCTGGATGAGCAATCCGGAGAAAACAAAAATCATTTACGTCAGCCCGGCCTACGAGGAAATCTGGGGGCGAAGCTGCCAGAGCCTTTATGACACGCCCAAGAGCTGGGTGGAGGCGATCCACGCCGAAGACCGCCAACGCGTCACGGACAAATTGCTGGCCAAGCAGTCCACCGGTGAATACGACGAAATTTATCGAGTGGTCCGGCCCGACGGCTCCATCCGGTGGATTCACGACCGGGCGTTTCCCATTCGCGATGCCGCCGGGGACATTTACCGCATCGTCGGCATCGCGGACGACATCACGAAACGCAAGCAGGCCTGGGATGCGCTCGGCGAGAGCGAGGCCCGCAAACGCGCCATCATGCAGGCGGCACTCGATGGCATCATCACCATTGACCACGAAGGCCGGATGATCGAATTGAACGCCGCCGCCGAAAAAATCTTTGCGCACAGTCGCTCCAAGCTCATCGGCGAAAATGTCATGGAAGTGGTGCCGAACTCCTTTCGCCCTTGGTTTCAAACCGGCTTGGCCAATTGCTTCATCGGCGAACGCGGCCCGACGTTGGGCAGCCGCATAGAGATGCCGGCCTTGCGCGCGGATGGCAGCCGGTTTTCCGCCGAGTTCACCATCACGCGCATCCGGCTGGCGGGCCCGCCGATGTTCACGCTGTATATCCGTGACATCACCCAGCACAAACGCGCCGAAGCCGAACTGCGTTCCCTGCCCCAGCGCATCATCAAGGCGCAGGAAGCCGAGCGTTCGCGTATCGCGCAGGAATTGCACGACGGCATCAACCAGCTGATCGCCTCGGTGAAAATGCGGCTGCGCAAAGTCGAAGGCAGCCTGCCCGACCTCAAGCCGGCGGCCCGCGAAATTCTCCAGCGCTGCGATCGCCTGCTGGTGAAAGTGTTGGAGGAAAACCGCCGCATTGCGCACAACCTCCGGCCGACGGATCTGGATAATCTCGGACTCGCCGCCGCCGTCACCAGTTTTTGCGCGGAAGTGCAAACGCGGACTAATTTAAAATTTCAATGCCGCATCACTTCCTCCAAAAAACGGCTGCCGGCCGGAATTGAGCTGCATCTGTTCCGCATCATGCAGGAGGCCATCAACAACATTGAAAAACACGCCCAAGCCAAAACCGTTAAGCTTCAAATGCGGTTCCAGGGCGAGTTCGTGGTTCTGAAAATTCAAGATGACGGCGTCGGCTTCGATTCCCAAGCGATCAAGCCCGCCAAAAAAATGCGGCATGGTCTGGGTTTGACCAATATGCGCGAGCGGGCGTTGTCCTTGGGAGGAACTTATGAAATCAAATCCGATGCGAAAGGGACAACCATCCTGGTGCGCGTGCCGACCACCAACACCCAACGCGTGGCCATCACGAAACCCGAGAAGCTGGTCGCTGTAAAAGCGCCGGCATGAACCGTTCCTAGTCGACGCTGTCTTCCACCCAGCAAACGGCGTAGCGAATCAGCGCATTGACGCTTTTCAACTTTAGCTTCCGGCGGATGCTGTTGCTGTGGGTTGAGACTTCAGCAGAAGCCAAGCCGACCTGGCTGGCAATTTCTTCGGTGCTCTTGCCTTGGCCCAATGCTTCCAGAACTTCCAACTCGGAATCCGTGAGCAAATCCAGCGCACCCGGTTCTTTGTCCGCCGTTTTCTTCAAACCGCCCCGGGAAAAGACATCTTCGCTGACATAAATGTGACCGGCCAGCACATCACGAATCGCCAGGATGATTTCGTGGGGGTCTTCCTGCTTCATGATGTAGCCATCGCCCCCGGCCCGCAGGACGCGCTGGGCATAAAGTGCTTCATCGAACATGGAAACCACCAGCAGCTTGATTTCAATTTTCTTGGCCCGGATTTCCTTGATCAGTTCCAATCCGCTCTTTCCCGGCAATCCCAGATCCACCACGGCCAGATCGGGTCGCAATTTAAGAATGGATTTCAAACCCTGCCGGGCATCGCCGGCTTCACCACAAACGCTCAAATCATCCTCGGCATTGAGCAGCTTCGCCAGGCCATCGCGGAAGACCGGGTGGTCTTCCACCAGGAAAATCCGGTGTTGCGGACCGGTCGCTTTCTTTTTAAGGAGCTTTGCCATATGCCTCAGATTCCAAAAATTCTATATCCTGCGCCAACAGGCGCACAAGGTAATTGATTTTTTAACTTGGGGGAATTTTTGCCGCTGCAGCCCGCCTTCGTTCTCAATTATTCCTGCTGGCCCGGCAAAACTCCGCACTGCGGCTCAAGCCAGCGCGTTCAGTTCACCAGCCTGCATTTGATAAGTAAGTTAATCGGAGTGAAGTGCCCGATGGGAATTTGATGTCCTCATAGTGACATTTGATGTCTCAATTTCGCATAGATGGTGACAAAGCGGCCACATACGATATGTGAAACATGGGTTGAGCCGAAGAGTGGCGTGTCATTTAACGATTTAGGGGGAGGATAGAGGGCAGCCGGTAGCCAGATTGGCTCAACACCGTGTTGGAAGTGGTGGGTTGTGACTTTTATGCATGACCATTCTGCACCCGGATTGGGTATGCAGATCAAGCTGTAAAAGAACGCTCATTATACAAACGTTGTGGAAAAAAATTCAGAGCCTCAATTAAGAACCGTGCTGCTCGTTGATGATAATGTTGATACTCGTCTCCTGACCAAGATGTTTCTCAACAATTTCGGATTCGAGGTGGACTCGGCGGATTCTGCCGGTGAGGCGCTGGCTCGTTTTAATCCCACGCTCCACGATCTCGTGCTCACCGATAATTCCATGCCCGGCATGACCGGCGGCGAAATGGCCCACATTATCAAGATGCGTTCGCCCTCCACCCCCGTGGTGATGTGCACCGGCAACCCGCCAAACGATGTCTCCCCGCTGGATGTCGTCATCACCAAGCCGACCCATTTGCTCGCCATCAAAGATGCCATAGATAAGCTTCTGCCGCCCCGTTAGCCTGTTTCCTGCTCCCCGCTGGTTGTTTTTCCGCAGCGTTTCCGTGAAAACTTATCCTTCCTTGAGGAAACCCGCGCTTGAGTCGCCGTGCCGCGCGGCATAGATTCACGCCGCATGAGCCATTCGTTGAAAGACCAAGTCGCGCAAACTTCTGCCTGGATCAAAACGCTCCGCGAGGAGATCGCCCACGTCATCGTCGGTCAGGAAGCCCTCGTTGACCGTCTCCTCGTCGGTCTGCTCGCCAACGGCCACGTCCTGCTCGAAGGCGTGCCCGGCCTCGCCAAAACGCTCTCCGTCCGCACGCTGGCGACCGCCGTGCAGGCGAAGTTTCATCGCATCCAGTTTACGCCCGATCTGCTGCCTGCCGATATTCTCGGCACGTTGATCTATAATCCGCAGGACGGCAAATATCACGTCACGCGCGGCCCCATCTTCGCCAACTTCGTCCTCGCCGACGAAATCAACCGCGCGCCGGCCAAGGTGCAAAGCGCGCTGCTCGAAGCCATGCAGGAACGGCAGGTCACGCTCGGCGGCGAAACGATGAAGCTGCCGTCGCCGTTTCTCGTGCTCGCCACGGAAAACCCGATTGATCAGGAAGGCACCTACCCGCTGCCCGAAGCGCAGGTGGATCGCTTCATGTTCAAGGTCATCCTCGATTACCCGAACGAAGCCGAAGAACGAAAAATTCTCGACCGCATGGCGTTCACCAGCCCGGAGCAACCGGTGCAACCCGTCGTGTCGCTCGAAGAAATCCTCGCGACGCGCAAGCTCGTGGACCAGATCCATGTGGACGACAAGATCCGCGATTACATCGTGAAAATTGTTTTCGCCACGCGCAAGCCGCAGGACTTCAAGCTGGACGTGAAGCATTTCATCCAGTTCGGCGCGTCGCCGCGCGCGACGATTTTCCTGACGCTCGCCGCCAAGGCGTGGGCGCTGCTGCAAGGCCGCGATTATGTGATTCCCGAGGACGTGAAAAGCATCGGCCCCGACGTGCTGCGCCACCGCATCATCCTGACCTACGAAGCCGAGGCGCAGGCCGTGACGACCGATGCGATCATCAAGAAGGTATTCAACGTGGTGCCGGTGCCGTGAAACAGATCATTCTTACATTCTGCACGCTCTGCGTCATGTCGTTGCTGTTGTGTTCCTGCTCAACAGGGCCAAAACCATTTGCTCCGGCGAAACAGCTTCCAGCCGAAACGAGCATGAACAAAGATGCCGGTCACGGCGGCCACCTAAACGTGATGATCTCGTTGGATGGAGAAGAATTACCCTTCATCTTGGATACGGGTGCCCCGGTGACAGTGTTAGACAAGTCGCTTGAGCCTAAGCTTGGCAAGAGTCATGGAACGGCTTCAATCCGGCTGGCGGACGGCGTAAAACAAAAAACTGGAATCTTTGCCCCGCCAAAACTTTATCTCGGGAAAACGTCATTAATGCCTGGTAATTTTATCTGCACCTATGATTTCAAAGGCCACCCCATGGGCATCCTGGGCATGGATCATCTTCAACACTATTGCGTCCAATTGGATTTTGCGGTGGGGAAAATGCGTTTTCTTGATCCGAGCAAGTTGAACACAAACGAACTGGGGCAATGCTATCCGCTCACATTCAAGAATGGCTATCCGTGCATCAACCATTCAGGCCTTGCCGGCAACAACACAAATCTTCTGATTGATGTCGGGTGTAATGTTGACGGAGCAATGAGCAAAGGCACCAACGAATTTGACGGAATGTATTTACCTGAATGCCATTGGAATGGCCAAGCCTACACGAACTTGATTGTGGCGGCAATTAGCCACGCGAACCTGCTGGGCTTGAGATTTCTTGGCCGGCATCTGGTCACATTCGATTTTCCACACCAACGCATGTTCCTCAAACAGACCAGCGTCGGCCCTATTGATTCGACCAGTCCGGAAAATGATTCTGAATCCACGCAGAAATCTGGAATCAGGTTTTTGATGAAGCTGAAGGAAAATGGTGAGTTGCCCGGCTGGCCTGGAGAAGAGAGCAAGTCGGCAGTTTATTTTCAGAAGCCGCAAGATTCTGACTCCAACTCCGCCACTTTCAGTTTTTGGAAATCAGCAGATTCAGTCTCTTATCATTACGAAATCGTGCGGACAACAAAACCAAGTCCTTGGAAACTGAAAAGGGCTTGGTGTGTGGATACAAACGGCCAACTGATTCAGGAGTTGACAGTCCCATGACCCTCACCGAACCGCCCGAATCCATCCGCCAAGTTGAAACCATTTAAACAAACTATGAAGTCACATTACCAAGCTCATCGTATGTTCGGACTGCGTTCGTTGATTTGCGCGCTGACGCTGGTCACGGCGTTTAGCTCGGGAATCGCCCGCGCGGAAATCCGTTTGCCGCATGTGTTCGGCAGCCACATGGTGTTGCAACAGGAAAAACCGATCATCATCTGGGGTTGGGCGGAACCGGGCGAGAAAGTGACGGTTCAACTGGGTGAAATCACTCAACCCACCCAAGCCAACGAACGCGGCGAATGGAAGCTGACGTTGCCCGCGATGAAAGCGGCTGGCCCGCTCACCCTGAAGGTCAGCGGCTCAAGCACGGTGACGTTTGACGACGTGATGATTGGCGAAGTGTGGCTGTGCTCCGGCCAGTCGAACATGGAGATGGGCATCGGCATGGTCAACGACGCCACGAATGAAATCGCCAACGCGAACCATCCGGGCATCCGCCTGCTCATGGTGGATAATCACTGGGATGCGATGCCGCAAAAGGATTTCAAGGGCACCTGGAAAATATGTTCGCCCGCGACGATTAACGAGGGTGGATGGTCCGGGTTTTCCGCAACGGCATATTTTTTTGGCCGCGAGCTTAACGAAAAGCTGGGCGTGACGGTGGGATTGATTGATGCCGACTGGGGCGGCACGCGCATTGAATCGTGGACACCACCGGAAGGTTTTGCAGCCGTGCCGGCATTAAAGGACGAATACGAGATAGTGCAGCTAGGCGATCCGCGCACGGCGTTGCACCATGAACGATTGGCGCAGACGCTCGACACATTTGAGCAATGGGATACCGCTGCCCGTCAGGCCTTAAAGGCTGACACCCTGGTTCCACCCGCGCCGAATTATCCCGATGAATTACGCGCCCCGCATGATTTGCAACAGGCCACCGCGCTCTTCAACGGCATGATCCATCCGCTCGTGCCGTTCGCCATGCGCGGCGCGATCTGGTATCAGGGCGAATCCAACATGGGCGAGGGAATGCGCTACGCCGACCGGATGCGAGCGCTCATCGGCGGCTGGAGAGCGATTTGGAATGAAGGCGATTTTCCATTCTACTTTGTGCAGATTGCGCCGTTCAATTATGGCGACACCGCAGAACGCGAGGCGGAAATCTGGGAAGCCCAAACCGTCGCGGCGAATACCATTCCCAACACCGGCATGGCGGTCATCACCGACGCCAGCAGCCTGCATGACATTCATCCCAAGGACAAACAAGCGGTCGGGCATCGGCTGGCGTTTCTGGCGCTGGCCAAGACTTACGGCCAGAAAGATCTCGTCTGCTCAGGACCGACATTCCAAGCCTTAAAGATTGAGGGTGACACGCTCCGGGTTCGCTTCAACAACGTCGCCGGCGGCTTGCGCAGTCGCGATGGCAAGCCCCTGACCTGGTTTGAAATCATTGACGCCGATGAAGGCGGTTTTGTGAGAGCCGAGGCGCGGATTGAAGGCGATAGCGTGGTCCTCTCGGCACCCGGCGTGAAACATCCGGTCGCCTTGCGCTTTGCCTGGAGCGGTCTGGCGGAGCCTAATTTGATCAACGCCGAAGGCCTGCCCGCCGGAGCCTTCCGCGCTGGAGCGGTTCCCAAACGCGATTGGGTGGGCATGATCGTCCCCGAAGCCAGTCAGTATGAACTGGTTTATGAACTCGACCTGACAAAACTTAAGGCGGGCATCAAGTATGACGTGGACAATCATTTAAAAATCAAAAAGCCCTTTGACCGGATCGCGTATTTTCTGGAATTGCAGGACGCGAACATGAATGCGCAGGACATTTATGTCTCCATGGACGCTTTTACAACTGACGCTGGCAAGATTGGCCTGCCGGTCTTTGGTTCCGGCGCCAGCTTCCAGCAAAATGTTGCCAACCTGAATATTTTTTCAAATGTGAAACAAATTGTGACGGGCACCCATCTTACCGGCGGGAACATCGAGTTTTGGCCCAATAATTACGTGTCGCAAAACGGCGCCAAGGTGCCCAACGCGTCGAATGACATTTTTGATTTCGGCGACCAGATGGCTTTCCCGCCAGATGGCTACGGCTGCATGCAAGTTCACAATCATGACGCGCGACAGACGTTGTTTGCCATCAATCACTGGCGCGAAGGTGCGCGGGCGGATGTGGGCATCGGCAATCAAACCAAGGAAAATCCGGATTGGACTTTCGCCGGCAACGCCGGAAATTATCGCGCGATGCGGCTGAAAGTTTACGTGCGGTGCCGCTAAATTTTGGCCACTGGTATGACCCTCACCGAACTGCTCGAATCCGTCCGCCGCGTGGAAGTCCGCACAAACCGTCTCGTGAATGACACGATGGGCGGCGCGTATTTGAGCGGCTTCAAAGGACGCGGCATGGATTTTGAGGAACTCCGCGAATACATGCCCGGCGACGACGTGCGCGACATTGACTGGAATGTCACCTATCGCCTCGGCCGCCCGTTCGTGAAACGCTTCCGCGAGGAACGCGAACTCACCGCCGTGCTCGCCGTGGACGTGTCCGCGTCGTCCAGCTTTGGCTCGGCCAACCGCACCAAGCGCGAATTCGCCGCCGAGATCGCCGCCACGCTCGCCATGTCCGCCGCCAAAAATGGTGACAAGGTCGCGCTGCTGCTGTTCACCGATGAGGTGGAACTGTTCGTCCCGCCGCGCAAAGGCCGGCGGCACATCCTCCGGCTCGTGCGTGAAATGCTGATGTTCCAGCCCAAGAAGCGCGGCACGGATATTTCCCAAGCACTCGTTTTCTTGAATCACGTTCTGAACCGCCGTGCGATTGTGTTTCTGCTGACGGATTTTCTGCACACTGAAGCCGGTCGGACCAATGGGGGAGCTGGTGGGGCGAGGGTCCCCGCGAGCCGTCGCGACGTCATCGCCGAACTCGGCCTCACGAACACGCGTCACGATGTCGTCTGCCTGCACTTGCACGATCCGCGCGAAAGCACTTTGCCGGATGCCGGTCTAGTCACCATCGAGGACGCCGAGACGGGCGAACTGCTGGAACTCGACTCGGCCCGCAATTCCATTCGCGAGCGCTTCGCGGCGATCAATGCAGAACGGCTGGCGGAGCTGGACCGCGCCTTTAACCGCACCGGGATAGACACCCTGCGCCTCAAGACCACCGAACCGTTCGCGCCCGTGCTGCAACGCTTCTTTGAACTCCGCCGGGGACGGCGCCGCGGATGAAATGAAGGGAAACATTCAACATTCAACCTTGAACGCCCAACGCCTAGCGCGTTTGTTCGGCGGTCGTCTCATTGGGTGTTCAAGGTTGAATGTTGAATGTTGGATGTTTCTGCTTTTCACATTTTCCGCATTTGCCGACTCTTCCACCAACGCCCTGCCCTCGCTCGCTCCGGCTTACGGCCAGATTCCGCCGACTTTCTGGGACCAGCACGGGACTGCCATTATTATTGGCAGTCTGGCACTGCTCGCAGTGGTCAGCGTGGTTGTTTGGAAACTGCTCCAGCCCAAGCCGCCCGCCGTCGTGCCACCGGAAATTGTGGCGCGGCTTGCATTGAACAAATTGCAAAAGGAGCCGGAAAGCGGAAAAGTATTGAGTGAAACCTCGCAAATTCTGCACCGCTACGTCACCACGGCGTTTCAGCTTCCAACTGAAGAATTGACCACGACGGAATTTTATCTTGCCCTCGCCAGCAACAGCCAGATCCCTCTCGAACTCGGCGAAAACATCTCCCGTTTTCTGCGCGAATGCGATGAACGGAAATTTTCTCCGGCCACGAATGAAGCACCGATGAATGCCGCCAACCATGCGCTTGAATTGGTTGCTCAATCCGAGAAATTTCTTTCGTCGGTGGAGCAAGCGCCCTCACTAGCCGATTCAAAAACAAACGGCTCGTCAGCAGCCTCGCCCCAACAACGCCCTGTCAAATGAACGGCGAATTTGAATTTCAATACCCCTGGCTGCTGGCGTTGCTCGGCCTGCTGCCGGTGTATGCCTTGTTGTGTGGCAAGATCGGCAAGCTATCGGCGCTGACGTTTTCCAGTGCGGACATTGCGCGAGCAGCGGGCGCGACGGCACGGTCGGCGGCGGGACGGATTTTGATTTTTCTCCGGCTTTTGGCGGTGGCGTTCACCATTGTGGCGCTCGCCGGGCCGCGTTTTGCCAATTACCACGTCGAGACCGAGACGCCGGGTATTGACATCATGCTCGTGCTGGATTTGTCGTGGTCCATGATGGCGGTGGATATGGGCAAGCCCTCGGAAAAGCTCACTCGCTTCGCCGCCGCCTCGACGGTGCTGAAAGATTTTATCGAGAAACGACCGAACGACCGCATCGGTCTGATCGCCTTTTCCGGCGTGCCGTATCTCGCCAGCCCGCTCACGCTGAATCACGACTGGCTCATCGAAAATCTGGAGCGGCTGCACATCGGCATCATCGGCGAACTCGGCACCGCCATCGGCGACGCCGTCGCGGTTGCCGCCAAGCGGCTCAAGGCCGTGCCAAACAGCAAAAGCCGCATCACGATTCTGCTCACCGACGGCGACAACAATATGGGCAAGATAGATCCCCTGCCCGCCGCGCAGCTCGCCGCCGCGCTGGGGACAAAGATTTACGCCATCGGCATCGGTATCGAACAGCCCTGCAATCTGCCGAAATTCGATCCGCTCACGGGCAAGCTGTCGTTGGATCCAAACGGCAACATCATTCCCACGCTGCTCTTGCAGCCTGCAAACTATTCCGTGCTTGGCAAAATGGCGTCTTTATCGGGCGGCCAGTTTTACCGGGCGACAAATGCGCGCGAGTTGCAGAACATTTACAACCAGATTGACCGCCTGGAAAAATCCGAGGTCAAGCTGCGCCGGTTCGCAACGTATCAGCCGCTGTTTTTCTGGCCATTGCTCGCGGCGCTCGGCTGCCTGGCGATTGAATTGATTCTGGCGAATACAAGATTCCGACGCGTGCCATGAATTTCTCCGATTTCCATTTCGCTGAACCGCGCTGGCTGTGGCTGGCGGCGGTTGCGCCGGTCCTGCTCGCGCTGTTGCACGCGCACGCCGCGAGCCGGCGCCGCGAACAGCTCGCACGTATGGCGTCGCCGCAATTCGTGACCGGGCTCACGGCCTCGCACAGCCCGGCCCGACGCCGACTGAAAAATATTTTGTTGTTGTTGGCCTTCGCGTTCGCCGGACTCGCTCTGGCCCGTCCGCAATGGGGCAGTGTGGCCGCGAACCACGCGTGGGTTGGTGAGGACGTGGTATTCGTGCTGGATTGTTCGCAGAGCATGACGGCGACGGATGTCGCGCCGAGCCGGATGCAGCGAGCGAAATTTTCCATCCTGGACTTCGTTCATCGCCAGAGCCACGGGCGCGTCGGCCTCGTGGCGTTTGCGGGCGGCGCGTTCATTCAATGTCCGCTGACGTTTGACACCGGCGCGTTTGAGGAAACGTTGTTGTCCGTGGACGAGAAAACAATTCCGGTTCCCGGCACGGACATCGGCCGCGCGCTGAACGAGGCGTATCGCGCCATGGACAAGAACGCCCGCCGTAAAATGGTCGTGCTCGTGACCGACGGCGAGGATTTGGAAAAAGCGGGCATCGCCTCCGCCAAACGGCTCGCGACGAATGGCGTGGTGGTGTTCACCATCGGTGTCGGCACGCCGGCGGGCAAGGAAATCCAAATGCTCAACGCCGCCGGCCAGCCGGAGTTGGTGCGCGATGCGAAAGGCGAAATCGTCCGCAGTCAGTTGGATGAAACCACGCTCCGCGAAATCGCACAGGCCACGGGCGGCAGCTATTATCCGCTCGGCAATCTCGGCGACGGCCTGATGAAGGTGCGCTCGGCAATGCATTCGTTGGAGGTCGCCAGCGGTTTGCGGCAATCGGCAAAAAGCGGCGTGGACCACTTTCATCTGCCCATCGCCATGCTGCTCGTGCTGCTGGTTGTGGAATCGCTGATCGGCACGCGACGAACCAACATTCCGGCCAAGTCATGAAATTCTTCACGAACATGAAAAGTTTCCTCCTGGCGCTCGCGCTGGCGGCGGGGTTCCCGGCTTGTGCCGGTGACACAACGAATTCGATCGAGCCGGTCACGGCCCGGGATTTTTACAACGCGGGGGCAAAGCTGCTGACCAACCGGAAGTTTGATGACGCGGAAAAGATGTTTCAATCCGCGTTGACGACGCAGGACGAAAGCGTTCAGTCGAAGGCGCTCTACAATCTCGGCCACGCGCGGTTTGCGCAGGGCATGGAATTTTTGAAGAAGGGGCCGGACATGCAAAACGTCGCGGCGCAAGGCAATCGCGCTTTGGCGGACGGCGAGCGCGCCCTGGCCTCGGGCGAATCCGCCCTGGCGGAAAAGGAATTGTCGAAAATGATCGGGGCGTATCTTGATGGCCGGGGCGCGCGGCACGAATTGCGCGCGGCGGAAAAAGCCGTGCGCGCAGCGATGGGGGTTTACGGCAAAACGCTGACCAAGTGGCAGCGGGCGGCGGATGATTTCAAGGGAGCCGCCGAGTTGAACCCCGCCGACACCAACGCGACCCGCAACGCGGAGATCACGCAGCAATACATCGCAAAGCTGGTGGACAGCCTGCGGCAAATGCAACAGATGGCCGGAAAGATTGGCAGCCAGAAAGACCAACTCGGGAAAATGTTGAGCAAGCTGAAAGGTCAGATTCCCGGGCTGAATGCGCCCCCGGGCGCTGCCGGCGATGATGAGGATGACGAGGACGGAGTGCAGCCGGATTCGCTGGCGGGCCAGAAGGAAGGCGCGGGACGCGAAGGCGATCAGATGCAAATTCCGCTGTCGCCAGATCAAGCGGGGCAGATTCTCGACGGCATGGCGCTCGATGGCGGCCGTCGCCTGCCGATGAGCGATAAAGCGGGAGCCAAACCGAAGGACAAAACCGGGCGTAACTGGTGAGATTGAACATGGAAAACATTCAACATTTAACATTCAACATCGAACGCCGAAGTGTCGCCGGGACGCGCATGCTAAAGCGTTGGGCGTTGAATGTTCAATGTTCAATGTTGAATGTTCTGCTTTCCATGTTGCTGCTCGCACCGCTGCTGCTGCACGCCCAAACGCCGCCAACGGTTCTGCCGGGCAGCCTCATGCAGCTTCAGATCACACAGCCAGCCGTAGATGTGGCGTCGCCCGTCACGGCCACTGCGACGTTCGATCCGCCGGTCACGCAGGTCGGCGCAAAAACCTTTTATCGCGTGACGGTGGATGCCACCGAATCGTCCATCGAATGGCCGGAAAAAATTCCCGCGCCGCTCTTTTTGCTGCCAGGGGCAAAAACACAGGGCCAAGTCATGCAGACCGTAAATGGCCAGGTCCGTCCGCTCACGGCTTTTCTTTACGAGGTGACGCCGACCACAACCGGACGCTTCACGATTCCGGAATTCAAGGTGCGGGCTTATGGTCAAAACGTGACCATTCCGGCGGCGGACCTTGAAGTGAATTCTGAAAACGCCGCCCCGGTCACGCCGCCGCGCCAGTTGGTGCTGGAAGTTTCGGAAACCAACGTCTTCCTCGGCGAGCCGTTCCGCGTGCGCGTGATGCTGCCGTCGTCGCCAGCGAATGAAATCGAGGCCTTGCGGGAAACTCAATTGAACGGCGACGGCTTCATCACCGACAAAACCGCGACGCGGCAATCCGTTCAGACCATCAACTACAACGGGCAGCTCAAGCCCATGTTCATTTTTGAAACGACAGTCACCCCGATCGCAACCGGGCCGCTCACGATCTCGGCACAAGCCTTCACGGCGGGACGCGAATTCAGCGGGCAAATTTCCATTACCGGACAGGTGGTGCTCCCGGGCGGTGCGGCCAGATATGTTTTCCTCGTTTCCGATCCGGTTGCGATCAAAGTCCGTCCGCTGCCTTCGGCGGGCGAATTGCCCGGCTTCACCGGTGCGATTGGGAAATTCATCATGGACCCGCCGCTCCTGGCGACAAACCGGCTCCGCGTGGGCGAACCGGTGCAACTTAAAGTGGGATTTCATGGCGAGGGAAATCTGGCGCGCTTTGTGCCGCCGGAACCGCCCCGCGACCAGAGATGGCAGATCATCGCCAACCGGCCGCAGTTCACTGGCTACACCCTGATTCCGCTGACGGACGAAGTGCAAACCACGCCGGCGATTCCGTTCAGCGCGTTCGATCCTGAAACGGGAAAGTATGTGGACCTGACGATTCCCGCGTTGCCCGTCACCGTCACGGGCGAAGGTTTGCCGGTGACGGTGA
>Ga0068856_100003199_pt1 | contig 16678 bp, 12 predicted proteins | sample KBSCornC62_FD_66595 | JGI IMG/M metagenome (GOLD analysis project Ga0068856, IMG submission 66595) | Corn rhizosphere microbial communities from Kellogg Biological Station, Michigan, USA - KBS Corn C6-2 | ecosystem: Host-associated > Plants > Roots > Rhizosphere > Soil ...
GAAAACGTTCGCGGTGACTACAACCTCACTAAGACCACGACTTTGATGATTAACTTCACCAATGAATCCTGGGTGAATCCGCTGCATGGATATTCGGAAGGCGGACTGTGGGGCGACTCGAACTGGCCAGCCATAAGCGATTCATGGTCGCAGCCCAGCAAAATGCTGGTAGCGAAATTGACCAAGACCATCGGCGCGAACAAAGTCAACGACTTTGCCTTCTCCTGGGGCGCGAACCGCATCAACATAACTCAGTCCGGCGATACTCCGAAACTGCAGCAGCAGATCGTTTCCGCCATGCCCCTGGTGTTCCCTACCAGCGGCAAACTGCACTCCAGCCAGCTTCCGCAGCAGATTTGCTGGTGCTCTACGTATCTGGGCTCTCTCGGCCCGTGGAGCAACCGCCAGGATCTGTACACCTGGAAAGATGATTTCTCCCTCAGCATGGCCAAACATACTTTCAAGGTAGGTGTTCTCTACGACCAGAACGCCAAGGACGAGGAACAGGGCGACGAGGCTGGTGGCATGTGGGGCGCGGCGGGTTACAACGGCAGCCTTTCAGGTCCGGGCTTTGCATGGAGCAGTCCGACCGGGCAACAGTGGTCCGACACAATATTGAAGGGTGTGCTCTGGGGGACGAATGAAAACTCGCGCAACGTCATCAGCGATCCTCGCTGGCGCGATGTCGAGTTCTACTTTGGCGATACCTGGAAGGCTACCAGGACATTGACGCTGGATTATGGCTTCCGCTATTCGTTGATGCCTGATGCATGGCTCGCCGACAACAAGCTGGCCAGCTTTGAGCCTTTCGCCTTCAATCCCAACCTCATAGATCCCGCTACCAACCTCCCGGATCCTACTTCTCCCTGCAACGGCATTGTGCTAGCAGCCGGTGCGCCTAACGGCTGTTCCGCACAGGGATTCCCTGGTGGTGTCTACTCCAAATACCGCAGCATCATTCCCTCCAACAAGCACTTGATTGCGCCGCGTCTCGGTTTCGCATGGGACGTGTTCGGCCATGGGAAATGGGTGTTGCGTTCGGGCGTTGGGCAGTTCTTCACTCGCGATCCGATCAGCGGCACTAGCACCCGGCTCGTAGGTGCGAACCCGCCATTCACGGTTGGCATCGGCCCTGAACGTACGCTGGACGGACCCTTTACCGGTGGGAACATACAAGACTTAGGGGCTCCGGGCGGTACGGCAACCCAGAGTGTGTCGCTGAGCCCGAACTTGGCCAATAGCTGGCAGTGGAACCTCACCACTGAAGTCGAGCCGTTCCGCAATGCCAAGCTGGAAGTCGGCTACGTTGGCCTGCGCGGCATTCACCTCGCGACCTACGTTGATGTTGACCAACTACCGCCGGGGAACCGTTTGGCTTGGCTTACCCGTCCTAGTGGGAACAATGCCAATAACCTGTTCCCCTTCGGCGCCAAGTACGGTGGCGCACCCGGGGCTATCTACCAATGGGCCCATTTCGGCGATTCCGTTTACCACTCTCTCCAGACGCAGTTTACGTACAAACTGGCGCATAACTCCATCTTCCAGACTAGTTACACTTGGTCCAAGAACATTGCCAACACCGAAACCGATTACCCCAATAACCAGGACGGTATCGCCGACTTGTACAATACCCGCGCCAGCCGGGGGCTGTCGGACTTCGACCGACCGCACGTGTTCTCGTCCAGTCTGGTTTACAACCTCCCTAGCCTCGAAGGGCGGAATGGATTAGTGAAAGGCATTGCCGGAGGATGGGAAACAAGCACGGTAGTGAGCATCGCCACCGGCAATGCTCTTACCATCACTGGAGGACTGAACAACACCACATGCGTCAGTTTGGCCAATGGAGCACCCTGCCCCAACGCGAGCTTTGGCGGTGATCCCTGGGGGGCGAATGGCAATGGCGCGTTCACTAATTTCAGCACTCGTCCGCTGAACACTGGCCAGTCCTGCTCCAGCGGAAACGAGCTGCACTACATCAACTCCAACGCTTTTACCATGAACGGTTACGTCATCGGGCAAGCGCCTGCCGGTCAGATCGGTCAGTGCCATGGCCCGAACATGCGGGATGTGGACTTCTCGCTCGACAAGAACTGGGGCATCCCGAAATTGGGCGAGAAAGCCAAACTGCAATTCCGTTTGGAATTCTTTAACCTCTTTAACCATCCGATGTTCCGCTACGGCAGTTCCAGCGCCGATAGCAACCAGAACCTCCACTTCGTCGGAACAGGCGGGCAGATCGTGAACGGCGTCGTGACCGGAAGTACTCCGCTGAGTAATGGTTTCGGCAATACACCGCTCTCGAGCAACCTGGGCAACCGCGAGATTCAGTACGCCCTGAAGGTGATCTTCTAAGGCGTTCTGCATCGGACTAGCAAGAGGTGGGCTTGACTTTGGTCCTGCCCACCTCTTTTAATTCAATACACGTCTATTCCTCATACGGAAATGAGGCCTGGGTCGGTGGTCAGCCACGCAGTAAACGGTGAGTGCAAGATCTGGTGGCCAACCGCGCTCGTTGTGGTTCTGTTTGTAGTCGCCTCCGTTGTCGTCGCTGAAGTTCCCGCGAGAAAGCGAATATCTGAGCTCATCCGCCACGATCAATTCGCCGTCGCCGAGCAGCAGCTGTGGGACGTGCTGACGGCGCATCCCGACGAAGTCTGGGCACTTGAGCTGATGGGCAACCTGCGCGTCCGCCAGAAGCGAAATCCAGAGGCGGAAGCGCTGTTCCATCGCGTGCTCGCAATAAATCCTTCCAGATTGGAGGCGCAACGCAGCTTGGGAGCGTTGTACCAATCAGAGGGAAGAGTGGCGGAAGCGGTCGCGGCGCAGGAGGCAATACTGAAGATAACGCCGCATGATCGCGATGCCAACCTGGCGCTTGCCACGCTTTACCAGCGGACGGGGAAGCATCAGGAGTCGGTGATGGCGGTGCAGAACATTCCAGAGATATCGCGGCCAGCCGAAGTTCTCCCGCTGCTGGCTGATGATTACTTCGAACTCGCGCAGCCCGATAAGGTGCCGCCCCTCATTTTGCAGGTGCTGCGCTTGCCTCCGGCGAAACAGGAGACGGTGCTCGATTTCGTGGCAGTGCTGCTGCAGAACGGCTATGTCCACGACGCCTCGATGTTGATGGAAAAGATCCGCCCCCTCAAACCCAGCGCAGGTTACGTCCACGTGCTGGCGCGGGTTCGCGAAGCTGAGGGGCACAAACAGGAAGCGCGGCAGTTGCTGGCTGAAGCGTTGCGCATGCAGCCGAAATCGTTCGATATTCTCTTTGATTCCGGACGCTTTGCTGCCGAGGAGAACCGCTGGAAAGAGTCGGTAGCGCTGCTGCAGCGAGCGAACATGGTCAAACCGGATGACCCCGCGGTGCTAATGAAGTTGGCGGTTGAATACACGCAAATCGGGGAACTTGAGCGCGCCCGGTTGGCAGCCAAGCGCTTGTATGACCTCGAACCCGAAAATCCTGACGCGCAGTACATATACGGCAGGATATTGGAGGAGACGCAACGGTTTCAGGAAATCCTGGATCCCCTAGCGCGCAAGATGGTAGCGCAGCGTCCCAACGATCCGCACGCGCTGTTTCTGTTGGGAATGGTCGACTACGATACAGGCAACGAATCCGAAGCGCGGCAGGAGTTCACTCGCAGCTTGCAGTTAGATCCCAAGAACAATGACACTCGCTACTACTTGGCGATGATCGATGAACGTCAGGGGAATTTTGACGAGGCCCGCAAGGGTTTGGAAGAGGTGGTGAAGACAGATCCTAACCACGCCGGCGCGCAGCAGGAATTGGGGGTGATTCGTCTGCGTCAGGGAGATACTGCCGGCGCGCGCACGGCCCTCGAAATCGCGCTGAAACTTCGGCCCGACATTCCGCAAACCCACTATCAGTTGGGGCTGGTTTATGCCCGCCTGGGAATGACCGACGAGGCAAAAAAGCAAACACAGATCTACCAGGAATTGCACCAGGCTTTGAATGACAAACTGAAGCGCGAGATATTGCCGCAATCCACAGACAGGAAGTCTGCTCCACAATGATGCGACCCCAAATTAGCGGCGGAATGTTCCTTGCGGCCGCCTTGGTGTTCGCCACCCCCGCCTTTGCTGCCCAGAAGCCTAGCAAGGCACCGGAGTCCTCCAAGAGTACTGCACCGGTTCCCAGGAGCGCGCCTAAGACCGACGCCGCGCAACGGCATTTTGATTCTGCTGAGACTTATCAGATAGCCGGTGATTTCGAAAACGCGGCTAAGGAGTATCTGCGGGCCATTGCTATTGGCCTCGACCATCTTGGTAATCTTCGCGCCGCTCGGCAGGATTACTCAAGCGCCGAGCAATTGTTGAAAGAGGCAATTGCAGCGGACCCAAATGATCCGGATCCTGCCCTGGATCTCGCCATCACCGAGTTCTATTCCGGGGACATGCCGAAAGCGGAAATGGGCGCAAAGGGAGTGCTGCAGAAAAATCCTGACCATGTTCGCGCGCTTGTTCTGCTCGGCAAGATTCATTTTTTGCAGGGGAACTATGAGACCGCGGCAAACGAGCTGCAGGCTGCGCTCGGCCTGAACACTGACTTCGACGTAGCGTACAACCTCGCGCTGGCTGATCTGGAACTGAAAAAGATCTCACTTGCGACTGTGCTCTTCGACGAGATGAAGAACTCCCTGCCCGAGAGCGCGAAGTTGCATGTTCTAATCGGGAGGGCATTTCTGGCGACCAGCTATTCGCAGCTGGCGATTAGAGAATTCGAGCAAGCGACCGCGCTGGACCCAAAGTATCCGCAAGCTCATTTTTACTTGGGGGTTGCCTCTCTGTTTAGTGCGCAGGCGCCCGATGTTCCAGCTGACGAGAGTCGGTTGGAATTGTCCAAGGCGACAACCTCTCTGCAAGAAGCCGTCAGGCTTCAACCCCAGGACGCACGGGCCTTTTATTACCTCGGCGAGTGCTATGCGTCCGCGCAGCAATGGGCAAAGGCGGCGGAGGCCTATCGCGCGGTTATTAAGTTGACGCCAGCCTCGCAACAGACGGACACTGCGATGGCAGGCGCGTATGAAGGACTTGCGGAAGCTGTGCGCAAATTGGGTAACACCGAAGAGGCAGCCGCTGAGTCCGCCAAGGCGCAGCGGATTCGCGCTACAACCGCGAAGGACGCGGCAAGTGCATCCGAAAGCGGTATCGGCAAGGTGAACAGTGACGCGAATCAGCAGGAGCTTCACTCCATGATGCTGCGGCCAGAGAACTCCGAACCCAGCGACCCGCGAGCGGAGGCGGCGTACACCAAATCAGTATCGCTTCTGCTGGGACAGGCGTATCACAATCTTGGGGTCATTGATGCGCGCGCATCGCGTTTTACCCAGGCCGCCGATGAGTTTTCACAAGCAGCAAAATGGGACCCTGCGGTCCCCAACCTGGATCGCAACTGGGGTGTCGTCGCGTTCCGCGCAGAGAAATACGAGGAAGCCGCTGGGCCGCTGGAGCGTGAGCTGCGCCGCGCGCCGAATGATCGTTCTCTCCGAGAGATGCTGGGTGTCTGCTACTACATGGCCGATAAATTCGCCGAGAGTGCGGCGACGTTACGCCCGGTGCTCGATCAACTGTCGGATAACGCAGGCCTGCTCTACGCGGCCGGCGTATCACTGGTGCGCAGCGGTGACGCGAAGAATGGTGCACGAGTCTTTTCTCGGATGCTGGAGAAGGATCAGCACGTACCCGCTGTACACCTCATGCTGGGTCAGGCTTATGCGCAAGAGCAGAACTATCCAGAGGCGCTCTCAGAGTTTGCGCGGGCGCTGCAACTCGATCCGCACACCGCTGAGGCGCACTATGGTTCGGGAATGGTGGCTCTCAAGCAGGGGAAGCTGGACACATCCGCGGCCGAGTTTCAGCAGGAGTTGTTAGTCAATCCCAACTATATCCCAGCAGAATACCAGTTGGGATACGTACGACTGGAGATGCATCAAGCGGATGCGGCTATCCCGTTATTACAGGACGTTGTGAGTCGCCAGCCGAACCATTCCGATGCCCATTATGAGCTGGGAAAGGCGTTGCTGGAACAAGGGAAGGTGAAAGACGCCATTCAGGATCTGGAAACCTCAATTCACCTGCACCCCACCGATTACGCTTATTACCAGCTCAGTGTCGCATACAGGCGCGCAGGGCGTGCCAACGACGCAGAGCAAGCTATGTTGATGTACCAGAAACTTAGGCCGAAGCCGCATGTATCGCAGGAGTAACAGCAAGGGTTGAAACCTCCGTATGACCCGATTCGTCTTGGAGATTACGCTGCTCGTGGTTTGGGCCAATGCGCTCGTAGCCGCGCAGCAGCCTTCTCCCCCTTCAAAAGATTCGGGACTGGTGCTGCACGTTACCACCCGAATGGTGTTGGTGGATGCGGTTGTCGTCGACAAGGAAGGACATCCCGTCACGGGTCTTAGAGCAGAGGACTTCCTCGTGATCGAAGATGGAGTCCGTCAGCGCATCGCATCCTTCTCCGAGCGCAATTCTAAGAATACGAACCCGGCGCCGCCACCGATTCTTCCCGCGCATGTGACGACCAACCGTCCAGCGGTGACCCAGGCGAATGCGGAAGATGGCACCGTAGCCGTGCTGCTGCTCGATGGCATTAACACTCCTGTGCAAGACCAGATTTACGTGAAGCAGCAAATGCTGAAGTTCTTGGCTCGCCAATATGATGCGAACACGAGACTCGCGGTAATTGCACTCACCAACCAACTTACGGTGTTGCAGAATTTCACTCAGAACCCGCTTTTGTTGCGATCAGCGCTGGACCACTACCTTGCGCAGACTCCGGCGATGGCTCGCAGCGGCGGCCAGATGGAAACGCCGTCAGCTACTGTTGCCGCATCCATCGTCAATTTGCCGGCCCAGGCAACGGGCGGGCCGACCGGCAGCGGCCCCGACCCCGGGCTTCCCGCCACACTTGCGGCTGGCGGAAGCAGCGCCAGCATTTTCGAAGATATTGCTTACATGATGGACCGCTTTGAGCGAGAATCGGAAAATTTCTCGCGTGATACGCGCATTTCAGCCACGCTTTCGGCTTTAGAGCAGATTGCCCGCTTTATGTCCGGACAAAGTGGACGCAAGGTGTTGCTGTGGTTTTCAACCGGGTTTCCCTTTTCGGTAGTGGGAGATTCGCCTAGCGCCATGGAGGCGGAAAGAGATTATGGCGATCAAATCCGGCGAACGATCAATCTCCTGAACGACGCGCATGTCGCCACATACACTATTGATGCCGGCGGCCTGGTGCCGAGCAGTCTAGGAGATCCGAGTCGCAGCGGCCGGGATTCGAACGGCAAGGTTCATCTTGGTATCGACGCGAACCGCGCATTAAGCAGCGAGTCCTTCCAACGATTCTCCACGCACGACGCTCTGGAAACGATCGCTCGGGACACCGGCGGACGCTACTTCGGTAATGCAAACGATCTGGATCACGCGATTCAATTGGCGCTAAAGGAGTCGAGCTCCTATTACATGCTCGGCTACTACCCTGGCAATAAAAAGTGGGACGGGAAGTTTCGTAATATCAAATTGCAGGTGAACCGGGCGGGCACGCAGTTGCGGTACCGCCGAGGTTATTTCGCGGTGAATCCTGCGGATTGGCGAAAGGGCAACGGCGAGCGTACGCTGACCGCCGCGTTAACAGCCAATTCGTTGCCCTCGACAGAAGTGACATTCATGGCTCGGGCGCTGCCTCCGCAGCCGGATTCCGATACCGTAATTGAATTTGCGATTGATCCCTCCACACTCTCGTTTCAGACCGAAGCGGGGAACTTTCACCACTGCACGCTGCAGTTTGAGGTACAGGCTTTCACCGCCGAAGGCAAGCGGGTGAAGACGGAAGTTCAGACGGCGGAGGCATCACTTCCGGAGCCGACATTCGAACGCGTGAGCAGACAGGAGCTGCCTATGAGCGTGCCGATTCGGCTGCCGCCGGGGAAATACAACTTGCGCCTGGGGGTTCGCGATAACCAGACAGGACTATTTGGAACAGCCGACCTCGCTTTGGAGGTTCCAGCCAGGCGGGAAAGCAAACAGTAGCGCCATACCGTAGGGAAGAGAATCATCGCTGCTCGTTCAGGGTGCTATGCATTTCTGAGCTACTACGAGCTCTGCCGGGGTGAGGATGTTTCAACACGGCGAGAAGGTTTTGTTTCAGCAAACAATGGAGGATGTCATGAGATCGAATCATCTTTGGTTCTGGACTCTGGTGGTCGCTTTTGTGCCCACCGTAAGTGCCGCACAGCAATCAATGACAACCGCTGCGGGTACTGCTGCCGGAGTTACAACCATAACCGTTCGCGTGACTTACCAGCAGAATCATCGGCCCGCGCCCGCATTGCGGGTAGAGCTCGTTTCCCCGATGGGGGGCATGGCGGGCATGCGGACAACCGACGGAAATGGCGGCGCCACCTTCGACGGCGTGGGCAGTGGGCGTTATCAGGTGCGCGTCAGCGGGCCGGACGTGGAGACCACAACAAGCGAGATTATCGAAACGGGCGGCAGCAATGGGGGACCGTATATCACCGAAAGAATCGAGGTGCGTTTGACGAAGACGGCTGGCGCTAATGCGTCCGGCCCAGCCCTCGCGCTTCCCATTCCCGAGGCTGCCCAGAAGGAATTCAACTTGGGTTCGAAAGAAGCAGACAAGAAGCACTGGGAACAGGCACGAGATCATTTTCAGAAGGCAATTGTTGCGTTTCCTAGATACGCAGAAGCATTCAACTATCTTGGACAGGTGGAAATCCAACTGAAGGACGGCCAGGGCGCGGTGGAGGCGTTCCGCAGCGCCACCCAGATCGATCCGACTCTGCCCCAAGCCAATCTTTATTTGGGGCAGTTCTATTACGAGAACAGACAATACAAAGACGCGGAACCATATCTGCTGCGATCGGCTGCTACCCAACCGCAAAGCGCGCAGATCCTCACCGTGCTCGCCAACACGGAGTTGCAAAACGGCGAAACCGAGCTCGCTCTCACCAATGCCCGCAAAGTGCCATCGCTGGAAAAGCACCAGCAGTTTGCGATTTCACACTTGATCGTGGCGCAGGCGCTCACCGGCAAAGGGCAGGACGACGAAATCGCTAAAGAATATGAAGCGTATTTGAGGGAAGCACCCGACTCTCCATTAGCACCACGGGTGAAAGAGGCGTTGGCGAAGCTGAAGACTAAATAAGTGCGAAAGGTTGTTTTGCTAGATCCCGATCAGTAATCCGAACTAGAATGAACGATTCCGAATATGTTGAGGTTTGTCTCGCTTCCTAGTGTCTTCCTCGTAGTCATTCTAGTTGCACCTCGCCCGGTTTCGATATCTGCACAGTCCGCGTCGGGTCAAAGCGACAGAGTCAGTACTGCAACTGAAATTCGGGTAATCGATCCTGGTTGGTGGCCGACCAAGGGAACTTTTGCGCGCGATCAGTATGTAGGCGCTGACACTTGTGGGCGCTGCCATCACGATAAATTCGAGAGCCAAGAAAATACCCCAATGGCCCGTGCTGTGAAACCCGCGACAACAGCCGCGTTTATGAATATGCCTGAGGCGATGCACTTTCACAGCGGGACCTACGATTATTCGCTCTCGCAAACGCCGACGGGCGCACAGTATTCGGTCAGCAACGGCCAGCAGTCCGCCTCAGCTCCGCTGAGTTGGGTATTCGGGGATCGACAGTTCGGCGATACCTTTCTCTATGAGCAGAACGGTATTTATTTTGAGAGCCGGGTGAGCTACTACAGGACCCTCAACAACTTGGACCTAACTACCGGAAGGACGCGGTTTCAGCCTACTCGCATCGAGACCGCGCTCGGCCGGCGCATGCCCCCGGACGAGCCGCCATTATGCTTTGGGTGCCATTCCACCGCCTCGAGTTCGAACGGCGTGTTTCACCCCGAACGCTTAATTCCGGGTGTCACCTGTGAAGCGTGCCACGGTCCGGGAGCACAGCATGTCGCACAAATGAGCCTTGAACATGATGCGATGACTTCGCCAGTTATCTTCAATCCGGCGCGACTCAACCCAGCTGACTCAATGGATTTCTGTGGTGCCTGTCACCGGACTTCTGCCGATGTCAACCTGAATCCCGTGAGTGGGATCTTCGTGTTGCGGTTCCCTGCTTACCGCCTGCAGCAAAGCCGATGCTGGGGAAACGGCGATGCGCGCCTCACCTGTACGGCGTGCCACGACCCGCACAAATCCCGAGTGCACGGTGCTGCCTTCTACGACAAGGTGTGCCTGAGCTGTCATTCGACAGGGAGCGACGCAGCGAAAGACCAAGCTAAGGTGATTGGCAGATGCAAGGTTTCAAACCATGATTGTGTGAGTTGCCACATGCCGAAACATATGATCCGTTCGATGCATACCGAATTCACCGACCACAAGATCGCAATTCACGGAGAACAGTTCACCGATGAGTAGTCGCAACAGAAGCATTCTCCGGACGGCGAGTGTGGGCCTCAACCTGGTCGTCGCGTGTTTACTCTTGGTGTGCGCATTTGAGCTGCTAAGTACGTCGCTGAACGCGCAAGACAAAGCCACGCAGCCAAAGTTCAAGAACCTTCAGGTCTTGAAGGATGTTCCCCCGGACCAGCTAGTTCCAGCCATGCAGTTCATCTCGGCATCTTTGGGCGTCGAGTGTGATTTTTGTCATGTTCGCGACGCTTTCGACAAAGACGACAAACAGGCGAAGCAAACTGCCCGTCGCATGATCCGGATGGTGCTCGCGCTCGATAAGGACCAATTTCAGGGTCAACGAGCTGTCACTTGCTACACGTGCCACCGCGGTTCTGAAAAGCCTGTGAGTATACCGATGGTCGACAGCACAGCCCCATACGTTTCCGAGGCTCGATCGGCAGGGGAGCAAACGCCTGGTGGCCGGACCAATTTGCCATCGGCGGACGATGTAATCGAGAAGTACGTGCAAGCAGTTGGAGGCGCTGCTGCGGTCAAGAATGTGTCAAGTCGGGTGGAAAGCGGGACGATTACTTTCGGCGGACCTGCTTTTCCTGTTGAAATCCTCTCCAAACTGCCGTCACGACAGGCAGTGATTGTCCATCTGCCAGCAGGAGATAGCGCCACGGTATTTGATGGCCTCAACGGATGGCTCAAGTCCCCGGTGGGGCCGGTGCGTGATATGCCTGGCGCGGAGATCGAAGGCGCCAAGCTGGACGCGGATTTGCAATTCGCGATCAATCTGAAGAAGGTATTCCAAGAATTGAAAGTTATCCGAGCAGAAAAGATTAGTGCGCAGGATTCGGTTCTGTTATTTGCTACGAACCCATCTGGCCCACCCGTGGAATTGTATTTCGACCGGCAGACGGGATTGTTGCTCCGGCAGCTGCGTTTTGGCTCGTCGCCCCTCGGACTTAATCCCACCCAGATCGACTACGGTGATTACAAAACATTCGACGGCGTGCAAGTTCCTCTACATTTGGTCATTACTCGTCCGAATCGAACGCTGGAAATCCATTTGGTTCATGTTTCACAAAACGCCCCCATTGATGATGCGAAGTTTGCGCATCCGTAAGAGTCCGCGGCGCCACGGGCATGCCCGTCAGGAGATGAGGGCGTTGGTTGGAGTGGATAGTGTCCCGCGGTAGCAGATTCTTTCCGACGCCAAGGTGATCCTGATACGTCACGCTTCGATCTCGCGAGCAACTGCTGGTTGCCGACGAACCTCGGCTTCGGAGATCACGTACACAATCAGAACCAGCAATTCCGGCTCCATCGGGTGGCGATAGCGCGGGTGGGGAAAGACGACGTAATAGACCAAGGAGTACGACAGAATCAGCCAGAAGAATAGCCAAGCCGCGTGGATCTTTTTACGAATAGCGCGTCCTAGTCCCCAGAATGCAAGGATCGATGAGGCGAGGAACACAGAATTCTTGAAGGGAACCCAGGGGCCCACTCCCGGACGCGGCAATCCGCCCCAGTAGTAGACAAATCGCTTCACGCTCACCCACAGAAATCGCGGGTAGTCGGCGCGAACCCATGCGAGCGCCTCGCGTTTGCGCGCAGCCACATACCCGAGCTCCCCTAGTTGCTCATAGCGCCGCATCTCCAAGACATCCTGGGTCGGATGCAGCCACTGCATCCATAAGCCTTCGGCCCAAGGGCCATTACCAAGGCGAAGCTCTGCGCCGAAGTTGGACCGGATGAAAACAAACCTGCCAAACGTTTCGTAGTTGCGGACCAGCCAGGGCGCAATGGTCGCAACGAAAAAAACGCAGGCCAGCAACACGCCGGCGATGGATTTCTTATGAAGCTTCGCCCGCCGGTACCAAGCCCATAATCCAGAAGCAGGCAGGAAGGCGATCAAAGAGGTGTTCGTGAGGGCCGCGACGCCCCACAACAATCCAAAGGCAATCCACGACGTTAGACCTCGAGCGTCCTCCAAGCGCAGCGCGAGCCAGAATAGGGCGGTCAACATCAATGCTGCGAGACTCGTCTCCCAAATCCAGCGCGTGGAGTAGAACATCACAAACGGCAGGACGGCCCAGATCCAGGCGGACCAGACGCCCACGGTTTCGCTAAAACATTTCTTCCCGATCAGCAATATGGGAATGCAGGTCAGCGCAGCAAAGATGCTGTTGATGGTCAACAGAATTAGAGCAGAGGCGTTGCTGTACACGCCGGCTACACGGAACACGCCTGCAATTAAGTATGGATACAACGGCGGTTCCCAAGCCGTGGGTCCTGTTGGTGCTCCAAACGGGTTCGCAAAACCGCGGCCGGTTGCGATCGCTCGACCGATGCGCCCCATCTCCCATCCGAAGGCAAAGTTGTCTTCAAGTCCTTTGATCTTGTAGGTGTGGGCGATCAGGATGTAGCCGAACCGCAGTGCGAATGCCACCGCAAACATCCAGAAGAAAGATGTTCGCGCGCGCGACCACCAGCCGCGAACACCTGCGCTGCGCTCTAGTTCAGGAGAGGAAGCCTGGAGCATTGAGACACTAGCTTCTCATACCGAGGCTAGTGCTGGACCAACTGCTGCAGTTCGCGCAAATCAGTAAGCGAAACGTCCGACACCAGGCAAAACTGCATGTCGCCGGCGCGCCAACTCAGCCAGTTGTAGCCCTGGCGCGAACCTTCGCCGGAAACCGCCGGATCTTTGCCCTCAGGCCATACAAATAGGTTAATCAGGTGTTTGCGGCGCCCGTACACCAGGGCAGCCACATTGCGGCCTTCAATCACATCAAGACGCCCGCCTAGCAGGGGAAACCCCTGCGCCGAGAAGTCGCCGACTGGAGGAATGAAATCCAGTTTGCCGTCGAACCAGGGCTTCACGGTGTGCTGATCGGTGGATTGCACGTCGGTTAGATGCCCTGGTTGCAGAGAACGGACATGCGCATCGATCAATTCCGCCTGAAGTCGGACAGAGTATGCCCTGTGTTGCGTAATGACGGCAGCCCAGACTGCGATCAGGAGTATTACCATCGACAGCGCAGGGACCAGGAATGACTTCCACTTGCGTGAAGACCCGCGGCCTTGGCTTCCCAATTCCTCTGCAATCTTGGAGCGGAGCCGGATGGAGGCGCCCTGGTACAGATCGGCCTTTTGCAATCCAACCCGCAGCGACCTCAGTCCCTTCAGCGATGCCTGACAGTTCGCGCAGCTCGCCATGTGCTTCTCAAATTCGGCCGCACGGACCGCGTCAAGTTCGCCGTCGAAATAGCCGTGCAGCGTGGTGGCGCTCAACTCACAATTCATTGGACGCCTCCTTCGCGGCGTTCCCGCCCAGGATTTGGGCCAACTTCTCTCTTGCCCGGGAGAGCGTGGACATTACCGTGCCGATGGGAATTCCCGCGACTTCGCTGATTTCCTTGTACGAGCATCCTTCCAGTTCTCGCAGCACGATCACTTCCCTCGCCCGCACCGGCAGCGACTCCAACGCCGCTTTCAGCTTGGCGCGATCGCTTACCTGCACGGCGATCGTCTCGGGATTCGGCGATGCCACTTGATGCAGCTCCTCGTTGAATTCCATTACGGATTCCGCAGGCATGCGCTTTTCAAGCCACGTGTAGCAACTGTTGCGGACAATCTGCAGGAGCCAGGCGCGAGCGTCGCCACCGCGAAAGCCGCTGAAAAACCGATACGCTCGCAAGACTGCTTCCTGCGCCACGTCCTCGGCGTCCTCAGGGTTGCGCAACAGCCAGCGCGCCAGGTTGACGGCTGCGTCGACGTGCGGCAACACGAGTTGCTCAAAGCGAGTTTTGTCCTGCGCGGGTAACACGTCCGATGGTTCTCCGCTGTAAGTAAGACTGCCGGATTCTGAATTTTATTCCCTATTTCCAACAACCATTTTCCGACGCCGCACGTGGAATAAATCGCGGGGGCTTCAAGTCTATGCAGGTGTAACACGTCCGAACCGGCGGCGCGAGCGCAGTTTCACCCCCTCAAAGTGATCACGCTCGTGCCGCCCGATCCGGCAACTCAACCGAGGCTACATGACAGACCACAAGAAATTCGCAAGCGCCGCATCCGGTTTTATCGAACACGATCACAACCAAGACGGCATCGATCGCAGGGGCTTTCTGAAATGCATGGCGTGGGCCGGCACGGGAGCTCTGTACCTCGCCGAAGCAGGCGTGCTCACGTCCACCGCGCTGGGAGCACAAGTTGGTTCATCAAGGAAGCACGGCAAGCAGCTCTCATTCGTACAGATCAGCGACAGCCACATGGGCTTCAATAAGCCTGCGAATCCAGATGTAGTAGCGACGCTGAAAGCTGCTGTGGACAAAATTAACGCCCTCCCCGACGCCCCCGATTTCATTCTTCATACCGGAGACATCACCCACCTCTCCACGCCGGAACAGTTCGATACCGTCGACCAGATACTCAAGAGCACAAGCAAAGAAGTGTTCTTTGTCCCCGGCGAACACGATGTGCTGAACGACGATGGCGCGATGTTCCGTGAGCGTTATTCCCGAAACTCCAAGGGCGCGGGCTGGTACAGCTTCGACAAGAACGGCGTCCACTTCATCGGGCTTGTGAATGTAATGAACCTGAAAGCGGGAGGTCTCGGTAACCTTGGCCACGAGCAACTGGAATGGCTGGAAGACGATCTGCGAGCGGTGAAGCACAGCACGCCGATCGTCGTCTTCGCTCATATCCCGCTATGGACGGTCTATCCGCAGTGGGGATGGGGCACCGAGGACGGTGCGCAGGCGCTCTCGTACCTAAGAAACTTTGGTTCGGTCACCGTTCTCAATGGTCACATTCATCAGACCATGCAGAAGGTCGAAGGCAACGTCACATTTCACACTGCCTGCTCGACCGCATTCCCGCAACCCGCGCCAGGGCAGGGGGAAGGGCCCGGACCGATGAAGGTCCCCGCCGATCAACTGCGCAAGGTGCTGGGCATCACTGATGTCAATTACGTGCAGCGCCGGCACGCGCTCGCATTAGTCGATTCGTCACTCGAATAAAGGTATCTGCTTAACATCTGCTCGGGACCTTGCGGTCTCAGCAAGTAGGAGGAATTCTTATGCTCAAAACACGCTCGCTTCTCATTGCAATTGGGAGTTTGGCTCTGATTCTGACAGTGGTACTCCGCTCAGGAAACGCAGCCGGCCAGAACGCCCAGGTACAACCCGAAATCAAAGTGGACAACTTCACTTTCAGTCCCGAGACGCTCACTGTGCCCGCAAATAGCACCGTCATCTGGACTAACAAAGACGATGTTCCGCACGTGATTGCGAGCACCGATGGTCTGTTTCGGTCGAAGGGCTTGGATACCGACGATCACTACTCCTTCAAGTTCACCAAGCCAGGAACTTACAACTACTTTTGCGCCATTCATCCCAAGATGACGGGAAAAATTGTCGTGCAGTAGACGGAGCGAGCCATGACACACCTTTTCGATCCGCGACCTGTCTTCCTCGCACGCCACGCGCAGCACGTGGTGTTGGTTCACTTCCCTATTGCCCTGTTCCTAATCGGTGTGTTGTTTGACTTGGTTTCGCGGATCAAGCAAGACTCTCGCCTGGCAACCACGGCGCATGTGAATCTGACCGCGGCCGCGATTTGTGTTGTACCCGCATACCTCACGGGATTGCTTGCATGGCGCTTTGCACTCGATGGGCAGAGACTCCACGGTTTACTGCTGTACCACATGATAATGGCATCTGCGACTGCAATTCTGATCCTAGCGGTTTGGTGGGTGCGGTCACGGACACGATTGCAACCTATGGTCGCGATAGTTATTGAACTCGCGGGGGCACTCTCCATCTCGCTCACGGCACACCTCGGCGGATTTCTAAGCGGGGTGAACAGCTGAATAAATTCTTAATCTGGTTACAAATTTCTTCCAAATCTTTGATCGAACGCGGACATCGCGATGACATTCGCCGCTGCGCCACTGCCTACACTGCCGCGAGGTGGTCCATTCGCCCACCGAAATCAAAATCAGGAAGTGGCCCGCATGAAAACTAAGACTTCTCCCATGACTTCCCAGCCGGAGTCCGCTGAAAATCAAACTGAGTCTGGCATCAATGCACCAGTAAATCGTCGTTCATTCTTAAGGAACAGTGCGGTTGTCGGAGCCGGCGCTGTCGGAGCTGGTTTGCTGGCAAGCACGCCCAAAGCGCTCGCCGAGGAAAGCCACGGCCACCTGACGCGTGGGGACGCCGCGCTTCTGCGCTTCGCCGCCGCGGCCGAGATCCTGGAGAC
>Ga0068856_100003202_pt1 | contig 16670 bp, 16 predicted proteins | sample KBSCornC62_FD_66595 | JGI IMG/M metagenome (GOLD analysis project Ga0068856, IMG submission 66595) | Corn rhizosphere microbial communities from Kellogg Biological Station, Michigan, USA - KBS Corn C6-2 | ecosystem: Host-associated > Plants > Roots > Rhizosphere > Soil ...
CGCAAATCGGACGGCAAGGACTGGAAAATAGAAAAACGCTGGATCGATTTCGACAGTATTGCCGACCCGATGAAACGTGCCGCTGTTGCCGCTGAGGATCAAAAATTCCTGGATCACTTCGGGTTTGACTTCAAGGCTATGGAAAAGGCGATCGATAAGAATGCGCATAGCCATAAGCTGATTGGCGGCAGCACCATATCGCAGCAAACCGCCAAAAATGTCTTTTTATGGCCAGGCCGGTCATACATCCGTAAAGGGTTTGAAGCTTATTTTACAGTACTTATCGAGCTGTTCTGGAGCAAAAAGCGCATCATGGAGATTTACCTGAACGAGATTGAAATGGGTGATGGCATCTATGGCGTTGAGGCAGCCTCACAGGAATACTTTCATAAATCCGCATCCGATTTAACCACGCATGAAGCTGCGGCTATCGCTTCTATCTGGCCCGATCCACTTAAATGGTCGCCTACAAATCCAAGCGATTACGTGGCGCACCGGCAGTATTTGATACGAAAGAATATGCGGAGATTAGGGCCATTGGATTTTTAGGTCGGTTGTAAAACAAATAGCATGAGCCCAAATATCAGGGCTGACAAAACGCTGTTGATCAAAAGAAAAAGGTAAAACCGGGGTGCTGCAAAACGGCAAGCCACGGCCAATCCCAAATTGATAACTACAAATGCCGGGATAATACCCCCCCGGAACACAATTAAGTCAGCGTGGTATCTAAACCAGGCAATTACAGCTGCAGATAAGACAATATCAACGCCAATCGTAATTAGAAAAGGTCTGAAAAACGATTTATGCCGATGGAGCTCGAATGGTCTCCTTTCAGACCCGGCACTCATTGATATTTCCAATTCCGGCTCTTACCCTCGGCTATCCACTCTAAAGCTTGCTGTATGCGTTTATCACGGGTTGCGTCGGATTTTGCGTCCGCAAACCATTCGAGGTATTCCCGTTTTTTTGATGGACTGAACTTTTCGAAATGATCCATGGCTACCAGATTTTCCCTGAGCAGTTTTTCAAACTCGGGTGGGGCCGATATTTCGGCTTTAGGTGCGGCAGGTTTCTTTTCAACTTTCTCACCTTTATCGTTAAGCGCTATAGCCTGGTGGATAAAGTCTATTAGCACCTCATCAGGTGGCAGATCGCTCAAGCTAAGGATGCGCCCCACGCTACCGGCAGAAGACTCACCGTCGTCGATTTTTATATAACCATCGGGATCATTCAGCAACCTTTGCTTCCAGAAGCCAAATGAACAGTGTTGCTTGAATGCAGCCATATTGCAAACGGGTCCTTTGTAATCAAAAAATGGGAACCCCCATTTTATGGCTTCGCTAATTTCGGGCGCGGCGCGATGCACCAGTTCCCTGATGTGAATTAAGATCGGTTTGGCAAAGCCGGCTGATTTGGCAATGTAGGCGTCGACCTTTTCGTTGTATTGTCCCATGCCCTAAAATACGAAATCTTTTATTAGTCAATAATGAGTAGTGAGTGGTGAATGTTTTTTGAGGATTCAGTCATTGACTATTCACTACTGACCATTCACCATCAAATCGTCTTGCCAAGCAACTGATCCAACGCGGGATTATGCCTTGCGTGCGCAAATTCAGTAATCGTCATCTCGGCGACTTTATGCTGATAGAAGGGATCTTCCGTAATGATCTTTTCAACCTCTTCTCTCGAAGCGACGTTTGCTATAAGAATCCCTCCTGTGCGCGGCGTCTTACGACCTGCGATGAGGAAGGTATTGTTGTCGGAATACTTTTTCAGATAGGCAACGTGGCCATCAATATGCTTGTTGACTTCTTCGAGTGGAGCGGTGTAGTGGATATCGATGATGAACATAGGGTTAGAGATTAGTTAATTGGAGATTAGAGATTAGTTGGCAGAGCGATCAAATTGACTATTATTCACCACTGACCATTCACTATTGACCAACCAGGTCGCCAAATAGTTGCGGATGCCAGCTATCTTTAAACGGTACTTCCCATTTGGTTTCAAGATCATTCAGCGTGTGAATTAGATTGTTGAACACAATAGTGTTATTAGTGATTTCACCTGCCTTTAATAACTCCTCAAACTGGTGGCGTGGGGCCGATAGCACCTTTTCTCCTTCGCGATAGGCAAAATTGAACCGGTCGAATAGATGAATACCATACTCCTGTTCGATCTGTTTCATAAAATTAACCGACTTATCGATAGAGCATCCGCTGGCGCCAGCCTGGCTTTCATCAACGATGAGAATCAGGAAACGGTTGTAGCGTATTTCGGCCTTAGCCTTCAATTGGTGATTGTGGGCGGTCCATTGGGCTGCAAAATTATTGAGGATTTCAAGTAACCCTGAAGCCTGGTTATCCGTTAATTCTTTGTCCGATTGGTATATCCAAACCCGGGAGTGTTCAGAAAATTGCATAGGCAAATTTACTCAATTTATTAATTTCGGTTAAGGTACGATGGTCATGATAAAATCACTTCTTTTTAAGTACGGAAAAGTTTTGATCTTGCTCGCGCTGCTGCCTATATGTGCGTTTAAATATGCGACGAAGCCCAAAATGGATGAGCAGCAATGGCTGCAATGGAGCAATAAATGCCTGAATGAGTGCTATGACCCCTCAGGCGAAACTAAGCTCAAAGGCTGGGAACTGACCGTAACACCCGAACATTTTTTCCGTCTCCGAAAAACTTTTCAACATGGCAAGCAAGAGTATTTTTCACTGCAATTGCGCATGTTCAACGACCTGGATTTCCTGGGAGATGTGAACCACGGCATGTTATGGCTAAAGGCGGACAAAGACGACATCATCGTTCAAACCTATGACGACCCGAAAGGCAATGTGGATTCGATGGCAAATGTTTTAGAATTACCCGTGAAAAATATGCAGCCGGAAAGATTGGATAGTTTGAGGACGGCGCTGATGAGTTTGAAAGCTGGGAATTTGTAACCTAAAGTAGCCAATCAAATTTTACTGCTAATAAGACATATACGGTAAACACCAGACCCGTACTTATAAACCTATGAATTGACGAGAATCGTTCCGATTTCGCTAGAACAAACAGATTTAAAGTTAAATGACCTGCGACAAGCAACCAGTATATTGCTCTTTCAAAATAGATGCTTTCCTTCTTCTCTATGTCTAGCAAGACAAAACAAGCCACAAAATAGATCAATAAAGAAATCACGCAAATGGCGGGTACTAAGAAGTATAATGAAAGCAGATTTATTCTTTGGTTCTTTATTTCCGTCATAACCCATTCGCCCTGGCCGTAATTTCCGCAATGTCCAGCACTTGTATTTCCAGTTCCTTTTCTTTACCCTTTACGCCATCGCGCAGCATAGTCATACAAAACGGGCAGGCAGCGGCAACAACTGTGGCCTTGCTCTCGAGCACATCTTCCATCCGCTCCATATTGATGTCTTTGTTACCTTTTTCAGGTTCTTTAAACATCTGAGCTCCGCCGGCACCGCAGCATAGGCCATTGCTCTTGCAACGCTTCATTTCAACCAGGTCGGCATCCAAAATCTCAAGCGCTTTCCGCGGCGCTTCATAAACATCATTTCCGCGGCCGAGGTAGCATGGATCATGATAGGTAATTCGTCTGCCCTTAAAGATTTCGCCGCCTTCTGCTTTTAATTTCCCCTCGTCTATCAACTGCTGTATCAACTGCGTGTGATGGATCACCTCATAGTTACCACCTAAGCCAGGATATTCGTTTTTGATCGTATTGAAGCAATGCGGACAGCCGGTCACAATCTTCTTGATGTTATAGCCATCCAGCGCCTGTATATTCATCATGGCTTGCATCTGGAACAGGAACTCGTTACCGGCCCGTTTGGCCGGATCGCCGGTGCAATTCTCCTCAGTGCCTAAAACAGCAAAGCTGATCCCTACATGATTTAGTATTTTACAGATATCGCGAGTGATGCGCTGCGCACGTTCGTCAAAACTGCCTGCACAGCCTACCCAAAACAATATCTCAGGTTCCTTGCCCTGCGCGGCCATTTCGGCCATGGTTGGTACTTGTATTTCGCTCATTTATTAGTCATTGGGGCATTGGGCATTAGTCATTGGGCACTAGCTAACGTTTTCAAATGCCTAATGACTAATGCCTACTGCCTATTCCTTCCAATTAAACCTATCCGCCGCCGAATATTTCCATGGCGCGCCATTGTTCTCTACATTGCCGAACATATTATTGATGCTCGCCGGCGCCTGCGATTCTTCCATCACCATGTAGCGGCGCATCTCCACAATGATCTCCAGAGGGTTTATATTCACCGGGCATGCATCGGCACAAGCGTTACAGGTGGTGCAGGCCCAAAGCTCCTCGCGGGTGATGTAGTTATCGAGCAGCGTTTTATCATCTTTAAAATCCTTCCCGTTTTTGTCGATGCCCTCTCCTATCTCGGTAATACGGTCACGGGTATCCATCATGATCTTGCGGGGAGAGAGTAATTTACCAGTTTGATTCGCCGGGCAAACTGAAGTACAGCGCCCGCACTCGGTACAGGTGTAAGCTTCCATCAGGTTTTTCCAGGTAAGATCTGTAGCATCTTTGGCGCCGAAGCGGCTTACCTCTACAGGTTCGGGTACAAACGACGGATCTAGCATTGCCTTTACCTCGTTAGTCACCGAAGCCATATTGGTGAATTGCCCTTTGGGATTCAGATTTGAATAATAAGTATTCGGAAAAGCCAGCAGGATATGAAAATGCTTCGAATAAGGCAGATAGTTGAGAAATGCGAGGATACCGATAATATGGAACCACCAGCAGCCGCGCTCTATCATTTCCAAAGCCGAGGCATTATCGGGTAACAGCGGACCAACAATATTGCTTACAGGAAAACTACCGGCTTTGATATAATGCCCAAAGTTGAGCAGCTGAAGTTTATGATCAGCGGCATTCATCGTGAGGAAGGCCGTCATCAGCAATATCTCGATGATGAGGATATAATTTGCGTCTGAGCGCGGCCATGAGGTCATTTCTACACCGCTGAAACGTTTTAAATGCCCGATATTTCTACGAATCAAAAAGGTGATACAGGCAATCAATACCGAAACTGCCAAAAACTCAAAACCACCGATCAATAGGTTATACAGCCCACCAAGAGGATGCGAAAAAATGCGATGAGAGCCAAAAACGCCGTCGATCAATATCTCAAGAACCTCGATATTTATAATTACGAAGCCTAGATAGATAAACACGTGCATTACGGCGGCCAGCGGGCGCTTGCCCATTTTGCTTTGACCCAGTGCTACCAGCGCCATGGTTTTCCATCGAAGGCCCTGATTATCGGAGCGATCGGTATCCCGGCCCAACAGGATATTGCGCCTTATTTTTCCTGCATTTTTGCTAAAAAGCCAGATAGCCGCGGCTAGTATGACGATGAATAGGATTTGCCCAATCATTATGCGTGCATAGTATTTTTTGTCAAAGTTAATTTTTTATTGAAAAGTTGGAAGAGGTTGTAAAAGTTGTAGTGGTTATAAAGGTTGTAAAAGCAAAAGGCTCCATCTAACTGGAGCCTTATTTGAAATATGCCAGATTATAAATCGGCATAATTATCAATTATCTTGATAGTGGTGTTTCAGCATTTTTATCCATTCTGACACCTGAATAGCCGTCTATTCCCATTTCAGGTAAATCCAAACCATACATTTCTACTTCGGGTTTTACCCGGTTTCCAACAAGCTTATCCAACAATTTGAACATTATCCAACCAGCGGCGCCGATAAACACAATATTGGTCGCTGCACCAATGGCCTCAGCGATAAACTGTCCCCAGCCGCCACCATAAAATAAACCAGTGACGGTACCCTTTACGCCGTTGATCCCATCGCCGTAATTGCCGTCTGCAAACAAGCCCAAGGCCAGCACACCCCAAATACCATTCGCACCGTGTACAGCCACAGCACCTACCGGATCATCAATTCTCAGTTTTTTCTCCATGAAGAAAGTAACTTCTACTACGATAACGCCGGAAATTAATCCAATGATCAATCCTCCTATTGGCGTCACATAAGCACAGGGTGCAGTGATAGCCACCAGGCCGGCGAGCAATCCGTTACACATCATACTAACGTCTGGCTTGGTCCCCCGCACGAACCATATCCACACAGTAGAAGCCGCTATGCCGCCGCATGAAGCGATCATCGTATTGAAAGCCACAACGGCAAATCTGAAATCTGTTCCGGCAAATGTGGAACCAGCATTGAATCCAAACCAACCGAAAGCTAATACCAGCGTGCCTAAAACCGCCATAGGCATGTTATGTCCGGGAATGGCATTTGACGTTCCGTCTTTATTGTATTTGCCCAAACGCGGACCAATCATCCTGGCGCCTACAAATGCCAGCACGCCGCCTGCCAGGTGAACTACCGAAGATCCTGCAAAATCCAGGTGTCCATGCCCTAAACCAAAATTAGCACCCAGTTGCGACAACCAGCCGCCACCCCAAACCCAGTTTCCGTACAGCGGATAGATCACGCCGCCGATCAACACGCCTGAAAGCGCAAATGATGCAAATTTCCATCTTTCGGCCATTGCTCCGGTCGGAATAGTTGCCGTAGCATCCATAAACACTGCCTGAAACACGAAGAATCCTAAAACTCCTACATCATATATACCGTTCATGAAAAACCCCTTGGTACCGAACAATCCGAACGTATGCCCGAGGATATGAACCGTATACTCCTGGTTTAAGCCGTCAAATCCGCCAAGTGTTCCTAAAGCACCCACGCCGCCGAACATCAGGGCGAAACCGCAAACAAAAAATCCAAGGCAACCAGCCGGGTAAACAAACAGGTTCATACCCATGGTGTGCGCCACGTTTTTAGCCCTGGTCAAGCCTGTTTCTACCAGCGCAAACCCCGCTTGCATAAAGAATACCAAAAACCCGGTGATGAGCAGCCAAACCAGATTGATTCCCACTTTATTTTTTCCATCGGCGTTGGCGACATTGGAAACAGCAGTCGACAGTTTTTTAACAGAGCTGCTTACGGCGGCTACTGTTGTATCTTTCTTTTTTGCTAAAGTGTCCAGCACTTTGAACGCTGAAGTATCGATATCGACTGATGTGCCTGTGTTCACGCCAGACGGATCGGGTTTTCTTGAAGTTTGAGCAAATGTGTTACTAAATGAAATATTCAGTAATGCTATCAATAAGCATATGAGTAATTTTTTGGTCATGTCGAATGATTGATTGGTTTAATAATTATTTTTTCTCGTCGCTGGGGCCGGTGGTTGAGGCGCGGCCTCTTTCACCTGTTCTGATCCGGATGGATTCTTCAACGCTGTAGGTAAAGATCATGCCGTCTCCTATTTCGCCGGTATAGGCAGATTTTTCGATGGCGGCAACCGTTTTATCCAGGTTTTCATCTTTTAACACGATCGAAATAAACAGCCTGGAAATAAAATGGGTGTCATAAACAGTTCCCCGATAGCTATGATGCTCGGATACCTGCTCATTCCCGACCCCGTAGGCTTCCCAATAGGAGAAAAAATCGATACCCACTTGCTTAAGGGCATCTTTGACGTCTTCGAATTTTGAAGTACGAATAATCGCTTCAATTTTTTTCATAAAATGAGTTCAATAAAGAATTTATTGTTAATTAGAATGATTTAAATTGGTAATTTATATGCAATATCGAATTATTTGTGACATTATATATGATTTGCACAATATTTTTGCATCTTTTTAAAAAACATTAAAAAAAATGTCATAATTAGAAATAAATTTAAATCTTTTAATTAACTAATCCATTTCAATAAAAAATTCATCACTAATTTTTCCAGCCTTTATTATTTTTTCAAAACATTTTCTCTTAGAAACCATCAAAGCAGCGAAGTTCTGTAAGCGAAGGTTTGAAAATCGAGTTGATCCAGGTGGTTGAATTTAGAAACTACACGGACCGCTAATAACAACGGCGATACCAATAGCACTTTAAACCTTTTTTGAAAAAAGTTTTTCATAAACCAAAAAAGACCTTACATTTGCAGCCCCAACGGGATGGTATCATAGCTCAGTTGGTAGAGCAAAGGACTGAAAATCCTTGTGTCGCTGGTTCGATTCCAGCTGATACCACAGAAAAAAGTCAAAAGCCTTTAGTCGTTAGTCTGAAGGCTTTTTTGTTTTAGTTGTGCTGCCGGCGGCAGCGCCGTTAAAAATTTAGTGATAATAACTTTTAAAATATGAAAGATCTGGCCCCTTGTCCATTATGTAAATCAACCTTCACCTATGAAATGAACGGACTGCTCGCTTGTCCTGAATGTGGTCACGAATGGGGCCCTGAAGAAGATATTACCGGAAATGATCAGTTCGTTGTAAAAGACTCTAACGGTAATGTTTTGCAAAATGGCGATTCGGTAGTAGTTGTAAAAAATCTCCCGGTAAAAGGCTCGTCTCAAAGCATAAAAGCCGGAACAAAAGTTAAAAACATTCGCCTGGTAGATAGCGACCATAATATTGACTGCAAGATCGACGGGTTTGGTGCTATGGCGCTTAAATCTGAGTTTGTGAAAAAAGCATAGACTCTACTAGAAAGGTAAAAGCCTTTAGTCGTCAGTCTAAGGGCTTTTTATTGCTACCGATAATTAATCTGCTACTCTTTTCTTTCAACTTTAACCAGGCCCTGTCTTGTTGCTAGGTATAATACCCCATTATTATCAAAAGCCATGTCAGCTATATAAGAAGTTGGTATATCGGAATTCTTATTGTGGTAATTTTCCCAGTTATTTTTTAAATCATATCTAACTAAACCGGCCCGATCGGTAGCAATCCAAAGTACTTTTTCGCGCCTGTCATACAAAACTTGGGTGACGTTATTAAATGGCATACCCGAATTTGCGGTGGTAAATTGTTTTATTGTATCATTAGAATAACAAATGGCTATACCCTCATCATTGTTTACAGCAGTTTTATCTTTCCTATCATATTCATATAGCGCAAGGAAAACATCCCCATTTTCATCCTCGTCCATTGACGAAATACACTTGCCCTTAAGCACACCATCGGTCTTATTAAAGCTTGTGATCTTCCCATTTTCATCAATTAATATTGACCCACTAAAGGTTCCGATCCAAAGCCTGCTTTTAGAGTCTCGTTTTGCAAAATACACGCGATTTGATGGTAGTTCTTTTATTTTTTCCTGATCAAGCGTTTTCCAATCGCCATCTTTATAAATGACTAGCCCCTTATCGGAACAAAAGAAAACTTCGCCCGACCGCTTGTTATTGATAATCTTATATGCACCATCTATTCCAATTACCTTCGGGTCGTAGAACGTCCATTTATTATCATCAAAGCTGTAGATATTCTTACCTCCGTATATCCATTTAACATTGTTGTTGTCCACTGTAATGGCATAATAACCAAAATATTTCCCCTTCTCGGTTATGTTCTGTTCGGCGTTAACAAATTTCGTCCCGTCAAATTTGACCAGCCCCTCATCTATGGTTAGCCAAATCTTATTATTTTTATCGATCGCGATATTATCATTAAAGTTGTTGGGCAAATTGGAATTCTCCGAGTTCCATGCGGTTATATTATAATTCTTTAAATTTTCATTTTTATATACATACTCTTTGTTATATATCTCGGGGTCCGCAGGATGATCAAATGATTTCACAAAGGCCTTTTGGTCAACTCTTTCAATTTTGATTGTCAGTATCGCCTGCTTTATTTCAACCGATAAATTGATCGAAGTCCGACCCACAATTTTATTGCCTTCCCTGGCAGGTACCCATCCTTTAAAATCATTTAAATGGCTTACTATATTTTGGGTCATGGGGTTATTGGATTGATCTGTATGGCTTAGCACACATCCTCTCCCGGTTGAATCAATTAAGACCTGGAGCATAATTTTGCCCGAAACCCTGCTATAGTCATTAGATTTATTCAGATCGGTAATGAGCTCACCAAATTTGGTTCTGTCAACATTTGCCTGTTCATCTCCACAATCAAGACAAAAGCTTTCTGTAACACAATTGCTGAGTTTCTGCGCAAATCGCTGGACCTGGTTTAAATGCAATTACAATATCTGACTTTATCCACTGACACTAACAGAAATTAGTAAATCTTTATTGTTGCTTATGATTTCTTAGAAATTCGGTGGGCGATATTCCATATTGCCGGGTGAAGTTTCGTGTAAAAACAATTCTCGATTTGAATCCAACCCTCTCGGCGATTTCATACATTTTCAAATCTGAATCCAGCAACAACGCCCTCGCCGTTCGGAGCCGAATCTCATTAATGAGTTCTGCCGGACTAAGGCCTGTAGATAATTTGATCCGCCTGAAAAGATTTCTCCTGCTCATGTTCATGAGGCTACTCAGTTGATCCACGTCCAGTTCAGTATTTGTCAAATTCTGCATTGTGGTGATCTTTAGACTCCGGAGAAAGCATTCATTACTTTCAGATATAGGCCGTTCCGCGGAAGGATGATTAATGCCGGCAAAAACGACAAAAGCAGTCTGATCGTTATTCCCGGGCCTTTTAATAAGGTCGATAGGACTAGAACGGATTGTGATGGCGGTTTGAATACCTCCAATTCCGCGGATGATCTTTGCAATAGCACCCTGAAGTATTTGCGGCTCCGTGCTGAACTCGACGGTTTCCAACACTCTCATCACGCTTTCAATTTCCTCACTCACATACTGCAGTGTTTTGGCAGCGTCGTTGTCATTGAGCCGGCTATCGTCCAGGGAGGAGGATAGCCAATAAGTCCTGCTCATAAAAGTTTAATTGGTTGAATAAGCTTTCTAATGCAAAATAGAAAAATTTTGCTAAAACGATTTAAATAATTTAAAACTAATATTATAAAGGCTCAAATGGTTTCATTAAAGGCTTAAACGGTTTCCCTGCAAAGACTCATTCCTGGTTTACTTTGTAAAGACAAACAGCCGGATCAATCCTTTAGCCGGTCATACCAATTATTAACCCTACAATTTTTTAGAAAATGAAAAGACCGTTACTACCTTATTTGGCAGCGCTGCTGGTGATAGCAGCAGGATGCAAGAAAAACGAAATCTTAAACAGTTCAAAGAAAACTACAACAACACCTCATGGGAGCACCCTCGCGGGTTCCCCGCCTTCTGCTTATGGATGTTTCCAGTTTTCGAATGTATTCAGCAGTAAGGTTCTTGAAGTCCGGGGCGACTCTACCCTCTTAAAGGCTCAGAACAATCCTGCCAATGTTCAGCAATACACAAACTTTAATACAGGAGTTTCTGTGTCGGCAAACCAGAAATGGTATCTTATTCAACAAAACACGGGAACCATTACCTCCAGCACTCCTTTCAAGATTCTGAATGCGGCCAGCGGCATGTACCTTGAAGCGCCAAATGGCACCTCGGGCACTCAATTGTGGCAAGACCATTCAAACGGCTTTCCAAGCCAGATATGGTATCTGCACCAAGTGAGTGGACAGACTTATTATTATATTCAGAATGCAAATGGGTTGGTTTTAACCGATCATGCTAACTCCACAGCCGACGGCGCCCCGATAACCGAGGAAACGCTTACCAGCACCACGAACCAGTACTGGAGCCTTTCGAGCATTACAAACGAGGCCTATCGCGATGACGCTGTGGTTACTTTCTTTCACCGCCCCAACACAACAAACACTACCGTGGCTTTTGACGAAGGCAAAAGTGTTCCGCTGACCAATGGAGCTAACAACGGAAAAATATTATGGATCACCGAAGATGCCTATGCATCCAGTCAGCTGCAAAGCAACGGCTATCTTTACTGCCAATTTTTCTCTTACCACAATTCGGGCCTTCTACAGCCGAATAATTCCAATTGGACCGCCACTTCTACGCCAAATATCACAACAACAAGTAATGCTGGCACCGGCATCAACGAGTTGGAAATTGTTAAAAGTCCGGGAGATCATAGTAGCACCTACAGTTGGCCCGGCGTAGGAGTTGAAATAGGCAGCAATGTGCTCCTCTATACTTATGAATCTGCTAATGGGTCTACACCGGCTAACCAGGTGTTAAACCAGGTAGCCGAAAGCACTGGCAGTACTGCATGGGGTGGAGTTACCAGACTGACGCCTAATGGCATGTCAGGTCAAACCAAAATTGGATATTCTGTAGGCATGATCAAAAAACCGGCCGGTGATACCGTCTATGTTTATGGAGCCGAAAGCACCTATTTTAACGCAGAGTCCATATTCCTGGCGCGATATCCAACGAGCAATCCATCGTCATGGTCATATTGGAGAGGCCATAGCTGGGCATCAACCCCGGATACAACCAGTTCATTGTCAGGGCAATTAGCCATTGGTTCGGGTACATCAACCCAACAAAATGTAATGATCGCATATGCCAACGGCAAGTATGTCATGATACAGCTCGACCTGGGTTATTTCTGCGATCCGTCTTCCCACAACGTTTACATTTCGACGGCCACCAGTCCATTTGGGCCATTTACGGCGCCGCAAAAAGTGTTTACAATTAACGACTGGTATAATGGTCACCTCGCTAAGTATTATACTCCGGCCATCCATCCTGAGTTCAATAACGCTCATAATGAATTGCTGATCACCTATTGCCTGAATTATAATGCCAGCGGGGGCAGTTGCTCTACTCAAACCTGTTTCAATAACAACCAGGACCCTAACGCTTACCAGATCAAGGCCGTGAGAATTCCTTATTCATTGATCGGATTATAACAGTTAGATTTAAAAACTCCTTATAAAAAGCAACCGTAACACCTGGTTGCTTTTTTTGTTGGCAATACCGATCAAAAACAATTTGCTAAATCGTTTTATTAAATGATTTCCTTTTCTAATATTTGCATTGTGCCGGCACCGCCGGTTTAACCAATTCTTACAAAAATGCCTACTAAAAATCTAATCCCATTAGTTGCCCTGATGTTATCATTTACATGCGTTCAAGCACAGCAAAAAACATCTACTTTCTTCCCGGCTGATTCAACCATACAACCCACTTCCACTTCGGTAATCGTTTACGCGCGGGATGGTGCAAACGCCGATAGATTAATAAGCACGTTAAACAAAAAAGGCATACTTGCTGCAAAAGCAGGCAATGGTACAGATGTACACGATTTATTTCAAAAGTTGCGTACTAGAGCGATTGCACATAAAGTCGTTAGCCCCCAAATAGGCATAATAGCGTTTGGTGAGACTACTTTGCCGCCTATGGCAATCGACTCAGCGGCATTTATTAGCATGATCAATCCAGGGACGTTATCGAAGCTGAAGATTGCCTTAACTACGCCTTTATTTATTGATCAAAACGGCGACAACACTCAAAATGCCATCCATTTTTATTCCAGTTGGATCAAAAAGGGCGGAAAAGCAGATTTACACCTGCATCGGCAACCGGTTGCAGATAGCCTTCAGAATATAGAACTTATCAATTGGATGGCTGGGCTCGGTTTCCTGAAACCCATCAGCAACGAGAAAACCGAAACGCAAAGGAGGCAGCGAGACTGGGCAAATTTCATGAAGGTGATAGATGACCGGTTACACAACGACTGGGCCTGGTTGAAGCGCTATGAAGACGACAATGAAAAAGTGTCCGTACCTGCCAAGGATGAAAAACGGGTTGTTTTCCTGGGAAATTCGATCACAGAAGGTTGGATCAATAAGGACCCGGAATTTTTCCAAACTCATGGCTATATAAACCGTGGCATTGGCGGACAAACCACACCACAAATGCTGGTACGCTTCCGCGAGGATGTGGTAAACCTGCACCCGCACGTGGTTATCATACTTGCAGGTATTAATGACATAGCCGGGAACACAGGTCCGTCGAAAATAGAGAATGTTGCGGGCAATATCATTTCTATGGCCGAAATCGCTAAAGCGAATGACATCAAAGTAATTTTCTGTTCGGTGTTGCCTGCGATTGGCTTTCCATGGCATCCGGGTATAGATCCGGTGCCTTCGATCATTAAATTAAACGCCATGCTGAAAAGCTACGCTGATAAGAATAAATTGACCTACGTCGATTATTATTCAGTAGTAGTTGATGACAAGCGGGGCTTTAAAAAGGACCTGGCAATCGACGGAGTTCATCCAAACCTGGCTGGCTACAAAATACTCGAGCCTTTAGCAGAAGCAGCTATAAACAAAACGTTATCAGGAAAATAGGGTGATATAACTTAGCCCGCCATTGTTAGTTTTTTTATTGAGGATTCCCGTACAAATAATTCGGTTGGCATCATCACAGTTTCCGTTTCGGTTTTATCCGAAGAGTTTTGGGTAAGCCGCTGAACCATGATAGATATGATCTTGTCCGCGATTTTGTCAATAGGCTGTGCAATAGCTGTTATCGGCGGATTATACATTTGGAACAACTCGTAGTCGTCGAAAGATACAACTGCGATGTCGTCGGGTATAGTCAGTCCGAGTTCCTTTATTACACGTAGCCCACATGCGCCTAAATGGTTGGTGCCAAACAGCACAGCGTCGAGGAAATCGTGTTTTTTCAAAAAAGCATTGATTGGTTTTGTGATCAGCTCCTGGTCGGGGTGATAAACAATCTCTTTGATATAAGTTTTAAGATTGTGTTCGTTCATCGCCATCTTGTATCCCTGCATGCGCTGCTGCAATTGAGTTTGATTCGATGTAAAATTAACGAAGCCGATATTTCTGAAGCCACCCTGGTTGATCAGGTGCTTGGTAGCGTTGTAGGTGGCAAAAAAATTGTCGACCACCACGTAATCAGTTGTAATATTGGTGAGATAGCGGTCAAACAAGACCACCGGAAAACCTTCGCTGATCAGCTGCGCTATGTCTTCTTCAATTCCCTCAGGAGGGGCAATGATATAGCCATCGACGCGGCGATCGCGGAACATGGCAATCATCTCGCGGGTTTTGTCAGTCTTATTATCCGTACTGCAATAGGTTAGTTTGAAACCGTTCTCATACGCCTTATCCTCTATCAACCGCGCTATGTTGGCAAAGAAATGGTTAGATATATCCTCAACCATCAATCCGATAGTGTTCGATTTACCAGTACGCAAGCTTTTTGCCAGCGAGTTTGGTTTATATTCAACCTCTTTAACAAACTTCAACACTCGCTCGACAACTTCGTCGCTGATCCTTTTTTCTTTGGCTAAACCATTAAGGATGAACGATACAGTTGTTTTTGAAATATTCAGCTGATTGGCAATGTCTACTATGGATAATTTTTTCTTCACCTGGGCTTAGTCTTGGGGTAAACGAATATATGATTTGTTTTCAGAAGTTGTACGAGTCATCAGATTATTGGGCTTAAGATAGTTATAGCTTAAACCGAAAGCACATATCACAGCATAGCATATAATGGGCAAATAGTATGCGTTTGATACGCTGCTATTGGCAATCAATCCCATCAACGGCGGGAAAATTGCGCCGCCTACTACACCCATGACGATGAATGACGATGCCTGCTGCTTATCCTTACCCAGATCCTTTATCCCCAGGCTAAAAATAGTTGGGAACATGATGCTAAAAAAGAAATTGATCAGGATAAGGGCGGTAAACGATGTCCATCCCTGAGCCTGGGCAACAATGACGCACATAACAATGTTGGCCGATGCAAAAATTGAAAGCAGTAGATTGGGTTTGACATAGCGCATCAGGAAGGTCCCGGCAAATCTGCCGATCATCATCAAAAATATGCTCAAAGAAAAAAAGTGTGCTGCACTTCTATCAGAAAGGTGCATTACCTCGTGACCATAATTGATAAAATACGCCCATGTACCTCCTTGCGCAGCTACGTTAAATAATTGAGCAATCACCGCAAAAACGAAGTGCTTTTGATGGATCAGTTTCTTTTTGATAGGATTGGCTTCGGCCACGGCATAACCATCAACAGAAATTGCCTCGGTATGGCAACTGATGTTGACTTTCAGAAACGAAAACGCCACGGCAATTGCTGCTATAATAATGCCAATTGCCAGATACAGCTGTTTTACCGCGACCAGGTCGGATGATTGTCCTTGATTCCCCGAGAAAAAGAAATAGCTTCCGATAAGCGGCCCAATTACACCGCCAAGGCTATTAAAAGCCTGGGCAAAATTCATGCGCTGGTCGCTGGAACGTTCATCGCCTAGCGCAGCAACAAAAGGGTGAGCAACTGCTTCAAGCGTAGCGAGTCCGCACGCCAGAATGAAAAGCGCTATCCGGAAAAAAGGGAACGACGCCATATTGGACGCCGGTATAAATAAAAATGCGCCAAAGGCATATAAAAACAGGCCCATAATGACGCCGTATTTATAACCAAACCGGCGCATGAATAAGCCCGCCGGAATACCCATCACTGCGTAGGCTCCGAAAATAGAGAGTTGGATCAGTCCGGATGACGACTTGGAAATATGAAGGACGTTCTGAAAATGCTTATTCAAAACATCCCCCATAGTAATCGCGATACCCCAAAGCATGAAAAGCGACACCACAAAAACAAACACCACAACATTACGCCTGTCGACAAATACAGGTTTTGATTCCATACCCAGCTATAAATCGTTTTACTTCCGAGTCGAAAAATAATAAAATTACTTCAGTCAGAGTAACAACTGCATCATAAAATGATGGTAATTTATTTTGCACCAGGCGGTTTTGATAGCGAAAACGGCCTGTCTTCCGGCGCCAAACCACGATTAAGTGCTGGTTTATTGCCCATCACAAAATGCAGAGTACCGCCAT